>OLXK01001651.1_pt1 | contig 14855 bp, 8 predicted proteins | sample 1674321 | NCBI WGS metagenome assembly OLXK01 (sample SAMEA103958162, study PRJEB25191) | human gut metagenome | reverse complement strand
CGGTCAGCCATCCCGGTGCTGGAAGGCATCCTGCTGAAAGCCGAAGGTTTCCAGCTTACCCTGACCGGCTATGACCTGGAAATGGGCATCGTGACCACCATCGAGGCCAACGTCAAGGAGCCCGGCGAAATCGTGCTGAATGCAAAACTGCTCAGCAGCATGATCAGCCGGATGCCCGCCGGTCAGATCAGCATCCTGTCTACCGACAACGGCAAGACCTGGAACAGAACTCCCGAAATTGATTCGTCCTTCCTCGGCTTCTTCAAAGTTCCGATGATTCAGCCCACGCTCTGGGAGTCGAAGGATGGTTCCGTACATATGCTGACAAGGACAAAAGTCGGCAGAATCTACAGAAGCGATTCCTATGACGGCGGCAAGACCTGGTGCAGAGCATATCCGACCAACCTGCCGAACAACAACAGCGGTATTGACCTCGACACCGACGACAGCGGAAGAATTTTCCTCGTCTATAACCCCGTCGGCATCCCCGGCATCAGAACGCCCCTCACCCTCGCCGTTTCGCTTGACGACGGCAAGACCTTCACAAAGATAAAGACCTTCGAAAAGGGTCTCGCTGAGTATTCTTATCCCTCAGTTGTCGTCAAGGGTGACACCATCCACATCACCTACACCTACGAGAGAGACTACATCGCATACTGGCAGATAAAGATCAAATAAGATTTTTTTACAATCGGCCTGAGGATAATCAAGGCTGAGAATAAGGGAAACTGCAACCCATAAAAATACACGCCCCGAAAGACAGTGCACAGTTCTTTCGGAGCGTGTATATTTTTTTAATCTATTCCGTACTTCTCGTGGATGACATTTCCTATCTGTGGGAACGGGATAACCGGCGGCTGATTTTCAAGATGCTCGCCGATAAGCTTCTCCATCCAAACCATGCCGTACCAGCGGTGGAATTTATATCCGCATTTTGTGAAGCCGCCGACCATTCGGTAGCCGAGATGCGCGTGGAATTCCGCGCTGTTTTTCGTCAGATATTCGTCCTCAACTTCTGGATAGGCTATGCAGGCGTTCATGTTGAGAAAGCCCTGCTCGCGCAGCACGGCTTCGAGCGCGTCGTGCAGCTTTCTGCCAAGCCCGCCGCCGCGCGCATTCTGATCGAGATAGATCGATGTCTCAACCGCCCAATCATACGCCGGGCGCGAATGAAGCGGACCCGCATAGGCATAGCCGAGGATATCGTCCTCCCTTTCGAGCACGAGATACGGGTATCTCCTGAGCGTAGATTCGATTCTCCTGCGGAACTCCTCCTCGCTCGGCACATCGTATTCGTATGTTATCGAGGTGTTTTTGACATAGGGCGCGTATATTTTTAGCAGCGCCGGAGCGTCCTCGGGCGTTGCCGCGCGGATTTTTATTTCATCGGCCATTTTATTTTGCCTCCCCTTTTTTCTGGGCTTCGAGCTTCTTCATTGCCTTTCCGAACTGAATTGTGAAGAGTATGGACGTGAATGTTATCGCGATAACATCAGCCACGGGCTCCGCCATATAAACGCCCATCGTCTTGTCTGCGACAAACGCCGGCATGATATAAATAAGCGGCAGGAGCAGCACGAACTTGCGAACGACCGCAACCGATATCGAGCACAGCGCGCTGCCTATCGACACGAACGCCATCTGGCACGACATCTGTATGCCAAACAGGCAGAGCACGGCGCAGTAGATACGCAGGGCGTGCGCGGTGAAATCAATAAGCGCGGCGTCGGAGCTGAACATCCTTGCAAAGCCCTGCGGGAACAGCTCGATGAATCCCCAGAGCAGGAACGAATAGGTGAGGCACACGGCAAGAAGCAGCTTGAATGTCTTTTTGACGCGCTCGCTGTTTCCTGCGCCGCAGTTGTAGCTGAGGATAGGCTGAGAGCCCTGTGAGATGCCGTTGAGCGGTAGCATGGCGAACTGCATGACGCTCGTCAGTATCGTCATCGCACCGACGGCGATATCGCCGCCGTATTTGAGCAAAGACGAGTTGAAGCAGACCGAGATAACGCTCTCGCTCGACTGCATGATAAAAGTCGCGAGCCCGAGCGTAATGCACGGCAGGATAATTTTAGGAGAAACGAAGAAATTCTTCGCCTTCAGGCGCAATATTGTCTTTTTGCCGAAGAGGAACGCCACGACCCAGACGCACGAGACACACTGCGATATAATCGTCGCGAGCGCGGCGCCCCTGACTCCCATATGCAGCCCAAAGATAAATATCGGATCGAGCACAATATTCGACACAGCGCCTATCATGACGGTCACCATGCCGATATTCGCGAAGCCCTGCGCCGTTATAAATGCGTTCATGCCGAGCGTCAGCTGGACAAAGACGGTGCCTATGGCGTAGATGTTCATATAATCGACCGCGTATTCGATAGTGTTCTCGCTCGCGCCGAAGGCGAGGAGCAGGTCGCGGTCAAAGATAAGCAGCAGCGCAGTCAGAACGGCAGATATTATTATCTGCATGAAAAAGCAGCCGCCGAGTATTTTTTCCGCCGAGCCGTTGTCGCCCTTGCCCATGGATATCGACGCCCTGGGCGCGCCGCCCGCGCTGACGAACGCGGCAAACGCCGAGATTATCATAATTATCGGCAGGCACACGCCGACTCCTGTCAGCGCAAGGCTGCCGTCGCCGGGCATATGACCGATATATATGCGGTCAACTATATTATAGAGCATGTTGACTATCTGCGCTATGACCGTCGGAAGCGAGAGCTTGAAAAGCAGCTTTCCGACCGGCTGAGTGCCGAGAAACGATTTATCTTTTTCCATTTAATTACCCCCACGCATGCAAAAAACGAACAGTCTAATTATATAACCGCTCCGCCGGTTGTCAAGGGGGACAGGTTAATATACAAAACGCCGCCGAAAATGCTGCGGCTGTTTTTTGTTTTTAAGGCTCGGGGGGTAATGCTTCAAAAGAGTTGCAATGGCGGCGCGGAAGTTGTATAATTAATTGATTTTGATAAATTCGCGTCGAGGGGCGGCGCATTTTGCGGAGACAAAGCGCGTCAAGCGCAAAAAATATACTGTGAGGTTTTACAATGTTCAAAGTGGGATTCGATAACGACCTTTATATCCAGAAGCAGTCCGAGCAGATAAGCAAACGCATCAAGGAATTCGGCGGCAAGCTCTATCTTGAGTTCGGCGGCAAGCTCTTCGACGACTACCATGCCTCGCGCGTCCTGCCCGGCTTCAAGCCCGACAGCAAGCTGCAGATGCTCAAAAATATCGGCTCGGATGTTGAGATAGTCATTGTCATCAACGCGAGCGATATCCAAAATAACAAGATCCGCCGCGACCTCGGCATAACCTACGACAGCGATGTGCTGCGCCTCATCGACGCGTTCCGCGCGATCGGTCTTTTTGTCGGCAGCGTCGTTATCGCGCAGTATAAGGGTCAGCCCGCCGCGCTTGCATTCAAGAACAGGCTTGAAAATCTCGGCGTGCGCGTCTTTATCCACTATCCCATCGAGGGCTATCCCTATAATATCCCGCACATCGTCAGCGAAGAGGGCTTCGGCAAGAATGAATATATCGAGACCGAGCGCCCGCTCGTCGTTATAACCGCTCCCGGCCCCGGAAGCGGAAAGATGGCGACCTGCCTCTCCCAGCTCTATCACGACAACCTGCGCGGCATCAAGGCGGGATACGCAAAGTTCGAGACGTTCCCCATATGGAACCTGCCCCTGAAGCACCCCGTCAACCTCGCATACGAGGCGGCAACCGCCGACCTCAACGATGTCAACGTTATCGACCCCTACCACCTCGAAGCATATGGCAAGACCACCGTCAACTACAACAGAGACGTTGAAGTCTTCCCCGTGCTCAACGCTATATTTGAGAAAATCGAGGGCAAGAGCCCCTATAAATCGCCCACGGACATGGGTGTTAACATGGCGGGCTACTGCATCTCCGACGACGCCGCAACCCGCGACGCCTCTTTGAACGAGATAATTCGCCGCTACTTCAGCGCGCTGTGCGACCACAAAAAGGGTCTGACCGGCGACGCGGAGCTGACTAAAATCGAGAGTCTGATGAATCAGGCGGGCATCACCGAGGAATACCGCCGCTGCGTGCGCCCCGCGCTCGACAGAGCAAAAGAGACGGGCGCTCCCGCGGTCGCAATCGAGCTGCCCGACGGCAGACTGATAACCGGAAAGACTTCTTCTCTGCTCGGCGCGAGCTCGGCGGCACTGCTCAACGCAGTAAAGCTGTTAAGCAATCAGCCCAAGGAGCAGCTGCTCATCGATCCCGGCGTTATCGAACCGATACAGTCGCTCAAGACGAACATCCTCGGCAACAACAACCCGCGCCTGCACACGGACGAAGTTCTCATCGCGCTGACCATGAGCGCGATACAGAGCGAGCCCGCAAAGAAAGCGTTCGACGCGCTCTCACTCCTGCGCGGCTGCGAGGCACATTCCTCCGTCATTCTCTCCCAGGTCGACGCGGATGTCTACCGCAAGCTCGGTATCAACCTGACCTGCGAGCCGCATTATCAAGTCAAGAAGCTCTATCACAAAGCGTAAATATAAATAATCAGCCTGCTGGGATATCCTCGCAGGCTGTTTTTTTGCAATATGAGTCCTATAAATTGCCCTGTAAATGCCAGACCGCAAACTATGACAAAAGCCGCAGCCCACGCTAAATACGCGAGTTGCGACTCTTTTTGCTCTTTGGTCTGTGCCGAGTGTGGCTATCCTTTTTCCGGGCTGTCACAGTCGGATGCAGAAAGCGTTTTCTTTGCCCCGAAGCTGTATACAGATACCGCGAGTGGGCAAAAAAGCGCTTAAAAGAGCAAAATCAGGCAAGCAAAAAGCCGCAACCTACGCCCAAAAGCGCGAGTTGCGGTTTTCTTTTTGCTCTTTGGTCTGCGCCGAATGTGACAGTCCTTATTTTGCGGGGACGGTGTGCCAGATGTTCTTTGCATACTCGTTTACCGCTCTGTCGGCGGCAAATCTGCCGGAGCAGGCGGTGTTCATCAGGGACATCGAGTTCCAGCGCTTTCTGTCCGCCCAGAGCTCGTCGATTCTGTTCTGCGCCTGGCGGTAGTCCGCGAAGTCCGCGAGAACCATGTAGGGGTCGTGATAGACAATAGTTCCGCTGATTTCCGGGAACTGCTTGCCGCAGAAGCCGCGGTTTATGAAATCGATAACATTGCGAAGCTCCGCATTGTTGTTGTAGAAATTCATCGGCACATAGCCTCTGCTCCGAAGGTCGTTGACCTCGGGGGTGGTCATGCCGAAGATAACGATGTTCTCGTCGCCGACCGCGTCGTGAATCTCAACATTCGCGCCGTCGAGCGTGCCGAGAGTTATCGCGCCGTTCATCATCAGCTTCATATTGCCCGTGCCGCTCGCCTCGGTTCCGGCGAGGGATATCTGCTCGCTGACATCGGCGGCGGGCATCATATATTCAGCCATGGAGACGTTGTAGTCCTCCATGTAGACGACCTTGAGCCTGCCCTTGACATCGGGGTCGTTGTTGATGAGATCCGCGAGGGCGCAGATGAAACTGATTATCTTCTTCGCCATGAAGTAGCCGCTCGCCGCTTTTGCGCCGAAGATATAGGTGTGGGGCGTGAAATCGCCCGAGGGATTCGCCTTTATCGCGAGATATTTCGCGAGGATGTTGAGCGCGTTGAGGTGCTGGCGCTTATACTCGTGCAGGCGCTTGACCTGAACGTCAAAGATGGAGTTCGGGTCGAGCTCGATGCCGGTCTTTGCCTTGACGCGCTTTGCAAAGTCCGCTTTGTTCGCAGTCTTTATCTTCTCAATCTCCGCGAGCACGGCGGGGTTATCTTTATATTTTGCAAGCTCCGAGAGGCACTCGGCGTTATATACGAACTCGCCGCCGACAAGGTCGCTGAGCATCGAAGTCAGGCGCGGGTTCGCCTGGCAGAGCCAGCGGCGGTGGGCGATGCCGTTTGTGACATTGCAGAACTTGTCGGGCGTGAGAGTATAGAAATCATGGAACACGCTGTCCTTGAGTATCTCGCTGTGGAGAGCGGAGACGCCGTTGACGCTGTGGCAGCAGGCAACGCAGAGGTTCGCCATGCGCACGACTCCGTTTGAAATAACAGCCATTCTCTCGACCTTATTAGCGTCGTGGGTCTGCTCCCAGACGCTGCTGCGGAAGCGGTTGTCTATCTCCTTGACTATCTGATAGATTCTCGGCAGCAGGCGACGGAAGAGATCCTCGCTCCAACATTCGAGAGCCTCGCTCATGACGGTATGGTTCGTGTAGGCGAAAACTTTCGTCACAACATCCCATGCATCGTCCCAGCTGTAGCCGCACTCGTCGAGCAACAGGCGCATGAGCTCGGGGATGGCGAGAGTCGGGTGGGTGTCGTTGATATGGATAGCCATCTTGTCGCAGAGATTGTCGAGCGAGCCGTACTTGCGCAAGTGGCGGTTGATGATATCCTGAACGGATGCGGAGACGAGGAAATACTGCTGGCGCAGACGCAGGCTCTTGCCCTCGGGATGATTGTCCGCGGGATAGAGCACCTTGCTTATGACCTCTGCCATGGCGTTTTGCTCCATGGCGCGCAGGTAATCGCCCTGATTGAAGGAGTTCATGTCTATTTCCGAGCTCTTTGCGCTCCAGAGACGCAGGACGCTGACGCCCTTGCCGTCCTTGCCGGCGACCATCATATCGTAGGGAACGGCGTGAACCTTCTTCGCGTTCTCTATATCGACGCTGTGATAGCCGTCCTCCCAGCGGTCAACGACATTGCCCTCGAAGCTGACGTCAACGCTCTTCTCCTCGCGCGCAACGAGCCATACCTCGCCGCCGGGGAGCCAGAAATCGGGCATCTCGGTCTGCCAGCCGTCAACGAGCTTCTGCTTGAAGATACCGTATTCGTAGAGAATGGAATAGCCCATTCCGAGATAGCCGTCGGTTGCCAAAGCGTCGAGATAGCACGCTGCAAGGCGGCCGAGACCGCCGTTGCCGAGACCAGCGTCCGGCTCGCAGTCATAGAGCTTGTCGAGCTTTATGCCGAAATCCTTGAGCGCCGCCTCCATGACGGGGATGAGGTTGAGGTTATAGAGCGTGTTCTTGAGCGAGCGTCCCATGAGGAACTCCATGCACATATAGTACACGCGCTTCGAGCCGCTCTCCTCGCAGCGCTGTTCAAACTCGTGCCTGCCCTGTCTGAGCATATCGCGGGTTATCATCGCGATAGCCTTGTAAAACTGCTCGTAGTTGGCCTCCTCGGGAGTTACGCCGAAAAAATGCGAGAGCTTTGCGGTGATCTGCTCCTCGGCGGCCTTCTTTGTCAGTGAATAATCCATTGTATCAAACCTTTCGTTTGCTTGTGCAGCATATACTGCCGGATATATAAAAATATACCAAATGTTATTTTATACCGAAAATGTAAATAATACAACCGAATACTCGCAATTACCGCTCGAACGCCCTCAGAAAAAACGAACTCCCCGGCGAGAATTTTCAACAAAAATGCCTAAAAATGTCAGAGACGATTGAAAGAACAAGTATTGTTTACAATTTGTTCATATTTATGTATACTTGATGCAACACGGCGCAATTATTCTATATGTGTACCTAAGAGGTACCGAAGAGACAACTACCTATCTGGTTTTAATAATTGTCAACTTCTTTTTTCATTTTTATTTTCTCTTTCCCCAAAGCTAAAGCCGAATGCTGCACACATTCGGCTTTAACTTTTTTTCGGGGAACTTTTTTATTTTTACAGATCGTCTACATCCTGCACGGGCTGCGAGCCGTCGAGCGGAGTGCCCGAATAACTGCCGAGAACATCGGTCGGGATAACTCCCTCTTTGTTCATCGGGTCGTTGTACTGCGGAATTTCGATTATCTTTTTCTTCTGCTTTTTCGGCTTGTCCACAAAAAATTCTCCTTTCTCTGCGTTTGCGTTTTTAGCTTTCCGCGCGGGCGCGCCGATATTCCGTGAAGCAGAAAGTTGAATTTGCTCGTTATTTTTGATAGAATCATCTTGTCCGAAAGACGGAGGTGCAAAAAATGAAAAATTTCAAAAAATATATCGCCGCTTTGCTGATTTTTATTCTCGCGCTGAGCCTTTGCTCCTGCTCGCTGATTGATCGTCTCAAGCCCGCTCCCGCGCCGGAGACGGTCAGGCTGACCTTTCCCGAGGGTACGACTGTCATTCAGGCGGCGCAGAAGCTCGAAGAGGGCGGCGTATGCACAAAGGACGAGTTTATCTCGGTGGTCAACGACACCGAACGGGACAACAAATTCGTTAAAGCTATAAACAATCCGCAGGAGCGCCCGTTCCTGCTCGAGGGCTATATCTATCCCGACACATATGATTTCTATGTCGGCGAGGGCGCGGAAAAGGCTCTCGGACGCTTTCTCGCAAACACTGAATCGAAGCTCACCGACGATATGTATGCTAAAGCTCAGGAAATCGGCATGTCCATGGACGAGATAATCACGCTTGCTTCGATAATCCAGCAGGAGGCGTCGGTGCCGTCGGTCATGGCGAATGTATCCTCCGTGCTCCACAACAGGCTCAATTCATCGAGCTATCCGCGCCTGCAGTGCGACGCGACGGTGTTCTATTTAAAGCGCAGCGTCAAGCCGTATATAAGCGAGGATCAGGCGGACAAGTACGATGAGTTCTACAACACCTACGACCGCAAGGGGCTCCCGGCGGGTCCGATAACGAACCCCGGAATTGAAGCGATAAACGCCGCGCTGAACCCGGCGGACACGGACTACTATTTCTTCGTCACCGACAACGACGGCAACTACTATTTTGCAAAGACCTATCAGGAGCATCTGAAAAACTGCAAAGCAGCGGGGGTCGCGCAGTAAAAATTTTGCAAATATTGCTTTTCGTATCATTGAATTTTTCAGCCGCGCATAGTATAATTGGATTTTAGGCAAATCAAATATACTTCATCACAGGGGTATAAAAGAGGTATTATGAACGGTCTTATTGCATCGGCAAAGAGAATAGAAGAATACGGCGCGCTGCTCGACTGCGTCAAAAACACCCGTCTGCCCATAGGCATGACGGGTCTTTCCCATATACACAAGGCGCATTTCGCCGCCGCGCTGAACGCGGACTGCGGCAGACCCGTGCTCGTGATAACGGCGGACGAGGCGCAGGCTTCGCGCCTTGCACTCGACATGAAAACGCTCGGCTGCCGCGCCCTGCTCTATCCCGCGAGGGATTTTGCGTTCCGCTCGACGGAGAGCCAGTCGCGCGAATATGAGCACAGGCGGCTCGGCGTGCTCGACAAGATGCTGCGCGGCGAGGCGCAGGCGGTAATCTGCTCCGCAGAGGCGGCGTCGCAGCTGACTCTGCCGCCCGAGGAGCTTAAAAACCGCACGATTGAACTCGCCGTCGGCGACGAGATGCCGCTCGAGGATATAGTAAAAGCGCTGCTTCGCGCCGGCTACTCCCGCTCGGCGCAGGTCGACGGAGTCGGTCAGTATGCGGTGCGCGGCGGAGTGCTCGACTTCTTCACGCCCGGCGAGGAATATCCCTGCCGCCTCGAGCTGTGGGGCGACGAAATAGACAGCATGGCGTATTTTGATATAGAAACTCAGCGCCGCACGGACAACATTGAAAAGATAAAAATAACCCCGTCAAACGAGATTCTCCCGCCCGACACGGACGAATTCGTCGAGCTGCTCGAGCGTTTCCGCTCGGAGATACGCGGCAAGGGTGCTGCCAAGGCGCGCGAGTGCGTTGACAAGGATATAGACAGAATAAAGGGCGGTCTGCGCCTGCAATCGACGGACAAATATATGCCCCTGCTCTACGATGTGGCTTCGATATTCGACTACGCGAAGGGCTATATTCTCTGCGTGAGCGAGAGCTTTTCCGTCAAAGAGCGGTTCAACGCCGCCATCGGGCTCATGCACGAGGCGATGAAGGCGATGTTCGAGGAGGGCGAGCTCTGCCCCGGACTCGACAGATTTTCTCTGCAGCAGTCCGACCTCCTGCGCGCATATGAGCGGATGGGCGCCGTATATATGGACAATCTGCCGCGCGGCGGATTCGACACGCCCGTAAAGGAGCTCATCGGCGTCAACGCAAGGCAGATAACAGCGTGGAACGGCTCGTTTTCCGTTCTCAAGGACGACCTCGAGGCGCTGACGGACAGAAATAAACGCACCTGCGTTATCTTCGCGGGCACGCGCAAGGCCGCCGACGCACTGCGCGGCGATCTTATAGACGACGGCTACAGCGCGCTCTACATGGACGAACTGCCGAACGAACTGGCTCCCGGCACGCTGACCGTTGTGCCCGGCTGTCTCTCGGCGGGATTTGAATATCCGCTGGCAAAAATAACCGTATTCACCCACTCCGGCAGGGCGGCGGTCGCTCAGCCGAAGAGAAACGTCCGCAAAAGCTCGAACGCATTCCACAGTCTCGATGAACTGCACCGCGGCGACTATGTTGTTCATGTCGCGCACGGTATCGGCATATTCGAGGGCATAAACAAGCTTGAAGCGAGCGGCACGATAAAAGATTATATCAAAATTCGCTACGACAAGGGCGACATTCTCTATGTCCCGGTCACTCAGCTCGACCAGGTCTCGAAATACATCGGTCCGTCCGGCGACGACAAGCCTGTCCGCCTCAACAAGCTCGGCGGCAAGGACTGGCAGAAGACCCGCTCGCGCGTGCGCAGTGCGGTCAAGGATATGGCAAAGGAGCTCACGGAGCTGTATTCGCGCAGACTCAAAATCGAGGGTCACGCATTCTCGCCAGACACGGATATGCAGAGCGACTTCGAGCGCAGGTTCGAGTTCGACGAGACCTCGGATCAGCTCAGATGCATCGATGAAATAAAGGGCGACATGGAGAGAAGCTGCCCCATGGACAGACTGCTCTGCGGCGACGTTGGCTTCGGCAAGACGGAGGTAGCACTTCGCGGCGCGTTCAAGTGCGTTGCGGACGGCAAGCAGTGCGCCATTCTTGTGCCGACCACAATTCTCGCCTATCAGCACTATCAGACGGTGCTAAAGAGAATAGAGGGCTTCCCGGTCGAGGCGCGTATGCTCTCGCGCTTCTGCTCGAAAAAGGAGATAGAGGACACTCTGAACGGTCTGCGCCGCGGCAGTGTAGATATCGTTGTCGGTACACACAGGCTCATATCAAAAGATGTTCAGTTCCGCGACCTCGGGCTGATAATAATAGACGAGGAGCAGCGCTTCGGCGTGGCTCAGAAAGAGAAGCTCAAGGAGCTCTATCCCAAGGTCGATGTTCTCACCCTGACCGCGACGCCCATACCGAGAACGCTCAACATGGCGCTCTCCGGAATACGCGACATGTCAATACTCGAAGAAGCGCCGCACGACCGCTCGCCGGTGCAGACCTATGTTGTCGAGCACAATCCCGAGATGCTCGCGCAGGCGATGAACGCGGAACTCAGGCGCGGCGGTCAGGTGTATTATCTGCACAACCGCGTTGAGAGCATCGAGCACACGGCGGCGGCGATAAAAGATATGCTGCCCGACGCCGTTGTCGGCATAGCCCACGGCAAGATGAGCGAAGACGAACTGAGCGAAGTCTGGCGCAAGCTGCTCGAGGGCGAGATAGATATATTGGTATGCACGACTATAATCGAAACGGGCGTTGATGTTCCGAATGTCAACACCCTGATAATAGAGGATGCGGATCGCATGGGCTTGGCGCAGCTGCATCAGATACGCGGGCGCGTCGGACGCTCGTCGCGCAGAGCGAGCGCGTATCTCACATTCAGACCCGGCAGGGAGCTGACAGAGATAGCCACGAGTAGGCTCGATGCGATAAGAGAATTCACGGAGTTCGGCTCGGGCTTCAAGATAGCCATGCGCGACCTCGAACTGCGCGGCGCGGGCAATGTGCTCGGCGCACAGCAGCACGGTCACATGGAAGCTGTCGGCTACGAGATGTATCTCCAGATGCTCGAACAGGCGATAAGCGAGGAGCGCGGAGACCAGACAAAGAAGCCGAAGAAGGAATGCCTCGTCGATCTGCCGATAGACGCGCACATCCCGCCGACATATATCGAGAGCGTGCCGCAGAGGCTCGGCATCTACCGCCGCATCGCGGACATAACCTCGCGCGCAGATGCGGACGATGTCACGGATGAGCTCATCGACCGCTTCGGCGAGCCGCCCGCTCCCGTGCTCGGACTGATAAGGACTTCACTGCTCCGGGCGTATTCCGCTCAGCACAACATCTATGAGATTGGGCGCAAGGGCGACAAGCTGCTGCTCTATATCGACGACCTCGACATGCAGGAGATCTCCGCCATAGCCGCGGGCTTCCCCGGCAGGGTGACAGTCAGCGCCGCAGGCAAGCCGCACATAGCAGTGCGCATCATGCCGCAGGATAAGATGCTCGACCTGCTCGAAAAAGTGCTCATGCTCATGAACACCGCGAATAAACAGAAAGACAGCTGACTTATCAGCTGTCTTTTTTCAAAAAAGGGAAGCGGCCGGCTGACAGATATCAGACGGTCGCTTGTCTTCTCCCCAAATAGATGCTGCACGCCTAACGCACAGCCTAGCTTCTTTTTTCATAAGGCTATTATATACTGTTTCTGTTTGGGAAGTCAATATTTTTCGCAATAAATAATATTTTACTTATTCGCCGCGTTCTCTTCTCGCCTGCTCGGGCGAGATCTCGGCGTGGGGGCAGACTATCTCGTCTATTATCTCCTGCGGAGCCGCCCAGCGAACGGCGTTTATTAAAATCTGCTGAACCTGCGGGATATAATATGTGGGGTTAGCCTCATGACCGGGCTGGAAATAGAATACTTTTCCTCGCCCTCTTCTCCAGCAGCAGCCCGAGCGGAACACATCTCCGCCGGAGAACCAGCCCATAAAAACAAGCTCGTCCGGCTCGGGGATATCAAAGCTCTCGCCGTACATCTCTTCAACGGGTATCTCAATATATTCGCCGATACCCTTTGCTATCGGGTGCGCGGGATTGACTGTCCAGAGGCGCTCAAAATCGCCGTCGCGCCAATGCAGGGCGCAGGAGGTACCCATAAGGCGCTTGAAGGGCTTTGAAAAATGCGCGGAGTGCAGCGCTATGAAGCCCATGCCGCGCAGGACTCTGTCGTGAACGCGCTCAACAAGCTCGTCGGGCACTTCGTCGTGCGCCTTGTGTCCCCACCAGATGAGCACATCGGTGTTTTCGAGCACTTCGGGCGGCAGACCGCAGTCGGGGTCGTTGAGGGTCGCGGTGCGCACCTCGATATCCTCCTGCGTGTCGAGAAAGCTCTTTATCTGACCGTGGATTCCATTGGGGTAAACTGCCGCTATCTCGGGCGATTCGACCTCATGGACGCCCTCGTTCCAGACGGTAACTCTTATCATTTTATCAGTTCCTTTCGGGAGAAATTTTATCCAAGTCAAGTATATATTTTTGCCCGCCCGCTGTCAATGGATTTTCTCCCGTATTGCAAAATCGACCGCCGTTTGATATACTTTAATAAAGATTTTTCGAGGTGATATTTTGCTTCTCAACAAAAATGACGACATTGAACTTCATATAGATTCGGTCTCGCTGACCGGCAGCGGAGTCGGCAGATACAACGGGCTCGCCGTCTTTGTTCCCGCGACAGCGCCGGGTGATTTTATAAAGGCGCATATAATCAAGGCAAAAAAGAGCTACGCCGTCGGCAAGTGCACGAAAATAATCAAGCCGTCGCCGGACAGAACCGACAACGACTGCCCGACATATCCCGGCTGCGGCGGCTGTTCGTTCCGCCACATGAGCTACAATGCGGAATTAAAGCTCAAATCCGACGCCGTGCGCGACGCGTTTTCACGCATCGGCGGACTTGATGTTGAACTAAAGCCGATAATCGGCGCAGACTCGCCGGACGGCTACCGCAACAAGGCGCAGTACCCGGTGGGACGCGAAAACGGCGAACTGAAAATCGGCTTCTACTCCCGCCGCTCGCACAGGATAGTTGACTGCCGCGCGTGCCGCCTCGCGCCGCCGGAGTTTGAAAAAATCCTCGGCACGGTCGCGGACTGGATCGAGAAATATAATATTTCCGTCTACGACGAAACAAGCAGAAGCGGGGCTGTCAGGCACATATATCTGCGAAAAGCGTTCGCGACGGGCGAGATAATGCTCTGCCTCGTCAGCGCGGAGGAAAACCTGCCGCACATCGACAAGCTCATCGAATCACTCAAAGATGAAAAAGCTATAAAAAGCATTCTTGTAAACATAAACCCCGACGACACGAACGCAGTGCTCGGCGAAAAGTGCATCCCGCTCCTCGGCGACGGCTGCATAACGGACATACTCTGCGGAGTAAAGGTACGCATATCGCCGCTGTCGTTCTATCAGGTCAACCGCGCGCAGGCGGAAAAACTATACAAAAAAGCCGCCGAATACGCCGGAGACAAAAAAACAAAGCTCCTGCTCGACCTCTACTGCGGCGCGGGCACGATAGGGCTTTCGATGGCAGACAAGACGGAGGAGCTCATCGGCATAGAAACCGTCGCGCCGGCGATAGAGGACGCAAAGAAGAACGCCGCCGCAAACGGCATAGAAAACGCGCGGTTCATCTGCGCGGACGCAGGCGAAGCCGCCGAAAAGCTTCTCCGCGAGGGCAAGCGCCCGGAGGTGATAGTCCTCGACCCGCCGCGCAAGGGCTGCTCGGAGCAGACGATAAGAGCCGCCGCAAAAATGGCTCCCGACAGGATAGTGTATGTCTCCTGCGACCCGGCAACGCTCGCGCGCGACTGCGCCGTGTTCAAAGAGCTTGGCTATGAGGTCGAAGAAGCGACACCCGTCGATCTGTTCCCGAGGACAGCGCATGTGGAGACGGTTGTCTTGCTTTCCAAGGGTGAGGTCGACTCGAAAAAGATTC
>OLXK01001649.1_pt1 | contig 14899 bp, 14 predicted proteins | sample 1674321 | NCBI WGS metagenome assembly OLXK01 (sample SAMEA103958162, study PRJEB25191) | human gut metagenome | reverse complement strand
TATATATTTTATAAGGAGATTTTTTTATGATTGGTGATATGATTGCAAGAATACGCAAGGAAAAAGATATGTCAAAAACTCAACTTGCGGAAAAAACTAATATAAATATCGGTCATCTTACTCATATTGAAAAAGGCGAAAGAAGTCCTAGTTATAAAGCTTTAAAGGCAATATGTAAAGCTCTAGATGTTCCATACCAACCAACATTATTTACTATAGATAAAAGTATGGACGATATTCATAAAGAGTATAAATTAGTAAATCATATTTCATACCAAAATGTTCCAGCTGTAAGCATAGAGGACTTTATTCAATGTCCTTCTAGTATGGCAAGTGCATCTATGGCAATAAAAGTTACAGATGATTCTATGGAACCAAAGTTAAAAAAGGATTCTTATGCTTATTTAGCACCAAACATGCCTTTAGAAAATAAGGATTTAGGTTTATTTTCATATAAAGGTCAATTATTAATAAGAAGATTTATTATTAGAAAAGATGACATCGCTTTAAGAGCTGAAAAGAAAGAAATTGAAGATATTTGTAAAAAAGCTTTTGAATTAGCGGGTTTAGCAGACTATAACTACACAGTGCATAGTTTAAGGCATACTGTAGCAACTCAACTTTATATGAATAATGTAGATATATACGTAATAAAAGAATTTCTTGGACACTCAAATATTGATATTACTACACTTTATTGTCATGTTGATGATTTAATAATTAAAGAGGCGGTAGAAAAAAATCCGTTAGCAAATTTTAAATGTAAAAAAACAAGAAAGAGGAAGGGAGGAGTGGTAGCATGAACTTGAATTTTGATACTGAACATATAAGAAAACATAATATTTCATTGTTAGATTGTCAAGTAGATTTAATATTAAGAAGTCTAGAATTTTATATACATGCATATGAATTTATTTATCCAAGACGAAAAGAAACAAAGTCATTAGAAGAAAATTTAAGACTATCATTAGTAAGAGATACTTTGGAACAAATATTTACGCAATACGCTGATTCTAAGTGTAGTTACGAGAAGAAAAATGTTTAGAGTAAAATAAAAAAGTTTTTTAAGGTTTAGTAGCTTAAAGGCAACTTACAATTTATAATTAGGGAGATTTAAGTAAAACAGAGTATATTTTTGCATATATTCTGTTTTTATTTATACTAGGAAACAGCAGAGTAGGGGGGATAGCCCCAAAAATTACATATAACAAAATTCCAAAAATAATTTTGTGAAAAGTTTTAAATTTATAAAATTATTTTTTTAAAACGAATATTTGTCACTTGACAAAATTAATATTAAAATCTATTTTGTTTATAAATATTTTATATAATAATTTATATGAAAAATTAAAACAATATGATGTAAAAATAGTAAAAGAATATGCAAGAATGTATATTTATTTTAATAGTTATAATAAGAACAATATTTTAAATGTTTTAAAAAATACTTTTGGAATTCATGCGTTTAATTTATGCTATAAAGTAAATACTAATATTGATGATATTAAAAATATAATTTTAAAAGAAATATCTATGTTAGAATTTAATACATTTAAAGTGGTAACAAAAAGAAGAGATAAAACTTTTGAATTTTCAAGTATGGAATTTAATAATATTATCGGAGGACATATTTTAAAAAATATAAAAGATGTTTCTGTTGATGTTCATAATCCTGATGTTTATGTAAATATTGAAATAAATAAAGATGATACATATATTTATTTTAATGATATAAAAGGTCTTGGAGGCTATCCTGTAGGAGTTCAAAAAAAAGGACTTTTAATGTTAAGCGGGGGAATAGATTCTCCAGTTGCAGGCTATCTTGCTTTAAAAAGAGGAATAAAACTTGATGCAATATATTTTGAAGCAATACCACATACTAGTTTAAATGCTAGAGAAAAAGTTATTTCTTTAGCAAATGAGTTGTTAAAATATACAACAAATATTAATCTTTATGTTGTTCCAATTACTAAACTTCAAGAAAGCATTTATAAAAATATAGATTCTACTTATATGATAACCATTTTAAGAAGAATGATGTATCGTATTGCAGAAAAAATAGCAGAAGAAAAAGATTATTTGGTCTTAATAAATGGGGAAAGTATCGGACAAGTAGCTAGTCAAACATTATCAAGTATTAATGTTATTAATAAAGTTGTAAATATTCCTATAATAAGACCAGTTGCATGTTTTGATAAATTAGAAATAATTGATATAGCAAAAAGAATAAATACATATAATATAAGTATTTTACCATATGAAGATTGTTGTACTGTTTTTGTTCCTAAACATCCTGTTATTAATCCAAAGTTAGAAAAATGTGAACATTATGAGTCTTTAATTGACTATAAAACAATGATAGATGAATGTATAAAAAATACTTTTGTTGTAAAAATAAATGATAATGAAGAAATTAATGATTTATTATAGAAAAAATGTGTTATTATAAAAGTGGAAGTGATTTTATGGAAAGTGTATTAAAATATTTTGAAGAAAATTATGGTGTTTTTGAATGTTTTAATGGATGTTTAGATTCTTTTATATTTGAAAAAGAAACGGAAAGATATATTGATATTTTAATGGAAATGATAAGTGAATTTTATACTAAAGATATCATAGGTTTAAAAGAAAAAGCAAGTAAACATGAAAAAATTAGAATTTTAAAAGATAAAGAAGGTAAATGTTTTTTAGAAACAACAGGAAAAAATAATAAAACTATTATTATAATTAGACAAGAAAATAGTAATTTTGAATTATATAAAAATTTAATTGGTACAAAATATACTGAGGAAGACTTTGTAAAAAGATTAAATCAAATTCAAAAAATTGACTACGATATGGCACAAAGAAAAGTACCAAAAAGATTTTTAAAAGAGTATAGTGATACTGATTTAATGGATTTTTTAAAAGCAAAACTTATTGTAAGTTACTATAAATACTTAACAGATGAATATAATAAAATTATGATAAGACAAGAGTTTTTTACAGAGCCAGATGCTGTTATGCGTGATAATAGTGAACAAAATGTAAATATAAAAGAAAGAAACCAAGAAAGAATTAATGATATCATAGATTATGAATTAAGAAAACAAGCGTTATTAAAATATACTCCATTTCAAGTAGTTCAATATATAGGAAGAAAAACAAGAGGAAGAGTAGATGTTTATTTATATGAAAAAGATGGATTTGTAATTGGAATTTGTGAACCATTTTTTGGAGATAGCTATACTAAAATATTTAATTTAGGCGAAATATCTAAATATAATTATTCTTCAATCAAAGAAATGTTAACAGCTGGACTTGAAGCTGATAGAGTAGTAAGTGGAAATGATCCTGCAATAATAAGAAAAGCTCATACATCAGTTGATACTTTTATTTCGAATTTAAAAACTTTATTTGAGAATTTAGAAGATGATAAAAATTTTAAAGAAGATATAGAAAAATCATTTAAAGTTTATAGATAGGAATAAATTACCAACTTAAATTTCGTATAACTTTTAAAAGATTTCACATTCTATAAATGTATAGGAGGTGAAATACATGAACCAAAATAGTAAATTAGTAGTTCCAGGAGCTAAACAAGCTATCGAATCTATGAAATATGAAATAGCTAGAGAATTTGGTGTTACTTTAGGACCAGATACTACTGCTAGAGCTAACGGATCAGTTGGTGGTGAAATCACTAAACGTTTAGTTGAAAGAGGATTAAGCCAAATGGGTGGATACTCTCAAAAATAGTTTAAGTTTGATTTTAAATTAAAGAAATAGAGTTTACATTCTATTTCTTTTTCTTTTGGAAAATGTTAAATTTTGTATTATAATAGTTTTAGGAGAAATGTTATGTTAGATAAATTACAAATATATTTACAAATAATTGTTGATTATTTATTACAAGTAGGTTTAGTTGGAGGATTTTTACTTATTGTATTAGAATCTATTATTCCGGCACTTCCTTTAAGTGTTTTTATAGGATTAAATATTATTACTTTTGGAAAAATATTAGGTTATGTTATATCTTATTTTGGAACTATCGTAGGATGTATGTTGTCTTTTATAACTTTTAGGTATATATTAAAAAATTATTTATATAAAATTTTTAAAGAAAAAACAAGAATAAAAATAGAAGATCTAATGAAAAAAATGACAAATATAGACTTTAATACTTTAGTAGTTATAATAGCAATACCATTTACGCCAGCTTTTTTAGTTAATATTGCTGCGGGACTTTCTAATATTCCAATAAAAAAATATATATTTGCTTTATTAATTGGTAAACCATTTATGATATATTTTTGGGGTTATATCGGAGCAAATTTGTTAGAAAGTTTGAAAGATCCAATTATTCTTGTTAAAATAATAGTGATAGTATTATTAGCATATTTAATAAGTAAAGTAGTAGAAAAAATAATTAATGTAGAAAAAAATTAGGAGGGATAATTATGATGGATTATATAATAATAGGATTGCTTGTTATAACAATTATTTTAATAATAATATCTTTAACAAAAAATATAAATGAAGGAAATATAACAGAAAGACTTGGTAAATTAGAAGTTAGTATTACTAAGGATTTAAGTGATTTAAAACTTTCTTTAAATAAAGATTTTAATGATTTATCATTAAAAAATGAAAGAAGATTATTAGAAATAAATGATAAAGTTACTGAAAGATTAGATGAAAATTTTGAAAAAACAAATAAAACATTTATGAATGTTTTAGAAAGACTGTCAAAAATAGATGAAGCACAAAAGAAAATTGATTTATTAAGTAATGATATTGTATCTCTTCAAGGAATACTTACAGATAAAAAAACAAGAGGTATTTTTGGAGAAGTAAATTTAAAACATATTTTAGTAAGTGTATTTGGAGAGAATAATAATAATATTTATAAACTTCAATATCCATTTCCTAATGGTTCAATTGCTGATTCTGTTTTATTTGCACCTGAACCACTTGGCACAATTGCAATAGATAGTAAATTTCCTCTTGAAAATTATAGAATGATGGTTGATAAAAAAATAAGCGTAGTTGAAAGAGAAAAATATGAAAAATTATTTAAAATGGATGTAAAAAAACATATTGATGCAATTCATGATAAATATATAATCGAAGGAGTAACCACAGATCAAGCAATTATGTTTTTACCTGCTGAGGCTATTTTTGCAGAAATTAATGCATATCATACAGATATAATTGATTATGCTTATAAAAAGCATGTTTGGATATGTAGTCCGACAACTCTTATATCAACATTAACTGTCGTTGAAATGATTATTAAAAATATTGAAAGAGATAAATATACATCTATTATTCATGATGAATTAAATAAACTTGGAGTTGAATTTTCTAGATATAAAGACAGATGGGATAAATTATCAAGAAGTATTGAAACCGTAAGTAAAGATGTAAATGAGATTCATACGACAACAGATAAAATTACTAAAAGATTTACATCAATTAGTAAAGTCGATGTTAGTTTACTCGAACATAAAGAAGATTTGCATAAATAATAAAATTATGATATTATGTATATAGATGGAGGAAACTTCATAAAATAAAAAGGAGATATTTAAGTTTTGGTAAGCTTAAATGTCTACCTAAAAAATAAGTGCGACATTTAGTCTAATGTAATTAAACTAAGTGTCATTTTTTTATAATGATTATCAAGAAAGTGATAATAAATAAAATGATAGAGATATAACGTAAAACATTTATAATAAAGGTTTTAGTTTTCACTTTATCAAACCTCCTTTTCATAAAGATAAGAGGTAGACACTAAGTAACTTAAATATTTCCAATTACTAATATAGCAAAATAAATGTTTGCTTAGTTAATAAAAATTTGCATAAATAATAAAATTATGATATAATAAGCACAAATTTAAGGGGGAATGTTTATGCAAGCTATTTCTATGTCACAAAACAAATATAAACAACTTACAAAGATGAATTTACCCAAAGAAGTTTTTAATACAGAAGCTATTATATATGATTTTAGATATAAAGGAGAAGAAAAGGTATTTAAAAAGCTTCTCAATAATATGGGAGTTAATCTTGCTAATAAATTATATACATTAGAAATGTTAGATGTAAATAGAAAGTATTTACCAGAAAATTTATGTATTCCTGACTATCTAACAATTGTAGGTGGTGTAGTTGAAGGTTTTACAATGCCTAAAATAGAAGGAATAAATTTTTCTACTACTTTAAAAAATAAAAATATAACAATTGAAGAAAAAATATATTATTTAAAAAAAATTGGAGAATTACTTCATCAATTAGAACAAATAAGAAAATATACACCATTTAATGATTTTTATTTAAATGATATTCATGAATCAAATTTTATAGTTAATCCATATAAAAAAACAATAACAGCAGTAGATTTAGATAGTTCAAGAGTTTGTTCTAAAGCAAATTTTGCTTCAAGATATTTAACACCACTTGCTCTTTTAAATAATGTTAAAGATAAATATAAAATAATTGAAGATAATTCAAGTAGTCTTGGATATGTTGAAGCTGATAGCAATACAGATTTATATTGTTATATAATAATGATTTTAAATTATTTATATGGGGAAAACATTAACAATTTAAACTTAGAAGATTTTTATAATTATTTAACATATCTAGAAAAAATAGGAATAAATAAAGAATTAATAGAAATATTTAAAAATATTGTTTCAAATAAAGATAATGAAAATCCATATGATTTACTTGATACATTAACAACAGAACAAGTAGCAAGATCAAGAAAAATAGTATATAAAAAGTAATATAATTTATTTTATATTACTTTTAAATGCTATAAAATCAGTATATGCTTTTTTATCAAGTTTAAAATTAAAATCCTTAATTTTAAACTTTTTATTTTTATTTATAATTAATTGTTTTATAAAATATTTAGTAAATGAAGGATTTCTTGGTAATAAACCAAGAGTATATGTTCCATAAAAATTATTATTAAATATAAATTTATTATCTAATTTAATATTATCTTTATAAATACTACCAAAATGATTATTAAATCCTAAAATATTGTCTTTTGTAAATAAAGAAGGAATATAGACTTCATTTACAATTCTTTTTTTATTTTCTTTTGTATAATAATCAAATAATTTAAGACCTTCATGAATGTTATTATCAATATCAATTATTTTTTCTCCAAATAATTCAATTGCATTACCTGTTATTAGGAAAAACTTATTATTATTATAATATTTGTGAATATCTTCTTTATATTTTAAAATATCATTTAAAACTAATAATTGATTATTATTTGTACCACTTCCTATATATATTAAATCTAATTCATCAAAGTTTATATTATCATCGATAGATAAATTTTTAATATTTACTTTTATACCTTGATTTTTTAAATGATAAGTAAGAACTTTAATATTTCCTATTTCACCATATAAATTCATTAAATCATAATATAAATGTCCAATTGTTATTTCCATTATTTTTCCTCCTTCATAATATCATTAAAGAAATCTAAATAATCAAAGTTAAGTATTGCATAAATACTTCCAGAAGATTTTTTTATTACCTTTTCTGCTTTATATAAATTATCAAAACATATAATTTTCTTTTCATCAAAACCAGCATATTTAAGTCTTGTAGCTAAATCATATTTTTGAGGTCCAGTACAAATAAATTTATCAATTTTATCTTTTTTTAACATTTCAAAGTCAATATCATATAGCCAAGAAATATCATCAAAATCATACCTTCTTGATATTTCTTTCCATCCTAGAACAATAGTTTTTAAATCTTTATCACGATGGGAAAATAAAACTGATTCATTATATGTTGTTGCATTTTCGGCTTTATTATTTAAAACATAAACATCTCTATTATTATATTTATAAAAATTATAAAGTTTTTTATTATTACTTATTTCGTTTATTAATTTACATATTATATTTTTATCTAAACCATTTAATGATAATGTTGTAAATGCTGCGAGAGTATTATAAGCATTGTATAACATATTATTTACAATATTTATTTTATAATTATTATCTATGGTAATTAAACTATTATTATAATCATATGAAGTTATCATTGAAGTTAATTTAGGTCTTTTAAAGTTACATGAACTACATTTATAATCTCCAAGTTGTTCTAAATGATAATAAGTATATTCAAGTTTTTTATTACATTTAGGACATCTACTTATATTTAAACTAGGATAATCATTTTTAAAATAAGAATACTTAGTTTTATTTATACCAAAAAAGTAACATTCATTTTCTGTATCTAAATTAAAATATTGTAAATAAGGATCATCACCATTTAAAATAAGTTTACATTCTTTATTTAAACTATTTAAAATACAATTATATATTTCTTCGAAACTTCCTTGTCTAGGGGGTTGATCTCTTGTTATATTAGTTACTACAACATGAGATGGTTTAATTTTAGGAAAAACTTGAATAGCATATCTTTCATCCATTTCAAATATACAAACATCACTTTTAATTTTTCCATTTAATTTTGAATTTTCAAGTAAACTTGTAATAATTGCACTAACCTGATTAGAACCTTTATCATTATAACAAACCTTATATCCTAAGTTTTTGTATACATTAGCCATTATACTTGTTGTAGAACCTTTACCAGATGAACCTGTAACAGCAATTACAGTTTTTGGTAGTTTAAAATCATATAAAATATTTTTATTTAATTTTAATGCGATTACTCCTGGTAGGGAACTACCTCTTTTAAATATTTTTCCAGCAATTAAATAAGTCAATTTACCAACTAAGATACTAAAAAACTTTTTCATAATTATTCCTTCTTTCATTTATATATATCTATATAAAAAATTATATCATATTTATTAATAATAATATTGAAAAAATGTAAAAAAAATAATATAATTTACTTATAGTATATAAAAATAGCAGAGAAAGGATAAGGAACATGAAAGAGAAAAAAGGAATAAAAATATCAATTATTTTAACATTAATCGGGGTTGTATCTTTAGTAACAGGGATAACATTTGCAATATATGAAAATACAATTAACGCAGGAAAAAGTCAAGTTATAAAAACAGGAATAGTAAATTTCACATTAACAGAAAGTACAAATGGACTTGTTTTAGATAATTTACAAGAATTAACAGATTATGAAGGAATGGCACAAGAAACATTTTATGAATTTACAATAAAAAATACAGGAAATACAATAACAGATTATGAAATATCATTAGTAGATAAACCTAATTCAAGTTATACAGGAACAATATTAAATGAAAAATATATAAAAGTAGGATTATTAAAAAATAATAGTGAAGAAATAATCGTAAATTTAAAAGAAGTAAATAGATTAATAGATAAAGTAACATTAGATGTAGATAAAAGTGTTAATTATAAATTAAGAATATGGTTAGATTTAAAAGATATAACAGATGAAGAAAAAGAAGCATTAGTAGGACAAAAAATATTTTTAGCATTAAAAATAAATGGAATACAGAATATGGAAAATATAACTATTGCAACAGATAAGTTAATAGCATTAACAAATAATAAAGATAACAGTGGACTATATACCATAACACATGCAAAAGATTCAACACTTCAAATAGGGACTAATGAAGATATAACAGAATATAGATATCGGGGAGCAAGTCCCAAAAACTATGTAACATTTAATGGAGAAACATGGAGGATACTTGGAGTATTTCCAACTGATGATGGAACAGGTAAGATAGAAAATAGAATTAAATTAATAAAAGATCAAAGTATAGGAGAGTATAAATGGGATGATGGGACAATTGCTTATAATTATACCAAAAATGATAATTTAATGTTATTACAAGATAAAAATAAATTAAAAGTTAAATATTTAGAAAAAAAGAATAAAAATAATTTTATAGATTTAGCAATAGCAGAACCAGCTAAGTCTGCACTTAATAATTGGGCTAGACCTGCTTCATTAAATACATATTTAAATAAAACATATTTAAATGCTTTGTCGACTACATCACAAAATATGATAGGAGATACCAAGTATTATTTGGGTGGTGGTGGAAATAATAGTAATTTTAATTCATCAGTAGATTTTTATTCTTACGAAAGAAAAATAAAGAATACAAAAAGCAATGAGTTTTATTATGATAAAAATCCAAATAGTTGGGTAGGGAGACTAGGACTTATGTATGTAAGTGATTATGGATATGCAAGTGATAATTGTGAAACAAAGGCATTAAATGATTATAATAATAGTAATGATTTAAGAATATGTAATAATACAAATTGGTTATTTAATTTAAAAAAATTAGAGGCTACTATAACGCAATATAGCAATACTTCTACTAGTATTCATTATATTGCCGATAATGGAACTGTTGTTAGTACTTATCAAGCATCGTTGGCTCAAACTGTAGTTAGGCCTACATTATATTTAAAATCAGAAGTTAGAATAATTGATGGAGATGGAACAAGTACTAATCCATATATACTTTCTTCTGATGGTAAGGTTGCTTTTCCTGAAATTACATTATTTGAAGTTCAAGAAAATTATCCAAGTGTAACTGTTAAACAAGGAACTTATCCTATTTCAGAGTATTGTTTTTTGACAAATGATTCAAATATGAATAATTGTACTTGGACTACTAACCTTGAGTCTATAACTAAATGTTGTGCTGGTGGAAACAAAAATTATAACAACAAGTTTTATTTATATGTAAAAGATACAAAAGGTAATATAAGTTCACAAATATATGAAACATATTATGGATCTGGAGTATTGGCACCTTGCAAGTATTAATTTATTAATAATTAGAAAGTAAGAATACTTCAATAAAAATTTGAAGTATTTTTTATTTGTATAAAAAAAGTATTAATGCTATAATTGTTTTGGAGGATATTTATGGATAAAAAAATAACAATTGGACTTTTCGTAGATTCATTTTTTCCAATGACAGATGGTGTTATTATGGTGGTTGATAATTATGCAAGAAGATTAGTAAAGTATGCTAATGTTATTGTATTTGCTCCAAAATATAGAAAAAAATATGATGATAGTAAATTACCATATCAAGTAATTAGATGTAATTCTTTTGAACCTGCTTTTTTTGATTATTTACTTCCAGTACCTAAACTTGATATGATATTTTATAAAAAACTTAATAGTTGTAATTTAGATATAGTACATATTCATTCGCCTTTTACTCTTGGTAAAGTTGGGGTTAAATATGCTAAAGAAAGAAATATACCATGTATAGGTACTATGCATTCACAATTTAAACAAGATTTTAAAAGAATTGTAAAAAGTGAATATATAGCAAGTTATCTTGTTGAAGGGTTAATGGATGTATTTAATAACTGTGATGAATGTTATGCTGTTAACCAAGAGGTTGCAAGAATATTTCATGAAGAATATCATTATAAAAAATTACCTAGAGTTTTAAATAATGCTACGGAAATGTTACCTGTTAAGGAAGAAAAACATGCTTATAATTATATTGATAAAAAATATAATTTAGCACCTGATGTTAAAGTATTCTTATTTGTAGGTAGGATAAATGTATTAAAAAATGTTTTATTTATTGTTGATGCTTTAAAAATATTAAAAGAAGAAAGACCTGATTTAAAATTTAAAATGTTTTATGTTGGGATGGGACAAGATGAGGATGTTTTAAAAGAACATATAAAACAGCTTAATCTTAATAACGATATAATATTATGTGGAAAAATAATTAATAGAAAGATTTTAAGTTATTATTATAAAAGAGCAGATTTATTTTTATTTCCTTCAGTTTATGATGCTTCTTCAATCGTTCAAATTGAAGCGGCTTGTCAAAAAACACCAGGTATATTTTTAAAAAATACAGCAACAGCTTCTACAATTATAGATAATGTAAATGGTTTTTTATCAGATGATGATTTTTATAGTTATGCTTCTAAAATAATTGAAGTTTTAGACAATAAAGAATTATACGATAAGGTAAAAGAAAATGCTTATAAAGATTTATATAAGTATTGGGATGATGAAATAAATAATGTATATAAAATATATATTGATTTAATCAATAAAAAGAAAAAATAAATATAAGGGAAAATCATTTTCCTTTTTATTATTTTATAAATGTGATAAACTAGTAATAGTTAAGGAGGAATATTATGTTTGAATTAGTTAGTAATTATAAACCAAGTGGAGATCAACCTGAAGCAATAAAAGAGCTTGTCGAAGGAATTAAAAATAATAAGAAACAACAAGTTTTACTTGGAGCAACAGGAACAGGGAAAACTTTTACAATAGCAAATGTTATAAAAGAAGTTAATAAACCTACTTTAGTACTTGCACATAATAAGACTTTAGCAGGGCAACTTTATGCGGAATTAAAAGAACTTTTTCCTAATAATAGGGTAGAATTTTTTATTTCATATTATGATTATTATCAACCTGAAGCTTATGTTCCTCAAAGTGATACATATATAGATAAAACCAGTTCAATAAATGATGAAATAGATGAACTTAGACATTCTGCAACAAATGCATTAATATCAAGAAAAGATGTTATCGTTGTGGCTAGTGTTTCTTGTATATATGGTATTGGAGAAAAAGAAGAATATGAAAAAAATATGCTTACTTTAAATGTAGGAGATGGAATAGATAGAAATTATGTTTTAAAAAAATTAGTTGATATGCTTTATGAAAGAAATGATATTGATTTTAAAAGAGGTTCGTTTAGGGTTCGTGGAGATGTTATTGAAATAATACCAACATCAGTTCATGATAAAGGAATAAGAATTGAGTTTTTTGGTGATGAAATAGATAAAATTAGTGAATTTGATGTAGTAACTGGTCGTGTTTTTGTTAATAAAAAAACAATATCTATTTTCCCTGCAAGCTTTTTTGTAACTAGTGAAGAAACATTAAAGAAAGCTGTTTCTAGTATAAAGGAAGAATTAAAAGAAAGATTAGAAGAATTAAATAATGAAAATAAACTAGTTGAAGCTCAAAGACTCGAGCAAAGAACTAATTATGATATAGAAATGATGTTAGAAACAGGTTTTTGTACGGGAATAGAAAATTACTCAAGGCATCTTGGAGGAAGAAAAAAGGGAGAAACGCCAACAACATTAATGGACTTTTTTCCAAAAGATTATCTTTTAGTTGTAGATGAATCTCATGTTACACTTCCTCAAGTTCGTGGTATGTATAATGGTGACAGAGCAAGAAAACAAACACTTGTTGATTACGGTTTTAGACTTCCAAGTGCTTTAGATAATAGACCTCTTAATTTTGAAGAATTTGAAAAAAAAATAAATCAAGTTATATATGTTTCAGCAACCCCTGGAGATTATGAATTAGACCAAGCAGGAAGTTATGTCGAACAGATAATAAGACCAACCGGTTTACTTGATCCAACATTTGAAGTTAGAAAAACAAAAGGTCAAATAGATGATTTAGTAGGAGAAATAAATGAAAGAATATCTAAAAATGAAAGAGTATTGATTACAACTTTAACTATAAGGATGGCTGAAGAATTAACAGCATATTTAAAAAACTTAGATATAAAAGTTGCTTATCTTCATAGTGAAATTAAATCTCTTGATAGATTAAATATAATAAGAGAATTAAGACTTGGAACTTATGATTGTATTGTAGGAATTAATCTTTTAAGGGAAGGACTTGATATTCCTGAAGTTAGTTTAATTGCTATTTTAGATGCAGATAAAGAAGGATTCTTAAGAAGTAAAAGAAGTCTTATTCAAACAATGGGAAGATGTGCAAGAAATGCTAACGGGCATGTTATTATGTATGCTGATACGATAACAGAAAGTATGAAACTTGCTATGGAAGAAACTAAAAGAAGAAGATCTATTCAAGAAGAATATAATAAAAAGCATAATATTGTTCCTAAAACAATTATTAAAGAAATTAGAGATAATATATCAAATGTTGATAAGACAAATCTTGAAAAAAGTAGTAAAAATGATATAATAAGTGTAGAAAGTATAGAAGATATAGAAAAAGAAATGAAAGAAGCTGCTAAAAAGTTAGATTTTGAAAGAGCAATGGAACTTCGTGATATATTATTTGAATTAAAATCTAAGTAGGAGGAGTAAATGGCTAAGAAAAGAAGAAAATTAAAAAAACAGTTTATTAAATTAATAAAGGTAATTGTTTTAATTATATTATTTATTATTTTATGTGAAGTATTATCATCTTTTATAACTAAAAAAACATTTAAACTTGTAGAAATACATAATAATGATTATTTTACGAATAGTGATTTTGGTATTGTAACAGTTACAAGTAATTATGATTATGATAACGATGATGTTGATGATTATACTGATATATTAAATGGTGCTAAAAAGTATGCTTCTTTTAACCCTAAATATATAAGTAAATATTATGCAGGTGGCTATCCTCCGGTGGAAAAAGAGGGAGTGTGTACTGATCTTATATGGTATTCTTTAAAAGAAGCAGGATATAATTTAAAAGAAATGATAATATTAGATATAAAAAAAGACCAAGAAGATGATAACAAAAGATATGATATAAAATATAGAGATGATAATATTGATTTTCGAAGAGTAGGCTCTCAAAAAGTATTTTTTGATTCTTATGCAGAAAAATTACCATCAGGATTAGATGATTTAATAAGTTATCAACCTGGAGATATCGTGGTATTTGATGGTACAGAACATATTGCTATGATATCAGATAAAAGAAATAAAAATGCTATTCCATATTTAATTCAAAATGGTGATGAAGAGCAAGAAGAAAAAGAAGAAGATGTTTTAGAAGAAACACCAATGAAAATAACAGGCCATTATAGATTTACTTTTAATAGAGATATTAAAAATTTAATGAATAAAGTTAAAGAGTCATAAAAAATGATTCTTTTTTAAGTTTTATATGATACAAAAATG
>OLXK01001642.1_pt1 | contig 14947 bp, 21 predicted proteins | sample 1674321 | NCBI WGS metagenome assembly OLXK01 (sample SAMEA103958162, study PRJEB25191) | human gut metagenome | reverse complement strand
AAATAATTCAGTATTAGTAAGATTTATATATAGTATTTTATAAGATCTTAAGCCAGAATCATATATATCTATAAAATAAATTGTATCAGAATTATCTTCTTTTAAAAAGAATTTTAATTTTGTACTTATATGTTTATATGTACTATCTACACTCGTTAAACCCCCATTAGCTAAAAAAGAATCATATCCCTCTACTCCGTAGTATTTTTCAGGTGTAGATAATTTATATTGACCATCGTTTGTAAGTTGTACTTTAAAAGACCATAAACTAAGACGATTTATAGTATAATCTTTGTTAGGATCGTTAATTCCGGTCATAGTTTTTATAATATATATTACATATTCGTTATTAGCGTTTAAACCCACCAAAAAATAAGGAACTATGGTTGTAACTGTATCTGGTATATTTTTAAATGCGGTAGTTATATATTTAACAAAATCTTTATTATCATTGTCTAATACTTCTATATATTTACTATTTTCATAATCAGTTAAAAATATTTTATAGCTTTTCTTTCCATCAGATCCTACAAGTCCTTCATAGATTTCTACTTTATATGCTCCAGACGGAGATCTTCCTTCTCATTGTTTCTTATATGTGCTATCAATAGCTGTGTATTCTTGTTTAACTTCTTTAACCTCAAAAACATTATTTACAATTAGATTTTCATTTTTAAAACTGCTAGGAACTACAGTATCTTCTAAATTAAATAAATATGATTCTTTATACTTTTTAGACAATAAGTTCCTTTGCTCATATTCAGTTCCTATATTAGGATCTGAAAAGCTTTTACCTATCTTAGTAGTAGGAATATAAGCCTCTTCACTATATATAACGTTTTTAAAGGCTTTATTTGAAATATCTAAATAATAATAACCTTTATTACACGTTAAAAAATAAGTTCCTTTAGAATTTTTAAATATAGACCATTTATCTAGATCGAAACTATCATCTTCAAATGAACAATTCTCGTTGTTGTATTGACATTTATATTTTTCATTTAAATCTAAACCAAATAAAATAGTTCCGTCGTCATATAAAACCTTAGAAAAACCTTCTAAGGTTTTTATATACCCAAGTCTAGGTCTAGTTGTTAGTGATAACTCGTCATTAACGTAGAGATTTTTCATATCTGACGCTTCACCCAATTTTATATCTAATGGATTTTCTGCGCAGTTAATACCTCTGAAATTAACTATATTGCAAATTTTATAATCGCTTGAACTTTTCCCCTTAGGAATATTACTTATTCTGGGAGTTATTGCAGACATTTAATTCAACCTTTTACCTTTTCTATAAGAGTTTCTACTTTAAAATTAGGATCAATAGTTTGCTGATGTTTAGCTATATCAGTTAAAGCTACGGCTAAACCTATTTCCACATCTTTACCTAATGTTCCAGCTGGTATTTTAGTATTAAAATCTGTACCAGTTTTTGAAATTTCTAAAACTATTTGTTTTTTCATAAATTATAACGTCCATCCACTTTCATTTTTTATAGAATATGCTGGCAAAACTTTATTATCATCCAGTCTAGCTAACATAGTTTCAAATTCATTTTTTAATATCATAGCTCTTTGGATATCTTCACTCATAAGACATTGAGCCGCTACGTATATAGGTATTAAAGGCAACACATTTTTAGGTATAAAATCTAAATCCGCATTTTCGTCTTCTATATCATTAACAGACGGATATTCCGTATTATACCATATTTTATAATTACCGTCTTTAGGTAAAGCAAGATGTTTGGGATCTAGATAATATATATCTATATCTAAAATAATATCTCCAGAAAGACTTTCATATCTAGGTCTAGCCTCATCACTAAAACTTAATAAATCGCTAGGTATAGATATTATGTATCCCAAATTATTTTTCCTCTGTACGCATCACGAGGTATCATAATATAACTTATCACCTTTATGACCATTTTTTTCTGGAATCTCATCACCTAAAGTGTAATATTTAGTTTTATCTAAAGCTTCTAACGAGTCATATTCTATATAAGGATTTTCGTTGTTCTCAGACCAAACTATATATTTAGATCCGTTGGTTGTTAATTTTCCACCATAATTTACTTCTATTATTTTTTGATAAGGAAGAACTGTATTGGCTATTAACGATAAACACTCGTCTATATATGTGGGATAAGCCTCAGCATAATAATCATCAGTATTAGACGCTACGTCTAACATATCCATTTTATGCCTTATTTTAGTATATAATTGTCCTTTATTCATATTTTCTCCTTGAGAGTATCTTAAGGTTTAGCCTTTTCTACTCATATAAAGAGGAGAGATAATCTCTCCTCTTAAAAATTTAATTAACCCTGAGCCTGAGTTTTAACAGTATTTACAACGTTAACAGCTTTAGCACCACCAGCAAGAGGAGCAACCGTAATGGACGTAGCATTAGTAGTTTGAGTTCCACCCGTGCTGAGATATGCCATAGCTCTATAGTTACAGAAACCTACACCAAATCTAGCGCGACCGTCCCAAACGTTAGCTTTAGTATCTTCGTCTATATGCGAGCTAACTTCGAGGGGCGTACGATCGAACCAAACAGCACCAAGATATTCTCTGTTAGCAACAGGGTCTATAAGAAGAATACCCTGATCAGCAGTAGTAAATCCACCTTGTCCATCAAGATAAGGAGCTTCTATAACCTCGTACTTGCCATAGAAGAGGTTAACACCGTTTTCACCCATAGACGAACCATATTTACTCTTAAGACCCGTTATAACAGCGTCTCTAAGCTTATATTGATTACCCGGAATAACTATCTGGGTAGGATTGAGAGCAAGAAGATTGCCCTTTTCGTCCGTATATTTACCCATAGCTTGAGCAACTTGCTCTATAGCATCTATAACTTTTTCTACAGCGCCAGCTTCTCCGAGGTTTATTGCCGCAGACGTAGTAAACTTATTAGACTGATTTTTGGTAGCGTCGTTGGGGAATCCAGCAAGTTTGTGGGCATTGTGGAAATACAGCTGCGGAGTACCCGTGCCATCTACAGAGCCATCAACCGTATCGGAGCCCCTGAGGTCGAATTTCTTTCCACCAAACTCACCGAAGCCAGTAGCAGAGCTAACAGCTTCACCGAGCATTTTAAACGCGAACAGTTCTCTAGTTCTATTATAAGATTTAATAAACCCTACCGCATTAGCATTGATGTCCATCGTCTGATTGTCTTCGATGGTTTGTTTGGATATTACGAAAGCATTCGTCCAGATTTGCGTTCTGAATACTTTCCTGTACCCTTCACCGAAGTCGCTAAGACCGGGGACCTGCATATCTTCGGTCGGTTTAAAACCGTCCATAGCAGTTCTGCTTCTAAATTCCTCTTGGAACTTATCAGTCGTCTTCATCTGATAAATTCTAGATATCAACGAACCTTTTTCAAAGGCTTCCGTTTCTTTTTCCATCAGCATTTTAATAGGTTCTTGCAACATATTAAATGCCGACAATTTTACCGATTCACCTATATTAAATATAATAGCCATAATTATCTAGCCTCCAAATTATTAACGTCTTCTACTACCCAATAAACCATTCCGTTGTCTTCGGGATAAAGATCTTCAGCCAACATATATACAGTCGTGTTCATATTAGCGTTAGTTACGTCAGACGCTGTTGCAGAAACTACTGCTTTGCTGGTACCATCAAATTTAACCAGCGAACCCGCAGGAATACATTTCTTCTGCGGATTAATTTTACCAAGTACTAAATCAGCGTTGTTGCTCGCAACAGGCTTTTTATTAGTACCATCAAAAGCAAGATATTTAGTTTGAATGTCTTGCTTTCCATAAACTTTAAAGCTTTTTTTAAGTAAAGCCATATTTAAATCTCCTATTTATTAATATATTTATTTATTTCATCCTCTGAAGCATAGGGATTTATTTGTTTAAATAATTTCAATTCTTCGGGGGTAAGAGTCTTAACTTTATCCGTTTTATTTCCTGATGTTCCGGGATTGATCAAATGTTCCTTACCGTTACCCTTAACTATGGCTTTTTTCATAGCTAATTTTTCGAGATCCACGTAGTGCTCTGCGGCATACGCTTTATCTAGAGGTATTCCTGAATTTCATAATTTAATAACTTCTTCGTCCAAATCCTCTATAGAGGTTAAGCCTAAACCAAATTTATTATTTAGTTTAAGTAGTTCATTTTGCGCTCAAATTTCTTTCTCTTTAGCTTCTTTGTCTTTTTTATATTCCATTGCAGCTATGTAATCGGGATCTTGTTGTAAGAACTCTTTTATCATAGGTTTAACAAGTTCAGGATCTAGTCCTTTTTCAAGCATCGTGTCGTCGTGTTTTTTAGCTAACATCTCGTCCCACGATTCAAAACCCATAGCTTTAGCTAACTCGGCTTGAGTTTCTTGCTTAATTCTAGCTCTGTCTTTGTTTAAGCGTTCGGAATATTCTTTAGTCTTGTCTACTGGCGGGGTAGCTTCTTTAGCCGGTTCTTCTTTTTTAGGTTCTTCAGACGGTTCTTTGTTACCGTCGTCATCTTCCTCCAAAATTTCAGCTAAGAGTTTATCAGCCTCTGTTTTAAAATCATCTTGCATATAAAATGCTCCTCTGGTTGTTTTTTGTACGAGTTTCGGACACCTTACCGTTTTGCAGTACGTTTTTTTCTGGTTGCGGGTGTGGGAGTCGAACCCACCTTACTGGGTAATGAGCCCAGACTGGGACCGATCCAGTTAACCCGCGGTATTTATTTCTTCTTTTTCTTTTTCTTACCGCAAGCCATATTATCACCTCTTGTATTTATTTTTAGTAGGCTAGACTTAACTAGCCTACCGATTGATTTATCTATAATCTCATTAAAATTTATTTACTAAATACACACTAATGCGCGCTTTTTAATGTGTTATAGCCATATTAAATTGTCCTATACTACGGTTATCTTAAACCTCCGTTACCAAATCGTCTTGCCAGTCCTTAAACGGCATACCCGTAACAAATTCTTTCTCTTCGCCCGTTTCGGGGTCGATTGCTTTGGTTACGTATCTCTCCGTCGCTTTTTTGTAAGCGGTTATGTACGGGCTTTCGTTGCGGTCAACTTTGAAGCGAATAGCGACTGTCTCAAGCGCGGGCTTGTTCATAGCCTCTTCCCTCGAGTAGTGTATCGCAAATATTGCCTCGCCATATTCTCCGTCAATACGAAGAGTTTTGATTAAAGCGTATGCGTTTGCTACCTTTAACCCGTTCTTTTCACTTACATAGTTTGTATTTTTTAAACCCATTTTTATATCTCCTTATAATTTTGCTTCGAGTTCGTTTATTTGTCTGCGGAGTTCCGCTCTTTGTGCCTTAATCGGCGCGTATTCTTCTCCTTAAACTTTGACTACTGCGTCACTTCCGGTTAATTGGCTTACATCTATATCTTTTGTTGTTTGACCTCCGTCAGAATTTATATAAATTATTCTTTTAAGAGTATCACTTATAATAGTCGTATATATTGGATATATCTTTCCGCCTGTTTCTACTGTACCGCAGCAATATATATTACCATTATCTGAATTTGCAAAAAAAGTTTCAGGTGTATAGGGTGTTGCATTGCTGGTATAAACAGTTATTCTATAACCTTCAGTTGGTCCAACGTAAAAATACATATTGTGTCTGTATGTAGCATTATCCGCCCATTTTGCTTTTCCGTCAGTACCCATTGTGAGAACTTGACCCGACGTGCCGTCTGTTGCAGGCTTGTCTATTTTTCCGTCAATTTCCGTCTGTAATTCCGTGCTTAAATCAGCCTTCTCAATTTCTCCCACAATGTCATATTCAGTACCGACAGGAATACCTATTTTGTCCATTGCGTCAAATTCTGTTTTTGAAACAACCTTTCTCGTCGGAGTAAATGTTGTATAAGTATTATTATCTGCCATTATATTTTCTCCTCTTTAGATTTTATATAAAACTATATGGCTTATAAGCATAATAGTCGTTAGGAAATTTCTGTCTAAATTCTTCTACTGTAGTAGGCTCGTTACCTGCTCCATACATTTCGGTAAGGTCAAAGAGTTGAGGTTTAAACGTAACATTATCAATTACAACATTTTCACCTACATAAAAATATACTATTGTATTAGTAAGCGAAGTAGGTTGAGTAAATAAGTTACCATCTCGATGATAAGAAGAACCACTGCTATTTATAGTCAACAATATAGTATCCCAAGCACCTGCCTGTCCTGAGCCACTGTTTATGTAATACTGATGACCACCTATCATATTAACAGTCTGTAATGTATATTTATTATCTTTACTTCCTGTATTTGTACCATTTACTGTGATTGTTCCATTTCCATTATTAGTAAATGTTATTCCATCACGAGTAACTGTTGCAGGATATCGTGATTTATCGAATAACTGACATACATCACTAACCTTAATAGTATTTTTAAGACTATCTACAAAGCAATAAGGTCTATATGGATACAAGTCATTAGGAAATTTCTGTCTAAACTCTGCTACTGTAGTCGGTTCATTACCTGCACCATACATTTCGGTGAGGTCAAATAATTGAGGTTTACATACCAAATTAGTAACAGTTATACCTTTATTTACTCGTATCTCCCATCTAAAGCTCCTAACAGTACCTTCATATTCAGGAAATTCAGCTATGCTATTAGGACCTCTAAAATAATATTTACCTGGAAGAAAATCTGCTATAATTACTTGACTTGTACAATTTATAGTTCCGACATCTGTTTGTATTCCAGTACTTAAGAGTGCATACTTATGACCGGGAATATAACGTTTTACATCTATAGGTATCTGATAATCAGAATAATAAGTATCGGTTGAAGTACCATTAACAGTTACTGTTCCATCACCGTTGTTAGTATAGGTTACGCCTTTGTTAACATAAGTAGCAGGAAACTTGCTCTTATCTAATAACTGACATACATCACTAACCTTAATAGCCTTCTTGTATGATTGTAGATAACCGTTAGGGACAAAGTCGGTAGGAGTAGAACCTTTTTCGAGTTGTATATTATAGACATAAGTTGAACCTGTAGTGCCTACAAAACATACTGTAAACCATTTACAATTTGCAGGAGTAGTAAATGTGTGTTTTTCTGCTAAATCTTGTGCATTTATATGAGATAAATAATTACCATTTTCGTCGAAAAACCCTGTAGCAATTTTTATATAATTAGTATTTTTTATCCATTTACAAGAAACTGTATAAGTCTGATTAGGCTCGCACTTAAAGGCTTTTCCAATTCCATATCCACTACCTTTATTTTTCACATATGCATAATTTTCCGTAAATTCATATTCTACTATTTCGTTAGGTGAATAATAGTTATTGCTAGTTAGCCCTATATACCATTTACCTTCTTCAAATTGTCGAGGCGTAGTATTACTGAAACCGCTTAATGTCCCGACTGCTGTTGAAGTTGAGAATAAATTCTTCGTCTTGCAGATTAACGCTTTCTTGTATATCATAACTTATTCTCCTAACAGAGTATTGCTTACATAGATTACGTTAACCTCTTTTAAGTTCGACATATTAGCAATATCATCATCGGCAACACCTTTTGCGACCTTTGCCGTACCGCCTGCGTTTCTTCTTATAAGTGAATATTCGCTTACGCCGCCGTCAATATATGCAGCGGAGTCTTGACCATTAGCGTTATGGATATATGCCCTGTCGAAAGAAGCCGTATCGGTAAATTTACTTACCTTATCCTCTAAATCGCCACTGTCAACTTCGTAAACGATTTTATCGGCAAATGCTGACCATTTAGATGCTGTTTTATACGCGTTTATTGCTGATTTAGGTACTACTATTTTGTCAACGTAACTTAAGTATGGACTTACTATAGTAAATGCAGCAGGGTCAGTATTCTGTATTACAATTTTACTTATTTTACTATTTTGGTAAGGTGCTAAGGTAATCTGTGTACAACTCTTAGGAATTATAATAGTCCCTTCAAACTGATTAGGTAAATTTATAAGTGTTATACCTTCTTGATATACTACTTTTCTTAAATTAGAAAATGCATCTACACCAGATGAACCGTTTAAGTTAAAGACTGCATTTTTACCCATATAAATTTCTATAAAACTTTTACTATATGTAGTAGAGTAAGAAAAACCTGAGTCTAAACCTGTAATATTTTTTATAGTTAATAAGTGATAAGTATATCCATCAGTATAAGTATGAGTAGGATTATTTTGATTTCCTGTAGTTCCATCACCCCAATCGATAGAAAATTCACTTGCAAAAGGTGGACTACTTAAGTTAAATGACGTTGCAGTAGTAATTATATAAGTATAGTCGGGGTTTTTAATTATGTTCTCGTTGAGTTTTGTTTCTAACAAGTTTAGCGAACTGTCAGAGGATAAGTTTTTTGTTGCCTCTTGTAAATCGGTAAGTCTTACAACTTCTCTTGCAGAGGCTGGTTTTTTGTTTGAACAAACTTCTCCGTCTTGTGTAACAAAGAAAGCATTTTTACGATTGTTTTCATCAGTTCCACAACCAACTTCAAAGATATTAAACTTGTCGCCGTTCGTATCAGTCGGATCATTGAATTGCCCGACTGAAGTACCGTTTGGACTTTTTTGATGAAGTCCTTTACCGAGTGCTGAACCTGCGCCACCATCTACAATATTATCTTCACCGGTGGCAAATCCTTGTACGGTATTTATAGTATTGTTTTCACCAGCCGCTAAAGAGCAATCATTTTTTAATTTATTATTTCTGCCAAATACTGCGCTATCTCTACCTTCTACAAGGTTATTACTTCCCGAACCAAAAGAGGCTCTGCCTTTTACTCTGGTACTATCACCAGAGGCAACCGAGTAAGCGTATGAGTGTTCATAATCTTTGCCCGTGTAGTCAGTAATTTTACCGTTTATTTTGCCTTTGCCCTCGTGTAACGGCGTGTTGGTCGTACTATCCCAGTACCAAGCATTAAACTCTTCTTCGGTCATACCTGCTTGTGTACCACCGCCTAATGCAATACTCGCACCTTGATATGCTTTTGCTTTAGTCCAAGTTACACCGTCAGATTTTAATCTCTTTTGTACTACTGAACCAGTACCGTCTCCGTTTTCGAGGTTTGAAGTAGTGTTTTTTATACGGTCTATAGTGTCGGTTAGTTCTTTATTTATTATAATGTTTATAACGTTGGCATCTACTTTTAATTCGCCTTCATCATTATATTTTAAAGTATCATTATCTATTAATACAGTACCGTATGTATCTTTAGTACCCTTAGGAGCATACACATATGTACCATTAACAAGTTTAGTTCTAACATATATTTCTTTCATTATTTTACCAATGCTCCTGTCACTACGAAGGGAGTACTCTCAACTAAAGTATGTTTAAGAGTTATCTTCTCGTTATCGTTATTTAAGTCAGTACCTTCTATATAAGCTATCTCATAATAATATGTCTTATAAAATAAATCTTTAGTATCCTCAGTTTTAAATACTATATTTATAGAGCTATTTATGTAGTCGTATGTTTCTTTATGGTCCTCGTCAACAGCATCTTTGTAGAAGAAAAAATTATAACCGTTACTGTCTCCAGTTACTTTTATATAATATAAAGTGTCTGTCTCACGCTTGCCGTCACCGGGATCTTCTACTATGATATTACTATTAAATCTATAAAAGTTTATGTCGTTAGTATCTGCTTTTGTATCTAAGTCATAATATCTCTCGATCACAGCTTTAGACGAGTCTGACGGATCTTGTCTTACGATAAACTTAATAGCAGACTGGACTTTATAATTAGGGTCAAATTTCTCCAAAATATAAGGAAAGTCTGTCTGCTTATCTTTGAAAAAAAATCTTACTGCTCCAGAGTCTCCCTGTTTAAGCTCTATAGTGTTACCTGTTATTTTTATCATTATTTACCCTCGTAGTCGTCAGTTCTGTCTATGCAATATTTTCTCTCGCAATATTTACACGCCTTAACCTCACACATAGTTATTTACTCTCCTTTTTAGTTTGTTCTTTAGGCACCACCTCGGCGTTACCTGTCAGCATAGCTTGTATAGTCTGCATCACGTCGGGGTTCTGCATTATAGCCTGCTCCATCTCAGGGGGCAGATGTCGTTCTCTCTGCTGTACACTAGCCAAGGCTGTTTTAGCCAAGGGATAGCCCAACCCTTTCATTATGTTCCAATATAATACTAATGTGGTCGGGTCTGCCGGGTTACCGAACGTACCCGCCTGAAAATTAGCAGTAGTCTCCTGCCACATAGCCTCTCTGTTAGACGCTAACTGTGATGCGTTGTCTACGCTAAATAAAAATCTGTCATTATAATATACGGCACCCGGCTCACCGTCCAAGAAGTTATATCTAAAAAATTTACCTTCTATAAGTCTGCCCTCAGGTGTCATACGGGCGTACGACCTTTTCTCGTCACAGTATGCCAATAAAAATTTGAACATCATCTCGTACAGGTTACCGTACGCCGCGTCTTTCATACGCCTCTTACTCTCTAGTCTGCCAGCACTCTGGGCAGCCGCCACTTCTTTAGCCTTACCGCTCTCTGCCGTGGGGTCTCTCTTGCCCTGATAACTGTCTGTTATGCCCAGCGCTACTCTGCCGTTGTCGTACATACGCTGCTGTAAAATATCTTCCTGCTGAATACTAGTTTGTACGTTCTGCACGCTGAAGTACTGAGCCAGCTTAGGATCTTTAATAGGTACTATCTTAAGAGTCTCGTCGTCAAGTTTTAGCCCCTTCTTATCTGGGACAGTTACGAACGACCCACCCTTTAGTACGTTCTGCTCCATCTTACTCAGTAACTTATTACTGCTCTCCTGAGCGTTCTCTAGAGTGTCTATATCTGATATGCCATACAGACTGTCAGTCTGTGACACGTTAGTTCTTATCACGAACGGCAACTGTCTGATTTTATAGTAAGGTATACCCTCATCTTTTCTAGCCAATATTTTTTTAGTAGGCTCGCCGTTCTCGTCGTAGGTTATCTTAATTATGTCGTCAGGTAGAGTCTCCTCTTCTTCTGACACTCACTCTCATTTATCTGAGCCGCAGACAGGGCACGTCTCATCCTGCGCGTTGTACTCGCCACATTCTTTACATTTTCTAAACTGTCTCAGCTCGTAGTCCTCTTGGTCGAAGACTAATATATCTTTAACTCACGCTATGCGTGACACGTAGCCCTTGTCATTATAATAATAACAAGTTATCATCTCACACATACCTTTATATGTGCCGTCGTCAGGTATTATTTTATTATATAGTTTCTTAAGTTTACGGACGCTTACTAACTCTTTAATAAAAATATACTCAGCGTCTTCTAACTCTGTTATGCCCGGCTGAGGGTATACTTGCTCTAGGGGGTACATCTTAACTGTCAGCTCGCCCTGAGTCTTAGGCGTGTTAGCCAAAGAGTCTCAGCCTACCAAGAAAAATACAGTGCCCTGCACGTAAGTTTCTCTCTCAGCCTTGTCGTTTATGCGCTCGAACTGCAGTCTGTCCATCTCAGCTCTGAGATATCCTTCTATATCTATAGCTAAGTTCTCGTCCTCAGAGTCTCTAGGGGTGACCTTAGGCGCCGGTATGGCGTTGTTAATCTGAGTCTCTATCAGCTCGAAGCACATATTTTTGTAGCACGTGGCAGGCTTTTTACTTATGCCGCCCGTATTTTTATCTCTTACCTTATCTGTGCCGTTGTACAGGTCCTTGCGTCTCTGTATGCGCTCGTCTATCTTTTGTCTCTTAGCCACGGCGTCCGTTCACAGCATTATAAAATGTTCTAATTTAGCCCTTTTGTTCTCTGGCGTTTTACTTATCTCGTTCATTACTCCTCATCGTCACAATACTGTTTAGGGTAGCCCCATAAGTGGTTTAGCTCCATCTGTATAGCAGGCGTAGCGTTGTCGTAGTCCTGCAGCATATCTTCTGTATATGTGACATATCTGCGTTTATTTTTAGGTATTGTAGCCGCGCTCACGTTACTAAGTCTGTTAAGAGCCTGTGACGCCGCGTCCACTTGGTCGTCGTGTTTACCTGCTGGGAATGCCGCCGTCTCTCCCAAGAACTCGTCCAGCCAGCCAGCAAATTTAGGCAGTCATACGTGCCCAGTCTCTATTATATGTGACACGGCAGCTGCTCTGGAGTACTTGCCACCTTCTGGCGACACAGGTATGATACCCTCGAACTCTCTGCTCAGCGCGTCTATAATAGCCGAGCCGTTAGCCTTGTCCTCAATATAAATATAACTAGTGTCTGGGTATCTCAGTCTCAAGGACCTCACGGCGTCTATAGTGTCGACGAACCCCATTCTCTTTCTTAGCTGTTCTAATAAATAGTAGTCGTCATTCTTTTTTAGCCACATCTGTATCACACAGAAGTCGTTGTCAGTACCCTCTTTAAATGTAGCGTCTATGGACATAGCCAGCACACCCTCGTCTATCTTAGGAGGGTTAACGTAGTACCGCCACCAGTCCTTGCGCCACAGGTTACCGCCGTCAGCCACAGGGTTACCCTGATATAGAGCCTCTCACGCCGTACGACCTTCTTGTGATAAGTATGATTGTTTAAACTGTTTGAGCCACTCCTTACCTTTACCTATCTCAGGCATCAGAGCCTCACCGACCTCTCTATGGAGGGGGTCTTTGTTTTTATCTACACACTCACACGGTATGTTTATGACGTGAGTGTTTATCTCGTTCTGCTGGAGCCAACCTATTAAGTCGTCTTCTACTCAGCGGGTTGCTATAACTATAAGTTTAGCTCCAGACTGGAAACGAGATTTTATAGAGTATAAATACTCATTCTTAATAGCCTCTCTGGTTGTCTCAGAGTAGGCTTCTTGTCTATTTTTGATAGGGTCGTCTATTATTATAAGATTACCCGGGTTACCTGTTACACCACCAAGAATACCTGCGAATAGCGCCCTGCCTTTGTGGTTATGCAGCTCGAACTCGTTGTTATTACACGGCGAGTCAGCCAAAAAATAGTCATCTCCGAACACTGACGTGCCGAACTGTCTTATTTTATCTATATTACGACGCCCGAACCTCTGCACGAAGTCACCTGAATAACCAGCTACTATCACAGAGTGAGTAGGATGCTTACCTAGATATCAACTAGGGAGCGTCTCGGTTATAGAGGTAGACTTACCGTGCTGAGGTGGGACACTTAAAAGGAGGATGTCATAAGCGTTGTTTGACTGTTTCTCTATGAATTTTTGTACTTCTGAACACAAATACTCGTGAAATCGGGTTGGCTTAAAACCAAAATTAGTGAGTTGGCAATACTCGTAATAGTTATTTTTTGCTTTTCTAAGTCTTAGTTCATATTCTAGTTCTTTTTGAAGAGGGGCAAAGGGGTTATTTTCGTCCAGCATAGAAACTATTCGGAAGTAGTACCTTCATTAGTGGGGGTGGGGGTGGATGTATGATTTTTAATATCTTCCAACGCTTGTTCTATCTCCTCATCAGTCATCTGAGATATTGTAGACTTCTGAACTTCTACAATTTGTTTAGGATTCTCACCCATAGTATCTCTAAGGAACTCTGCTGCTCTAGTGTCTCCGTCTTCTATAGCTTTATAAATCTGTCTAAGGAGAATCATCTCACCGGTTGTGACTTTATTTTTTTGAGCTATAGCATAAGCCAGAGCAGGTTTCTCATTAGACATATTAGCCAAGTCTGAATAGGACATATTGAGATCTGAGAGCTCACGGGCGATAGTTTTCCACTTTTTATGGATTTCCCGCTTAGAGGGAGTTGAATTTTCTATTTCTAAAGTTTTTAAAGTTTTCATTGCTTAATTACCTCTTCACTTATATATAACGAATGAAGGGGGCAAAATTGAAAAAATAGAGGAAATGTGTGAAAAAATAACGACTAAAGGTGCGACTGCTTTTGGGGGGTAGGGGGGATATTACTTGTTATTATATTATATCACACGATATACCGTTTCCGCGCACACCCTTTTCGGGGGGTTTTTGCGTATTGTGTCAGCCGATGTTGACGGAACGCACATTGAAAACTGAATAAAGGTTTTTGGTTAGATACTATTCTACCCGTTTTTCACGATAAAACAATCAAAGCGTGAGTGAAAAACTCACGAACGTACGAAAAAATGCAAAAAAAAAAAAAAATTAAAAGGTGGTAAAAAAATATGAAAAATTTACAGTACACAATCAGAACAAGACTCGGCAATTACACGGTTTACACTCCCGACGATATCAATATTGATATGGTCGTAAAAGAAGGCGTCGACCGCTATCAGTCGGCGCGTGAGTTACCGCAAGCAATTAAAGTACTCATAAAAGATATGGGCTTTAAGTTAAACTTGTACAACGCAAAAAAACTTAACAAAATATGCGGGCTTACCAAAAAGTAAGCCCGTAAAAAGGTAGGTAAAAAATGGTCAATCAGGCACTCAGTATCAATCAATATCGCATAACCCGTCCCTATTACGATAGGGCAACCCGTGCGGAATATCGGCTCAAAATCAATCTCTTAACCGATGAGGAACAGCCTCAAATATTCCGTACTACTGATAAAAAATGGCACGATTACAACTGGAACGCTATCCCGTTGCACATACAATTAAAACTTTTAAGGCTGGTGAGAATATGAACGAGATTATCTTTGAAAAAAACGGCACAAAATATATGATATTCCAAGGTAAAATCTTGGAATATCATAAGCAAGTCGAAGACTTCGACAAAGACGCTTACGAAAAGGAAACGGAATACCGCTGTCGGATATATCGCAAGCAAAAAGAGCAAGTATCCACCCCACAACCCAAAGCCCCTGAGATAAGTCGCAAGTACGTCTACAAAGACCCCAAAACAGGTTGTAATATTTATCTTGACGACACTCAAGTAAGTAAGTTAGACATACGACTTGAAGAAGAACGAATTAAACTTGTGAAAAAAATCTTAAAGCAGAAAGAAGCAGAACTAAGAAAAGAGGCTATCGA
>OLXK01001638.1_pt1 | contig 14978 bp, 10 predicted proteins | sample 1674321 | NCBI WGS metagenome assembly OLXK01 (sample SAMEA103958162, study PRJEB25191) | human gut metagenome | reverse complement strand
GCGACATCAGCAAAACGCAGATACAACGTGAAAAAGACTTACCGACAAAGGCGCCGGCAATAACGAAAGGTGGGAACCTACGGTATGCAGGTTCCCACCTTTTCGTATGTGTTTCATGCGATCAGCCGCGACTATTCACGCACCCAATCGCAACAAACTCACTTCTGGCCCTGAGCGGCGACGGCGGCAGCGCCGGCAGCGGCGGCTTCCGGATCCAGGTACTCGCCACGCGGCTTGATCGGCTTGAAGTTCTCGTCCAGCTCGTACAGCAGCGGCATTGCGGTCGGGATGTTGACCTTGGCGATCTCCTCTTCGGAGAGGTTGTCCAGCATCTTCACGATGGCGCGCAGGGAGTTGCCGTGAGCGGCGATCAGAACGGTCTTGCCAGCCTTCAGCTCCGGCTCGATGTCGGACTTGAAGTACGGCTCAACGCGCTTGACCACGTCGGCCAGGCACTCGGCTTCCGGAACCGGATCGCCGGTGTAGCGCGGATCGTTGTTCTGCGCGTACTCGTCGTTCGGATCGATCTCCGGCGGCGGTGTGGCGTAGGAACGACGCCACAGCATGAACTTCTCGTCACCGTACTCCTGACGGATCTCGGTCTTGTTCTTGCCCTGCAGGGCGCCGTAGTGACGCTCGTTGAGACGCCAGCTGCGCTTGACCGGAATCCACAGGCGATCGGCCTCGTCCAGCGCGACGTTGGCGGTGTTGATGGCGCGACGCAGCATCGAGGTGAAGACGATGTCAGGCAGGACGTTCTTCTCCTTGAGCAGGCGGCCGCCGTTCTTGGCTTCCTCGACACCCTGCTCGGTCAGCGGGACGTCGACCCAGCCGGTGAACTGATTGGTTTTATTCCATGCGCTCTGTCCGTGACGGAGCAGTACTAGTTTGTAAGTCATGCTTGCAAGTCTACCGCTTGGCACACCCAAAACAAGCCGTTTCCGACGATTGACGCCCCACGTTTTGCAACAATTTTCATTTCGTTGCACTGTCGTTGCAGCGCTAGGCAAACACCACGCAACACACGTACGTTGCGGCGAGCGCCAGTGAGGAGAACGTGCACAGCGGCAGCGCCTCGCCGTATTTTTTTCTTGCGATCGCGACGGCGGCGGCAGCGCACATCGCGCACGTGACCGCCAGTATTGCGATTGTCGGCATCGCAGGCGTCGACAGCAGCAGTATATAAGCGGCGAGCAACAGCACGGCGACGGACAGCAGCGCAATCGCAAAAACCGTGCCGTTGCGCCGGCCCAAAGCGGTCATCCATGTGTGCTTGCCGTGCGTGCGGTCGGTTTCGACGTCGCGTAGGTTGTTGACGCACAGGACCGCGACGGCGATGAGGCCGACGTTGGCGCCGCCGAGCATGCCTTCGGTCGAGATTGTGCCGGCCAGGGCGAACATCGTGCCGCAGGCGGCGACGAGCCCGAAAAAGATGAAAACGAATATCTCACCCAAATAGTGGTAGCCATAGGGGTGTTTGCCGCCGACGTAGCACCAGCCGGCCACGAGACAGGCGATACCGACCAGGATGAACCACCAGTAGCCGGTCAATGTAACGACAGCCAGACCGCACAGGCAGGCGATCAGCGCGTTGATTCCGGCCGCGGCAAGTACTTTCTTTGGACTCACGCCGGACGCGACGAGACGGGCGGGGCCATGCTGGGGCTGCGATGCCGGAAGCATTTCCGGAGTCGAAGTCGATTCCACGGATGGTGTTTTTGCAAATGACCGTGCGGAATCGACGGCACGCCCCTCGTCAGTGCCACGTATGCCGTCGGAATAGTCGTTCGCGAAATTCGCGGCGACCTGCAGGAACAACGCCACGCAACCGCACAGTACCGCCACCAAGATGAACCAGCCTGCGGAACGCTGGCATTCGCCGACCAGCGAGCCGAATTTCAATTCGCTCAAGTCATGCTGCCCGCCGAAGAACGGACACGGCTCATGCCATATATCGCCACCCTGCGAGTAAAGAAACACGCCCCGCCACGACAGCGTGGCCCCGATAACCACTGGGGCGATCGCCAGCGGCAGGGTTTTCAGGCGAGCGCCGCGAATCCAAGTCGATATTTCCATGAATCTCATGTTAGATGTTGGGTGTGCGAGGGTATGCAAAAGGGCGCTCCCGTATTGGGAACGCCCTTTAGTAATTGCTCTTTTATTTTTTAAGGATGGCTCCGGCGGCACGGAAGCCCACAGGGCTTCCTCTTCGGCCGCCTCGCGTGAAGCCGAATATTGAACTGAGGCTCCGCCTCAGTTCAGCGGCTTCACAAGCGGGAAGGTGATGGTCTCGCGGATGGTGGCGCCGGTCAGTGCGATGAGCAGTCGGTCGATGCCCATTCCCATGCCACCTGCCGGAGGCATGCCCACGCCGAGGGCCTCCAGGAAGTCCTCGTCGATGTCGCAGGCCTCCTCGTCGCCGGCGAGCGCGTCCTTGGCCTGGGCCACGAAGCGTTCGCGCTGCACGACCGGGTCGTTGAGCTCGGAGTAGCCGGTGGCCAGTTCGAAGCCGCGCACGTACAGATCCCACTTCTCGACCACGCCGGCCTTGGAACGGTGGCCCTTGACCAGCGGGGAGGTCTCGACCGGGAAGTCGCGCACGAAGGTCGGCTCGTACAGCTTGTCCTCGTAGAAGTGCTCCCACAGGTGTTCGACGAGCTTGCCGTGGTTCTCCACGTCGTCGCGTTCCACGCCGAGCTTGTCGGCTATCTCGCCCAGGTGCTCCACGGAGGTGCCGGGGTTGTCCGGACCGCCGTTCGGCACGATTTCCTCGCCCAGGGCCTCGGAAAGGGAGTCGTACATGCTGATGGTCTTCCATTCGCCGCCGAAGTCGTATTCGGTGCCGTCCAGCAGCGTCACCTTGTGGCTGCCGAACACGTCCATGGCGGTGTCCTGCACGAGCTGCTTGACGAGCGCGCCAATGGTGTCGTAGTTGCCGTAGGCCTGGTAGGCCTCGACCATGGTGAATTCCGGGGCGTGGGTGGCGTCGACGCCCTCGTTGCGGAAGTCGCGGTTGATTTCGAACACGCGGTCGATGCCGCCGACGAGGCAACGCTTGAGGAACAGTTCCGGCGCGATGCGCAGGTAGAGGTCAAGGTCGAAGGCGTTCATGTGCGTGGTGAACGGACGAGCCGCGGCACCGCCGTGCACGGTCTGCAGCATCGGGGTTTCGACCTCGAGGAAGTCATGGTCGGCGAAGGTCTTGCGCAGGGAGGCGACGGCCTTGGAACGGTTGCGCACCATGTTGCGGATCTTCTCGTCCGCGATCATGCCGATGTACGGCTTGCGGGTGCGGGTGTCCTCGTTGAGCTCCTTGTGCAGGGCCGGCAGCGGCTGCAATGCCTTGGCGGCGATGGCCCATTCGGTGGCGAACACGGACAGTTCGCCGGTCTTGGAGGCGATCACGCGGCCCTTGATGAACAGGTGGTCGCCCAGGTCGACCAGCTGCTTGAACTGCTTCAGGGAGTCGGCACCGATCTCCTTCTTGGAGATCATGCCCTGGATTTTGGTGCCATCGCCGGCGGACAGCTGCACGAAGCATAGGCCGCCCGCGTTGCGCAGGAACAGCACACGGCCGGCGATGCCGACCACGTCCTCGGTCTCGTCGCCCGCTTCGAGCTTGCCTTCATACTTGGCGCGGACCTCTTCGATGGTGGCGGTGACGTCAAGGGTCACCGGGTACGGCTGGATGCCTTCCTTAAGCATCATGGCGCGCTTGGCCACACGCATCTGCACCTGCTCCGGGTGGGCCAGCGGGCCGAATTCCTTATTGGACGGGTCCACGGCCTCGTCCAGCGCGGCGCCGCCGTTGATCTTGGCGCGAATCGCAGCATCCTGCTGCAGCAGCATTTCGGCGCGTTCCACCGTGGTCATGGTGGGAACTGCGGCCTCTTCTTCGTTCTGATTCTCTTGGGATTCGTTGGTCTCAGTCATAAGCCCCAAGTGTACCGAGAAGCCACTACACAACACGCGACACGCCGACCTTGCATACAGCGCCCAATCGTGTAATATATCCAACTGTTGCCAAACGGGCTGTAGCGCAGCTTGGTAGCGCGCTTCGTTCGGGACGAAGAGGCCGCGGGTTCAAATCCCGCCAGCCCGACAACTGGACCGGATTGTTGAGAAATCAGCAATCCGGTTTTTCGTTTCCTGTCCCAACAATCAAACCAAGCGATCGAACAGCGGTTTCGCGGGAATCGCAATATCGAACCGACGCTTGGCACCATCCAAGTGCTGGTTCGGCGGACAATCCAAAATAAGGAATCCCCATGAAGAGAAGCATTCTGGCGCTGGCCTCCGGCGCCTTCATCCTCGGCGCCGCCGAATTCGTGATGATGGGCATCCTGCCCCAGACGGCCACCGCCATGCATGTCAGCATTCCCGCGGCCGGCCATTACATCTCCGCATACGCCATCGGCGTGTGTGTCGGCACACTGATCCTGGTGTTCGGCCGCAAGGTGCCGCCGAAGCATCTCATCATCCTGTTCATGGCCATCGCGTTGGTCGGCAACACGCTCAGCGCCGTCTCCTTCTGCTCGCCGATGCTGCTGGTGGCGCGTTTCATTTCCGGCCTGCCGCATGGCGCGTTCTTCGGCACGGCCACGCTGATCGCCAAAACGCTTGCCGACAAGGGCAAGGAGGCGCAATCCGTGTCCATGATGGTGATGGGCCAGACGGTGGCCAACATGCTGGGCGTGCCCGCGGGAACGTTGCTCGCCGAGGCGATGTCCTGGCGGCTGGCGTTTGCGATTCTGGCCGCCTGGGCGCTTATGACGATCGTCGTGGTGATTTTGTGGGTGCCGTCCATCGATCCGATCAAGGACGCCGGCATCAAGGGGCAGTTCCGCTTCCTCACCCATCCCGGCCCGTGGCTGATTCTGCTGGCCGTGTTCTTCGGCAATTCGGGCATCTTCTGCTGGTGGAGCTACGTGTCGCCGTGGTTGCAGAAAACCGGCGGATGGTCGGCGACGATGGTGCCGATACTGATGGTGCTCGCCGGCCTCGGCATGGTGGTCGGCGGCATCGTGGGCGGCAGGCTGACCGACCTGTGGAAGGCGGGCGCGACCGCGGCGCTATCGCACGGCATCGCCTTGTGCGGACTGTTGCTGGTCTTCCTGTTGCCCGGTAATCATGCGACCACCGCGTTGCTGACGTTCATCATCGGTTTCGCGCTGTTCTTCAATTCATCGCCACAGCAACTGCTGATGGTGCAGGCGGGCGAAGGCGGCGGCGAGCTGATTGCCGGTGCCGCCGTACAAATCGCCTTCAATTTCGGCAATGCGATCGGTTCCATCGTCGGCGGAGCGGCACTGACCGCGACGGCGATGAATTACCATTTCACCGGCATCGCAGGCGCGCCGATCAGCCTGCTCGCCGTCATCCTGCTGGTGCTCTACACCCGTCGCTACGAAGCCCGCGCCTAGCCCCATCCCAACCTTCCCATCCTTCTCCCCCAAATCCCATCTCAGCGTCAATCCCATCGCCCCCAATCCGCGAAACCGACGCTGAGGAGGGTCTAAGCGTCGGTTTGGCGGAAATCGCAATATCAAACCGACGGTTGGAGGACGCTCAGCGTCGGTTTGGCGGAAAGGTGCGGCGAAACCGACGGGTTTCCACATATCCACAGGTGGATTGTGGAGGGGATTATTGCGATTTTCCCCTGATTTCGTATTGTTTTACGGCACGGGAGCATTGACTCGCGGCGCAGGAATTGCGATTGTTCCGCGGATTCCCCATGATTCCGTGTTTTCCGCGCCACGCACGCCGAATACGACTAGAGTGGCGTACCGTGCGAAGCATTGTGAAACGAATTCTCGTCACCTGCGCGGCGACTACCGCGCTGGCGCTTCTTCTGACCATGGTCCTATGCGCGCTCGGCAATGCGATGGCGCCGAAATGGCAGGTCGAGCCGTTCACGGACCATATCACGCTCACCACGACCAATACCGCTATCCAGGCCGTTGACCCGGCCACAGGTGCCGTGCTCAAAACCCCGCAGGAGGGCGCGTACCGCACCAAGGAAACGCATATCACGGTCGCGTTGGACGGCGGCAAAACCGTGAATGCCATCGTTCGCGAGCCGCTCGACGCGCCGGCAGATCGTCCCGCATGCCTGTTCCTGCACGGTTCGGGCACCGGCAAATCGTCGGAGGCGTTCGGCGACGTGGCGAACGCGATGGCGTCGGCCGGCATCACCACTCTCGTGCCGGACAAACGGCTCGACAACTACACCATGCTGCACCGCGACTACGTGTCCAGCGCGCACGACTATGCGAAATCGCTGGAAATCCTGAGAAAATGGCCGGGCGTGAGCAGATCGGAAACCGGCATCTACGCCGAATCGGAAGGCACATGGATCGCCACCGTGCTGACGCAACAGCATCCGGATCTTGCCTTCGCCATCCTCACCTCTCCCCCGGTCGTTTCGGGCCGTCAGCAGATGACGCTCGCAGCCACCAATTATCTGACCGCCGCGGGCGCACCCGATGCCGTCAAGCAGCTTATTCCGCGCATCACCAGCCTTGGCACACAACGCATGGGACTCGCCTATGCGGATTTCGACGCGGCCAAATACCGCAGATCGCTCACCATGCCGCTACTCATCAACTATGGCGTCAAGGACACAGCCATGCCGGTCGAACAGGGCGCGCGGCTGCTGATCAAAGCCGCAAACCAGGCTGGCAATACGAATGTGACGCTGCGGTATTATGACGCGAACCATCAGCTTCGAACCGGTTCGAATCAGACGGTTCCGGGACTGCCGTTGGAACCGCATTACACGCACGATCTGGAGGATTGGATCAACGCGGTGACGAGCGGCACGGGTGCGAACGGCTGGGCAACGCCGATGATCGCCGGAACGCAGCCGAATCAGACGGTCGCGGCACCGCTGAAGACCCCGCCCGCGCTGGTGAAGTCGATGGGTGTGATTGTCGGCGCAATCGCGGTTTGCCTGCTCTGCGCGCTGCTGGCGATGTGCGGCGCGCCAATTCTGCTCATCGCCGGCTGGGTGCGCGAGCGCCGTGCGTCACGGCGGGTATCGCACGATTCGGCTTCGACGGAACCGGCGGAGCCAACGGATTCGACTTCAATGTTTTCAACGGATGCGACCACACCGACAGGTCCATCCACACAACCGAATGCGGCACGTCCAATCGCAATAACCGACCATCGATTCCCGGTCGGCATGCGCGTCGCACTGGCGCTCAACACCCTCCTTGCCGTCGGCACGACCGGCGTGTTCCTGGCGTATCTGGTCACCGTCATCATTGATGCGATCTCGTTGACCGACAATTCGGCAGTGCTTGCCAAGAACTGGCATGCCATCGTCATGCTCACATGGCTGAGCCTTGTCGCGTTCGCCTGGCTGTTGGCGGAAATCATCGTGGACGCGTGCCGTCGTCATGCTAGGAATCGCGCGATTGCAAGCATAGATGACGATGCGGATATGAATAATGGCCACGATGCCGCAGCCGGAAGCCGATGCGATATAGGAAAAGATGGAAAAGCATGCATCGGATCCGGCCATGTCATCGTGGCCACGTGTGTGGTGGTGTCGGCGGCGCTATCGTTGGCGCTGCTGGCTTTCTGGGGACTGTTCTGCTGACTGGCGTTCCCGTCGGCGCAGACGCACCGCGGCGACGACGGCCCAGACCACGGAAATGATGAGCAGCAGCGCGCCGAGACCGCCGACCACGTAGAAGAACAGCGTCGAGGGATTCGGCATCCACCGCCAGGCACAGCATGGACATCAGGCCGATCAGGCAGAAGAACACGCCCAGCACGATGGTTCCGGTGCTTGGTCCGGACGGGCGGATTACCAGCTCGCCGTCCGTTTTGCCGATGCGCACTTGCTTGGAGGGGTCGACCGGCTCGGCTGATTTGGCTGGATCAGCCGATTTGACGGAACCGGTCGGACGTGCCGAACGGCCCGCAAAGCTTCCGCGCATGTCTTGTCCGGAGGTTTCCAGCGATTCGGCCTCGTCCTGCGATTCGAACTTCCTCTGCGCTTCCGGACCGCCGTCGAACGGCTTCTGGAACGATTCGGTCTTCGCCTCGCCCGGATCGTCGACGGCCGGCAGGGTTTCCGTGGGCTCGTCCGAGACCTCCGCGATTCCCATGACGTCGGTCAACGGCACTTCACGGGTTTTCTCGTCACTCATTTCGTTTCCTTTCCGCTGGCGCTTTTCCCGACGTTCTTTCCATCGACGCTGCCATGCGATTGGCCGCCCGTCGTTCCCACTGGCAGCTTGCTGTCGGACGTGTACTGCATGGTGACACTGCCGCCGACCGTTCCATCGACGTTGACATACAGATCCGGTTCCTCCGGAGCCTTGTCCGAATCGATCGACGGCCAATACCACTTGTTCTCGTAGATCGTTTTGAATGCCTTGTCGAGATCCGTGCCGGCGTATACCGAATCCTGCGAATCGTTCTCCGTATCCGAACCGGCATCGCCCGCATCATCATCGCCGGAATCGTCGAAATCGGTGGTGCCGTTGAGCGCCGGAACGCCCTTGTTCACGCCATGATGGCCGAGTCCCGAATCATCGTTCTCGTCGAGGGACAGGCCCATGAAGCCCGTGCCGTTGAAGAACGTAATCCCGTCCGGCCCTCCTATGTAATCCGTGACGTTGGTGTAGCCGTCGTCCGGATCGCTGACCGACCACTGGCATCCGTCCGGCAGCGTGACCACCACCTGGGCGTTCACCACCACCAGATTCAGCTTCCCTGTCGGACATGAGCTTTCGCCGTACGTGCCGTCGTTGAGCTTGACCTTGTGCTTGCCATGCGCTGCCGGATATCCGCTCAAATCGATGTCGAGCACATCGTTGGCGTAGTTCTTGCCGACCACCACCAGTCCCTGTTCGTATCGTTTCATCTGGGCGTCGCTGGTGTCGCTCCATGTCACGATGCCGGAGACCGTCGTGCGGTGGTAGTCATTCGACATCATCCAATCGCGGCTTTCCCATGCCACCGCACTCGTGCAGAACGTCATCACCACGGCCATGAACGCCGCGCACCATGCCAGCGGATGCAGGCCGCCGGTGCGACGGCCCATGCAACCAAGCACGACGATCACCACGCCGATTCCCAGGCAGATGCCGCCGCAGCACAGTGTGGCGAGACGCAGCACGCGCAAGGCGTAATCCCAATCAACCGGCATCGTAATGGCGTACCAGCCAGATCCGGCGATCGCCAGCAATGCCAAGCCAAGCGTCACCAGTACCAGCAGCGGTCCGGCCGGCTTGCGGCGGGCGCGTTTCGACTGCGGCGCCGCCACCGTCGGCGGAGCGGTGAAGGTCGGCGGCACATTGGCCGCGGCAAACGCTGCAGGCGGGTTCACCGGCTGCTGAAACGTCTGGTATGGCGATTGGACGGGACGCGCGTACTGCTGGTAGCCGGAAGGCGCGGGACACGTCGGCTGCGGCATCGGCTGGCCTGGCGTGCCGGGCATGTTTGCAGTGGTGGCCGTGTTCGTGGACATCGGCTGCGGCATATATAGCGATTGCGCAGGCCGCACCGGCTGTCCCGGCTGAACGGGCTGAGCAGGCTGCCCAGGCCACGATCCGCCCTGCTGCGGCGGCTGCCAGCTCGCCGCATACGACTGGCGGTTCACCAGCAGCCAGAACACCAGCACGGCCATGCCGAACGCCAGCCATCCGGCGCCGGGCAGGCACAGCGCCACCGCGGCGCATACCAGCGCGCCCGCGCAGTTCCAATCCCAATGGCCGTTGACCAGCTCCTCGCACAGGATCCGGCCATCCGTCTCGTCCGGTAGCAGGAACCAGGCCAATGCGTAGAACGCCGCTCCGGCGCCGAACAGTAGCGAGGTGAGAATCACCAGCGCGCGGACCAGGGTGGCGTTCCATCCCAAGCGGCGCGCCACGCCGTCGCACACGCCTGCGATCCACCGGTTGCGGCCGCGCGTGATCCGGCTGGAGCGGATCCATGCGAAGAATCGATTGCCGCGATTCGGCTGCGGCTGATACATCGGCGGCCGTGGCTGCGATTGCGGTTCGGCAGAACCAGCGGCACTGCCGCCTTGCGGATTGTTGTTTGCGTTGCTCATATCTCCATTACAGCAATCCGCAGCCGTCATACGTATCGGGGAACACCCTGAATCTGCCCTGAACACCAGCTGAAAGCCCTGAATCGGCATCCCCGACAGGGCACAATGGAAGCATGAAGTCCTTAGCCAAACCGCGATACACGCAGGAACAGTACGACCAGGCCAGCGCGGTCTACATGCGCTGGTGCTACGTGCAGGCCCTGCGCGAAGGCCGTCCCGTGCCGTCCAAGCCGGCGCGACTGCCGTTGCTGCGCCCGACGTACGGCCGCGAGGTCGCTGGCGTGGCCAAGGCCGTCAGCATGCATCTGGGCGTGTCCGTTCATCTCATCCGTTTCATTTTCGTGGTCACCACGTTTTTCTTCGGTGCGGGCGCGATCGCCTATATTTTTCTGTGGATCACCGTACCCGTCGGAGACCCGGTCCAGCAGGCGTACGTCATCGCCGGCAGCCAGCCCGTCGAGAACGCGCCGCTGTCCCACGGCAACGTGAGGAACGTAAGAAACCTAAGGAACGTCGGAAACGGCGGCGCGCAATCGCAAGACAGCGACGGCAACGCGGACGGCATGCAATCCGGCAGCGGAGCACAATCGTCCGAAAGCCTGGAACAGATGTTCGCCAACGCGCCGAGACCCGCGCTGCTGGCCATGGCGGGACTGCTTATGCTGGGCCTATGCGTGGCGATGGCGGCGAAAGGCATTGAAGGCACGCTGATTGTGCCGTTGCTGCTCGGCGTGGTCGGCGTCGGCGTCTCCTGGCTGCGGTTCAACGCGAAGGACGGCCAATTATGGACGATGCTCGGCGGCATCGCGGTCATTTTCGTCGCGTACGCGATCTACATCGCCACCCACGTGCGCATTATGCAGTCCGCACGGCACGCCACGTTCACCATGCTCGTCGCCGGTTTGGCGCTGCTTGTCGGCGTGTTGCTGGCGATTGTGCCGTGGATTATGACGCTGGTGCGTAATTTGGGCACGGAACGCGCGCTGAAGGAACGCGAGGAGGAGCGCGCCGATATGACCGCCCACCTGCACGACGGCGTGCTGCAGACGCTGGCGCTGATCCAGTTGCATGCCGATGACCAGCAGACCGTGTTTTCACTGGCGAGGCAGCAGGAACGCGAGTTGCGCGAATGGCTATATCAGGAGCGCACCACGTCGGATCGTTCCGTCAACGCCGGTTTGAAGCAGATCGCGGCGCATGTGGAGGACACGCACGGCAAGCCGATCGAGGTGGTGACGGTGGGCGACGCGCGGCCGAGCGCGCAGACCGACGCGTTGTTGGATGCCACGCAGCAGGCGCTCGTCAACGCCGTGACGCATGGCGGCGAACCGGTGTCCGTCTACTGCGAGGCCGGCGACAAGCTGGTGGAGGTGTTCGTACGCGACCATGGCGACGGCTTCGACGTCGACGCCATTCCAGCGAATCGCCTGGGCATCCGCGAGTCCATCATCGGACGTATCAAGCGCCGCGGCGGTACAGTGGAGATTGTGTCGAGGCCCGGCTGGGGCACGGAGGTGCGCATGCACATGCCGATTTCAGGAGCGGCGGAGGATGCGGACAGCGCTACGACCACCACAGCGGACGGCGATACGGGCGTGCAATCGGCGCAATGAACACGGCACATGCAGCAGGTGCGGCAATGAATCAATCGAACCAAGGAGCAGGAATGAGCGAGCGGGAACAGCGCATCAGAATCGCCGTCGTGGACGACCATGAGATGTTCCGCGCGGGCGTGATCGCCACGTTGCAGCCGTATTTCGACGTGGTCGGACAGGCGGCCGACGTGGAGGGGTCAGTGGCGATGATCGCGCAGACCAAACCGGACGTGGTGCTGCTGGACGTGCATGTGCCGGGCGGCGAGGGCGGCGGCGGCACCGAAATCCTTACGAAATCACGGCCTTACTCCCCCAATACCGTGTTTCTTGCGCTGTCTGTTTCCGATTCGCCGCAGGACGTCGGTTCGGTGATTCGCGCCGGCGCGCAGGGATACGTGACCAAGACGATTTCCGGCGACGATCTGATTTCGTCGATCAAGCAGGTGCATGAGGGATACGCCGTGTTTTCGCCGAAACTCGCCGGTTTCGTGCTGTCCGCCTTCCAGAACGGCCCGAGCGCGAACGGCACGTTCGGCGGCCCGATCCACGATGACGAGCTGGACCGGCTGTCCAATCGCGAGCAGGAGGTCATGCGATTGATCGCGCGCGGCTACACGTACAAGGAGGTGGCTTCGGAACTGTTCATCTCCATCAAGACCGTGGAGACCCATATGAGCTCGGTGCTGCGCAAACTGCAGCTGTCGAACCGTTCCGAGCTCACCCGTTGGGCCGCGGATCGACGGATTGTGTGACGTTGCCGCCACGACAACGACAATCGCCATAAACGGCATGGAAAAGGGCTTACCGAAAAATCCTTCGGTAAGCCCTTGATTGATGCGGGCAGAGCGAGATTCGAACTCGCGGAGGCTTGCACCTCAACGGTTTTCAAGACCGTCTCTTTAGACCGCTCAGACATCTACCCTTTGCGCCTAACATCGCTGCTACGCACGAAACGCCAATATACCACAGTGCGCGGAAGTGCGACACCTGGCACAGCCTCCATCCCCGTCGCTTCCAACAGAAAACCGCACACGCATCTGCCCAGAACGACACAAACGGCACTGGGACCGTCCAACATACGAAAAGCGGCGCCGGCACAAATGCCAACGCCGCTTTCACGGATTCATATCAGACGCGAACGTCTTGGAAAATCAGGCTTCCCACTTGGTCGGCTCGATGACTTCCTTACCGCCCATGTACGGACGCATGGCCTTCGGAATTTCGATGGAGCCGTCCTTCTGCTGGTGGTTCTCGAGAATGGCGACCAGCCAACGGGTGGTGGCCAGCGTGCCGTTCAGCGTGGAGACGGCGCGGGTGTTGCCATCCTCCATACGTTCGCGGATGTTCAGACGACGGGCCTGATACTCGGTGCAGTTGGAGGTGGAGGTCAGCTCACGGTAACGGCCCTGGGTCGGCACCCAAGCCTCGCAGTCGAACTTACGTGCCGCGGAGGAGCCCAGATCGCCGGCGGCGGTATCGATGATGCGGTACGGCACCTCGACCTTGCCGAGCATTTCCTGCTCCATGGCCAACAGGTGCTCATGCTCCTTGTAGGAGTCCTCCTGCTTGGCGTAGACGAACATCTCCACTTTGTCGAACTGGTGCACGCGGATGATGCCGGAGGTGTCCTTGCCTGCTGCGCCGGCTTCACGGCGGTAGCAGGAGCTCCAGCCGCAGTAGCGCAGCGGGCCGTTCTCAAGGTTCAGGATCTCGTTCTCGTGCATGCCGGCGAGCGCCACTTCGGAGGTGCCGACCAAATACTGGTCGTCCGGCTCGCGCAGGCGGTAGATTTCGTCGGCGTGGGAGTTGAGGAAGCCGGTGCCGCGCATTACTTCCGGACGCACCAGCGTCGGGGTGATGGCCAGGGTGAAGCCGTGTTCCTCGGCCTGGTCGACGGCCATGGTGAGCATGGCGATCTGCATGCGGGCCACCTGGCCGCGCAGGAAGTAGAAGCGGGAGCCGCCGACCTTCACGCCGCGCTCCATATCGATACCGGCCACGCCGCGGCCGAGCGTCAGGTGGTCCTTCGGCTCGAAGCCTTCGGCTGCGAAATCACGGATCTGGCCGACCTTCTTGACCACGACGTAGTCGTCCTCGCCACCTTCCGGAGCTTCCGGCTCGACGATGTTGGACAGCTTCCACATGGCGGTGGTGTATTCCTCGGCTGCGGCGTCGGCTGCGGCCTTGTATTCGGAGACCTTCTGGGAGAGTTCCTTGGTTGCGGCGATCAGCTTGGCCTTTTCGTCGGCGGGGGCGGCGGCGACCTTCTTGCCGATCTCCTTCTGCTGCGCGCGGGCAGCTTCGAATTCCTTCAGAGAGGAACGGCGAACCTCGTCGGAGCGCAGCACCTCGTCGACCAGTTCGACCGATTCGCCACGCTTACGCTGGGATTCCTTGACAACGTCAGCATGTTCACGAATGAATTGAATATCAAGCATGCTTCCCAGCCTAGTGCCGAAAGCAGACACTGACGCCATCGTTCTCATTTTTGGATATAACGTGAGGGAACGCCGAATTTTTCATGTCGAATTCGTCTTTTTGCGCAATCGCATAGACAATAGAGGCATGCCTATGCCAGTTATCGTCCTGCTCGTCATCATCGCCGTGGTCGCCGTATGCGCGGCCGCCTTCTTCGGATACCGCGCGTACAAGCACCGTACGCTCGCGGAGAAGCTTGACAAGCGTGACGATGACCAAGTGCATTACGCGTTCATAGTCAATCCTTCAAAGCCCCAGGCGGAACAGCGCAAGCAGCATATCAAGGAGTTCTGCGAGGCGAAGCATCTCACCCAGATCGAATTCATCGAAACGCAGCTCGACAAGGACGGTCGCGCCTGCGCGTTCGAAGCGTTGGACCATGGTGCCGATGTGGTGGTGGCTGTCGGCGGCGATGGCACGGTGCGTACCGTCGCGAGCGCGCTGTCGGGTACCGGGCATGCGCTGGGCATCGTGCCGATCGGCACCGGCAATCTGTTCGCCCGCAATATGGGCATTCCCGTGGACGATATCGATGCGGCGCTCACCGTGGCCACGTCGCACGGCTCCCGTCTGGTGGATGTGGGCCGTCTGACCCTTCTGGATGATGAGACCACCGACCACGGGCATGCGTTCCTCATCATCGCCGGCATCGGTTTCGACGCACTGATGATCGACGACACCGATCCGGAATTGAAGAAGAACATCAGCTGGCTGGCGTATTTCGTGTCGGGCGTGAAGAATCTGTTCGCCCCGAAGTACAAGGGCAATGTGACCATCACCAGCGCCGACGGCAGCACGCATTCCACGCGTGGTCTCACGTTCCGCACGTTCAT
>OLXK01001596.1_pt1 | contig 15251 bp, 9 predicted proteins | sample 1674321 | NCBI WGS metagenome assembly OLXK01 (sample SAMEA103958162, study PRJEB25191) | human gut metagenome | reverse complement strand
TTGGATAAGTGCTGAAAGCATCTAAGTACGAAGCCAGCCACAAGATTAGATTTCTCAGGGTCGTTGTAGACTACGACGTTGATAGGATGCAGGTGTAAAGGTAGAGATACCAAAGCCGAGCATTACTAATTGCCCGTCCACTTTCCTTATATGTCGGATGGTGTATACCTTTGGTTTTTACTACAGAATGAAATTACGATAACAGCTCAACAATATGTCAACCTTATTCAGGTGGCTATAGCACAAGGGTTCCACCTCTTCCCATTCCGAACAGAGAAGTTAAGCCTTGTCACGCCGATGGTACTGCGTCACAGTGGGAGAGTAGGTAGCTGCCGTTTTTGATTGAAGCCTCCGGACTTGAAGAAGTTCCGGAGGCTTTTTTTGCATCCACGTGTGGCTCCGGACACTCATGCCTTGGAAAAAGGCGGGAAATAGAACAGGCAGGTCTGAAGGCCCGCCTAACAGAGAAACGGAAGATGATTATAGCGCCTTTATGCAAGCTATCAGTTTGTCTACATCTTCTTCTTCTGTATCGAAAGAGGTAACAAGTCTCATTTCTCCTATGGCTTCGTTCCAAAAGTAGAAATGATAATATTTTTGTAGCTTATTTTCTTTTTCACGTGGCATGATGAAGAATAATTGGTTGCTTTCCACCGTTTGGGTAAACTTTATATCAGGCATTGTGGAAAGTTTCTTGTACAAGCGTTGCGCCATTGCGTTGGCATGTTGTGCGCATGTTAACCATAGGTTATCTTCAAGGAAGGCTGTGAACTGGCAAGAGATATAACGCATTTTGCTGGCCAATTGGCAAGATTGTTTTCTGGCATAACGTGCTTCCTTTATCAAATCCTGATTGAAAATCACTACACATTCGGCTCCCATCAGTCCGTTCTTTGTTCCTCCCAAAGTCAATGTGTCAACTCCGCAAGCTCCTGATATATCATCAAGACTCATTCCCAATGCTGCCGCGGCATTAGAGATACGGGCACCATCCATATGCACAAACAGTCCATGCCGGTGTGCAAATTCTGTCAATGTGCATATTTCTTCTGGTTTATAAATTGTTCCTAATTCACTACATTGACTTAGGTAAATTGCTCCGGGCTGAGAATGGTGTTCTATACCAAAGTTAACCATAAATGGTTTTAGTAATTCCGGAGTCAGTTTGCCATCCGGAGTAGGAATTGTGCGCATGAAACAGCCAGTCGCTTTACTGGGGGCACCACATTCATCTACAGCAATGTGAGCTGTGTCGGCACAGAAGATAATATGGTAAGGACGGGTCATTATTTGCAGCGCCATAGTATTACTGCCTGTGCCATTAAAAACAAACAGTGCTTCACATGGACGTGAAAATAGTTCTTTCACTTTGTGGGCGGCTTCTTCTGTCCATGGATCATCTCCATAGCCAAGTGCATGTCCGTTATTGGCCTTCATTAATGCTTCCATGATACGGGGATGTACACTTGAATTATTGTCAGATGCAAAACTTCTCATATTCTTTTTCTATTTTACAATTTATTTGTAAAGGTAGGAGCTTTTTCAACAAAATGCAATGAAACGTCATTGAAATAAATACGCAAAAGGAGTATCATGCAGATGTATTATACATGTAATGCTTTTATCTGATCTTTGCCATCGGAAAAATAACAAGGTAAAAGTATGATGAAAGCTCAGATGAAAGGCATTAGCCTTATGATAATTCTCTTGATGTTGGTATTGACTGTACAGGCGGCTGCTTTGAGAGGAACTGTAACAGATAAAGCGACTAAAGAGCCACTTATTGGTGCTGCTGTACAGTTAAGTGGTACAAATACAGGAACTATTACTGATGTGGATGGTAATTTCGAACTTGCGGGATTAAGAAATGGAACGTACAAGCTTATTATATCTTATGTGTCTTATTGTACACAGACTGTTGAGGTTACAATAAACGGCATGTTCGAAATAAAAGTAGAACTAGAACAGGATAATCAACAATTAGGAGAAGTTGTGGTTGTAGCGGATGCTAAAAAGAATACGGAGAATGCTATTATTACCCAACAACGTACTAGCTTGGTTATGCAAACGGGAGTTTCTGCCCAGCAGATTACCAAGACGCAAGATAAAGATGCTTCGGAAGTGATTCGCCGTGTACCGGGTATCAGTATAATTGAGGAGAAATTCGTTATGGTACGTGGGCTTTCACAACGGTATAATAATGTGTGGATTAATAATAGTGCCGTACCTAGTTCTGAAGCCGATGCGCGTGCTTTCTCTTTCGATATTATTCCATCGTCGCAGTTGGATAATATGTTGGTAGTGAAATCGCCTGCACCGGAATATCCGGCTGATTTCAGTGGTGGTTTTATTTTAGTGAATACCAAAGATGTTCCTAGCAGTAATCTGTTTACTATTTCGGTTGGAACTAGTTTAAATGATCAGACTCATTTTAAAAAGTTTCTGTATAATAAAGGAAGTGGCACAGATTTTCTAGGTTTCGATAATGGCTTTCGTAGCTTGAAAGGTGGAATCAATGCTGTGCTTAGTCCGATGAACAATGGCTATGATTTATTAAATAATGGGTTAAATAATGACTGGACCGTTAAAGATCGTAGGCCCTTGGCAGATCTTAGCCTGAATATGAATTTCAGCCGTCGCTGGGTGGATAGTAGCGGACGTACTTTGGCTATATTAGGAACAGTGAACTATAGCAATAGCTATAGGACATATCTGGATATGGATAACAATTTGTTTGGTGCTTATGATATGACTCACGATTGTTCTAATTATTTACGTAAAAGTATAGATGACCAATATAATCATAGTGTTCGTATAGGAACTATGCTGAATTTTACTTATATACCTGCCAGTGGTAACAGTCGCTATGAGTTTAAGAATATTTTTAATCAATTAGGGAAAGACCGCTATACTTACCGTAAGGGAACAGATGCACAAAGTGATTATGAAGAGAGTGCGGAATATTATTATCAGAGTCGTACCACTTATAATGGTCAATTTACGGGGAAGCATACATTGGGTAATACCGATAAGTTGGATTGGAGTGCTGGATATTCTTATGCCAATCGGAATATGCCGGACCGCCGTCGATATACTACCGTACTCAATGAGGAGACCAATCAGTTGGAAGTAGAGAACTTGAATGAGATTAATCGGGAGTTTTCCCGATTGGATGAACATATTTTGTCGGCTAACATCAATTATCAGCACGATTTCTCTTTCGGGATTTTTACTCCTAGCCTGAAGGTTGGAGCTTACACGGAGCATCGTGCTCGTGAATATAATACCCGTTTTTTTATCTATAGTTGGAAAAATGGTTTGCCGGGTGCTTATAAAGTAATGAATGTCCCTAATGAATTATTACAAGAGAAGAATTATGGGGAGAATGGACTTTATTTATTGGAACAAGTGGATTGGCGCAATAATTACGAAGGCAATAATCTCTTGAGTGCTGGTTATGTAGGGGGTAATCTTCCGTTGGGCAAATTGAATGTATACGCAGGAGTTCGTTTTGAATATAATAGAATGGAGTTGGTTAGCCATACACAGAAAAACGAGGAAAGCCCCACTAGTGTGTTTTACACGTATGATGACTTTTTCCCGTCTGTAAATGCGGCTTATCGTTTGAATGATAAGCATCAGTTCCGTTTATCTTATGGACGTACTGTGAATCGTCCGGAATTTCGGGAGGTTTCTTCTTCTGTATATTATGATTTTGATCTTGCCAGCAATGTACAAGGTAATTATAATTTAAAGCCTGCTTATATTGATAATTTAGATTTTGGTTATGAGTTTTATCCCAGCAGTGGAGAGCTGATTTCTGTTTCTCTTTTCTATAAAAGGTTTAAAAATCCTATTGAATGGACTTATACTGTATCCGGAGGTACAGACCTTATCTATTCGTATGTCAATGCCAAAGGAGCGGATAATTATGGAGTAGAAGTGGATATACGCAAAAATCTGGATTTTATAGGTATGCGTAATTTTAGTCTTAGTCTGAACGGGGCCTTAATTAAAAGTAAAGTGAAATTTGAGCCGGGAGCCAAAGAGAAGGACCGTCCGATGCAAGGTCAATCTCCATATTTGATTAATGCCGGTTTCTTCTATCAACATGCCGATAGCGGATGGAATGCTGCATTGCTTTATAACCGTATCGGTAAACGTATTATTGGTGTAGGCCGTAGTTTGGGAACTGCAGGCAATGAAGTAAGAGTACCCGATTCTTATGAAATGCCCCGTAATGCAGTAGATTTAAGTGTTTCGAAAAAAATTGGTAATCTGGAAATAAAGGTTGCTGTACGCGATTTGTTGGCGGAGAAAGTTTCTTTCAAGCAATTTGAAGAAACTAGACATGGAAAAGTGGAGCAAATTACTCGTCAATACAAATCAGGGCGTAATTTCAATTTGAACATTAACTATACGTTTTAAAATAGAATGAATCTTTCATTATTAACCAATAAACAAATGGAAATGAGAACTGACAAGTTTATGATTTACGTATTCTCAGCAATAATGCTGGGGGGAATGGTTGCTTGTAGCAGTGATGATCCGGAAACTGATACAGGAAACGGTAATGGCAACGGTGGAAATGCCGAAGCTCCTTATGTATGGGGGGCTGAGGGGGCTATTAAAACATGTGACCACTTGTTATTTGATGATGATAAAACAGAGAATGCCAAAGGTACCGTGATAGGAAATGGAGATCAGGAGTTTATTTTTAAGGGTACACAGACTTTGTCCAAAGGAACTTACCTGATGAAAGGATGGATTTATGTGGGAACTGGGTCGGTATTGACCATCGAACCGGGGACTGTTATCAAAGGGGATAAAGATACACAGGCTGCCTTGATTGTAGAACCGGGCGGCAAACTAATAGCCGAGGGTACTAAAGACGCTCCGATTGTTTTTACCTCTGAACAGCCTAAAGGCCAGCGTAAACCGGGAGATTGGGGGGGATTGATTATTTGTGGTAATGCCAAGAATAATCAGGGAGTGTTGAACCAGCAGATTGAAGGAGGTCCACGTACTAAACATGGAGGAAATGATGATGCTGACAATTCAGGTATATTGAGATATGTACGTGTGGAATTTGCTGGTTATCCTTTTCAAAAAGATAAGGAAATTAATGGTATAACTTTTGGATCTGTAGGTAGTGGAACTACCATTGATCATTTACAGGTTTCATATTCCAATGACGACTCTTACGAATGGTTTGGAGGTAATGTAAATTGTAAATATCTAGTGGCTTATAATGGATGGGACGATGAGTTTGATACAGATAATGGCTTCTCCGGTAAGGTCCAATATTGTCTTTCAATCCGTGATCCGAGAATCGCAGATACTTCTCAGTCTAATGGTTTTGAGTCGGATAATTGTGGAGACGCCTCATTGATAGAACCCTATACGACAGCCGTATTTAGTAATGTCACTTTTATCGGACCGTTGGGGCGTGATGCCAACTTTGTTAATAATGAGAGCTATATTACGGGCGGTAGCTTCAATCCTAATAATGGTTCAGCTTTAGGTAAGTTCCAGTCTGCTATGCAGATCCGACGTTCCAGTCGTTTGAATTGCTTTAATTCAGTAGCTGTAGGGTATCCTGTCGGTTTAATTATTGATGGTGAGAAAGGTAATACAGTTGAGATGGCGAAGGCAGGAAACATAAAGTTGGAGAATATTTGGTTTGCAGGTATGACGGCGGTCGGTTCTGATGCCAACAAAATATATGATGATGTGCTTTATGATGCCGTGAACAAGCAAATCATTGATGCTGGACAAGAGTCTTACTCTTCTACTTTTTTTAAGGCTCAGAAAGGAAATAAAGTATTGACTGATGTCAATGAGTTGAAATTCAAGGACGGGCGTAATATCGGTGTTAATTATATGCCGGATGCAGATAGCCCTGTGTTGACAGCCGCTTCATTTAATGACGCACTGTTGAGCAGCGGTTTTGAGACAGTAGAATATATCGGAGCGTTTGGAACAGATGATAATTGGTTGGATGGCTGGACTAATTTCGATCCTAATAATACAGACTACTAATACACCTTTGAATATACACACATAGCTGTTAATTTTAGGGGATTCTATGCGGTAAAGTCATAGAATTCCCTTATTTTTGTATCCAAACCTAGAAACTATTAATTAATACACCTATGTATCCATTTAAATTTAACCCCATTCTGAAATCCACCATTTGGGGTGGAGAAAAGATTATTCCGTTCAAACATCTGAATATTGAACAGCCTCAGGTTGGCGAAAGTTGGGAAATTTCTAATGTCCCAGGCGATGAGTCTGTTGTTGCTAATGGAACTCAAGCCGGCAAAAATTTGAGCCAGTTGGTAAAAGAATATAAAGGATCTCTGGTAGGAGAAAGTAATTATCAGCGTTTTGGAGATAATTTTCCTTTGTTGATCAAATTCATTGATGCTTGTGACGACCTCTCTATACAAGTGCATCCGGATGATGAACTGGCAAAGAAGCGTCATAATTCGATGGGCAAGACCGAAATGTGGTATGTTATTGACAATGCCGGGGGGAAAGCACATCTGCGTTCGGGATTAAGTAAAAAAATTACTCCCGATGAATATGCTGCAATGATTGCTGATAATACTATTTGTGATGCATTGGCTGATTATGCCGTACAACCGGGTGATGTGTTTTTCTTGCCTGCAGGACGTATCCATAGTATTGGAGCCGGATGCTTTATTGCTGAGATTCAGCAGACCTCGAATGTGACTTATCGAATTTATGATTTCAATCGTAAGGATAAAAATGGCAATACTCGTGAGTTGCATACAGAATTGTCAAAAGATGCCATAGATTATTCTGTAGAAGAGGATTATCGTACTCATTATACTCCGAAACAGAATGAGTCTGTCGAGTTGGTTACCTGTCCGTATTTCACTACTTCTGTTTATGATTTGACTGAAAATATGACGATAGATTATAGTGAACTGGATTCATTTGTAATTTATATTTGTATGGAAGGTATATGTACGGTAACTGATGGGGATGGTAACTCATTGGAATTGCAAGCCGGTGAATCTATCCTTTTCCCTGCCACAACAAAAGAAGTGAAAGTAACCGTGGAAGGTCATGTTAAGTTCTTGGAAACTTATGTATAAAGATTCGTTTTGTCTTTAATAAAATAACTGCTGTCTCCAATACATACAATGAAGGCAGCAGTTTATTTTATTAAAGACTATGTTTCCTGTTTAAAAGGTAAACTTCAGGCATACAGGTTTATTGGTTTTTATTGTCTTGCCTGTGTCTTTCAGTAATCCTGTTTGGGAATCTCTTTCAAATACTTGTATAGAGTTACTGTCTCTGCAGGCCACCAACAGGTATCGCCCGTTCCGGCTGATAATAAAATTACGTGGATGGATACCAGTCAGCTGATAACCTGTCTTTGTTAATGTCCCTTCTTCCTGATTTATGGAAAAGATAGCGATACCGTCTGCTTTTAAGCGGTTGGATGCATACAGAAATTTTCCATCAGGTGAAATGTGAATATCTCCGCTACCTTTGGCACCCACTGTGTCAGCTTCTATATATTGTATGGCGTTTAATTTTCCTTTGTCGTAAGAGAAAGCTATAACTTTTCCTGAGATTTCATTAATCAGATAAGCGAATTTTTGGTTCGGATGGAAACAAATGTGGCGTGGTCCTGATCCTGATTCTACTTTTATATTAAATTCTTCGGATTCATTCAGCAAGGAATGGGATACACCATCAGTTACATTCTCACTAACAGGAAATACATGAATCTGGTCTGTCCCTAAATCACTGGCAAGTAGATATTTATGGTCTGGAGTGAATTCTATACAATGTAAATGTGGCTGTGTTTGTCTCTCTTTGTCAAGACTATTTCCTGTAAAGGAAATAAGGCGTGTTTCGGATTTTAATTTGCCGTCTTTATCTAGTGGGAAAACGGTAATGCTACCTCCTATATAATTTGCTGTCAGGACAAATTTTTCCGACGGGCTGAGAGTTATATAACAAGGTGCACCGCCGTCAGTGGGTTGAGAATTAAGCAAAGTTAGTTTCTTTTGTTCTTTATCGAATTTGATGGCATTGGCGGTAGAACTTTTTCCGGAATCCTCCCCTACAGCATATATTCTTTCTCCATCAGCCGAAGGAATGAGGAAAGATGGGTTGGATATTCCTTTTATTCCGCTGATATATTGTGAGTTGCCATTTTGTTCATCAAAGTTATAAACCTTGATACCTTCTTCCTCCGGAGTTGCATAACTGCCTACCAACATATACATCATATTCGGATTTTCTTCAACTGTAATTGCTTCCGTTTGTTTCTTGGGAGAGGGTATACAGCCTCCCAGTATCATACTGCTCATACACAATACCATTAATTTTTTGTTCATATTGTCTGATCTGTTAGGATTAGAAAAATTATTTTCAAAGATACATTGTTCTCATTAAAATGCGCTAAATAAATGAATAAATAATTGGATATTAACAGAAGTGTGTGTATATTTGTAATCTCTTTATGAGTTACCAGTACGGGGTTGACTGGATTTGACAGCGTGGCTAAGTGGTATGTAAGCATGCAGTGCGTGGTTGATTGGCACTATAATCCCAGTTTTCAAAATTTTATCTGGCAACGAAAATTATGCTCTTGCTGCTTAATCGAATCATAGTAGATTAGCTTTATTTCTGCCAAAGTGGTGGAAACGAGACATCACTCAAAAGCTCTTGTTCCGAAGCGTTTGATCAAGTGGTGCAGTAAAATCGGGAATAGTTAGAGATCCGCCTCGTGTCTCTTACGAAAATTTAGAGGATAAGGTATAAGTTGGTGGCTTCGGTCCTGCTTATACTCGAAAATTTAGGCGAAGATAAGCATGTAGAAAGCGTATGGCTTCCTCGTTTGGACGAGGGTTCGACTCCCTCCAGCTCCACAAACTAAGAGTGATTCGTCCTTGGGCTTCAATAATCCAAGGACGAATTCTTTTTTAGAAGAGTAATGTATGCGGTTACTCATGTTTCTTTTCTGATGTGTGTAGAATACATTTCTCTCTTTTGCATCGGAAATTCTTGTTTTTTACGTAAAGATGCTTGTTTAAAGATGAATGTTATTTTATTGTTTAATGACTAATTCTATTACATAATCTATGTCATCAGGTACTTGAGGCAGTTTTATAAATATGCCGTCTTTCTCCTGTTTGAAAGAAAGTGGAGTTTTGGAAATGAACTGTATTGCTTTCTTTACTTTTGCCTTTAGAGGTATATAAAGTGCATTATCCTGCAAATCTAGTATATGGATGAATAAACGGTCACCTTTGCGAGTTGATACCCCCCATGTATGAGGAACTACATCACCACCACGGGTTCCATAAATCGTTTCTCCATATTGATTCATCCATTTACCCACCTGTTTTAGATGCTCTACAGCTGTAGCTGGTAATTCTCCGTTGGGTTGAGGTCCAATATTCATTAGCAAATTTGCATTTTTTCCAGCTGCCTTAACCAAATAGTGTATCAATTCTTTAGGGGATTTGTAATTTTGGTCTTCAATTCTGTAGCCCCACATTCCGTTCATTGTTTCACAAGTTTCTAAAGGGAGTTCACTTATTCCTTGTCCTGCTGAAAAACCGGCTTTGTTTTCACCGGGCAAATCACGTTCGAACATTTGGAAATCTTCTCCTGCATAAGGAGTTCGGTGATGATTGTTACCTATTAGACAGGATGGTTGCAGTTTATGAATTAATGCGTATTGTTCTTCCAGTTGCCAATTGAAGTTGGTAGGTTGATCCCAAATACCATCAAACCAAATGGCACCGACAGGACCATAGTTAGTCAAAAGTTCGGTCAGCTGTTTATTCATAAACTTGTAGTAACTTGCCCAGTTTCCATGTCCTTTGGGACGTCCTGTTCCATGTCCGGTGTTTCCTTCCGGATAGTCGTCACGAAACCAATCCAAATGCGAATAATAAAAATGGAGTTTGATGCCTTGTTTTTGACATTCTTCTGCCAGTTCTTTTAGTATGTCTCGTTTGAAAGGGGTGGCATCTACGATATTAAAATCGGATTCTTTTGTATCAAACATTGAGAAACTGTCATGGTGTCTACTGGTAATACAGATATATTTGGCTCCGGAGGTTTTGATGGCAGAAACCCATTCGGCAGCATTGAAGCGCGAAGGATAGAATCCGGATGCCAGTTTGGCGTATTCATCACGGTTGATGTTGTGAGTGTTCATATACCATTCTCCTTGAGCGGTCATACTGTAAATGCCCCAATGAAGAAATATGCCGAATTTATTATCTTGAAATTCCTGCCGTGCTTTTATATTTTCAGGAGTAGGGATATAAATTTGATTGGAGATTTGTGCGAGGGCTGAAGTTCCCGCCATCAATAACAAGGCTGCGCCTAATTTGATTTTTTGTGCTAATTTGTTTCTCATTGTTATTATAAATTTGTTTTGCGAAATATAGTTATACTCTTGGAATATTTAAAGCATTTTTTGAAAAATATTGCACTGCGAATTAAATTTTAATAGATTCTAACTGGGTGGTATGTGAAGAGTATTTTTTGTTTATAAGGTATAAAAAGATGTTTTCTATTGTTTGGAAATTAATCATTCTATACCTTTGTGAAAGTAATATTGAATTTTATATGAGAGTAAAAGAAATTCCTATACTGCTTTTGACCGGTTATCTAGGCAGTGGAAAAACGACATTAGTGAACCATATTCTTTCTAATAAACGTGGTATTAAGTTTGCGGTTATTGTCAATGATATCGGTGAGGTGAATATTGATGCCGACCTCATACAGAAGGGGGGGATTGTAGGAAAGAAAGACGAAAGCTTGGTAGCACTTCAGAACGGTTGTATCTGTTGTACTTTGAAGATGGATTTGGTGGAGCAGATAGATGATATTATGAAGCAGGAGCGTTTTGATTACATTGTGATTGAGGCAAGTGGGGTTTGTGAACCAGCTCCTATCGCACAGACTATTTGTTCTATTTCAAGTATGGGGAATACGTACGGGGGATGTCGTTTGGATTGTATTGTGACTGTGGTAGATGCCTTACGTCTGCAAAGTGAGTTTTCTTGTGGCAACGATTTGACCTGTAAGGGTATTGACGAAGAGGATATTGAAAATTTGATTATCCAACAGATTGAATTTTGTAATGTTGTATTGTTGAATAAGGCCTCGGAAGTGAAACGTGACGAATTGGAACGTATCAAACAGATTATCCGTACATTGCAACCTGCAGCTGAAATAATAGAATGTGATTATGCTGATGTGGATTTGAATAAGATAATCTATACTGAAGCATTTGACTTTGAACGTACTGCCACTTCTGCCGGTTGGATACGTGGAATAGAGAGTGCCCTTACGGAAGAGCAGAAAAAAGAAGCGGAGGAGCATGAGCATCATCATCACGATGAGGAGCATGCACACCATCATCATCATGAAGGTAGTGAAGTGGATGAATATGGCATCAGTACTTTTGTGTATTATCGTCGTCCGGCTTTTGATATCCATAAATTTGATCGTTTTGTATCCACCCAGTGGAGTCGTAATATTATTCGAGCAAAAGGAGTCTGTTATTTCAGCAATAATCGTGATATGTCTTTTCTTTTTGAACAGGCCGGTGTGCAGAAAAAGTTGAAGGAAGCTGGTTTATGGTATGCTACGGCACCTGAAGAAGAACTGATGGAGGTAATGCGTCAGGAGCCCGGCTTGTTGCGGGATTGGGATGATAAATATGGAGACCGTATGCAGAAAATAGTTTTTATCGGGCGACATCTTGATAAAGAAGAGTTGATAGGTGAACTTGATGAGTGTTTGGAATAAGATATGCATATAGATAGAATAAAAGTTCTGTTTGCAGAACTTTTATTCTATTATACAGATTTTGTGAAGAAGACGCAAAGCCTTTTTGATGGAGAAAGCACAGATGTTGCTATCCAAGATGAGGATGAAGAGGAACGGACATACGATCCATATACCGCCGACGATTTCCTGCATGATGTGTTCATGGATGAAGACCGCTACAACATCCTCAAGGCTCTCGTGCTGACGAAAAAGAATGTGATTCTCCAAGGCGCACCGGGCGTCGGAAAAACCTTTGCGGCCAAGAGGCTTGCCTATTCTATCATGGGCGAGAAAGACACGAACCGCGTCAAGATGGTGCAATTCCATCAGAGTTACAGCTACGAAGACTTTATCATGGGCTTCCGCCCCACGGAAACAGGCTTCGAGTTGAAGAAAGGCGTTTTCTATGAGTTCTGCCGCAAGGCCGCAGAAGATGACCGTCCCTATTTCTTCATCATTGACGAGATCAACCGAGGCAACTTGAGCAAGATTTTTGGCGAGCTGTTCATGCTCATTGAAAGCGATAAGCGCGGAGTTGAGTTACAGCTTCTCTACGCGGACGAGCAGTTCTCTATTCCAAGCAATGTTTACATCATCGGCATGATGAATACCGCAGACCGTAGTCTTGCCATGCTGGACTATGCACTGCGCCGCCGTTTTGCGTTCTTTGAGATGACACCGGCATTTAACTCGTCTGGTTTCAGGGCATATAGGGCGAAGATCAACAACCCGAAGTTCGACCGCCTGATTGCCACAGTGGAGCAGCTTAATGATGTGATAGCGAATGATGATTCGCTGGGCGAAGGTTTCTGCATCGGCCATAGTTATTTCTGTACGAACACCACAGTCACAGACGATTGGATGAAGTCCGTGGTAGAGTTTGAGCTGATCCCGCTGCTCAAAGAATACTGGTTTGATGAAGCCGCAAAAGTCAAGGATTGGAGCCGTACTCTTCGTGAGGTGGTCAAATGATTCCCATTCGCAACATCTACAATATGCTGGCCTATGCGTTCCAAGTGTTGCACGAGCAAGGCTATAAGGATGTTGCCGCTGAGGATTTCCGAAACACCGCAGAACTGCTGGCTGCTATCCTATGCAAAGGCGTGTCTGTTCAGATTAAGAGGGGCTTATGCAGACAGTACATAACAAAGCAAGAGCCGCTGGCTTCCCCAAGAGGCAAGCTTGAAATTGGAGAATCCATCAAAACCCAAGTCCTTCGTAAAAAACAGCTCGTCTGCGCCTATGATGAGTTTTCGGTTAATGCCTATACAAATCGCATTATCAAAACGACAATGGCCGTACTGCTCCGTGCAGATATTACCAAGGCGAGGAAGAAGGAGATCCGCAAGCTGCTTGTCTTCTTCGATGGCGTAGATACCTTGGACGCTCATAACATCAACTGGAACATCCAATATGACCGCAATAATCAGACCTACCGGATGATAATTGAAATATGCCGGTTTGTTCTGAAAGGACTGCTGCAAACGACCGCAGACGGATCTACCCGTATTATGGATTATGCGGATGACATGACAATGGCAAAGCTGTATGAGAAATTCATACTGGGCTATTATCAGCGGGAGCACCCGGACATCCGTGCGTATTCCCCGCAAATCGCTTGGCAAGTGACAGATGGGTACAGAACGCTTTTGCCTACCATGCAGTCCGACATCGTGCTTTCAAACAAGAAAACTGGAAAGACGCTTATAATCGACGCAAAGTTCTACACGCACAATATGCAGATGAAAGCACCCTATATGACGCAAACGCTCCACTCAGGGAATTTGTATCAGATTTTCACCTATGTTAAGAACTGGGATGCAGCGCCCGGAGAAACGGTAGCGGGGATGCTTCTATACGCCAAGACAGATGATGCCGTTCAGCCGGATGGAGATTACCAGATGAGCGGCAATCAGATCAGCGTAAAGACGCTTGATATGAACTGCGAGTTCGCTGTGATCGCAGGACAGCTTGACACGATTGCAGAAAGGGTTAGATGATAACACAGCAGATCGAACAAAGGAGCAACGGAAATGGCAGGATATTATACCGAATCAAATTACGAGAATGCAGTTCTCCAATTACTCAACGAAGGGCTTGGCTACACCTATGTCTACGGACCGGATGTAGAGCGTGATTATCACTCTCCGCTCTACGAGGATGTCCTGTTGCCCGCCTTGCAGCGCATCAATAAGGGCTTGCCTCTGGATGCTATCAATGAAGCCATTTACAAGCTCAAGAACTTTGAGTCCGGCTCACTGCTGCAAAAGAACATGACCTTTACCGACTATCTGCAAAACGGTATCTCTGTAAAATACTTTGTAAATGGCGAGGAACGCTCCACCCTCGTCTACCTTGTTGACTTCAAAAATCCTGCCAATAACGACTTTACCGTTGCCAACCAGTGGACTTTCATCGAAAACTCCGAAAAACGCCCGGATGTCATTCTCTTCATCAATGGTCTGCCCCTTGTCGTAGTGGAGCTGAAATCTCCCTCCCGCGAAGAGACAGATGCTTCCGACGCATATCGCCAGCTCCGCAATTATATGTACGAGATCCCCTCCATGTTTATTTACAATGAGGTCTGCGTCATGAGCGATATGACTACCTCAAAGGCCGGAACCATCACCTCCGGTGAAGACCGCTTCATGGAGTGGAAAACAACGGACGGCAGCTACGAGAACACACAGTACGCAGCCTTTGACACCTTCTTTGAGGGACTGTTTGAGAAGAACCGATTCCTCGACATCCTGAAGAACTTTATCTGCTTCAATGTGGACGGCGAGAAAACATTCAAAGTGCTTGCCGCCTACCATCAGTATTTTGCCGTCAAGAAGGCGATTGCTTCCACTCAAAAGGCAACCGTCACAGATGGCAAAGGCGGTGTGTTCTGGCACACGCAGGGCAGCGGGAAATCGCTGTCTATGGTGTTCTATGCCCACTATCTGCAAGAGGCATTGGAAAGCCCAACAATCGTTGTGATCACAGACCGAAACGACTTGGATGACCAGCTCTACGGCCAGTTTGCCCGCTGCAAGGATTTCTTACGCCAAACGCCGCAACACGCTCAAAGCCGAACCCACTTGAAAGAGCTGCTTGCAAACCGTCAGGCTAACGGCATCATCTTCACTACCATGCAGAAGTTTGAGGAAAGCGGTGAGCCTCTTTCTGAGCGTCGGAATATCATCGTCATGGCGGATGAGGCGCACCGCAGTCAATACGGATTAACAGAGAAAGTTGTAGTGCGCCAGAAGGAAGACGGCGAGGTTGAGGCCAAGACCATCATCGGTACTGCCCGCATCATCCGTGATACGCTCCCGAACGCTACATATATTGGCTTTACTGGCACACCTATCTCTTCTAAAGACCGCAGCACCCGTGAGGTGTTCGGTGATTATATCGACATT
>OLXK01001593.1_pt1 | contig 15255 bp, 9 predicted proteins | sample 1674321 | NCBI WGS metagenome assembly OLXK01 (sample SAMEA103958162, study PRJEB25191) | human gut metagenome | reverse complement strand
TGTACTGCCAGGCGTTGCCCTCGCAGTAGTCGTCGGCGCGGTGCGTCGAGGCGAACGCATTGAAGGGAGTGCGCCAGCCCTTCCGCGAATCCCGGCCCCGCATAAAGCGCGTCGCAGGGTCGAAATAGTTGCGGTAGCTATGGCTGCGCTCCTCGAAATACTTCGCATCCTCCGCCTTGCCCAGCGTCTCGGCGGCACGCGCCGCCGCGCCGTCGGCCAAAGCGTACTCCATGTCATAGGCCACGGCCTCGTTGAACATCTCGCACGGGATGTAGCCGTACTCCATGCGCAGGCCGTTGCCCCGGTCGGGATTCATGGCCGTCTTACGGATCGCCTCGAAGGCCTTTTCGCGGTCGAAGCCCCCGATGCCCTTCACGATGGCGTCCGCCACCGCTACGATGCCCGGGTTGCCAACCATGCAGTCGGTCTCGTTGCCCCACAGATGCCACACCGGAAGGCGGCCCTGCTCGTCGGCAATATGCAGCATCGTCTGCACGATGTCGGCCATCTTCTCGGGATGCAGCACCGTCATCAGCGGCATCGCCGCCCGGTAGGTGTCCCACAGCGAGAAGGTCGTATAGTTCGTGAAATCGGCGTTGCGGTGGATCGCATGGTCCGAACCGTAGTAGTCGCCGTTCACGTCGCAGAAGAGCGACGGGGCGATCATCGTATGGTAAAGAGCCGTATAGAAAATCCTGCGGGCCGTCTCGTCCGCGGTCTCGATCTTCACCTTCGACAATTCATCGTTCCACGCCTTGTCGGCGGCCTTCGCCGTTTCTTCGAAATCCCACCCCGGAAGCTCCGCCGCGAGGTTTTCCCGAGCGCCCTCCACGCTTACGGGCGATAAAGCGACTTTCAGCGACACTTGTTCCCCGTCGGTTGTACGGAACGATGCCCGGGCGTAGTTATCGCCGATGGTTTCGAATTTTTCGAAGGGTTTCGAGAACTCCGCGGCGAAGTAGACCCGCTGGTCCTTGGCCCAGCCCGTCGAGTGACGCCAGCCCGTCACCGTCCGGTCGCCCTCCTTTGCGAGATGCGTCTCCGTGGCCTTGTCCCAGCAGCCGCCGTTCTCCAGATCGAAGACCACGGCTGCCTTTTCAGACGCCGGGAAGGTGTAGCGGTGCAGACCCACGCGCGCCGTGGCCGTCAGCTCGGCCCGGATGCCGTAGCGCGTCAGCGGCACCGAATAGTAGCCCGGCCGGGCAATTTCTTGGGTCCGGTCGGCATAGGACCACAGTCCCGACGCAGGGTCCGCCTCCTCACCCCGGGCGTAGGTCACATCGCCCGTGACGGGCATGACCGTCACGTCGAACAAATCGCCGATGCCCGTGCCGCTCAAATGCGTGTGCGAGAAGCCGATCACCGTCGAATCGCTCGCATGGTAGCCCGAGCACCAGTCCCACGTCTGCGGAATGCTCGTCGGACCCACCTGCACCAGGCCGAAGGGGACGTTGGCTCCCACGAAGACGTGCCCGTGGCCGCCTGTGCCGATCTTCGGATCGACATGGCGCGTGTAATTCTCCTCCGCGGCAGGCTGCGTGCAGCTGCCCAGCAGGGCCGCAGCGAATAATAATCCGGAAAGTTTCATCTATTTTGCAGTTTTAAGTTCGAAAGTAAGTTTTCCGCCCTTGAGCAATTCATCGTGCAAGATACGATAATTTTTCAACGGTTTATCGCCAAGCGTCATCCGGTCGATATACCCTTCGCCGCTTTTTTCGATCACCAGCGTTCCCCGCTCCGTGTCGATCTCCACACGGTCGAACGTCGGGGACGTCAGCGTGTAGTACGGCTCGCCCGGGCAGTCGGGATAGAGGCCCAGCATCGTGAAAACAGCCCACGCCGACATCGTCCCCGTGTCGTCGTTGCCCGGGATGCCGTCGGGGGCGGTGGTAAAGTATCGCTCCAACAGCCGCCGGGTTTCCCGCTGCGTGCGCCACTCCTCGCCCCGGAAGCGGCTGAACAGATACGCATAGGCGATGTCGGGTTCGTTCGCAGGGTCGTACAATCCCTCGTCGAAGACCATTTGCAGTTTGTCGATGAATTTGCGTCGTCCGCCCATCAGCTTCGCAAGCCCCTCCACGTCGTGCGGAACGTAGAACGTATAGTTCCACGCACTCCCCTCGTGGAAGCCCGGAGCCGCCGTGAAGTTCTCGCCCGCCTTCGGGTCGAAGGGGCTTAAAAAAGTTCCGTCGGGATGGAGCGGACGCAAAGTCCCGCTTTCCGGGCTGTAATAGCGTTTGTAGCCCAACGAGCGGGCGCGGAACAGACGCGCGTCGTCCCCCTGTCCGAGCGAGTCGGCCAGCAGCGACAGCGCAGCGTCGGCCATGTAGTACTCCAGCGCGTGCGAGACGGAGGTGTCGCCCGCAAGGTCCTTGGCATAGAATCCCAGCGGGATATAGCCTTTCTCGATATAGGGGTCGAGGTCGGGCCGCATGCGGTTCTGCGCACCGGGCGTCGTGGCCGACTTGCGCATCGCCTCGTAGGCCCTGGCGACATCGAAATCCCGAAGGCCCTTCATCCAGCTGTCGACGATCACCGGGATCGCAGGGTCCCCCTCCATCGTGAAGGTCTCGCGGCCGTAAAGCTCCCATTTCGGAAGCCAACCCCACTCCTCGTACATCCCCGTCATCGAGCGCAGCATCTCCCGCTGACGATCCGGGTAGACAAGCGTCAGCAGCTGGTGCAGGTTGCGGCAGGTGTCCCACAGCGAGAAGACCGTATAACGTTCGCCATCCGTCACGCCCGTCTCGCCCGAACGCTCCATCAGCGGGTATTCGCCGTTCACGTCGCTCACGAGGTTCGGGTGCAGCAGCGCATGGTACAACGCCGTGTAGAACACCCTCTGCTGCTGCTCGGCGCCGCCCTCGACCCGGATTCTGCCCAGAGCCTCGTTCCAGCCCTTGCGGGCCTGTTCCCGGATGGCGTCGAACGGCGCGTCCGCGGCCTGCTCGGCATCGAGGTTTTTGCGCGCGTTCTCCGTAGAGACATACGAAATGCCCATGCGCACCTCCACCTGCTCGCCCGCCGCAAGGCCGTCGAAGGAGAACCAGTAGCCCACGTCGTCGCCCGAAAGCTCGCGCCCGTACTCCGTATAGAGTTTATATCTCCCGTTGTCCGGCGTCCACTCCGCCTCCACGCCCGTCATCTTCCGTTGCTTCTTCCAATAGCCGCCGGCACTCGGAGTCTTCGAAACGCGAAGCACGAAGTACACCGGGAAAACCTTCTGCGCATTGTAGCAGAACGTCCCCAGCAGCTTCGTGCCCTCGATCTCCGTGGCGCTCACCCGGCGAACCATTGCGCCCGACTCGTTGGTAAGCCCCTCGCCCAGATTCAACAGGATATGCCCTTCTCCTCCGGGGAACGTGTAGCGTTCCACCGAGGTACGCGCCGTGGCCGTGACCTCGGCAAGGACGCCGTACTTGTCCAGAAAGACCGAGTAATAGCCCGGGGAGGCCTTTTCGTCCCTGTACGACGTGCCGTACTCCCGGTAATCCACCGTCAGAGGGCCCGTCGTGGCCATCGTCAGCAGCGCGCCCAGCTCGGGGCACCCCACGCCGCTCAAGGCGCCGTGCGTGAAGCCCGTGAAGAATTTGTTGTGGTATTCGTAGGGCGTGGACCACCAGCGGGCGTCCTTGTCGTAGACGTTCTCCTCCGACCCCATGACGTTGAACGGAACCACCGACATCATCCCGTGCGGCGTGACGGCCCCGGGGTTCGCGGTCCCGAAGTTCGTAGTCCCGATGAACGGGTCGACCCGGTCGGCAGGGGTCTGCGCAGAAGCCGCAGCGCCGAAAACGGCTGCGGCGAGCGCCAGGGTAAGCAGCGTTCGTCGCAGTCGCATCAGAGGATCGAGTTTTGCTTCGTGAAGTCGATGATTTCGGGGATATAGCCGAACGCAAGGCCCGTAACCGTGTCGGCGCATCCGTAGTAGACGGCCACGCGCCCCGTCGCGGGGTCGTGCAGCGCAGCGCACGGGAACGTAACGTTCGGAACGTCGCCCATGCATTCGTACGTTTCGCGCGGGGAGATCAGGTAGGGACCGCTGCGGGCCGTGACCTTCCACGGCTCCTCCAAATCCAGCAATGCCGAGCCGAAGGCGTAGACATAGCCGTTGCACGAGCGAAGCACCCCGTGGTAGAACAGCAGCCAGCCCTCCGAGGTCTCGATGGGAACGGGGCCCGCGCCGATCTTCATGCACTGCCACGCCGAAACCTCGAACGCCGAGGGAGACATCACATGACGGTGGCGGCCCCAGAACTCCATGTCGGGGCTCTCCGAATAGAAGATGTCCCCGAAGGGCGTGTGACCCGTGTCGCTCGGACGCGACAGCATCGCGAACCGGCCCCCGATCTTGCGCGGAAACAGAACCCCGTTGCGGTTATAGGGAAGAAATGCGTTTTCAAGCTGGTGGAACGTCTCGAAATCATCCGTCCACGCAATGCCGATCGTCGGCCCGTGGTAGCCGTTGCACCACGTCACATAATACTTATCCTCGATCTTGGCTACGCGGGGATCGTAACCGTAAACCCACTCGGCGATTTCGGGATCGGCGCCCACGAGTTTGAAATCCTCCTCGCAAATATCCCACTTGATGCCGTCCACCGAGAAAGCGGCGTGGATGCGCATGCGGCGGTTGGTGTCGTCGCAGCGGAAAACGCCCGCATAATTATACTTGCCTTTCTTGAAGGGAATGACCGCCGAGTTGAAGATCGAATTCGACGTCGAAAGCGCATGACGCCCGATGATCGGGTTCTGCGTGTAACGCCACATCACCTCTTTGGAGCCGGCGGGACGGTCCTCCCACGGCATATCGGGCTGATTCGAGCCCGCAATTTTCAGTGTATCCATATAAATTATTTGTCGTTTGGTTTGTCGTCATAGGTAAAGGGAACCAGCCGGGTGATCACAAAAGCCGGAATGGTGGCGAGCATCACCGCGAGGAAGAAGATACGGTAGCTCATCAGATCGCTCAAAAAGCCCGAAGCCATGCCCGTGAGCATCACCGAGAGGTTCATGATACCCGAAGCGAAAGCGTAGTGCGCCATCTGGTGACGTCCCGGAGCGACCTGCTGCATCATAAACAGCGTGAGGCCCACGAAGCCGAAGCCGTAGCCGAAGTACTCCACGACGATGCCACCGCCCACGAGCCACATGCTCGAAGGCTGGAACCATGCAAGCAAGGCGTAGACCCCGAACGGCAGGTTGAAGATACAGCACAGCGTGAAAAGAGTGCGCCGCAGACCTCGTCGGGCGATGTAGTAGCCCGCCAAAAGCGAGCCTATGAGAAACGCCCCCGCGCCGAAAGTCCCGTAGTAAAGGCCGATCTGCTGGTTCGTAAGACCCAAGCCCCCGGATGCGGTATCCGCTTTGAGGAACAGCGGAACGATCTTCATCACGAAGCCCTCGCCCAACCGGTACAGGATGATGAAGGCGATATAGTACCAGATATGCCGTTTGGTGAAGAACGCCGCGATAACCTCTTTCAGGCCCGAAAGGCCCTCCCGAAGCGAGCGGCGTTCGGCGGCGCCGCCGCCCGAGGGGAGCGCACGCAGGTGGTAGGCCCCCAGAGCGACGAGCGCACCGCACAGGATGACAAGCACCGCCGTCCACGAACGCACGTAAGCGCCGAACGTCGCCGTACCCTCCGCCGAGAAGCTCTCGTAGAGCCACCCCGCCAACCACACGAGGCCGCCCGTGGCGACAAGTTTGGCAAGGTTGTAGAACGCCCCCTGCCAACCGATATACTTCGCCTGATCCTCCGTCGAGAGTTCAGCCATATAGACCCCGTCGGCCGCGATGTCGTGCGTGGCACCGCTGAAAGCAACCGCCGCGAACAACGCGACCGTAACGGCGAAGAACGACGGCAGGTGCAGCGACAAGGCCGCCAAGCCGAACAACACACCGCTGAGAAACTGCGTCGCGACGACCCAGAATTTCTTCGTACGGTAGAACTCCAAAAACGGACTCCAAAGAAACTTGATCGTCCACGGCCACATGATCAGCGACGTCCAGAAAGCAATCCGGGCATCCGTGACGCCGAGGTCCTTGAACAGCACTGCCGAGACCATGTTCAGAACGACGAACGGCAGGCCCATGGCAAAGTACAGGCTCGTGACCCAATGCAAAGGGCTACGAGGTATCGTCTTCATTTTATTTATATCTACCAGGTTGACAGGTGTAAATGAACCTGTTCGGGGTTAGTCAAACATATTATTCAAAAATCGCGCAGGAGGGAAAAATCATTCCCGACACTGCGCGATTTTCATAAAACCTCAGGGCATCGGTAAATATCTCGAACAATGCCGCATCAATCCGTCAACCCGACCACCAGGCAGCCGGAATACAGGATATCGGTCTGAACATAGAAGGTCATCCACACCGTCGAACCATCGACTTTAATCACTTCGACCTCCGCCTCGACTTCATCGACCAGAATCTGTTTATCCTTTCTGTAAGCCAACTTCAAACCGGGCTTTTTACCCAACGTATTCATGTCATACTCCGGTTTGGTTTTACTCGTAAGATACAAATAATCAGTTGTCATATTCACCGAGTAAGCCCCATAAACGTAGTATCCCCACATAAGATCGTCGTATCCTCCCATGTCCAGTTGCCCTTTGATCTTTTCGCCATTGACCAAATACGTGTGAAGAGGCAACGACTTGAATTCCTCCAATTCCTCATCCGTAAACGGACTTGTCGTTACCGTATTGGACACGGTTACGGCAGCCGTCAGATTGCGGGAATCCGTGACGGTAATCGTCGCTTCTCCCCCGCTCAGACCCGTCACCGTGACCGTCGCGCCGTCTTCGCCGATTTCGGCCGTGGCTATTTCGGGAGCCGAGGAGCTCACACGATAAGCCGGATTGCCGTCCGTGATTCGGAACGTCGTGGTGGCCGGTGCGCCCATCTTCAACGTCAAATCGATATGTTCGGTGTCGAGCGTAACGACGTCCGAATTGTAGACGTTTATTTTCAGCGATTCGTAAGATCCGCCCTTGTCGGAAACCACGACCTCCGTCTTGCCTACGACAAGTCCCGTAACCGTCAGCAGATTTCCTTCGACGGTCGCGGAGGCAATGCCCGGATCGAGCACATTGACCCGATACTCCCCTGCTCCCGATGTGATTTGCAGGCTTTTCGAAGTCTCTTTTTTCAAGTCGAACGATTCCGATTCCACGTTCAATTCGGGAAATTCCGGCAATTCGGGAACGACAATCGGCGAAGGTTCGGGTTTTACCAGCGCATCGTCGTCGCTGCAAGCAGTCACTCCCAGCATAAGAGCCAGAGAGAGGACGGCATATGTCAAATAGTTGTTTTTCATCGTTGATCTTTTTTCGACCGCAGCACACAGGAAAAGGTTCACAAAAAACTTTTTCCTGCGGCTGCGACCTGTTACTGTTACCAATCTTTCGTATAGGTATGACCGTCGAAGAGCATCTCCTCTCCGTAAAGCGTACTGGTCACTCGCTCCAACGCCTGCACTTGGGTCATCTTTTCACTACTCCCCACAGGCGTCGTATCGAACGACCCCGAACGATGGTACGGATTCAATCCATACAGGAAAAGCGTTTTGTAGGTATCTCGCACCTGCTCCAATCTCTCCACGCTCGGCCATAAGGGAGTATAGCTGTTAAAATCAAAAGAGTGAAGTCCGAACCGGCTGGCCGGAAGCCCCGGGAACTGCGCAAGCGATGCCCAGGCACTTTCACTGTAATCGACCATCACATAGTCGATATAATCGCCCGGCAGCCAGGTCTTATCATCCGCCTCGAATTCGCATCCCTCGCCGCTGAGGTCCCAGATCGCACCCAACTGATAGGCGACGACCCATCGGTCGGGCATCATACGCTTTACCCGGAACATCAGATCCGCAGCGGCCTCGGCCGTATTCTCGGAATAGAACCCCGTGGGAGGAGGCGATACCAGAGCGGTATACTCATCGTCGAAGAATACACCGTCCAGTTCATACGTGTCGCAGATGATCTTCAACTCCTTGGCAAAAGCATCGGCCGTCGCGGGTTTGAGGTTGGCCACTCCGGCATGGGTATGATACGGCGTGATGGCCAGAATGACCTTCATGCCACGCTCCTGCAAAGGCGTAAGATACTTCTCAGGATATATTTGATATTATCGTTGACCAATGCATGTACCGTTCCGGTCGTCTCATCGAGAATGATGTTGTCGGAGAATAAGACAAGGGCATCGAACAGATATTTGCCGGAATCATCCAACGTAAAACTGAGCAGATTGAGCGGATTCACGTCGTTGGTTTCCATCACACAGAAAACCTTGACCGCATCTTCGCCCTTATCGCAGTCTCCGGGATTTTCAACCACATTGAGGAAAATGAGATACTCCGCATCTTCGGATTTCATTTTCAGCTCACCCGAAACGACCTCGGCACGCACCGGAATCACATAGGTGGCTCCTACGGTCTGCTCCGTCGTGAGGGCATAGTCCAAAGTCAGCTCGCCGGATTGCTGGGAACCGGCCGCCAGAGAAAACTTGCCGGACGAAAACCCGACAGCCGTTTCGGGCAGCGCCTCGAACGAGTTGCCCGTCTGCTCGTTGTAAGCCTCGAGCACTTCGGGCGCATAGACCAGCGACACCTCGCTCGCCGTCCCTGACTTTTTCGTGGCACGGAGGTAAAGCGACACACTCCCGCCGCCCCGCTCTCGGACTTCTACCGTCACGAATTCACGCTGCGCATTCTCATCGGTCAGATACCCCATCTGAGTATCGGTGGACACGATGCCGCTCTCATCGGCCGGAAACATATCGATCTCCGTTTGGTTACAACCGCCGGAGAACCCCGCGGCCGCCGCCAGCAACAGGAGGAGAGCATTCCGTTTCAAAAATTCGTATGTCTTCATATAAATTTCGATTTTTCAGGGTGAAACACGTTATTTGGCCGGGAGTTCCACAGCGGTCCATGTCAGCACCTTCGTAGCCGCGGCATCGTTACCGTACTGCGAATAATCCCCGACGGTTGCGCCGCCGCCTTCGTTGAACTTCCAGTAGGCTACCAGATTGCAGTTCAATTCCGGATCATAGAGCTTGTAGAAATGATTTTTCCCGTTGATATCCTCCTCAGCGAGCACCTTGTTCCAGACGCGCACCTCCGAAATATCGCCGTCGAGATAACGCGCATCTTCGTAAGAGTAGCCGATCCAGAAACTGCGCTGCGTTTCGGTCTCGGTGGCATAGTAGCGTCCCCAATCCACGGCGTCCGCAAACCGTGCGAATGTCTGCGGCGTCTTTTTCACGCCGTCGATATAGACGTTCACCTCATGGGTATCGCTATCGTAGGTAACGGCAATATGCGTCCAGCGTCCGGTCTTCACCGTCCAATCCGAAGAGGTCAGTTTTTCGTCGACGGTCGTTCCCGCAGGCCGTCCCACGACCTGCAACTGATTGTTCGGAGCCGTATCGCCGAACCGCAGCAGGAAATGGCCTTCGACGCCCATCAAGGTCGAAATGTTCGATCCGCGTCCGTCGGCGAATTCGTCTACCTTGACAAGCGCTTCGGCCGTGAGGCTGCGAAGATTCCGGAGCGGATCCGGATTCCGCCATTCGACACTTACCGCATTCTCCCGCAGGTTGGCAACGACATTGACGAGCGATGCTTCCTTCACCACGAAATAAACGGTACGACGGCTGGCCAGCGTCGCGACATCGGCGCCGTCGATCGAAACCGGAAGCACATAAACCTGCGTTTTGTCGAGCGACAGCAGGTTCCTGAACCGGATCTCCACCTCGCTCGAAGCCGTTTCTCCCGCAGGAATCACGGCCTCCGGATCGGGAATCTCGTAATAATCCGCAGGAAGCATCCCGGCGGAATCCGAATAGGCCGTATTATACCACTCGACCTGCTCCGGATCGGCGACATAGGCGAACGAAATGTCCGAATCGGCAGGCATCGCGAGCTGCGCCTGCAACGTGCGCACATAGCTGTCGGCTTCCTCCTCGACGAAGACCGTAGAGGTTTGTTCGGCCGTATTGTAAATCTTGTTGTCGAAATGCTCCGTATCGTCCTGGCAGGAGACAAGCGCTCCCGGTCCGACCAGCAATACGGACAAAAATCCGATATGACGTTTCATGTTCAATAGGTCTTTTTATTTGATCGACGGGTTGAGCGTCGAAATCATGTTACGCATGTTCTTGTAGGTATTGTCGGCATTAAAATAATCTCCCGAGAAATCATAGACCCCTACGGCACGAATCCCCGCTCCCTGCTGGGGCGTGCAGGCCCAGGCTGCCACGGCGTCCGTCGCCGGCGTACCGTCGGAGAACGTAGCGTATTTGTTCGTTCCCAAGAGCGGCGTACCGGCTACGACCATGCCATAACGACCTGCATAATCGGCGATCCAGTTCCGGGTCATCAGCGTCGTCAGTTCATTGGTCGCCGTAGCGGTCCGGCCGTCAAGCAGAATGGTCGGGCACCGATCCAGAATGTCTTTGTCCAACAGATTGTCAGGCTGCCCGAAGAAAGTCAACTCCACCCCTTCGTTACGCGAGCACCAGTCTTCGAGAATGCCGATAAAACAGTTCTCGTTTTCCATGTACTCCTTTTTCTCGGCATCGTCCATCAGCACGGTGGATTTCCCCGTATAACCGATGCAAATGCCGTCATAGGGATACTTTTTCAGCAAAGACAATGTATAGGAGAGCGTATCGGTGAGGTACGACCGGAAATCCCGGTCGGGGTCTGCGGGCTCCACGATATTCGTATAGTCGGTTTTCATCCCGTCGAAATCAATCGTATAGACGATCTTCATCCCCTTCTGCTCCCGCAGATAATTCATCTGCTCGATCTCGCTCTGCGTGAGACTGTCGGGATGGATCAGCCCCACGACGTCGATGCTGTCGGGGACGTCGCGCAGGTAATGGGCCCGCGACACCGGCACTTTCACGCTGTTGTCGTACCATGCGTAAACCAGCGTATGATCGGTCTTGCGGTATTCGCGCAACGAAGCGAGATACCGGGAATAGAGTTCGGGGTTCTGCTGCTCGACATTCTCATACTCCACCGAGAGGTTGTCCACATCGGTCCAGTCCTCGCAGGAGGGAAGGCCGAATGTCGTCGCCAACAGCAGAGCAGCAGCTATTTCGATTTTTCTTTTCATCGTTCTCAAAAGATTTATTCGTTAACCAATTTCGGATTGCAGTCCCACCAGACATGCGTGGAAAGCCTGTCGCCACCATTGGAAAGGTCTTTGCCGACAGCCCTGTTCAGATTCACTCCGTTGGTTTTGTACTCGTCCGAAGGATAGATCAGACGACGGGCGAATTTCCCGTCGGCGACATCGCCTCCGCTCCGATTCACGGGCGCAGCCGCCAACTTCGGATAACCCGTGCGGCGGAACTCGGCCCAGGCTTCGTGTCCCAACGGGAAGTTGGCGATCCATTTCTGCGTGATGATCTGCTCGAGCTGCAACTCGGGATCCAGAGAGTTCCATGCGGGCACGCACTTCGGGCACGAATGCGTATTGCCCCTTGGGGTCGTTGTAGGCGCCGACCCTGTTCTGCGAAGAGAGGTAGGAGGCGGCATCTCCGACATTCCACTTCGCGAACGAAAGTTCGACTCCGCGACGATAGAAGTTCTCGGCCGTATCGCCCGTATCCCAGCCGTAAAGCGCCGCTTCGGCCCGCAGGAACATCACCTCCGAAACGTTCATCCACAACAGCGGATCGCTTTGACCGATATTCAGATTCGAATAAGCCTGTCCGCTGGTGATGGGATATTCGTTGCCGATGCGCAGCCCCCAATAGTCATTGACCGCGTCGGTGAACGTGGACTTTTTGGCATAAGCGCTGATCCGGGGATCGTTCCAGCTCTTCATGTAATTGAGCAGATCGGCCGAGATGCGCGTTTCGCCTCCGTTGTATTCGTAGGCCACCTTGTAAAACGGATTGACGTTGATTCCCGAAAGCTGAGCGTTGTCGTCGTTCGAAGCCATTACACCCAGTTTCCCGTCCGTTGTATCCACGGCCTCTTTGGCTCGTTGCTCGGCCGTCGCAGGAGCCGCATAGACCAGCCGCATGGCCATCCGCAGCTTGAGCGAATTGGCGAACTTGATCCATTTTTCGATATCTCCGGAGTAGACCTTGTCGGCAGCCGCCGAGATCGACGAGGTGCGATGTTCCGTCAGCGTGGCAACCGCAGCATCCAGCTCTTCGAAAATCTTTTCGTAGACCTCCCGCTGGGTATCCAGCGGAGCCGTAACCTTCCCGTCCGAACCGATCCGGCTGTAAGGGATCGGCCCGTAGGTGTCGGTCACACGCTGGAAAGCCGCAGCCTTGACGATCTGACCCACGGCAAGGATCGCTTCGTCTTTCGTTGCAGCCTGCAAGCTGAGCCAGTTGGAATAGACGTTGGGAATGATTTCCAGATACATTTTACCCAGCCAGTCCTGCGAAGGATTGAAATAGGAGAACGAGTTGGCCCACACCTGCGAGTCGGCGAAATAGCCGCCCCACACACCGCCCATCAGGCACTCGGTGAACTGATTCAGATGCTCCTCGACGGGAATCACATTGCTCTGCATACCGCCGAGCAGCGAGCTGACGAGGTATTCGTCGCGCTCCGTCTCCTCCGGAGAAACCTCCGCCCAGTTGCGGTTGTAGTCCATGTAGTCTCCGGTACACGAACCCGCCAAAGCTCCGCCCAGGAGGCAGACGCCGAAGCATATCTTGTTGTATGTCGTTTTCATGATCTTCGTTAGAATTTAAGTCTGACATTGAAACCCAGGTTTCGCGTGCCCGGCATCATGAAGTTGTCGATTCCCTGGTAATAATTGCCCGTGGTGGCCACGGCTTCGGGATCGAACGGCGCCTCGCAGTAGATCATCCACAGGTTGCGGCCTACCAGCGAAACCGTGACATCGGCGATGTTCCAGAGCTTCGCCTTCGGAATGGTATATCCGATCGACACCTCCTGCAAGCGGAAGTTCGTCGCCGAATAGGTGTAATATTGGGGAAGGCCCCCCTGTCCGGCGACCACCGAATACCAGTTCTCCGCATCGATCAGATCGCCGTTGACGACGACTCCTCCGAAATCGCGCGCGGCGGCCGTGGCTTCCGACACCCCGTAATAATCCATATAGGCCTGGGTCGCCGAATAGACGATGCCGCCCAGACGGGCCGAAAGCATGAAACCGAAATTGAAGTTGCCGTAGTTGAAGTCGTTGCGCCAGGCCAGATTCGCCTTCGGGAATACCGAGCCGAGTTTGATATCCTTTACATTCGTCGTGTTGCCGACCACCTTGCCGTCGGCATCGACATAGATGTTGCCCCGGCTGTCGCGCCGCAGATCGGCCGTGGAGTACAGATCCCCCAGGCTGCCGCCCTTTTTCAGCAGGAACCGTGCGTAACCCAGCCCGCCGATGTCGAGACGGTCGAGCGTCATCGGTTCGTTGATGACGGGAATCACATAACCCTCCATCAGCTCCATGATTTCATTGCGGTTGGCGCTGAACGTGAAGTTCGACGACCAGCCGAATTTACCCCATTCGTTCGAATAGCCCGCCGAAAGTTCGATACCTTTGTTGCGTACCGATCCCGTCTGAATGTACATCGTGGAATAACCCGACGACGGCGAAATGCCGGGGTCGAAAGTCTGGTTGTAGGTCTTGGCCGTATAAAGGCTCAGGTCTACGTTGAAATGGCGGAGGAAACGCGCCGTCAGTCCCACTTCCCACGAATCGGTGCGCTCGGGTTTCAGCTCGCCCATCGGATAATGGGTTTTGGAAGCCCATTGCTGGTTCGCGTTGTCCCACTCGTAAGTCTGTTGCGCGAGGAACCGCGGAATGGGAAGACCCACCGAAGCGAACGAACCGCGTACTTTCAGATAGGAGATCCATTTCGGCATCGGAAGCGCCTCGGAAAGCACGACAGAAGCGCCTACCGACGGATAGAAGAACGCCGTCTTGGCGGAATAGGGTCCTGCAAGCTGCGAAGGCCAGTCTCCGCGGCCGGTGAGGGTAAGGAAATAGGTATTCTTGAAACCGGCCTCGACCGACGCGAACAACGACTGCGTCTGGTCACGGTACCCCGACTGGATACGCTTGGTCTTCGTATTGTCCAGCTGCATTACGTTGAATACATTGGCGATTCCCGTGGACATGATCGGCCCTTCGTTGCTGAAAATACTCTGCTGCATGTCCGAATAGGAGGCCCCGATATTGGCATTCAGCGACCAGTTCTCCCCGAACGTCTTGTTGATGTTCACCAAAATATCGGCATAGGTCTGCTTGTCGATCGTACGCTCCAGCATGAAGGAACCTTTCGACAATGCGTCGGAACCCTCGTTCGTCAGCGTGGTGTTCGACGTCGCATAGAGTTTCTTGGTGTATTCGTTGTTGGAGTTGTCGATCCGCACGCGTCCCGACACCGACAGCCAGTCGAGAATCCGGTAATTCAGATTCGCATTCAGCATGTAGCGGTCTTTCTTATTCTCGCGCAGGTTGCGATAGGCGATCCAGTAGGGATTCTGTCCGGTCAGCGCCGAGAACATCTTTTCGGGCCAGTATTGCGTGGCGAGCTTCCGGTCGGAGTCCCAGCGTTCGTACATCCGAATATCCTCCCAGTCGTTCCCGCGCGGGAAAAGGTAAGCCGTCACCAGCGGATTCGAATAGGTTCCCTGGTTCACCATGTTCATGTCGCTCTGCTTGATGTAGCTGGCTCCCACGTCGAGCGTCATACGGTCTTTCAGGAACGACGTAGTGTTACGGAACGTGAAATTGTAACGGTCGTAGTCGTTATTGGGAACCATCCCCTTCGAATTGACCGCCGAAGCCGAGACATAGGTCTGGTTTTTCTCCGTGCCTGTCGAGAGAGCTACGGTCTCGGTCGTCACGACGCCCGTTTGCAGGAAATCGTCGGCCGGGTCATACCCTCCGATCGTAGCGGCGTTCAGACGGGCTCCCCAGCTCTTGTCTACCGACGAGGCGGACGAAGCGAGGCTGCCCGTGCCGTAACGGTTCTGGAATTCGGGCATACGGAACGGACGCAGAAATTCCGTGTTCTGCGATACGGTGACGCTCAGCGCTCCGGCCTTGCCCTTCTTCGTGGTGATGACGATGGCTCCGTTGGCGGCATTGTTGCCGTAAAGGGCCGCTGCGGCGGCTCCCGTCAGCACCGAAATCGATTCGATGTCTTCGGGATTGATGTCCGCGATAGCTTCCGTCGTACCCCGCGAGTCGAACTCCGTACCGCCCTCGCTGCCCAGATTGAACATCGGGATACCGTCGA
>OLXK01001592.1_pt1 | contig 15260 bp, 5 predicted proteins | sample 1674321 | NCBI WGS metagenome assembly OLXK01 (sample SAMEA103958162, study PRJEB25191) | human gut metagenome | reverse complement strand
CCTACTTATTTCCATAACAAATATTAATATGATAAATAGACGTTATTATTCTCAGAACTCATGATTTTTTGTGCAATTTTTACCCGCAAAAAATTAAAATTAATTCTCCAAAATCATAAAAGCGTTAATTTTAATGGAAATATAGAACAAAGATGACATTTTTCAACATATTTGTTAAATCTGTATTGTTAGCATACAATAAAAAATTGAACTTTCATTGTACAAAACGCACAAAAATGATTAAAAAATTTTAAACTTATTGACAAAGTGCCGAACGAGGGGTTATTCTTTACATGGGGGATAATCATACCCTCTTGCTTTGTATTGCCCGAACAGAGCAAAATGACTTTGTCGCCAATGTGTTCCGTCAATTTGCGGGAGACGGAATGCTCTGATATATGGTGAAATTTTTAAAATGGAGGTGTAAATTTGAAGAAAATGAAACGCTTGTTAGCAATCATCCTTGCTTCACTGCTCATACTCTCATCGGCTACCGCCGGCGCGAGTGCGTACCAGGCTTATAAGGATGACGCGCTGACAAAGTACGACTTTACTGACACTGCGGTTCTGACCACAGAGCAGTATGCGTCTGCGCTTCTTGACTACGCTGACAAGGCGCTTGCCAAAGAGAACATCACGATGGATCTTTCGATTCTCGGTAAGCTTGATGCGACGTCTATAGACAATGCTCTTTCGAGCGTCTATAAGCTGATCAACGGCAACAAGATCATCCTTTGGATGGCCGGCGATCTGAACAGCGTCAATGTCGATGCAATCAAGAACCCGCGCAGAAGCAATACCACTGATGTCGCAGTCATCAAGGCGCTCCTTCAGTTCCTTGCGGACAACAAGGGAATCGTCAAGAAGGTTGTCGTCGGCGGTGTCGGTAAGTACAAGCGAGACGGCGGTGTCTCTCTCGGCGTTGCCAACTCGTTCGTAAAGGTCGATCTGAATGTCGAAGTTATGCTCAGAGAGATGATTTGGGGTCTTGCATATCCGAATACGGAATACAACAGCTCCAATAACATCGACAGCATGCTTCAGGTCATCATTCAGAACGCTCTTGCAGGCGTTAAAGAGATTCCTGACAGCGTCAAAAATCTCGTTGACCTCAACTCGACAAAGTCTACATATGACTTCATCGAGGATCTTCTTCAGACAGCTTATAACGATATAGCTGTTCCGATGCTCAATGACCAGACAATGAAGTGGCTCGGTCAGGAGATCGACAAGGATACCACAGGTACTCTTGCGGGTCTGTTCAACAGGGACTTCAGGGTTTCGGCCTATACCGTCCCCGCGGGCAGCACTCTTGTTGCTGAGCTCAATAACATTGCCGGCGGCATTGTTAATGGACTTCTGAAGAACTACAACGGTTGGGTCTCGGGTGACAATTCAAAGCTCACCGATAATGTTGTCGCAGTTGCGAGATACATTCTCAAAGAGACCGGCGATTACTTCTTCCCGGATTGGCAGAAGCACATCGCAACAGCCGAAGAGATCGACGCAATGAGCAAGGAAGAGCTTATCGCTTATCTTGCGCGCTCGATCATCAACGCATCAGTCGGCTATATGTACATCCCCGAGGATGTCACGACTGTTATAGGCGTTGCATGGGAGGCTGTTAAGCAGCTCATGGCTCAGTTCCTTCCCGAAAGAGATTACAGCGGTTATCCCAAGACTGTTCAGGGTATCCTTGACATGCTTGCGGATTTCGTCGCCTACAACGTCAATCCCGGTATCGACCTCAACGCAGGTGATCTGAAGAAGGCGCTCAACTACGGCGACGGTATGGATAAGATGCTGACTACTGCCGTTCAGTGGCTTGCCGCTGACCCGCAGTATTACACGGGTCTTCTTCCCAGCACTGCTATCGATACCTCTGACGGATGGAAAGCTCTTGATGATATCTTCTTCAAGCTGTTAGACAAATCTGTTCTTCCCGCAAAGTTTGCCAACAGCGGAAGCGAGACTATCCTCAAGGATATTGTTTATTCTATCCTCAACGGACTGCTCGTTGATCAGGATCTGACCTGCATCTCTGACCTGTTTGTTAAGAATGAGTCCGGCGCATTCGCCACTCAGACTCTCAAGCAGAGCATCGTGAGACTCGTCACCGATATCCTCAACGCAGTTCTTCCGGGAACGATAGCCAAGACTTACGGCTCGCTCAATGAGATCGTTTCGAACTCTGAGCTCGGCTCGATAGTCGAGAACCTTCTCGGATCTTTGAATTCCAACAAGGACAAGCTTGTTCCGCCTATCGTCAACATCGTGGCTCAGGTCATGAAGCTGACTGATAAGGCAAAGTTCAAGGAAATGGAGATCGCCGGTTCAAAGAGAATCAAGAACAGCAGCGAACTTGATCTCACGGTTTATAACGGAAGCCAGGGCATTAACAGAGGTTATACTGATAAGAACAATAACTTCACTCAGGACAAGCTTCCCCGTTATACAATCGATAGTTGGAGCGCTGTTGCTTATAACTATGACGGCAGCAAACAAAAGGATCTTTCGGTATCCGGTCTTACTGCCAATGAGGAACTCAATGGCGGCGATAATAGGTCGGTGAAGATAAGCGGAATCGACAGTAATAATACGCTTGTTGTCTTTACTGTATATTATTTTGCCCTCGATGAGGCGGGAAATAAGCTGACAAACGATGCTTCGGTTTGCAGATTCTATTCTTACAGGCTTGATGGTGCTGATGTTGATAACAATACCAGCGGAATTAATACGGGCTCAAACAAGACAAGTGCGTCTGTTAATGATTGCCCGCCCAAACTTCTGCTGTTTAATCAGAACAACACCAACCCGCTGAAGACGATATGTGCGCAGAGTGTTACTTTCAAGGTGCCGAAGGGCAAGGGCGCACATACAGGATCTAATGCATCGGCTAATCTCGGTGGCCTTAGTTCCAACCTTAAGAGTGCGACCTCCTCGGCGTCAATGGATGGCGGAAATGCTATTTCAGGTTCAAATGCCTATGACAGCATTGATCTTTGGGAGGAGACAGCTTCTATTGCAAAGTTTGAAGTTGGCTTTGACACTACGATCAATTGGGCTGCTACGGCAAAGAAGGGTAACAAAACCGACCATTACAATGGTGCTACCCGCATTATCTGTTATAACGATTACGGACTTCCTGAGCTCTACAATATAGAAGCTGGCAAGAATCGCGCAAGAACAGATTATGACAGCAGCGCGGATGCAGCTTGGGACGCATATATAACCGCCCTTAACAATGCGGCTATATATACGCTTCTTCCCGGTACGATTGCGCTCTACACCAATAGCGAATTCCTTGCAGGATTTGAAGCTAGACAGAAGGCACTTGCCTCTGCAGTTGAAACTTTGGAGACGCATTTGGTTTCCGCTTCTGTTGACTCGCTCAAGACCGCCGTTGAGGCAGTCCAGGGCAAGGACAACGCAGAGGGCGCCGTTTATTGGGATGACGGTTATAACTATTTCGGTTATGACGATTTCAATTCAGTCACCTGGAACGGCTGGAAGGAAGCCAGAAACCGCGCTCTCAACCTCTACAACTCGACCATAGCTCCCAAGGAGCCCGTTGCTCCCGAGAAGCCCGGCGATGACGCTACTCTGATCGAGAAGCAGAAGTATGAGAAGGCATATGCACAGTGGGAGACCGACCACGCAGCGTGGGAGACCGCGATTGTCGCTTGGCAGACGCCCACAATATCCGCTATCGATGTTGCTTATGCTGAGCAGCAGGTCGAGCTTTGGGGTCCCAGACTTATAAAGCTTGCCGCTGTCAAGACGCACCTCGATGCGGCTATCAAGATGTGCACCGTCGACTCCGCCGATGCTTCCAAGTATGACGCGGAGAGATGGGAAGCATATTCAAAGTCATTTGCTTATGCTCAGAAGGTTTCGACCTCGTTCAACGCCTCTACGACCATGCGCACGCAGGTCAGAGAAGCTATGAACAACCTTATCTACAACTGGAAGCGCCTTATTGCTAACCCCGTTGTCACCGTCACCTTCACCTTCACCGTGAATGGCGAGACTCACGCGGTTCTTACCGGCAACCAGGGCGATCCCGTTGATCTTAGCTCCATCGAAGCTCCTGCCGCACCTGTCGGCATGCACTTCGTCGGTTGGGGCAACGTACCCGCAACGTTTGATGCTGACGCTACATTCGAAGCTCAGTTCGCAAACAACACGGATACAAAGTACACCGTGAATGTTTATAATATGGACACCACCGGCAACTATCCGGCAACTCCCGACAGCACCTATCAGGGCGCAGGCGAGACCAATTCTACAGCCGATATCACTGCCGATGCAGTCGCCGCTGAAGGCTTCTCGCTCGATTCGGCAAAGAGCACCCTTACCGGCACTATCGCCGCTGACGGTTCTCTCGTCCTCAGCATTTACTATTCACGTAACCAGTACACCATAACTTATGCTAACACGGATCTCGAACCCGATACATATTATTATGGCGCTACTGTTTCCGCCCGTACTCCCGAGAAGGCTGGCTATGCTTTCCAGGGTTGGGAGGAAGAGGTTCCCTCCACCATGCCCGCACAGAACATCACTCTTACGGCTAAGTGGAACGAGAATCCCGCAGACTACACCGATTATGACATAGCTGTTGCAGCTGCCAACGCTAAGAAGGCAGAGGCCAACTACGACAAGACCTACACCGAGGCTTCCAGAAAAGCTCTTGACGCCGCTCTTGCAGTTGACGTCTCCGGCAAGAAGCTCAGCGAGCAGGGTGTTGTCGACGCTCAGACCGCAGCTATCAACGCTGCTGTTAAGGGTCTTGAGAAGATGACCTACAACGCAACATTCTATGTTGACGGCGAAGAGTACAGAGTCGTTCCCACCAAGGTCGGCGAGCAGATCGTCGCCCCCGAGGCTCCCTCCAAGCAGGGTTACACCTTCACCGGATGGACTCCCGAAGTCGGAACGATGGGCATTGAGGATGTTTCCTTCAACGCAGTATTCTCCGCAGGCACCGTTGCTTACACTGTTGAGACATACGTAATGGATGTCACCGGCAACTACGGCGACGCTGCTACCGAGAACAAGTCCGCTACTACCGGCGAGACCGTCTCCGTTACTCCCGAGGCTCGTGAGGGCTTCTCGGTTGCAGCTGAGAGCGTACTTTCCGGCGAAGTCAAGGCTGACGGCAGCCTTGTTCTCAAGGTTTACTACAGCCGCAACCAGTACAAGCTTACTGTTGACGGCAATGTGACCAATGTTTATTACGGCGCAGCCATCAGTGTTTCCGAGCCGGCAGCTCGTGAGGGCTACACCTTCGCCGGTTGGGACAGAGATGTTCCCGAAACCATGCCCGCTTCCGATGTAACTCTTGTTTCCCAGTGGAACGAGAACGACGCTGACTACACCGCTTACAACGCGGCTAAGGCAGCGGCTGAGGCTAAGCAGGCAGAAGCAAACTTCGACAAGACCTACACCGCAGAGTCCAGACAGGCTCTCGCCGATGCCCTTGCGAAGGATGTTTCCGGCAAGAAGTACACCCAGCAGGGTGAAGTTGATGCAGCCGCTAAGGCAATCAACGATGCGGTCACAGCTCTTGAGCTCATGACCTACAAAGCCACCTTCTATGTTGACGGCGCTGAATACAAGGTTGTTACTGCGAAGGTCGGCGAAGCTATCGCCAAGCCCGAAGATCCCTCCAAGACAGGTTATGTCTTCACCGGTTGGGATCCCGAGGTCGGAACCATGGGCACTGAGGATCTCTCCTTCAATGCTAAGTTCTCCGCAGGCGAAGTTTCTTACACTGTTGAGACCTATGTCATGGGTCTTGACGGTCAGTACGGCGCAGCCGATTCCAAGAACGTTGCAGCAACCACCGGCGCAGAGATAACTCTTACCCCCGATGCCCGCGAGGGCTTCACGGTTGCAGGCGAGAGCGTTCTCACCGGTACAGTCGCAGCTGACAGCAGCCTTGTTCTCAAGGTTTACTACAGCCGTAACCAGTATAAGCTTACGGTTGACGGTGCAGAGTCCATGGTTTACTACGGTGCTGAACTCAACATCGCAGAGCCCACCAAGGATCACTACACCTTCGCAGGTTGGAACGTCGAAGTTCCTGCCACCATGCCCGCATCCGACCTGACCCTCGTTTCCCAGTGGACCGAGGAAGGCGCTGACTACACTGCATATGATGCAGCAGTCAAGGCCGCTCAGGCGAAGAAGGCTGAGGCGGACTATGACAAGACCTACACAGCAGAGTCCAGAGCGGCTCTCGATGCAGCTCTTGCCATAGACGTTGCCAATAAGAAGTATTCCGAGCAGGCTGATGTTGATGCAGCAACTGCTGCTATCAACGACGCAGTCAAAGCTCTCGAGCTCATGACCTACACCGCTAACTTCTATGTCAACGGCCAGCTCTATAAGGCTGTTACCGCGAAGGTCGGCGAGCAGATCATAGCTCCTAAGGATCCGTCTGTCGACGGTTACAACTTCAACGGTTGGGATCCCGCAGTCGGAACCATGGGCACCGAGGATGTCAGATTTGACGCTATCCTTGTTGCCAGCAACTCCTCCATCATCTCCGTCACTCCGGAGACCCCGAACTACGGCGGCATGCATCAGTATGCAGTCAAGGTCAAGGGCGAGCCTCTGAAGATCAAGATAGTTGACGCAAACGGCAATACCCGCACGTTTGACAGAAACACCTCCATGACAAGCGATGCCAATGCGCTCGGTATCTTGAAGATAGAGAAGACTGAGGACGGCGAAATCTGGCTCATCAATGCTAACCTCGCAGAAGGCAAGTTCACTGCTTATGCGAAGATGGCGAAGGAATACTGGGAGAACGATGGCTATGGCTTCACAGTCTCGTTCGATCAGAAGCCCGAGCCTAAGATCGGCGACGTTACCGAAGTTACCTACGACACCCCGAACTACGGCGGCAAGCAGGACTATCGCGTTAAGGTCACCGATAAGGCTGGTAAGATCCAGTTCGTCTATGCAAACGGCGGAACCACCACCCTTACAAGACTTGATCCGAGAGTCTCCATCAAGTCTTATGACGCACAGGGCAATGAGGTCTATGCAAACAGCACCAACCTCGCTTATGAGATCTGGACTGTTAACTTCAACCTTCCCGCAGGCAACTATGTTGTCAGAGCGAAGTATGGAAGAAATACATGGAGCGAAGGCCTTGCAGTCAACGTAGTTATCAGCGCTAAGCCGGCAACGGCTGTCAGCGTTACCGAGGTCAATACCTCTGCTGATTCTGTCGCAGTCACCGTCAACGGCACTGCCAAGAAGGTCAAGATAACCTACGCTTCGGGTGCTACCAGAACCTTCAACAGAGATGACGCCAATGTCTCCATCGCTTCTAACGGCGACGGCGAGATCTGGACCATCAATGTTAAGCTCACCGAAGGCGATTACACCGCAACCGCGAAGTACATCGACAACGGCAAGCAGGTCTGGGATACCACCGACTTTGCTTTCACGGTCTAAGGCTGTGAACAAAAACTGAAATCCTGCTCAAAAGGCAGGTGAGAAGGGGAGTCGCCCTCGGGCGGCTCCCCCGATTTTTTTGCCCCGAAGTTTACTTGAACTATCTGAAAAAATATGATACAATAGTTGCAGTACAAGTATAATTTTCAGGTTGGTGAAATTTTTATGACTCCGAATATCTCGAAACACACTCTTCAGAGACTGCCGATGTACCTGAGCTATATCCAGGGGCTTCCGGAGGATGCACCGAAAAATATATCTGCCACAACCATTGCCGAAGCGCTTCAGCTCAATGATGTTCAGGTTCGCAAGGATCTCGCGAGCGTCAGCTCGTCCGGCAAACCGAAGGTCGGCTACAATGTCAAGGATCTTATCGCGGAGCTTGAAGCTTTCCTCGGCTATAATGATATAGACAATGCCGTGATAGTCGGCGCCGGCAGCCTCGGTAAGGCGCTGCTCAACTACAGCGGTTTCAAGGCTTACGGACTCAACATAATCGCCGCGTTCGACCTGTGCGAAGAGCCGACCGAATTCCAGGGCAAGACGGTCTTCCCGATAGCCCAGCTCGGCAGCTTCTGCCGCAAGGTGAATGTGCATATAGGCATCATCACTGTCCCTGCATCGAGCGCGCAGGAGATATGCGACCTGCTTGTTGAAAGCGGCATCCGCGCTATCTGGAACTTTGCTCCGGTTCATCTCGTCGTCCCGGACGGCATACTTGTCCAAAACGAGAATATGGCGTCGTCGCTCGCTCTGCTTTCAAACCACCTGCGCGAGCAGATGAAAAAGTAAATATAAACAATCAATCGGCTGTCGAATAAAAACGACAGCCGATTTTTTGTATCTAATATGCAAAATTTTGATGTGTTCATATTAAATTATAAATGCTGGTACGGTAAAAATGTACAAATTTGGATTTGTAGGTGTAAATGCCAATGATAAACGGTTATCACAATATTACAAATCGGCACAATCATGTAGGGACGGATATCATCCGCCCGTGAGATTTGTACTATTCTACTGGCATGCACCCTGCAAATCATATCATGAACGTCGGCGAGCTATCCCCCTCAGTCTCAGCTTACGCCGAGCCGGCTCCTCTTGCAGGGTCGCCTAATAGATTCTGCTACAAATCCCAATTTACCTATCTCACAAAGGTACATTTTAAATAATACTTCTCTTGCAACGCATCAATATAAAGCAAAAAATCCTACCCAACGGAAAACCGTGGGTAGGATTCTTGCTTTGTTATACGCTTCGCCAAACTTTTTATTTTATCGGGACGATAACGAAGCTGTATGCAAGCTCCTTGCGTCCGTCAACTGTGTACTGCGGGAGAACATCGGGGCCGCAGCTGCCGGTGCCCGTGCCTCTGAGGAAGCCGTCAATGTCGATTGCCGTCGTGTTCTCGGAGTGGAGGTCGTCGCGGTGCATCGAGCGCTGCATCAGAGCCTGCGTGAAGTGCCTCGCCGTGAAGCTGAGATCTCTGTCAGGGTTGCAGATCATCAGTCCGACGCCGTCGGCATCAGTGATGCTGAGCTTGCGAACGCCTGTGCGCACTCCGTAATCCTGCGGCTTGATATAGAACTCATCCATATCGTTGACCGTGGTCTTGTATGTGCCGAATGTCGTGTGCTCTCTGAAATCGATCATGTTTTCACCGGGACCGTAGCCGAGATATTCGATGTTCTCGAAGCTCATCGGCATCTCAAACACGAGACCGAAGCGCGGCAGAGCTGCAGCGGCTCTCTGCTGGGATTTCGAGTTGAATACCGTCTCGACTTTTATGCATCCTGCGGCGTCAACAGTGTATTTAAGATTGACCTTTGCAACAACACCCTTCTTCGAGCGGAGGTTGAAGTCAACGGTGAATTTTGCCGAGTGCTTGGCCGAGGAGAAGTTCACTGAATGCGGAATAGCTTTTATGTCGTCATATCCGGCCTTTTCCCACTTTGCAATGATAACTCTGTCGTTGTCGAGCATCGCGCGGAAGATGTTCGGGATGAAGCCCTTGTGCGCGGCGGGGGACTGGTTAATGAGCTCCTTTTCGCCGAGCTTGTAGGACGCTATCTCGCCGGTCTTGAGGTCGAATTTCACCGAGCCGCCGTCAAAGCTGACTTTTGCGGAGTTTCTGCCCACTTTGCACTCCAATTTGCTGCCGGTCGGCAGAGTGACTTTCTTGTGCTCTTTCTTTATTATAACCTGCTCGCGTGCGATGAAAGCGTCGCCGTCGAAATATTCAAAGTTCATGCGGCAGTCGCAGCCGGCGGGGATCTTTGTTTTGAATGTCACTTTTTCGCTCTTGCAGGGCGCGATGTCGAGCGAGAAACGCTCCCTCTCTTTGCCTTCGATGCCGTCAACCGTCATCGAACGGACGATTGTGATATATCCCGAACTGCGGAAGCGGTTTGTGTTCGTGAAGATGAAGCTGCCGTCGCGGTTGTACTTTGCTCTGACGGGGCGATAGACCGCCTGCATCTCAAGCGCGCCGCTCGAAGGTGTGCGGTCGGGGTGAACAAGACCGTCAACGCAGAAGTTGCCGTCGTGCTTCTTTTCGCCGTGGTCACCGCCGTAGGTGTATTCATACGGGCCGTCGGCGTGATATACCGCGTGATCTGCCCATTCCCAGATGCAGCCGCCCATGAGATTGTCGTATTTATAGAAGCTGTCCCAGTATTCCTCCATCGCGCCGGGGCCGAAGCCCATCGCGTGGACATATTCGCATAGGAAGTAGGGTTTCGTCTTGTACCACTTACCCCTCTGTGTGCCCATGCCGACGCGCTCAACCTGCGCGTGTGTCGGGTACATGTCGGAGACCACATCGTAAGCCTTGCGCTTTGTGTGGATAACACCCTCGTAGTGAGTGGGTATCTCCGGGCAGGTCTCGTGCAGATAATCGTAGCAGACATCCTGGCAGGCATAGCCGCCCGCCTCGTTGCCGAGCGACCACATCGTGATGCACGGATGGCTCCTGTCTCGGTAATACATTCTCTTGACCCTGTCGAGGTATCTCGGAGCCCACTTGAGATCGTGGCTTATCTTGTTTATATCATTGTGCGGAGCAAAAAATGCGCCGTGAGTTTCGATATCCGCCTCGTCGACTATATAAAGACCGTATGTGTCGGCAAGAGCTATCAGACACGGGTCGGGGGGATAGTGCGAGGTGCGTATCGCGTTGCCGTTATACTCCTTGATGAGTTTTACATCTTTTTCATAGTCGTCAAAGGTCATGACATAGCCGGTCTTGCCGTTTGTGTCGTGATGATTGACGCCCTTGAACTTGATAACCTGTCCGTTGAATGTAAAGGTGTTGCCCTTTATCTCCACTGTCTTGAAGCCCGTGATGTTTCTGAGCGTCATGAGCTCTTCGCCGTTCTTGTACAGTGTTATATAAGCGTTGTAGACGGTCGGAATCTCCGCATTCCACTCGGTTACATCGAGATTGTCGAATGTCATGTATGTAAGGCGTTCTGCCTTTACAGCCTCTCCGGCGATAACCTTGCCATCCTTTTCGAGCGAGAGGGCGACTTCGCAGCCGTTGAGTTTGCCTTCGAGCGTGATTTCGACATCCATCGTCCATTTTCCGTCTGCCTTGCGCGGGCGGATATAGTAATCGTTTATGTAGACTGCCGGAAGTCTGTAGAGAAGCACGTCGCGGAATATTCCGTTCTCGCGGAACATGTCCTGACATTCGAGATAAGTGCCGGAGCACCATTTGTGAACGACTGCGAGTAGCTCGTTCGTGCCCTCGTATATAAATTCCGAGATGTCGAACTCCGCCGAATTGTGCGCGCCCTCGCTGTAGCCGACATACATTCCGTTGACATAGAGGTCAACGCACGGAACGACGCCGAGGAAGCTCAGAATATGAACATCGTCGGAATTTGTAACTTCAAAAGTCTTGCGGTAGATTCCGGCGGACATATGCTCGGGTACATTCGGGTTGGGCAGGTCGAACTCGTAGGGGCAGTTGAGATAGACCGGCGGCTCGTAGCCGGTGCGCTGCCATGTCGAGGGGACATGTATCCTGTCGAACTCAACGCCTGCCGCGTCGAACACTTCGGGGATGAGCGAGATATCGTTGTAATATTTGAAATCCCACTCGCCGGAGAGAACCTCGACAAGGTCGGAATCAGTGCGCTCGTGCCTGAGATCGACGGCGCACAGCTTCTCCTTTTTTGAATACGGTATAAAATATGCTCTTCCCGCGAGCTTGTTGTCCTCAATGACCTTGAAATCGCGGTAATTTGTCGTGTTTAGCTTATACTCCATATAAGAGTACCTCCTCAAAAAGCGCAGTAGTGCAAATTATAAGCACGGATATATTAGCATATTTTTCATCAATCTTCAATCCGTTGGCGGATTTGTTCATAAAATTTTTTAAATGTCCTACCAATTTTGACTATTTTGTGGTATTCTTGTTGAGCCGAGTAAATCATATTGGCTTTTGAAAATTTTATCCCGCGAAAGGACTATTATATGAACAAACAGCACCCGATACCGTTTGATAAAGTGAATATCACAGGCGGATTCTGGAAAGACCGCATTGCGCTCAACGAGTCCGTGACGCTCGACAGCGTGCGCCGCAGATTTGAGGACACCGGAAGATTTTCCGCACTTAGCTGCGAGTGGAAGCAGGGCGAGCCCGACCGCCCGCATTTCTTCTACGATTCTGATGCGGCGAAGTGGATGGAAGCGGCGGCATATGTGCTCAAAAGAAAGAATGACAAGCAGCTTGAAAGCTATGTCGAGGATCTTATCGACCGCATCGAGAGGAACATGACCCCCGACGGATATTTCAATGTCTGGTATACCGTTGTCGAGCCGGGCAAACGCTTCACCGACCGTGACCACCACGAATTATACTGCGCCGGACATCTTATCGAAGCGGCGGTCGCCTACTATGAAGCCACGGGCAAGCGCAGATTCCTTGATCTGATGTGCCGCTATGCCGGACTTATTGACGATGTTTTCCGCAGGGACGATTCCGCAGCTTTCACGACTCCCGGGCATCCCGAGATAGAGCTCGCTCTCGTGCGCCTCTATCGCTGCACGGGCGAAAAGCGCTGGCTCGATCTCAGCCGCTTCTTTATAGATAAGCGCGGCAACAACGAAAAGGACAGGGGAGAAGCGAGCGGATTCGCTTCCGAGGATTATCTCCAGGACAGAATCCCCCTGCGCGACCAGAGCGAAGCTGTCGGTCACAGCGTCAGAGCCTGCTATCTCTACAGCGCGATGGCTGATATCGCCTACGAGTGCGGCGACGAAAAATTGCTCGCGGCGGCGAACAGAATATTCAAAAATATGACGGAGCACCGCATGTATATCACGGGCGGTATCGGCTCGACCCGCATCGGAGAGGCATTCACCGTTGACGGCGACCTGCCCAACGAGACCGCCTATGCGGAGACCTGCGCCGCTATATCTCTCGCGATGTTCGCCCAGCGTATGTCACTGACCGCCGTTGATTCGCGCTATGCCGATATCGTGGAGCGGGTCATCTATAACGGCTTCCTCTCGGGCACTTCGCTCGACGGAAAGAGCTTCTTCTATGAAAATCCGCTGTCTATAGATCTTCTGAGCCGCAGGATAAAATATTGGCGCGGCAATGAAGTGCGCCTGCCGATAACTCAGCGCGTCGAGGTGTTCGATTGCTCCTGCTGCCCGCCGAATGTAACCCGCTTTGTCGAGAGCATCGGAAAGTATATATATTCGTATGACAGCGACACCGTCTATGTCCATCAGTTCATGGAGAGCGATACGGATGTCGCAATAAACGGCGGCACGGCGCATATCTCTCAGTCGACGGACTACCCGTCCGACGGCTCGGTGACAATACGCGTCAGCGGCGCGCCCGCTAAGCTTGCCGTCAGAATTCCCTCGTGGTGCCGCGACTGCTCGGCGGGAGCCGAGAGAGCCGAAAATTTCGGCATCAACGGCGGCTATCTGTTCTTTGACTGCGAGGACGGCGCTAAGATAGAGCTGGATTTCGATATGTCACCGGTCATTATCTCCGCCGACCCGTCAGTGCATGAGGACTCGGGCAAGGTCGCCGTCATGCGCGGCCCCGTCGTCTACTGCGCCGAGGGAGTAGATAATGGCGACATATTCTCGCTCGCCGTTTCTCCGGAACTCAATGCTGAGCCCGTCGATCTCGGATTCGGCATTCCCGCGCTCGATGTTGACGGAACAAGAAAGCTCGGAGCGGGTGCTCTGTATGCCCCGGCGGATGAGATAAAATATGAACCTACGCGCATAAGACTCATTCCGTATTTCTCCTTTGCCAATCGAGGCGAGAGCGATATGAGAGTCTGGATGAACATAAAATAACTATATATGTATATATCCGCCCTTTTTGAGAGCGGGTATATTCTTTTTGCATTCCGTTTTATTGACACCGACATTTTCAATTGGTATAATTTGGTCAAAAACACAAAGGAGATAATTTTATGCAGCAGCTGGATATCCGAAGCTTCGATTCAACCCCGATACATTGCTATCTCTGGGATGACGTTGAGAATCCCAAGGGCGTTGTCCAGATATCCCACGGAATGTGCGAATATGCCGGCAGATATCATGAGACCGCGCAGATGTTCAATGAGCACGGCTATATAGTCTTTGCCGACGATCACCGTGCCCACGGAAACACCGAGACCGATGAAAACCGCGGCAGGCATCCCGGCGATATTGAGAAGAAAACAGTCAAAGACCTTGTCTTCTTCTATAATTGGCTCAAGGATCGCTACCATCTCCCGCAGGTGCTTATGGGTCACAGCTACGGCAGCTTCTTGGCGCAGGATTTTCTCCAGCAGGGGACTGACGTCAAGGCAGTCGCGCTCTGCGGAACCGCCGATATGGACGGCGCGCAGGCGGCTCTCGCTCTGCTCTGGCCGCTCGAGCTGTTCGCAAAGGACTGGTGCCCGAAGTTCGTCAACCCAGTCAGCGATATGATTTTCGATGCGCGCTATAAGGGAGAAAAAGGTCCGAGCCAGTGGGTGACGAGCGATGTTGCGCGCCGTCAGGTGTTTATCGATGACCCGATGGCGGGAATAGATATCAGCGTCAACTTCGATTGGAACATGATAAAGGCGTTCGGCAGGATATATAAAAAAGAAAACATCGCGAAAATAAGCCACGATGTCCGAATCGGCATATTCAGCGGCGACATGGATCCCATCGGCGGCACGAAATCGTCAAAGGCGAAGAAGCTCCTGCGCCGCTATCAGAAAGCCGGACTCAATGCCGAGATACATATATATAAAGATGCCCGTCATGAACTGCACAACGAGAAGTGCCGCGACGAATATTTCCGCGATCTCGTCGGATTTTTCGACAGCGCAGTGAAAGCGGCAGAGCCAGTAAAAGCCTGAAACCGTTGTATATCAATGCCTGTGCGGTTCTCTGTGTCCGCGCAGGCATCTTTGATATCATGGCCGCGTCAAATAAAATGAAAAAAATCTGAAATTTTTTGAAAATTAGTGTTGACAAGCCCAGCCGGTTGTGTTATTATAGTCGAGCACTTGAGGGACGGGTCAAACGAAAGCGAGAGCCGGACGGAAAGAAAAGTGCCGAGTACCTTGAAAATTAAACAACGAAAGAAACAAGGAACCCTGAGATTCGCGTCTGAGAAGACGCAACAAAGTAATTCCGGGAAACGAAAGTTTCTTGGTAAAGTAAAGAGCAGAACAAGCTCTGAAATTGATTGTAGCCGCTTCGGCGGATATGATACAAATTTTAGAGAGTTTGATCCTGGCTCAGGATGAACGCTGGCGGCGTGCCTAACACAT
>OLXK01001585.1_pt1 | contig 15362 bp, 17 predicted proteins | sample 1674321 | NCBI WGS metagenome assembly OLXK01 (sample SAMEA103958162, study PRJEB25191) | human gut metagenome | reverse complement strand
CGGCGAGCGCGCCGGGGCAGATGGAGGCCGGGGCGCTCCGGGAGGCGCTCGCGCTGGTTCACAGGACGCTGGCGCGCGAGGCGCAGGAATTCTGAACAAATTGATTATTTAAGCAATTTGGATGAAAAACAGGCCGAAAAGCGGACGAAAACGAAAGAATAAAAAGAAGATGAAAAAATATCAGAACATTCTTTACAAATTTTGATGCGTCGTTTATAATGAATTTAACAAAGGGGCGTTGCCCGATATAAGGAGGATATCTCATGAAGAAGTTTGCGACCCTGATGCTGGCGCTCGTAATGCTGATTTCCTGCGCGGCCATCGGTATGGCCGAGGATATCACGCTGGACGTCATCATCTGCCAGTACGGCACCCAGACGAACGACTGGTTTACCGGCACCGGCATGAACGGCACCAGCTTCGTCAAGAAATTCGAAGAAGCGAACCCCGGCATCAAGCTGAATCTGGAGGTCGTCTCTTGGAACGACGTATACACCGTGGTTTCCACGCGCATCAGCAACAACAATGCGCCGGACATCCTCAATCTGGACTCCTTCGCGGATTACGCCAACGAGGGTCTGCTCCTGCCGGTCAAGGATTATTGCCCGGAAGAGCTGTTTAACGACTTCTTCCCGTCCTTCATCGCGCAGTCTGTGATTGACGATACCGTGTGGGCCGTTCCGGATCTGGCTTCCGCCCGCGCGCTGTATTACAACGTGGATCTGCTCGAAGCGGCCGGCGTCGAAGTGCCGACGACTTGGGCGGAGTTGGAAGACGTCTGTCAGGCGCTGGTTGACTTCTACGGCGGCGATGTGTATCCGTGGGGCATCGACATGACCACGGACGAAGGCCAGGCGGCGTTCGCTTACTACGCTTGGGGCAACGGCGGCGGCTTCGTTGACGACGAGGGCAACTGGACGATCAACTCCCCGGAGAACATCGAGGCGGTCGAGTTCGCGGTGAACCTCTACAAGAAGGGCTACACCAACCCGAACCCGGCGACCCAGACCCGTTACGACCTGCAGGATATGTTCGGCGCAGGCAAGCTGGCGATGGTCATCGCCCCGAACTCCCTGCCGACCTATATCGCCACGAAGGGCTACACCGACGTGAACTACGCGGTTGCCGACATCCCGCACAACGAGGGCAAGACCTCCAGCTCCGTCGGCGTCATGGACCGCATCATGGCGTTCAAGGACGACAGCGCGCCGGATCAGGCCGCCCGCAACGAGGCCATCGGCAAGTTCCTGACGTTCTTCTACGATCCGGAGAACTACGTGGGCTGGGTCAGCATGGAAGACTTCCTGCCGGCCGTGAACTCCGCTGTGGCGGCGCTGGTTGAGGCGAACCCGTCCTTTGAGGCGTGGCTGAAGGTGCTGGACGGCTGCAAGTTCTACCCGACCGCGAAGACCGAATGGATCGACGTGAAGCAGGGCGCGGCGGCTGTTGAGCAGAGCGCGCTGACCGGCGGCGACGTCAAGACGCTGCTCGACGAGCTTCAGGCGAAGGTCGCCAAGTAAAAAATCGGCAGCCCGGATGGCTGCAAACCGATCAAGGCAAACCGATGAGGGAAGGGGGTTGGAAAATCCGACCCCCTTCTTTTCGGCCTTGATGCGCGTGCGGCCGCGGTCGTTTTTCAATCAATTTGCGCGTCGTTGAACGCCTTTCGTCCGCTTTTCCGACAGCCTCCTTTTTTCGGGGCGGCGGAAAGGCGTTATCCGACATAGGGAGGTAAGAGAATTGAATTCCATTCTCGTGCGTCACAAATGGGAACCATACGTCTGGCTGCTGCCGAGCATCCTGCTGATGACGATTTTCGTCGTCTTCCCGATCGGCATCGTCTTCAAGCTCGCTTTCAGCGAGATCTCCAAGGCGGGCATCGTCGGCGGCTTCATCGGCTTTGGCAACTTCAAGGCGGCCGTTTCCGCGCCAGTGTTCGGCACGGTGATGCTCAACACGGTGGTGTGGGTGGTTTCGGTCGTCGGCCTGTCCACGCTGCTGGGCTTTATCGTCGCCATGACGCTCAACCAGAAATTCCACGGCCGCAAGCTGGCGCGTTCGGTCGTCGTCTTCCCGTGGGCGACCTCGCTGGTCATTCAGGCCTCCGTGTGGAATTACATCATCAAGTATGAATACGGCAATCTGAACAACGTGCTGCTCAACCTGGGCATCATTCAGGATGCGATCAACTGGCGCGCGACGTATCAGATTGAGTTCGCGTGGGAGTGCGGCGTGGGCATTTTCGTCACCATCCCGTTCGTTACCTTCTGCGTGCTTTCCGGGCTGCAATCCATCGACGCATCGTATTACGAGGCGGCGACGGTGGACGGCGCGTCCTGGTGGCAGAAGCTGACGAACATCACCATCCCGCTGGTGCGCCCGTCGCTGACGGTCAGCACGGTGCTCAACGTGATCTACGTGTTCAACTCCTTCCCGATCATCTACACCATCACCAAGGGCGCGCCGGCCAACAAGACCGACACGCTCATCACCTATCTGTATATGCTCGCGTTCTATGACCAGAAGAAGGGTCCGGCAACGGCGCTTTCCGTCGTCGGCTTCCTGATTCTGTGCGCGGTGGCGGGGCTGTACATGATGATCTCGCTGCGGAAGGAGGATCAGGCGTGATGAAAAGGAAGAACAAGAGCACGCTGCTCGTCTGCATCAACTGCATGATCATCACGCTGGCCATCCTGCTGCTGCCGCTGGCGTTCTTTGAAACGAGCATCTATGTCAAGCGCAGCGCGAACACGTTCGTCGGCGACGAGAAATACGTCGAGGCGCGCGCGGAGGTCGAGGCCGTCGCGGCGCAGCACGAGGGCGCGGTGATCGAGGAGAGCGTGACCGAGCGCGTGGTCGAGGTAAACCGGCCTACCTGGTGGCAAAAACTGTGGATGGGCCTGGGGCGTGTATTCGCCGGGGCTGTGGCTATCACGGTGATCTACAAACTTTTAAAACAAAAGGTAAAGCTATGAGCACGAGAAAGAAAAAAGAAGAGGCCGACAAGTCCAAGGCGGACGGCGTGGCCAAGACCGACCACCAGAAGCGGTGCGTGGAGCTGGCCAAAAAGTACTTCCGCAACTATCCCGGGGAGAAGGTGCTGCACATCACCAGCGACATGCAGGTGTTTTTGTCCTACAACCGGGGACTGGCAATCTCCCACCAGCGCACCCTGCCCGAGGGGAGCGTGGTAAGCGTGGACGATACGGGCAAAATCGTGTAAAACACTAAAAAACAAAGAAATAAAATGGCAAGACCCGATGTAAAGATCGTTTTGGGCAATGGCCGTCTGGGGCGTACCGCCGCTACCGACGATGGTGTGGCGGGGCTTATCCTCACCGGTAAGGCCGTGGACGACAAACTGGTGCTGGGTACGCACTACGTGCTGTCCTCGCCCCGCGACCTGGTGACCTTGGGCATTACAGCGGAAAACAACCCGCTGGCCTACAAGGATATCACAGCCTTTTACGCCCAGGCGGGCGATGGTGCAGAGCTGCACCTGATGGTGGTAGCCGAGGCGACAACCCTCGCGCAGATGGCAGCGGTGGACGATGGCTCGCCGATGCGCAAACTGCTCGCAGCAGCAGGCGGTCGTATCCGCTTGCTGGGCTTAAACCGCCTGCCTCCGGCGGAGTACTCACCGACGGTAACCTCCGGTATCGACCAGGATGCGATCGATGCCCTCGCTGCGGCACAGAGCGTAGCCGAGAGCTACACAGACCGTATCCAACCGGTGCGCGGGCTGATACCCGCGCTGGGATATGACGACACGGCCGAGGAGCTGTTCTCCCCGCGCGAGGCGAGCTACAACCGCTTTGCGCTGGTGCTGGCCTCGGACGATCCTACCGGCAAGACAGCGGCCATAGGCCGCATACTGGGACGTGCCGCCGCCGTAGAGCCGCAGATATCCATAGCCCGTGTGCGCGACGGAGCGATCGACACGGCCGGATATATGACCAATGGCAAGACGGTGGCCGAGATGGATGCCAAGCTCGATGCCCTGCACGATGCCGGATACATCATCTACCGCACCTACCCTACCTTGGAAGGTGTGTATCTCAATGACGACCCGATGGCGGCTCCCCTGTCCGACGACTACGCCAACTTTAACCTGGGGCGCGTGGTGGACAAGGCCATCGTCACGGCTTACAACACCTACCTGACGGAGATCATGGACAACGTGGTGGTGGACGCCTCCACCGGCAAGATCGCCGCCGAAAAAGCGGTGTACTACCAGAGCCTGATCGAGCGCGCCATCGCCCAGCAGATGAGCGATGCGATAAGCGGCTTCTCGGCCTATGTGGACCCGGACCAAAACGTGCTGGGGACATCCTGCCTGGAGGTGAGCCTGGAGATCGTGCCGCAGGGCACGCTGCGCAAGATCGTGGTAAACATTTCGTTTTCAAACCCTTACAACAACTAAAGTATGGCAGTGAGAATCAATAACCGAGAGTACGCCTGGGGCGACATCTCGATCTTGGTGGGCGGACAGCCGGTGGCCGGAGCCCGCGCTATCAACTACAAGGTGTCGCAGAACAAGGAGGCGCTGGTGGCTGCCGGGCGCGAGCCCCGCGCGATCCAAAAGGGTCAGCGCAGCTACGAGGGCAGCCTGACGGTGCTGCAGAGCGAGCTGATGGCGCTGAACCGCAGCGCGCGGGCAGCCGGATACCAAGACTTGCTGGGCGCAGACATCTCGATCATCGTGGCGTATGCCATGGACGGGGTGACCGTGACCCTGGACCGTATCGACGGGGTGAACTTCAGCGAGTACTCGGTCGATGCCTCTACCGACAGCCTGTACATGGAGGTAGAGCTGCCCTTCGTGGCGCTGGGCATCGAGATGGGTGTGGGATTTTAACCAATGATTAAACCATGGATAAGACAAGCGAAAAACAAGTGAGCCCCGCACAGATCGAGGCCTGGAAACAGCAATACGGACCCGATGCGGTGTACGAGTACGCCACATCCGACGGGCTGAAGGGATACTTCCGGCGTCCGGACCGCCGGGTGATCTCCCTGGCGGTCTCCAGCGGGCAGACCGACCCGATGCGCGTCAACGAGGTGCTGGCCACCAACTGCTGGCTGGGAGGCGATGAGGCGATCCGCACGGAGGACCGCTACTTCCTGGGCCTGGTGGATGTGCTGGGAGGGCTGATCGACAAGGTGGCGGGTGAGCTAAAAAAAGTCTGACCGGCCTCGACTACGCCAACCGTCCGGGCTGGATCACGATGGCAGATGCCACGATAAGAGGGGCGTTGGGGATCGACCCCGACGCCCTTTCTGATAGCCAGTGGACGGCGATGGCTTTTGCCGCGGAAGCACTCGAGCGCCGGAGAGCAAGCCTGCAGGCAGACTACATAGCGGCAAGGATAGGGGATTTATTCAAAAAACGACGGTGAAGTGGCTGATATATATGAATATGTGATCCGGGCGCGCGATGCGTCGTCCGAGGTACTGCAGAAGATCGCGGGCAAGAGCGACGTGGCCGTGCAGCACCTCTCGGCGCTGGACCGCAAGAACAAAGACCTGGAAAAGAGCACGCGGGACTTTGGAGGCTCTATCTCCACGCTCACGCGCAAGATCGATGTGCTGCAGGCGGAGCGCGACCTGATCCACCCGTCCAACAAAAAGGCGCTGGCCTACTACAACCGCGAGATCGATGCCCTTGGACGCCGTATCGAACGGCTGCGCAATGTGGGCAAGGGGGGATTTTTCCAGGGGCTCACGCAGAGCCTGGGCGCCGTCACCGGAGGGCTGGGCACCAATCCCTTTGTGGCGGCAGGAGCCGGAGCCTTTGCGGCACTCAAAGGCGCTATGACCATCGATAAGGGCATGGCCAAGATCAATCTTACAGCACAGCTGGACGACAAGGGGCTGGACGACCTGCAGGACAAACTGCGCAAGATAGCCAGGGCCAACCACGCTGATATGGCCCAGGTGCCGGTGGGATTTGAATCGATCCTGTCCCAGGTGGGCGACGTGGAGCAGTCCCTGCCCATCCTCGATGCAGCAATAAAGGGAGCCAAGGCGGCAGATGTGGAACTCAACACTGTATCGAGCGCCCTGGCACAGACGATGAGTATCCTCGGCGACCGTGCCGAGGCGATCGATGTGCTGGACACATTTTTTGCCTCCAAGCGCGTGGGGTCCGGTGAGTTTGATGACTTTGCCCGCTACATGCCCAACCTGATCGCGGGGGCGGACAACCTCGGCGTGGCCTACAAGGAGGTGGCCGGGGTGTTTGCCTACATGACGGGTAAGGGACAAAGCGCCGAGCGCGCGGCGGTGCTGATGGAAAACATGTTTTCGGTACTGGGACGCGGCGAGGTCCGCAAGAAAATGGAACAGGTGGGCGTGGCGGTGTTCGACGCCGAGGGCAAGATGCGCTCGCTGCTGGACATATTTACCGACCTGGGCGGCGTGACGGCGACGATGACCGATGAGCAGCGATCCTCGCTGCTGGAGGGGCTGGGCATCGTGGACAAGGAGGCCAAGAATGCCGTATCGGTGATGCTTTCGGACAACGAAAAACTGGCGCGCAGCATATCCGAGGTGAGCAACAGCGCGGGAGAGACCGAGCGCAACATATCGGCTTCGCAAAACACACTACTCAAGCTGACCGAAGTCTGGAACACGCTGAAAAATGTGTTGTACACCGTCGGGGAGATCGCCCTGCCGGTGGTGAGCGCGGCGCTGTCCGTGGTGCGGGTGGTGGCCGACGGCGTGCTGGCGGTGGTGAGTGCTGTGGCCTCGGTGTTTGGCTGGTGGTACGATGCGATCCGCGAGGGCAACCCTTACGTGATCGTCGCTACGACGGCCATAGGTGCCCTGGCGGTGGCGCTCAATGCGGCTGCGATAGCGGCCAAAGCGTCGGCGCTGTGGCAGGGAATCCTCACCACGGCGACCAAAGTGGCTACGGGTGTGACGTGGCTCTTTAACGCGGCGCTGTGGGCCAACCCCATCACGTGGATCGTGGCGGGGGTGGCAGCCCTCGTGGCAGGGCTCATAGCGCTGTACAAACACTTCGATACGGTACGGGGCGTGATGCTGGGCGTGTGGGAGGTGGTAAAAGAGCTCGGGCGCGCCATCTGGGACTCCCTGGTGGAGACGGTGCGCAACCTGGTGGGCGGGCTGGGATCGCTGGGCAGCGCGCTGTACAAGCTCTTTACCGGAGACTTCCGCGGGGCGTGGGAAGATGCCAAGGAGGGGGCAAAAAAACTATTTATGGCCAACCCGATCACCACACAGCTCAACATCGCTACGCGCGTGTCGGAGATAGACTTTTCCGGGGCTTACGCCCGGGGCAAGGCCAAGGTGCCTGTCCAGGACGAGAAAAAAGAGACAGCCGAGCAGAAACTGCCCTCGCCTGCCGTGCCGGTAAGCGGAGGGGTGTCGGTGCCGTCGGGACAACTGCCTGCCGGGGCAGCCATCCCGGCAGCGGCCTCCGCTGCGACGGGCAGCGCAGGGACCTCGTCGGGGGGTGTGGTGGACCTTAACCCCATCGCCCCGGCTCGGATGGGCTCCACCGCCTACAACGCCATCGCCGCCAGCCTGCGGCCGATACGGGTGGCGGCCGCCGGAATGGCCGCCTCGATGATGGTGGGATCGAGCGCCCTGGATGCCTCGCGCGCCAACCCCGACGACTACTCCCCGCATAGCGAGCTCTCCGCCCGATCCGCTGCTCCCTCCGTGGTGAGCATGGACAAGCTGTGCGATACGGTGGAGATACACATAGCCCGGGCAGACGGCGCAGGAGCCGACGAGATACGCCGGGTGGTGATCGAGGCACTGGCCTCGGTAGTGGATGACGAAAACGGAGCAGTCTGAAAAATGAAGAATAAATACAATATCGAGCAGGTGTTTGCCGACGTGCTGCGCATCAAGGGGCTGGTCTATCCGGGATTTTTGCTGGACAAGGCCAAAGGACTGTACACGCCGGACGGTGCGCCGCTGCGCAAGGCGGGTGCCGATGGCCGGTGGTACTTCATGCCCGTTTGGCTGGACGATGTGGAGATACCGCACGCCGTGGTGTCGATGACCGGACAAAAGACCATCGTCGAGACGCCGCTGATAGGCCGACAGGGTACAGTCAAAGAGCTGATCTCGATGCAGGACTATACCATCACCATCGCGGGGGTGCTGGTAGGCGACGACTACCCGGCTGATGCGGTAAAAGCCCTCACGGCGCTGTACAAGCGGGCAGAGAGCGTGGAGATCGTCTCGGCACTGACGGACAGCGTGCTGGGGCAAAAAGACGTCAACAACCCCCACATGGTGGTACTGACCAATATCACCTGGTCCGAGGTGGGGGCGGTGGAGAACATGCAGGCTTTCCGCCTGACGGCCAAGACCGACCGGCCTTTCAACCTGTACGTGAATATGCAACCTAACAAATAGCCATGTACGTCCTGAACAGCGACATCACGATCGGCGAGTACGCCTTCCAAGGCGTGCACGAGGTGACGATACAGCGATCGCTCAACAACCTGGCCTCTACGGCGGTGATCAAGGTGCCGGTATCGGCGGTGATACACCGCACGGGCGAGTCGCACAGCGAGGACCTGGTGACCAACCACATCCAGGTGGGCGACCCGGTGCGTATCCGCCTGGGCTATGACCCGCACCTGCACGAGGAGTTCCGCGGATACGTCAAGAGCCTCAACCTCAAATCTCCGCTGGAGATCGTGTGCGAAGATGCTTTTTACCTCACGCGATACCGCCGGGTGACGCTCTCCGGCACCAAAACCCTGCAGGAGGTGCTCCAGGCCTGCTCCCTGACGGTGGCGGCAGCCGAGACGCTGACCTTGCGCAATTTCGTGGTCAAGGACAAAAGCGTGGGCGGCGTGCTGGCGAGCCTCAAGACGGACTACGGCCTCTCGGTGTACTTCGACCTCCAGGGGCGCGTGTATGCCGTGCGCAAAGACAGGGCGCATAGCGAGGACATCGTGGTCTATGACCTCTCGCAAAACATCGTGGATACGGACGATCTGATCTACCAAAAGGCGGAGGACATCCACATATCCATCCGGGCGATCGCTTACCTGCGCGACGGCAACAAGATCGTGGCGACCAAAGGGGTCGAGGACTACCCCCAGCAGACGCTGTACTTTTATAATGTATCCGACCTGACCGAGCTGTCCACCCTGGCGGAGATAGAGTTGGGACGCCTGGCCTACGACGGCTACCGTGGACAGCTGACGGCTTTCCTGGAGCCCTTCGCGGCACCGGGGATGCAGGCAATAGTAAAGGACGAACGATACTATGACGGGGTAAAAGATGAGATGTACATCATTGACAGCGTGGAGACGACCTTCGGCCAGCAGGGGGCGCGCCGAAAGGTGGAGATAGGGCGTAAAATCGATACGGAGGCAAAATGAAGACCAAAGAGATAGACGATCTGCGGCGCGCGCTCTCGCGACGGCTGGCCGAGGCGGCAGCGGGGATATTCCCGGCCGTGGTGACGGCGGTGGAGGCAGCCTCGCGCACCTGCCGGGTGGAGGCCGAGAGCGGAGACTACGAGGGGGTGCGCCTGTTTGCCGTAGAGGACGGCCGACTGCGGGGACTGACGGTGTACCCGGCTGTGGGCTCGCAGGTGCTGGTGGCCCGCATAGGCGGCTCCAATGACCTGCTGGTGGTGAGCACGGGCGAGGTCGATGCGGTGGAGATAACCCGCGGCGATGAGCTGTCCCTGCGTATCGATGCCGACGGGGTGAGCGTGGCGATGGGCGAGGCCCGCGCGGCAGTGACACGGGACAAGGTGGAGGCGGCACACATCGCAGGCGCGGTGACGGTAGATGCCTCGGGCGCGCGGATGGTGAGTGCCTCGGGCATGACACTGGGAGTGTCCGCCCAGGGGGTATCGATGGGCGGCAAAAACGGGGGGCTGAAAAAGACCCTGTCCGACCTGTGCGAGGCGCTGTCCCGGCTGACGGTGACGATAGGCACAGGGGCGAGCGGGACGCCGGTCAATGCGGCGGAGTTCGCCGCGATTAACGAGCGATTAAACGAGTACCTGCTATGAGGACAGATGTGATACTGACCGACACGGACGATTTGGACCTCTCCACCGGAGATATCCGCTACGGAGAGAGCACGCGGCAGCACCAGCGCGATATCCTGCTGTGCTCGCCGGGCGACTACAAGCAGGCGCCTACGGTAGGCGTGGGCAGCGTGCGCTACCTGCACGACAATCTGCCCGACGACTATCTGCGCCGGGTGCGAAAGCAGCTGCAGCAGGACGGCATGGACGTCCTGGAGGTGGGCTACGACGAAAATATGGAACTAACGGTGGATGCAAGCTATGACGACTAAAACGATTAAGGCACGAGCCAACCAAACCCTGCACGACATCGCGGTGCAGTACTGCGGCAATGTAGAGGCGGTGGCCGAACTGCTGCAGCTAAACGGAGAGCTCGTCAACGATCCGGCAGCCCTGGCGGCGCTGGGTATCGATGCGGGGGGTGACTTTTTCCTCGACGTGCCGCTGCTGGCGGGCTGCGAGGTGGTGGTGCGCGAGGACAGCGACTATCGCGATCCCAATGTGCTGCGCGCCAACCGGACGGAAACGATAACCACATATACGATACACGATGGCAAGGACAATCAGTGAGATACAGCAGGAGATGGTCGCTCGGATAGCGGAGCGATTGAGCCTTTCCGCCTCCGCCGTAGCGGAGTGGCGGCTATGGACATTTGTGGTGGCGGGGGCTATCCACGCATTTGAGGTGGTGATGGATGCTTTTCGCGCCGAAGTGGAGGACGCGGCGGACAAGATCACCCCGGGTACGCTGCGCTGGTATGCAGAGCAGGCGCGGCGGTTCCAGAACGGATACAACCTGACCTACGATCCGGAGACGGCCCAGCTGTACTATGCGCAAGACGACCCCGATGCGCGCATCGTGACGGTGGTGGCGGTGTCAGAAGGCGAAAAGGAGCTCTTTGTCAAGGTGGCCAAGACCGACGCAGAGGGCCATATCTCGCCGCTGACGGGCGACGAGCTGTACAACTTCGCCGCTTACCTGGATGCGATCAAGTTTGCAGGTATCGAAACGACAGCCATATCCACCACCGCGGACAGCGTGCGATACCGGATGACGGTGTATCACGATCCGGTGTACTCGGCAACGGCCGTGCGGGAGGGGGTGCTGGCTGCGCTGGACACCTGCCGGGACAGCATCGGCTTTGACAGCCGGCTCTACTCCCAGCAGCTGATCGGGGCGGTGCTGGCCACCCCGGGCGTGGTCACGGTGGACGTGGCGTCCCTGGAGCGCAAGGCGACGGGTATGGAGGACTATGTGGAGGTGGGCGTGGCGGACGATCTGCACGCGGGATATTTTGACTACGCATCCGACAGCTCCCTGGAGGTGTTGTCGGCGGCACAAATGCCTTTGTGATATGCGGATAGGACTCAACATCGACAACATCGTCCGGGCGCTGCTGCCCTGGTACAAACGCAAGCCGCTACGCCTGGCGTGGCTGACAGGGCTTGCCAGCCCTCTGACGGGACTTTGGGGAGAGTTTGCCGCCTGGCGGCGGGAGATACGCCTGATGATGCGCGTCACGGCACAGGTCAAGGTGCTGGAGGGATACCTACAGGAGCGTTTTGGCGACGGGCGTATCCTGGTAGAGACCTACGACGAGCAAGGGCTGGCGGTGGGCCTGGAGAGCGAGGGCGATACCCACCTGGTGGCCGTGCCTCTCCCGAGCGAGGGCGACGGGGTGATGGTGGCCCTGCAGGGCGAGATGCGTGCCCAGTGGGGCGATGCGGACTTTATGGTCTACGTGCCGCAGGGGGTAGACCCGGATGCGGTGCGGGCGGCGGTGGAACGTTTCAAGATAGCAGGTATAAAATTCAAAATCAAACAAATATGAAAAGACATGTACAGACTACGGGCGTGCGCAACTGGTCGGGCGATGCCTTTGTGGAGCTCCAGCGGGAGCCGCTGATGGCCCTCGAGGCTGTGTTGCAAGACTTGGGCGACTGCATCGTGCAGGGGTGCCAGGTGAGCCTCCGAGAAGATGGCACCTACGACGTATCGTCCGGGTACGTCGCCCTGCAGGGCATAGACCGGGGGGTGATGGGCGACCAGAGTGCGCAGCGTATCCTGCTGATGCCTTTTGCCGGGGTGCAAGGCGTGGCGATGCCTATGTATATCGTGCCGCAGGAGACGGTCGTAAACCGTGTGTACAACGACGGGGCAAGCAAACCCATAGCCTATGTGTGGCAGGCGGTGTACTCGGCCTCGCAGCCCGAGTCCGGAGGATATGTGACCCTCACGGCTGCAGGAGGGCGATCCTGGCGCGATGCGATGCAGGATGCCACGCATGGTGTCCGATGCCAAGATCAATGCCTGGGATGCCAAGGCCGACAAGTCGGGGGCGTATCCCAACATGACCGTGGGACATGCCTCTGCGGCCGACACAGCTACCAGCGCGGCCAGCGCCACAAAAGCCACGCAGGACAGCGACGGAAACAAAATCTCCGACACCTACCTCAAGCGCAGCGGCGGCACGATGACCGGCAACCTGGCTCTATCCGACGAGATACGTGTCAATGGAGCAGTGGGCAACCTCATAGGGCGTTTCACCTGGTCGGGCGGGCTGAAAGCCGTCGTGGGGAACTCGCAAGATACCCTTGCCTTGCTCTCCAAGGACGCTGCTACCCTCAACGGATCGCCGATCATCACCGGCAACGGAGGGGTGATCTCCGGCAACCTGGTACAGAAAAAAGGCAACTGCTCTATCCACACCGACGTAGCCTCCTACCGGATGCCGGACAACCATACCGGGTGGGTGCGGATCGATTTTGGTCTGATGAATACCGAACTGCTCGGGGTGATCGACCTGATCGTCTACGGCAAAGGCGGCATCTCCATCGACTTTTCCGGTTACACCTACGCCAGCTCTTCCAATCCTACGACGGACAACTGGTTCGCGCCGAAGTACGGCATTCGCGGGAGTGTCGATGCGCCTATGCCTAAAGTGCTTTTCGCCAAGGACAACACCACCAGGCGACGTTACATTATGATCGGAGGCGATGGCTTTGCTTGGGGACCTTATGGCTTCATTTCCCTTTCCAAGATAGTCCTCGGCTCGTTGGGTAATACCACCGGGGATTTGGGCATATCTATCGAGGCTGTATCGGGCAATTATGCCAATCTCGGACTTACCAACGCCTCGGTGTCGAACCCTTCGGTGAGCATCGAAGTAGAGCGCGCCCGTCAGGATGGGAACGGAAAGGACATCCCCTCGACCTACGCCACAAAAGCGGAGGTATCTTCTCTCTCCATTGGCGGGGTAAACTACATCACCGGACTAAAGGACAACTGGGAAGCCGGATATGTAAATCAAACAAATGGATCGGTTACTACTGCGAACAACTACAACGTAGTAACCAAGGACTATCAGGACATCTCGCCTTTGGCGGGCAAAAGGGCCACGATCAGCGCAAGCGACATCCCGATCGAAGTAACAGGCAGTACCTACTATTTCAGCTTGCGTTATGCTTTTTACAACACGGATAAAAACTTTATCTCCGGCGGAGCTACCGACGGGGAAACACCCTCGATCGTGTCGATGGACGTGCCTGCTACTGCCGCCTACATCAAGGTAAGTGCAGGGGTCGGAGCATACAACTATGCGTTTAACAATTTTGAAGCAATCCGCCTAAAGTTCGAACTCGGCGACTACGCCACCGATTACAGCCTTGCCCCGCAAGACATCCCTACGGTAAACGACCTGCCCGCAAAAGCTACCACGGAGGCCGACGGCCTGATGTCCAAGGAGGACAAGGCCTCGCTGGACTATCTCTCCGACACAGCGGGCAAGCTGGTGATCCTGGGCGAGGTGACAGAGGTGGCTGAACTAAACGGGCATCCTTGTACCATAAAATCCAAAACAGCAGCAGGAGTGACCGTCGAGGTGATAAGGACTCTCAGCGGTTTTGATATCAATCACAATTTGGGTGAGGATATTTTTGTGTCAATCACCCCACGTGGTCGTGATTTTAACTATCGCACGTCGATTTGGGAAAACACGATCACTGTAAGCGCGTCATCCAAATGGCCGTATGATGTGAATAATATCAACTGGGGCAAATTTGCCTTTGCCGTGTTCAAGTACAAGTAACCAAGCCTTTCGGGGGTGGGCATAAAAAAACCCCCGGCCGTCAGTAAGTATCTCACCACGTACTGACAAATGCGCCGATCCGCGACCAAAGGCTATGCCCTCGGCTGTGCGGATCGGCGTTTTTATTTATGTGGTGAGATGGGGCAAATGTAGCAAATAAATAGCAATTAAACGATGCGTATAAGATATACTTCAGCGCCGCTGCCCTTCCAGGGGCAAAAGCGGATGTTTGTGCGGGAGTTCGCCCGCGTACTCGAGGAGGCCTTCCGCGGACGGACTCTGTTCGTCGATTTGTTCGGTGGCTCCGGGCTGCTCTCCCGGACGATCAAAGATACCCTGCCTGATGCTCTGGTGATCTACAACGATTTTGACAACTATGCCGACCGCCTGGCACACATACCCCAAACCAACGCTATCCTGGCCGATATACGGCGGATGGTGGCCGATGAGCCTCGCGGGCAGAAACTATCCGAGGCGACCAAACGGCAGGTGTGTGCCTACCTGCGGGCGAAAGAGCGCCAGGGCGAGTTTGTCGATGCTTTGACGCTGTCTGCCTCGCTGCTCTTTTCGGGTAAGTTTGCCCGAGATGTGGAGGCGCTGTGCTCTAACGGCATGTACAACACCGTGATCCGTAGCGACTACGCCATCGCCGATGGATACCTGGATGGGCTGGAGGTGGTGCGGATGGACTACCGCGAGCTGCACCAGGCGTACATGGACTACCCGGGCGTGGTGTTTGTGGCCGATCCTCCGTACCTGTCCACCGACAAGCAGAGCTACAACGGCTATTGGGGCATCGCCGAGTGCCTCGATGTGCTCAAGGTGCTGGAGGGTAGCTTTGTGTACTTTACCAGCTCTAAAAGCGAGATCGTCCCCCTGGCCCAGTGGATAGAGCGGGTGACGGGATGGGCACCGATGCGCGGCGCGCAGATGCTGGAGCGACGCAATGCGGTAAACCACACAAGCGGATATACGGACGTGATGATATACAGGGCGATATGACTGTTTCGCTACAAAGATTCAAAAAAAACTATTTGATAAAATCCTGCCTTAAACTTTTAAGATCGGATTTTTTTCTACCTGTACAATTCGTTTGCTATTTTTGTACAATTCGTTTTTGCGATTATAGTCATTCACCTTTTTTCCCGCTCATCGGTACAATAACACAGAATAAAACCCAACGAACATGCTTGAAATAAAAGACCTCAAAGCCCGCGTGGAAGACGGCGAAGAAA
>OLXK01001583.1_pt1 | contig 15381 bp, 16 predicted proteins | sample 1674321 | NCBI WGS metagenome assembly OLXK01 (sample SAMEA103958162, study PRJEB25191) | human gut metagenome | reverse complement strand
GTAAGAAATAAAGCCTATGAAAACAAACCAAAACAACGAAAAGACAGTTCCAACCCAGGAACAAATCGAAGCAGCATGCCGGCAAAGTGCCCGTCATTTTTGGAATTGGCTCACTTGGTCATTAGTCTATTATGTGGTAATAAACCTGTTTCTTATAGCTATAAACTGGTTTACCAGTCCACACTACTGGTGGGTACTATGGGTGATAGCAGGCTGGGGAATCAGCTTGCTGATGACAGCCATAGAAAAAAGCATCAAATATTAATCAATCACAAACTAAAAAGAAAAAACAGTATGGAAGAAAGAAAATTGAATGAGAAAGAGAGTTTGGAACTCATCGCTCAAATGATTCAGAATACAAAAAACAGGCTAGAAACCAATTGTGGCATGCCATTCCTCTTTTGGGGATATACCACCCTCTTTGTCAGCCTGCTGATCTGGTTTCTGGTAGTAACTACCAGAAATTATTATTGGCAATACCTATGGTTCTTACTCCCTATCATCGCAGGAACAGGAACTTACCTCTCTACACGTAATCAGCAGCCGGGTATCAAGACTCATTTGGACAAAGTAATCAATTATATTTGGTTGGTATTCGGCATAACCGGCTTTCTGATATCCATGCTCGCCATGTTTTTCTGGCAACTTCCCATCCTGTTCATAATCCTTCTGCTGATGGGCATGGGGACTACACTAACAGGACTGGTGGTAGGTTATAAAACTGTCACTATTTGCGGCACACTGGGAGCGTTAAGCTCCATCGGATGCCTTTTTTATCCAGGTCCAAACCAGATATTAATCTTCGCTCCTGTCTTTATTTTCATGATGGTTATTCCGGGACATGTATTGAATCATGCTGCCCGTAAACAAAAAAAATCGTAACTTTGCGCCTATGTTCAAAGAATTGAATCCATTACTACATTCCGAACTGAGACTTGCCGTGATGTCCATACTGGTTTCAGTGGAAGAGGCCGAGTTCAGCTATCTGAAACAACAGACAGGAGCGACGGCAGGTAATCTGAGTGTGCAAATAGACAAGCTGAACAAGGCTGGCTATGTAGAAGTCATCAAGACTTTCAAGGGAAAAATGCCTTGTACCATTTGTAAGATTACACTAAAAGGGCTTGAAGCCTTTGAAGAATATGTAGACGCATTAAAAAGCTATATAAACATCAATACATAACAAATCATATCATTATTTGTCACATCCACAAACCTGTTTGAATAAATACTGTTTAACATCTTGATTGACAGGCATTCTGAAATTCACCATCCTAGGATGATTATATGAGATAACTTTCTATTATCCCATATAATTTTTTAGAATAAACACCTTAATAAAAGGTTTTGTAAATTTGTACCCGGAAGAGAGAACATCCTCTCCCACAAAAGTGTTTATATTATACAAACTTTAAATAATAGAATTATGGAATTTGTAACGAATGAAAAGCTGACAATCGTAGGTGCTGCCGGAATGATTGGCTCGAACATGGCTCAAACTGCTATTATGATGGGCCTTACTCCCAATATTTGTTTGTATGACCCATACGCTCCCGGTCTGGAAGGTGTGGCAGAAGAACTATACCATTGCGGTTTCGAAGGCATGAACATCACATTCACTTCCGATATCAAGGAAGCTTTGACCGATGCTAAATATATTGTAAACTCAGGTGGTGCGGCACGTAAAGCCGGCATGACCCGTGAAGACTTGCTGAAAGGAAACGCAGCCATCGCTGAAGAATTCGGAAAAAATGTAAAGGCCTACTGTCCGGACGTAAAACATATCGTGGTTATTTTCAATCCGGCTGATATTACCGGTCTGATCACCTTATTATATTCAGGCCTGAAACCATCACAAGTTACAACTCTTGCCGCTCTTGACTCTACACGCTTGCGCAGCGAATTGTCCAAGCATTTCGGCATCGCCATGGATAATGTAGAAAACTGCCGCACGTATGGCGGTCATGGTGAGCAGATGGCTGTTTATGCTTCTACCGCTAAAGTAAACGGAAAAGCATTACTTGATATCATCGGCACTGATGCTTTGACAAAAGAACAATGGACCGAAATACAACAAAAAGTAACTAAAGGCGGTGCAAACATCATCAACCTGCGCGGCCGCTCTTCTTTCCAAAGCCCGTCCTATGTTTCTATCGAAATGATTGCCGCCGCTATGGGAGGAAAACCATTCCGCTGGCCTGCAGGAACTTACGTATCCAATGGTAAGTTCGACCATATCATGATGGCCTGGGAAACTTCCATCACCAAGGATGGCTGCCACTTAAAAGAAGTGAAAGGCACGCCCGAAGAAGAAGCCGCATTAGAAAAAAGTTATGCACACCTTTGTGCTTTGCGTGATGAAGTGATTGCTATGGGAGTACTTCCTCCAGTTTCCGAATGGAACAAACTGAATCCTTATATTAAATAATTCTGATTACAATATTCCGTTAAAAACATCGCCGGGTTCACCCTTGGCGATGTTTTTTTTGTATCTTCGCACTCGCAATGATAGACCAACCCACCATAGACCGGATACTGGATGCCGCACAAATTGTAGATGTGGTATCCGAGTTTGTCACTCTGCGGAAACGCGGTGTGAATTTTGTCGGACTTTGTCCATTCCATGATGACAAAACCCCTTCATTCTATGTATCACCGGCCAAAGGATTATGCAAATGCTTCGCCTGTGGCAAAGGTGGAAATGCTGTCCATTTCGTTATGGAACACGAGCAGATGACCTATCCCGAAGCACTACGCTGGCTGGCAAAGAAATACAATATAGAAATAAAGGAACGCGAATTGACCGATGAGGAGAAACAAGTACAAAATATACGGGAAAGTCTCTTTGTTGTCAATGAGTTTGCCCGCGATTATTTTCAAAATATCCTCTACAATCACGCTGACGGAAAAGCCATTGCCATGTCTTATTTCCGCCAACGGGGCATTCGTGACGATATTGTCAAGAAATTCCAATTGGGATACAGCACTACCGCTCCTGACGCATTGGCACAAGAAGCCATGCGAAAAGGATATAAAAAAGAATTTTTGCTCAAGACCGGACTATGCTACGAAAAAGAAGATGGCAGTTTACGCGACCGTTTTTGGGGACGTGTGATATTTCCATGGTTTAACATCAGCGGAAAAGTGCTTGGCTTCGGCGGACGTGTACTGGACAGCCGTACCAAGGGAGTAAACCAAAAATACGTCAATTCGCCCGAATCCGAAATCTTCAGTAAACGAAAAGAACTATATGGCATTTATCAGGCTAAAGCTGCCATTGTAAAAGCCGACTGTGTTTACATGGTAGAAGGATACACCGATGTAATTGCCATGCACCAATGCGGGCTGGAGAATGTAGTGGCCAACTCGGGTACAGCATTGAGCGAACAACAAATCCGGTTGCTACACCGCTTCACCTCCAATATCACCCTATTATATGATGGTGACGAAGCCGGTATAAAAGCAAGCATCCGAGGTATCGATATGTTACTTGCAGAAGGCATGAATATCAAAGTGCTGCTTCTGCCTGACGGAGATGATCCCGATAGTTTTTCCAGAAAACACAATGCCACGGAATTCAGAAAATACATTGATGATCACGAAGAGAACTTTATCCGTTTCAAGACCAACCTTTTACTAAAAGATGCACAAAGGGACCCCATCAAACGGGCCGGATTGATATCGGACATGGCACGAAGTATCGGACTGATTCCGGATAAAGTAATTCGATATACCTGCTTGACAGAATGTGCTACCCTCTTGAACGTAAACGAGCAAATTATTTTAGACGAGATCAAAAAGCATCTGCTTCAACGGGATGATAACTATCTGGAACAAATCAAGAAAGAAAAAGACGCATCCGCCACTACCGGCTCTCTGCCTCCAGCGGATACTCCTTTTCCTGCCGGCAGCATACCTCCTGCCGATATGCCCACCCTAGGCGTGGATGATAATGTTCCCCCTCCGTTTCCTCCTGCAGAAGCAGAAGCGGGATATCAATCGTATATTCCCCAAGAAGGACGGGAAAAGTACGTTTTTTATGTAAAAGAGCAGTTACTGCTTCAAACTTTGATACGCCACGGAGAGAAAGTCATGTGCTATGTAGAAACGGAAGAAAATACGGAAACTCCTCTTACTGTGATAGAATATATTTCTATGGATTTGAAACAGGATGAATTACAGTTCCATAATCCGTTGCACCGGAAAATACTGGCAGAAGCAGAAGCTCATCTGCATGACCCCAACTTCACGGCAGAGCGTTATTTTCTGGCTCATCCCGATCCTACAATCAGCAAACTGGCGGCAGATATGATAAATGATCGTTACCAACTGAGTAAAAGCAATTCACAAGCGATGGTTAAAGATGAAGAACGCTTACACGAATTGGTACCGCACCAACTTATCGACTTCAAACTTGCCATATTAGAAGAGGATATGAAATATACGCTGCAAGCATTGAACAAACCTGAAGTAGTAGCCAATGCCGATAAATGCCTTGAAGTTATGGCCCACTTTAAAGAATTAAGTGAATTACAAAAAATTATGGCCAAGCGTGCCGGCGACCGGGTAGTACTAAAATAAAGGCATAACTCCTTATCGGTTATGCCGTATCAAATTCATAAATTCCTCACGTGTTTTAGCCTGGTTAAACGCACCAGTGAAATCAGAAGTAGTAGTAATGGCATTTTGTTTCTCCACCCCGCGCATCTGCATGCACATGTGCTTGGCTTCGACCACTACCATCACTCCCAGCGGATTCAAGGTTTCCTGAATACATTCTTTTATTTGCAGTGTCATACGTTCCTGTACCTGCAACCGATGAGAAAACACATCCACTACCCGGGCAATCTTACTCAAACCGGTGATATAACCATTGGGAATATAAGCAACATGTGCCTTTCCATAAAACGGAAGCATATGGTGTTCGCACAAAGAGAAGAAATCAATATCTTTCACGATAACCATCTGACTATACTCTTCTTTGAATTTAGCTCCCAACAAAATGGCATGCGGATCTTGTTCATAACCGCGTGTCAATGTCAGCATAGCTTTGGCTACGCGCTCAGGAGTTTTCAGCAATCCTTCTCTTTCTACATCTTCACCCAATAGGGATAAAATACTCTGATAATGGCCTTTCAACTGTTCAATTTTCTCTGCTGACCATTCGGGATGCAATAGTTCTTCCATGTTATTAGTCCAGGGGAATATTAATTTGTTCACGAACAATAGATACTTCTTTAAAAACACCGGTAGCCTTCAGACGGCGCATGGCGGCATCCGCTTCCTCAATACTGCGGAAATCACCTACACGACACAGCCAACGAGGAGGCTGGAAATAGGCATAGACAGGCATATCGGGAAACTCCTCTTTCACCTTGGCAGCCACATTATTAGCTTCATTACGAGCCACCCGCGAATTGTTTCCTGCATAGACCTGAACCCGATACCCTCTGGCTTTCAACATTTTCTGCTCACCTCCCGTAACATTTCCTGTATAGATACTACCAATCAAGCCTGTTATTTTAGGATCTTGACGGATGGTTACAGTACCTTCTCCGGCACGGTTACGCTGCAAGCTTTCTACTATGTTCTGCTGTGCCAAAGCGGAAAGTCCGAGACTCAAAAAGAGTAGGATAAAAATGTATCTCATGTCGTTTTATGAATTTAAGTAAATCATCACAGATTACTCAGATTTCCACAGACGATTTTATGATTCTTTATCTGTGTAAGCTTGAGTAATCTGTGATGAAATTAATTATTTGAATGCATCGATAATACCTTTGAAGTCAACAACTTTCAAAGCAGCACCACCAATCAAGCCACCGTCTACGTCAGGGTTAGCAAACAATTCTTTAGCATTAGAAGGCTTGCAGCTTCCACCATAAAGGATTGAAGTATTATCAGCAACTTCTTTACCATACTTGTCGGCAATCAAAGAACGGATAAACGCGTGGATTTCCTGAGCCTGTTCAGCAGTAGCAGTCTTACCTGTACCAATAGCCCAAACCGGTTCGTAAGCCAAGATAATCTTACTAAAATCTTCGGCAGACAAAGAGAATACCGATGCCAACTGAGCAGCAACTACTTCATTTTGTTTGTTAGCTTCACGCTCTTCCAATACCTCACCGATGCAGAAGATAGGCTTCAAGTTATTAGCCAAAGCCAATTTAACTTTTTCTTCCAGGATTTCCACAGTTTCGTGATAGTAAGCACGACGTTCCGAGTGACCCAGAATTACATATTCAGCACCTGTAGAAGCTACCATTTCAGCAGAAACCTCACCGGTATATGCACCTGATACTTTATCTGCACAGTTTTCTGCACCTACACCAATTACAGCCTTGTCAACAATAGGAGTAACAGAAGCCAAGTGAATAAACGGAGTACAGATTACCACATCACAATTAGGTTTGTCAGCAGCCAAAGCTTCATTCAATTCTTTTGCCAGAGCAATACCTTCCTGAAGGTTCTTGTTCATTTTCCAGTTTCCTGCAACAATGTTTTTTCTCATTTTGTTTATTTTATTAAAGGGTTAATGAAATTATTTTGTTCGATTCTCTTTCAATTTCTTTTTCCTATGAAAATGCTCCCAAATGACATCCACCATGCTGAAAAACAACAACGGGAAGACAAACCATGCCAATACCAGCACCACTTTATGACTGAAAGTCTTTTCATTGATTTGTGCCAAAGGCAGTTTTTCCAGCCTGTCGGTCAGCACATATTCATCGGGCAGACTATTCACACTCCACTTGTTTATAACCACTCCGTTCTTCAGCAACATCAGTCCGGGATTAGAGCGTATCATGGTTTTCAGTGTAATGTCATCCATCAGGCAGAAAGGATACTCGGCTCCCGTACGCTCCTGCCAGTCTTCAATATCACTATCGGGTGATGAGGTAAGACAATAGAATTGATATCCATGCTCCACACTATAATCATACAGTTCATTTATCAGGTCAATGGTACTATCATCCGCCTGGCTCAGCTGATGCGCCACCAACAGAAAGGTATAATTATCATCATCCAGTACTTCATCGGTTATATCTTCCCCGTCTTCTTGACGAATAATGGAAAAGTCATGAATAGGCGGTTCGTATCCTTGTTCCTTCACCATCGTTTTGGAATCCACAAAAGTCCATGTGCTATCGGGATAATTTTCTAATGTAAACTCTTTCTCCACTCCATCTTTTTGAAGAATAAAACGGGTCTCATAAACAGTAGGCTTCTCTCCTTCCGGAATTTCCATCCCTTTACGTATATCTGCCCCGATATGATAAGGGCGGAAATCAAAGACAGGCAATTCATGGTAACAATACAAAGTCATCCCCGAAATATAGAGAAACGCATACATAGCCACCAACCAATCGAAACGTTTGGTCACCAAAGGAGTTATACGGTTTCCCCATTTAAAAACGGACACCGCCGCTATCAACAAAAGTACATTCTTCCCAAAAGTTTCCCAATTAGTCAAAGTCACAGCATCACCGAAACATCCACAATCCGATATCGGATTGGAAAGAGCCAACCATAAGGTGAGCGGAGTCATCACCCCCATGATAAGCACAACAAACAAGGTGGTCATTCTCCTGCGGATACCAAACAAAAGATATACTCCTAAACAAAACTCGACCATTGCCTGCAATACAGACGCCAGAAACGGAAGAAAGGCAGGCACCGAAGCAGCCCAACCGAAAACCTCCAAATAATCCTGAATTTTATATTGGGTACCTAGCGGATCTACCGCTTTGACAAAACCGGAAAATATAAATACTGCCGCCAGCAAAAAACGGCAGGCGTTTGTCCAGATTCCAATGATACTATGTAACTGTTTACTCTCCAAATTCCAACTTGATCAATCCGAATACAGAATAATTAATCATATCCATATAGTTGGCATCAATGCCCTCTGATACCAATGTAGCTCCATCGTGACCTTCAATCTGCTTGGTACGATAGATTTTCATCAAAATCAAATCAGTATACGAACTGACACGCATGCTGCGCCACGCTTCGTCATAATCATGATTTTTGGCCAACATCAGTTCCAAAGCCTGTTTGGCATACCGGTCATACAATTCCAAAGCACGTTCTTCAGTCATATCATCCGTATCAGCATATCCCAGCTCCAATTGGATCAGGCCGATTATTCCATAATTCACAATAGCGATAAACTCCGAACGGATACCTTCATCCACCATCGCCACCCCTTTGGTTTCAATGCTACGAATACGGTTTGCCTTGATAAATATCTGATCGGTAACAGATGAAGGGCGCATGATACGCCATGCTGCGCCGTAATCGTGCAGTTTTTTCGCAAACAAATCACGGCAGACAGCTATTACATGTTCAAATTGTTGTTTCGTATCTTTCATCACACTCTATGATTAGACGGCAAAGTTACGCATTTTTCTGCTTAAGCGTAAACAAAAAGGCGGAAAAGAATACTCTTTCCCGCCCTATTTTATATTTCTTAATTAACTAAAGCTTAAGAACATCTTAACACTTGTCCCGGACGAAGAATAGTTCTGCGGGTAATGTGGTTCAACTTGCATAAAGCATCAATAGATGTACCTGTTTTCTGTGCAATGCGGCTCAATGTATCCCCACTTCTTACCTTATGGTAACGGATAGTACCATCTGATGAAGCAAGCAAATTCACATTCTTACTATTAGTCCTGTTACGCTGGTATCTGTTATTACCTTTTCTGAACAAATAAGAATCGGCTACAATATCCTGTTTCTCAAAATCAAATAACAATGCCGGATTAATGGCCTGTCCCAAGAAACGCGTTTCAAAATGAAGATGTGACCCGGTGGAACGTCCGGTGTTTCCACCCAATCCGATAGGTTCTCCTGCTTCTACGTACTGGTTCTCATCCACAATCTGCTTTGACAAGTGACCATATACTGTTTCCAATCCATTCTCGTGACGAATCACCACATATTTTCCATATCCGCGGCGTTCATACTTCACCATACGTACCTTTCCACTGAAAGCTGCACGGATCGTATCACCTATATATACTTTTATATCCAATCCATTGTGCATACGACGACGACGGGGACCAAATTTAGAAGTTATTTTTGTGTGTTCTGTCGGCATACGGAAACCGGTCATATCAATACGGAATGTATCAGGAATAGTAACAGTATTACCATAAGCGTGTACACGCTCGTTACTCCAATTAGGGTAGAGACTATATGCAGGATAAGCTGACTTTTCCGCCTTTATCTGACGAATCAATGCAACAGAATCTACTGCTTTCAATTTTCGGTCGATAGGTGCCTGGCGTGCCAACAGATCCTGTCCTGACACATTCAGGCTAACCAGGGCGAAGGCTGCCGCTGCGACTACTTTAACACATTTCAAAATCATCCGTTTTTTTAGGTTTTTCTTTTTAATATTCGTCATTAGCATAAAGGGAACCGAACACGGCTTGCTTATACTCGAATATCTCTTCTGGTTTAAAAAATCGTTTAAGTTCCACTTCAGCGGTTTCCGGCGAATCGGAAGCATGAACTATATTCTCCTGAAAGCTCATGCTGTAATCTCCACGGATAGTACCGGGAGCCGCCAGACGTCCGTTAGTAGGACCGGTTAATGTTCTCACTACTTGGACAGCGTCCACACCTTCAAAGCAGCATACAATAACAGGACAAACCATCATTGCATCTTTCACTCGCTGAAAGAACGGCTTTGAACTCAAATGAGCGTAATGTTCGCTAAGCACTTCATCCGTCAATTGAACCATTTTCATTCCGGCTAAACGCAGGCCTTTTCTTTCAAATCTATTAATAATCTCACCCACCAAGCCCCTCTGCAGAGTGCAAGGTTTCAAAATAACCAGCGTTTTTTCCATCATAATATTGGGTTCATTTAAGGTTTATACTGTGCTTTTTCCAAAAATTCTTCCAAAGATAAAGATTTTCCTTGAGAAAGAAGGAACTTCTTTAACTCTTTTTGTATGTAAGTTATATACAATGCTTCGATAAAATGTTCAGAAACCTCTATAAATAAAGGGGAAACGCTACAAACATGTTATGCAACATATATCCTTGCTTTTAACAATGCAGTAACATAAACTAAGAGATAGCCGCCCAATTTATATTTGTTTTACGCAATGCTTGCAATTGCCGCCAAAGAATAGCATTTTCCGGACGAGTCCCTGTGGGGTCTTCATCTACAATACGATTTGCCACATCACGGACATATTGCAATAATTGACCGTCACGGGCAATATCGGCTATCTTCAAGTCAAAAGCGACACCACTCTGCTGGGTTCCCTCCAAGTCACCGGGACCGCGCAACTTCAAATCGGCTTCCGCTATCTCGAAACCATCATTGGTCTGTACCATTATTTCAAGCCGCTTGCGAGTTTCTTCGGTCAGTTTGTAAGTGGTGACCAAAATACAATAAGACTGATCAGCGCCACGTCCCACACGCCCACGCAACTGATGCAATTGTGAAAGTCCGAAACGTTCGGCGTTTTCAATGACCATTACCGAGGCGTTAGGGACATTCACCCCGACCTCAATCACTGTAGTGGCTACCATAATCTGAGTATCACCACTGACAAAACGCTGCATCTCGGCATCTTTCTCCGCCGGTTTCATCTTACCATGCACCTTGCTGACCTGGCAATCGGGAAATTCCGCACAAATCAGTTCATACCCCTCTTCCAGATTCTTGATATCCATTTTCTCACTCTCCTTTATCAAAGGATAAACAATATAGATTTGCCGCCCTTCTTCTATCTGTTTGCGAATGGAAGCATAAAGACTGGCACGGCGATTGTCAAACTGATGGATAGTCTGGATGGGTTTACGGCCCGGCGGCAATTCGTCAATAACTGATACATCAAGATCACCATACAGTGTCATAGCCAAGGTACGGGGAATAGGGGTAGCCGTCATGACCAGCACATGAGGCGGACAAACATTCTTGCTCCATAACTTGGCACGCTGAGCCACTCCGAAACGATGTTGCTCGTCTATAATCACCATTCCTAAAGAAGAAAAACCCACAGTATCTTCCAAAACGGCATGCGTGCCTATAAGAATCTGAACATCCCCCGTCAGCAAATCCTTCAATATCTTCTCACGCTTCTTTCCTTTGACAGATCCCATTAAAAGTTCCACGCGCACATCCATGCCAAACAGGAATTTCCGAATAGTTTCATAATGTTGGGCGGCAAGAATCTCTGTAGGAGCCATCATACATGCCTGATAGCCATTATCCAGTGCGATGAGCATGGACATCAAGGCCACCAATGTTTTCCCACTTCCCACGTCACCTTGCAGCAAACGGTTCATCTGCCGTCCGCTTCCCATATCTTTTCTTATCTCCTTTATCACCCGTTTTTGCGCTCCGGTCAGTTCAAAAGGAAGATTCTGTGAATAAAAAGTATTAAAGATCTCACCCACCCGTTCAAAACGCAGGCCCCGATATTTACGCTGCCTGTCTTTACTGTAACGTAGAATATTGAGCTGCACATAGAACAGCTCTTCAAACTTCAAACGATATTGGGCCTTCCGCAGCAATTCGGGATTCTTGGGGAAATGAATATTACGGATGGCCTCATCCAAAGACATTAAATGATGCTCCTCCACTAACCGAGGGGGCAATGTTTCAGCAAGAGGTTCCTGTAGCAGGGCAAGCGCATTCTTCATCAACTTCTCCAGCCCATGAGAGTTCAAGAAACCGCGCTTCATCCTTTCCGTTGTGTTATAATAAGGCTGCAACCCCATCGTAGATAAGGTAAGTTCGCCTGAAGGATCCATATCGGGATGAGCCACATTGATACGGCCATTGAATACGGTCGGTTTACCAAAGACAATATACTCTGTCCTGGTCTTATAATGCTCTAGCAGATATTTAATTCCTTGAAACCAGACTAAATCAATGATGCCCGTACCATCAGAAAAATGACCGACAAGTCTGCGCTGTCTTCCCTCACCCAAAGTCTCAAAACTGAGGATTTCGCCTTTCAACTGGATATAAGGCATATTTCCGTCTATTTCATGGATATAATAAAGGCGGCTGCGGTCTACATATTTATATGGAAAATAGTACAACAAATCATGCAAGGAAAAAAGATTCAATTCCTTGTTCAAGACGGTTGCACGCTGCGGGCCTACTCCTTGCAAATATTTTATGTCACGCGTAGTGATATCGAACATTTCAAATTAAGACTTCCGCTATTTTCAAATCAAAAGGGGTGGTTAATTTAATATTTTCTCTATTTCCCTGCACCAGACAGACCTCCCTGCCCATCGCCTCCACTACAGAAGCATCATCAGTAAAGGCATCCGTATATTCCTGTTGATATGCCTCTTTCAACAACTGCACTTCAAAGACCTGAGGAGTCTGAACCAGTTTATAGTCATTACGCGGAACCGTTTCACTTCCCGGCTTCGTAAGATGACGCACGGTTTCCACCACATCAATTACAGGAATAACCGCTTGCTTAGTCTGCGCTGCCTCATAACATCCGGCTATCACTTCCCGGGAAACAAAAGGACGCACGCCATCATGAACACCTACCAAGCCTTCTCCCCTCACGTATGCCAATCCATTCTTTACAGAATGGAAACGGGTCTCGCCCCCATCGGCAATATCATGACGCAAAGCAAAATGATGCGTTTCACAAAGATCTTTCCAGTAAGCCTGCTGGCTCACCGGAAGAACTAATATAATATGTATAGAAGAATCAAAAGCGTAAAAAGCCTCTATGGTACGCATCAACACAGGTTTGCCCCCTACAGGCAAAAACTGTTTGGGAATATCCCCTCCCATACGCAACCCTTTGCCTCCTGCAACTATAATGACATGCCTGTTCATTCTGCAATCATCATCCCTTGCTTCAATTCTGTCACCTTTTCCGCACCGACATATTTCTCGGCAATGGCAAATGAGAATGCCATAGCGGCACCGGGGCCTTTACCGGTAATAAAATTACCGTCTTTCTCTACCAAAGCGGCCGTATACTCAGCACCTTCCAGATACTTTTCGAATCCCGGATAGCAAGTTACTTTCTTACCTTTCAACAAACCACGCTTTCCATATACCAACGGAGCGGCACAGATGGCAGACAACGGACGTCCCGCTTCAGCAAATGTCATAATTAACTTGCCCAAACCTTCGTGAGCATCCAGATTTGTCGCTCCAGGCAGACCGCCGGGCAATACAATCATTTCCGCATCCTCTTCTTTTACTTCTTCAAACACCATATCGGCTACTACCGGAACACCATGCGCACCGTTTACGGTCAGCACACCTGTTACGGAAACAGTCTTCACAGGCAAACCTGCACGTCTCAACACATCTACCGGGGTCAGTGCCTCCACTTCCTCGAAGCCTTCTGCCAAAAATACATAAATTGTTTTCATAAGCTACTTCAGTTTAAAGTAATATGTAATAGTACCTGTCTGGTTATTCACTCCGTCCACTTGGTTAAAGCGTGCTTTACGGGCGGCCTCTTCCGCCGCCTTCCGCAACGAAGCGTTTACTGTATTGGTACGTTTGTTGATACTAGTACTTATCACCTGTCCTGCGGGATTTACGGTAATAGTCACTACCACCCGTCCCTCATCCTGCACATTATAGACAGGCATCGGCAAACCGCCACTACCCAAAGAACGTCCGTTGAGGTCAAATGTTCCGTAACCGCCCACTCCGCCGGACTTCCCTTCCGAAGAGTTTCCCGTCGGACTACCCTCCAGACCGGAGCCTGTGGTACCGGTTCCTTTATTTCCCATTTGAGTTCCCTTGCCAAAAGCACCGGCTATCTTCTTCGCCGCCGCTTCCGCTGCCGCCCTTTCGGCAGCCGCTTTCTTCTCAGCCTCTGCTTTTTCTGCTTCAGCGCGTTTCTCGGCCTCAGTCTTCTCTTTCGGCTTCACCGCCTCCTTTTTCGGTACGTCCTTTTTAGGAGTTTCCTTCTTGGGTTTTTCTTTTTTAGGGGTTTCTTTTTTAGGTTCCTTTTTAGGGACTGCCACCGTTTCCTCTTCTGTCTGCGTGATGATTTCCTCTTTCGTTTCAACGGGAGGAACCGTTTCCGGTTCAGATACATCGGGAGCCGGAGCCTCAGGCTCATTCATTATATCTATATCCGTCAGCGTATAAGGGTCGGCATTCCCTTGAGAAAGCTCTGTATTTCCCAGCATAACAGGAACACCCCCCTCTTCCTGAACCTGCGGACGGCGGATAGCAATCACCAGCAGCAGGATAAGGAGAAGTATATGCAGTACAGCCGTACCAATCAGTCCTGTTATCTTATTTTTCTTCATGCTTACAGCTTAACGTTTCTTCTCAGGCGGACGTGTAGCCAACACCATCTTGAAATGATTTTCATTAGCAATGTTCAGTACCCTTACTATTTCACGGTAAGGCACAACCTCATCCGCATAAAGGGCCACATACATATCGGGTTCTTTCTCGGCACACCTTTGCAGGAATGCGGGCAGTTCTTCCAAGTCTATCGGCATTTCATCTTCATTACCGAAAGCGGTATAGAAGTTCAGATTCTTGTCTATAATTACCCGTGTAAGTGGTTTCGCCGAAGTCTGCTGCCTGCCTTGCGGAAGCAATACCTTAATGGCATTGGGTGACACCATAGTAGAGGTAATCATGAAAAATATCAGCAACAGGAATATGAGGTCTGTCATAGACGCCATACTGAAATTGGGTGATATTTTTTGTCTTCTTTTTAACGCCATATATTTTTATTTTTGAACCGGTTCATTCAGCAGATCCATAAAATCCATGGTACGGGCTTCCATCTGGCCAACTACCTTATCCACACGTACCACCAGATAATTATAAGCAAACATGGCTGCAATACCTACTATAAGACCACCTACAGTAGTAATCATCGCCTCGTAGATACCTCCTGACAGCAATGTAATATCAATATTATTTCCGGCATTGGCCATCTCCCAAAAAGCGCGCACCATACCAGTCACTGTTCCTAAAAAGCCAAGCATGGGAGCACCACCCGAAACCGTAGCGATGACGGGGAAGCCATTTTCCAATTTTGCCACTTCAATGTTTCCGGCATTCTCTATGGCAGCCTGCACATCGGCGACGGGACGTCCCATACGCGAAATCCCTTTTTCAATCATCCGGGCAGAAGGCGTATTAGTAATACGGCAATAATTGATGGCCGATTTCACCTCTCCGGTACGAATATAATCCCGGATACGTTCCATAAACAAAGGGTCTTCCTTACCAGCCTTGCGAATGTAAGCAAGACGTTCAAAAAAGATATAAAAACACGCAACGGACAGCAGAGCCAGCACAAGCATGATCCATCCGCCTTTTACCGCCATATCCCAAAGGTTCATCTGAGCCTCCCCCGAAACGGGTGTCAATGTGGGGTT
>OLXK01001578.1_pt1 | contig 15423 bp, 9 predicted proteins | sample 1674321 | NCBI WGS metagenome assembly OLXK01 (sample SAMEA103958162, study PRJEB25191) | human gut metagenome | reverse complement strand
TATCATTTTATCAAGTAATTTTAATGTATTATCTAAACTTTCAAATTTTAAGTCATAGCTAGAAATTACTGCAAGCATTGCTAGCCCTATATTTGTAGGAGATGTTCTATAAACAATTTTTGGAACTCTATCTTCTTGGAAATTATCTGGTGGAAGATAATTGCTCTTCTCTGTTAAATTTTCCTTAAAAAAGTTCCATGTTTTCTGAGCTATATCTATAACAAATTCTTTATCTTCTTTATTTAATTTATCTATTTGCAAACCTTCTTCTATATCTTTACTTATATACCACATTATTAATGGTGCAGTTAGCCAAATTAAAGATAACACTATAATTAAACCATTTATAAAAACATTGTGTATATATGGGCTTATTGCTAATATTATAAGTGCTAGGGCTATATTGGGTCCCATACTAGAGTAATAAGATTGTAAACTGTTTTTCTTACTATTTTCCGCTTCTTCTGCTGTAGTCCATTCAAGAAGATTTTTCTTGCTTCTAAACATTCTGTAAATAGTCCTAACTATTGCACATAAACTCATATAAGCTCTATCTGGTAAAAGTGCTATAGCTAACAAACCTCTTAAAACACTTGCTCTAAAGTTTCCTATGTTTTTTACAAAAGTTTTTTGTTTCTTTTCTCCTTCTTTATAGAAGATAACTTTATTTACTATATCTATTATTGTAGGTATGATAACTGCTATAACAGCTATTACTAAAATCGAAACAAAATTTACTCTTTTCCACATCCAAATAATAATTGTAGCTAATATTAGTAAAACTGAATTTATTTCTAGTACACTTCTAAACAAATTATCTAAAATTTTATACTTGGATAATTTATTTAAAGGATTATTCCTTTTTTCCTTGTGTCTATCTAAAACTCTTTTTTTAAGCCATCCTATTATTTGCCAATCGCCTCTTATCCATCTGCTTAACCTCATTTTGTAAGTTTGATATGTTGTAGGATATCCGTCCATAAGTTCAATGTCTGAGGCAAGTCCACATTTTAAATAATTTCCTTCTAGAAGGTCATGGCTAAGTACAGTATTATCTGGAATTGTGTTTTTAAATATTTCATAAAATATATCTAAGTCATAAATTCCTTTACCTGTAAAAATTCCTTCTTCGAAATTATCCTGGTATGTGTCAGATATAGCATTACTATATGAATCTGTTCCACCATTTCCTGCATATATTTTTGTAAACCAAGTTTTATTGCTTATTAGCAAATCTATTCCAACTCTTGGTTGAATTAAAGCATGCCCGCTTTCTACAGCTGTATTACTTTTATTTAGTATAGGTATATTTAAAATATGTGCCATCGCTCCTACTAATTCTAATCCAGAATTTAAAACTAAATTAGTATCTGAATCCAATGTAATTACATATTTTATATTTGGAAGTTTAGTTTTTTCTTTTGCTTGTTCTATCGTATTTACTTTAAAATTTCCGTTATCTCCTTTTTTTATAAACTCATTAAATTGATTTAAAATTCCTCTTTTTCTTTCCCATCCAAGATAACATGCTTCTCCATCATTCCAAATTCTTTCTCTATATAAGAAATGGAATTTAGGAAACTTATTATTATCATATTTTTTATTCAATTTTTCTATCTGTTTTAAGCCTTCTCTTATAATTTTCTCATCTATTTCTTCTACCTTTTGACTACTAGGTGTACAATCTCCTAATATTGCTAAATATAAGTTTTCACTTTTATTTGCTAAATAATAAACTTCTAGCTTTTTAACAAGTTCATCTACTTTTTGAGTACTATTTAAAATAGTTGGAATTACTACAAACGTACTGTATTCTTTCGGTATTCCACTATTAAAGTCCAATTTTGGTATAATCTTAGGACTAACAAATTTACTTAAAATATATTGCACAATTTGTTGCACTATTACTTGTACAGGCACAAATAATAGAATACTAACAATAATTGTTGCTAACAAATTATTTACCTTCTTTTCTATATTACATGCTAATAAAACTACTATTATAACACTTATTGCCATAATTCCATAGATATATATTTTTGCTTTATCATTATTTGATATTGCACCAACTTTTTTATTTGTAACCTCTTCTATTAAACTATTTCTTCCATCACGTATTAAATAATATCCAATATGAGATTTTTTTAAATTTAATACATCTCTATCTTCTTTATTAAACTCTTTATTTGCTAACTCTAATGCTTTTTGAGCTATATAAATTTCAGATATACCAGTTTTCTTTGCAATTTTCTTTATAGCATTTCTATAATAAATTCTTGTTTTATAATCCATTTTTGAATAAGTTTCTGTTGGGTCTTTTTTTAATATTTCTTCTACTCCATTTATTTCTTCAAATATATTTACAAAGTTCATTCTATTTATTGCTTTTATACTAGTTATGCTATTTCCTACAGTAACTTTTTTTACTGCAATATCAAAATGTTCCTTTTTTATTACGTCAGATATATCTAACCCCATTTTATTTACTTCGTCTTCTAAAACTTTTAAAAATGGATATCCCTTTCTTCCTAGTTTTTTAAGTTTATACGACATATACTCAATAAAAGGATATTTCATTTCTTCATATCCTATAATTTTTAATCTATATTCGTGAATATTTTTAAATTTACATTTTTCTTTCTCTTTTTCTTCTACAAGTCTTTCTACAATATTTTCCACTTTATATTTTTGCATTTGAGAAGAGTAAATTTTCTCGCAGACTTCTCTTACTTTTTCTATTAACGCAATCTGTATAAATGGACCTATATTCCATATTTCTTCCATATTTAAGTTTTTCTTTGACTGATATGCTTTTAAAAGCTCTGGCAAAGTTTTACTATCTATTTTACAATCTGTATATGCAACTATTTCTCCTGCCAACTCATATATCCTAGCGAAACCTGCATATGGTCCTGTTGCTATTCCTGGAAAATTAATATATTTTTTTAGTGTAACATCTTTCACTATAGATTTTACTGTTTCTTCTATTATATAGTAATTATCTAAAATCCATTCTCCTGCTGGATGTATTGGTATTTTTAACTTTATATGTTCTGTTAAAAGTTCATATATTTGTGTAATTATCTCATAATTTTCTTTAAGTCTAGGTATTGGATAGGTTTCTTTATTCGACTTTGCTTGTAAAACATTATCAGACGCAATTTTTTCAAGATAATTTTCAAGCTGCACTTTATCTAATAGTGCACCTTTTATATTTAGTACTTTATAATCTTTCAAAAAAATTCCACTCCTTGTTCTATTTTTTAAATAGTTTCTCCAAAGAGTGGAATTTTTATGCATTCTGTCCAAATTTAATTACTTTACTTTTCTTGTTCTTCACTATCAAGGTGACTTACCCTCATATCCATTGCTATTCTAGTTATATCTGCTTCTACTTGTAGTCTTTTTTTATCAAATGTTGACTCACCTTGTTTATTAGCATCTTGTTTCAATTTTTTCTGAAATTTTTTTCTTTTATCCTCTAAACTCTCTCCAAATTTTTTGTCTGTTAAATCTCTGTCCTCTATTTTCATGACCTGGCTAATTCTACGAATTCTTTCTACCTTCATATAAAACTCCTTATACCCATTTTTTAAGCTTTTCTACTTTGCATTAGTCTTTTACGGCTTTCTTTTTAGAAGACTTTACTTCTATATTATGCATCTTATCATATTCTTTTAATGCTTTTTTTGCATATTGAACATCTGTTAAACATTTAACATATGTTGTACCAATTTTTTGCCTTGTTTCATTTCCCTTTCCTGTAATTAATATAACACTGTCTGGATTTTCCATAATAGCTGTTTTTATAGCCTCTCCTCTGTCTTCTATAATTTTATATTTACCTCCAACTTTTTCTATATAACCTGCTATTTCTTCACAAATATCTATTGCTTTTTCTATTCCTGGATCCTCAGCAGTTAAGTATGTCATATCTGAATTTAGTCCAGAAAGTACTCCCAAATCTCTTCTTCTTATCATAGCATGTCCACCAGGGCATCCAAAAACTGTTACTATTTTTCTGTCTGGATATTCTTTTATTGTTGATTCATACAATTTTTCAAAGCTTAACTTATTATGTGCATAATCTACAATTGCTATTATTTTTTTATCTTTATTTGTATACAATTCCATTCTTCCACTTGACCTTGCAACCTTTAAACCTTCATATATATTTTTGTATGGAATTTTCATAGCAACTGCTACAGCTATCGCTGCTAATGCATTTTCTATATTAAACAAACCTGGCATTGTTAGCAATATCTTGTCATTAAAGTATGGTGTTTTTACTTTAAACGATGTATTTTGTCCTTTTTTCTCTATATTGTATGCAAATATATCTGCATTTCTTGTTGTTCCAAATGTAATTATTTTATCTGCATTTTTGGCATAATCAAGAACTTTTAATAAATTCTCTATATTATCCATATTAAGGTTTACACATGCTACTTTAGCCTGTTTAAATATCTTTAATTTAGATTCAAAATAATCATTAAAATTTGGATGTTCTATATTGCTTATATGATCTTCTGAAATATTTAAAAATACAGCTTCGTCATAAGTTATTCCATATACTCTATCCTTCTTTAAAGCTTGACTACTAACTTCCATTACTAAATTTTTAAGGTTACTATCTACTGCATTTTTAGCATATTTTTCTATTTCGTATGATTCTTGAGTAGTAAGAACAGATTCAACATTTGTCTTTCCATCATAATTATTTATAGACGATAAAATAGCAGTATCTGTTCCATCTACTTCTTTCATGTAACTATCTAATATGCTTTTTACATAATATGCAGTTGTAGACTTTCCTTTAGTACCTGTAACGCCTATCATATTTAATTTATCTGTTGGATTGTTAAAGTACATTTTTGCTACAACAGCTAGTGCCTTTTGTATGTCATTTACTAATATACAAGGTATTTCTTCGCTATATTTCTTTTCAGAAATATAAGCAATTGCTCCACTTACAATAGCATTTTTTAAATATTCCTCTTTAAACTTTGCACCTTTACATACAAATAATGTATCTTTTTCTACGTCATTTGAATTATAGCATACCTTATTTATAACGGTTTCTTTAATCTTTTCTACATCACTTGTTATTATTAAGTCACCCTTGCTTAATTTTTCTATGTATTCATATAATTTAAATTTCTTCATCATTATATCCTTTCAAAATATAAAATTTTACTTACTCTTTATATTCTTTTCCTACACTTAGTATTGAAGCTTTTACTAAATAATCCATTGGATCAATAGTGTTTTCTCTAAAGCTTTCTTTAAATCCAGATAGCTCTGTACAACCAAGTATTACATATTTACACCCATTTGATTTAAAATAATCTAAAACTTCCTTAAACTTTTCCTCATCAAATATACCATTTGCTTTTACATCATCATATATAATGCTCATAACTTTACTTTGTATACTTTCCTCTGGAATAAAATATTTTATTCCATGTTTTTTGCATTCTTTTTGATACATTTCTAGCATAATTGTTCCATCTGTTGCCATTATCCCTATTTTATCATCTTGACTAATTATGTTTTTTAAATTTCTTGCTGTTTCTTCTATCATATTAATAATTGGAATATTAGTTAGAGCTTGTATTCTACTTATAATACTATGACTTGTATTACATGGTATTGCTATGCTTGTTACTTTTGCGTTTTCTAGCACTTTTATGTCTTCATGCATTTGGTTTAACAAATCATCAAGCTTATTATTTTTTATTGCATATGTTCTATCTATTATAGATGCATGGTTTAATATAACCATGTCTATATGGTCTTGGTCTTTATTGGCAACAGTATGATTCATTATTCTAGTATAAAAGTCTATTGTAGCTTCTGTTCCCATTCCTCCGATTATGCCTAATATTTTTTTATTCAAATAAATTCCTTCCTTCTTCACAACTGTATATTAATTGTGTGTTTGTTTTCCCAAAAATCTTTTAAATTTGCTATAGTGTTTATATTGGCTCTTTAATAAAGCTAATGTTCTAGATAACTTATTATCTCCTTTATAAAATAATGGGTTAACAAACTTTCCTTGTTTTTTCAATTCTTTCATTTGCTTTACATATTTTTTGTCAACATATTTATAAGCTATTCCAATTGGTATTACTGTCCACAAATTAATATTGTCTGCTATTAAATAGTCATGTTTTTTATTATAAATATAGTCTTCTACAATATATTTTGCTAAATTGTATCCGGCTCCTGTTACATAATAATTACTTCTTCCTTGACGTACATTTATCTCAAATACTCTAAAAGTATTATCCTTTTCACTATACTTTATATCGAAATTAAAAAATCCTGTATAATGTATGTCTTCTAGAAAAGCTTTAAGTTTGTTTGCTAATTCTGGATTATACTCTGTCATAACAACTGCATGATTTCCAATTCCATGCGGTGTATGTTCTTCAAGCATTGTATGTCCTAAGCACATTAACTCTACTTTTCCATCTTGGTTTGCATAACCTGTCATAACCCTCATATATGTGTCGTCTCCTGGAATAAATTCTTGCAAAATTAATGTATCTGAATATCCTGCATCATAAACTTGCTTTATAACTTTATCTAATTCTTCTTTATTTTCTATTTTATATACTTTGTGCTGTGTTTCAAATTCATGTGCAAAATAATCCACACTATTAGATGGCTTTAGTATCATTGGGAAATCGAAATCTAAGGAATAGTTTAAGTTCATATCCTTTGAATAAATAAATGTTTTTGGATACATAATTCCATACTTTTCACACATCTTATAAAATTCTTCTTTTTTTATTAATCTTTCCATAAGCTCTTTATCAATATATGGAATAATATAATTATCTGCCAAATCATCTCTGCACTCTATAACTTGTCTTACATAGTTATCTCCACAACCTAATAAAATTAGCTTTTTATCTTTATGCTCATTTGCGAACTTATTAGCAGCTTCTATAAAAATTTCTCTTTGATCCATTTTAGGATCTGCATAAAAGTCTACAATCTTGCTATTAAAACTTGGCCCTGTATAAAATTTTCCCATTACTCTTGATTTTATTCCATATTCTTCATGAAATGCTCTTGCCATGCTATATGTATTTATATCGCTTCCAAGTAGAACACACATAAACTCTTTTTCTACTATTTTCATATCACAACACATCCTTTTGCTTTTTTATTTTTACAAATTAATTTAATCTTCTCAAATTACTATGGCTAAATTATACCATTGCGTTTGTAAAATGTAAATAAAAATAGAATGGAAATTAGGGACAGGTCATTTTTTCTGAAAATCAAAAATTGGGACCTGTCCCTGATTTCTGGAAACTCGAAATTTGGACCTGTCCCTAATTTCCAAATTTGTCAAAACCTAAATTTCATGATATAATAAATATTGTAAATTTTAGCAAAGGAAGATTATTATGAATGAATTTAAAGAAAGTTTAAATCCTGAAAACTTTAGGTCTACCCCTCTTTCTGAAAGGGAAGCTAGGAGAACTTATGAAAGATTTGTTATAGATCAAGAAGAACAATTTATTTTATTTATTAACTATTTAAACCAATATATCAACCATTTAAGAGATTTAGGTAAAATAACTCCTCATCTTGCATTTTATGCGAGAGTAAAAGCAACTAATAGTGCTTACCAAAATCACATCGATAGTAAGACTTTAGATGATGTATTTGGAATAGAAATTTTAGCTACTTCTGAGGAAGAATATAAAACATTAATGGAAGAAATAGAATCTTCTCCAGAAGCAATACATCTTTTAAAAGTTCATCATACTAAAAATCATGATAAGGAAAATGGTTATAAAGCAGAACATCATGCTTGTTCTATAGAGCCCCAATTAGTTGAGACACTAAATAATTTGTTGGGAAGAAAAGGTAATAGCAAAATATCTGACCAATTATTCCCATTAATTGAATTTCAGTATAAAACTTTTGAAGTATACTATCAAGGTAATTTTGGAACAGCTAGTCACGAACAATATAAAAACACAGAAATACAACAAATACAAGCTCTATATGATGCCGACCTTTTAACAGTAGGCGAATATATTCCAACTATGTGGGTTTCTGACCCATATAGTGATAATGTTAGAGAACTAAATTCTAGAGATGTTTTAAAGAAAATGTATCCTTCTTTAAAATTAAAAGATTTAAAGAAACCACCTGAAGCACAAGTTCCTTTAAGACACAGTGAAAGGTAAAAAAATACTTAGGCTTAAGTCCTAAGTATTTTTTAGTCTTGTTCTCAATTATAATTTCATTCTAAAGTTATAATATTAGTTTTATTCTTAATCTTAGTTTTAGTTTTTAGTTTCTATTAATTAAAGTAATCCATTATTCCATTATATATTCCCCAAGCCAATCTATTTTGGTAGTCATCTTCCTGAAGTATTTTTTCTTCTTCTGCATTGGATAAAAAACCACACTCAACTACACTAATTGGAATTTCTACGTTTTTCATTATATATATAGTATCTAATTTCATTGCTATTCTTTTATTTTCTTTTTGCATTGCCTCATTTAAATTATTTTGTAAGCTTTCTGCTAATACTTTGCTTTTTTCATTTTGGTTATAAAAACATTGCCATCCCCAATACTGACTTTGTGGAATTTTATTTAGATGTATAGATACAAATATATCTGCACTTGACTCATTTCCTATTTTTACCCTGTTATGAATATCTGAAACTTTCTTTTCTCTTAAAGTCTTTGTATCTAAGTCGTATATAGCGCCTTCATCAGAACGTGTAAGAACTACTTCTGCTCCACTTTGCTCTAATAAATTTTGAAGCTTTAACGCTATTTTTAAATTTATTTCTGCCTCTGTCACTCCATTATTACTTTCTGCCCCTTCATCTGGTGTTCCATGTCCTGCATCTATCACTACAACCTTATTTGTTACAGGTAAAGCAACAGTTTCGGCAGTTATTTCTTTACTTAATCCGTCTCCATTTGCAATTTTAAAAGAAAACGCTAATAAAGAAACAAAAACTATAGTAAATATCGCAATTATTCTTTTTTTATAGAAAATAAGCATACACAAATACCTCTTTTAGTATATGTGTATGCTTATAATTACTTTTCTATAACTATTTTTTACTATTTTACTTCAATTTGTTATATAACTTAAATATTTTCTTATTTACTTCTTTCTTCTATCAATAACATATGTACTTCCAAATGTAGTCTTAGCTAAGTGTTTTACTTGCGCAGCAACTTCTCCAATTTCAAGTGTACTTTTAAATCTTCCTTTATCTGAAACCACAACACCAATTGAAATAGAAGTAATTGGGAATTGTTCTATTACACCTTTTCTATTTGGTACTTCTATATATCCTTTATCTAAATCTGTTCTAGTAAAAAATCTTTTTACTCCTTCGTCAAATTCTATTACAATATTCTGGCATATCTTTTCACAGTTCATTCCTGTTATCATAGCCACAAAATCGTCCCCACCAATATGTCCAACAAAACAGTCTTCACAATCATTAGAATTAATATTGTTCATTATTGTTTTAGCTGTAAACTTTATAATTTCGTCTCCATTTAAAAAACCATAAACGTCATTATATGCTTTAAAATTATCCAAGTCTAAATATATAACACAAAAATCTTCTTTATTTAAAAGTCTTCTTTTCATTTCTGTTTGTATTTGAATATTTCCTGGAAGACCAGTAAGTGGGCTAATTCCTCTATTTGTATATAGTAGTCTAATTGCATTAACAATTGTATAGTACATATATTCTTCGTCAATTGGCGCTTTTATATAATGCTCTACACCTGCCTTTAGTATTTTTACTCTATGGTCTTTATTGTGGTTTGAAGATATAACAATTATAGGAGTAATTATATTATTTTCGTCTCCTCTAATGCTGTCACATATTTTTATTGTATCTTCATCAACCCCATCTTCATTTATTATTATAAGCGAAGGTATATCCTTAAGTACGCCTTCTATTTCATTTGTCTTTGCTTTGTGTATTTTATATTCTTTTTCTCTTTGAAAAAGTTTAGTTATGCATTTGTATATCTCATCATTATTGTCTATTAAATAAATATTATATGCCATATTTTTCTCCTATTTGTTATTGTTGTATTTGTGTAGACGCAGTTCCCTGTAGTCCATTTACGTTAAGAACCTCTATACTTAAAACATTGTTTCCACTTTGTAATTCTAGTGGTACATAAATTTCGTTTTTATTTATATCTGGATTTTGGTCTATATTTCTAGACTCGTATACCTTACCATTTAAATTAACAATTACATCTTTCAAACCATATTTATCACTTATTTTTAGAGTAATTACATTTCCTTCTTGAGAAACAATTTCAATAGTTGGTTTTGAAGAAACTATAATTTGTTTTTCATATGTTGTTGTATTTCCTGTACTATCTTTTGCAACAACTGTTAATATATTTTGTCCTTCTGGTAAAGTAATATCTTGTGTTATTTCTTTTTGCTCTAATTCCGTAGCTTGAATACTAACTTCTTGCTCGTCATTTATTTTATATGTCATCTCTGCCATAGCTGTTTCGTCTGATGCAACTATACTAATATTTGCAGTTCCTTCTTCTGTTTGAGTAACATCAATATTAGGTTTCGTAATATCAACACCTTCTAAATTGTACTCTTTTACAAATTGATATTCTCTATTTTTCATATCTATAATGGTTATATTTAAGATGTTATTACCATCTGGTAGTAATATTTCCTCTTCTACATAAGTTGTACCTTCTGGAATACTATTCTGTTCTCCATCGTTCCATCTATAGTTAAGCTTTGATATTTCTGTATTATGTTCTACCTTTAAAAGTAAAGTATCTCCATCTCTTGTAAGCGTAAGGTTTGGTATATTTTCTGGCCTAGATTCATCAATTTCTCTATATAATGCATATGAACCTTCTCCTGCTAAAACTATACCAAAAAGCATAATAAATACAGCAAAAAATCTAACTATTCCTTTTATTTCTATAGGTCCACTTGATGTCTTTTTATTTTTCTTCTTTTTTTCTGTTACTAAAATTTGATTCATTTGTTACCTCCGTAAGAATATAAACTTACAATTGAATTATAACATATGAGTTTTTTAAAAACAATACTAAATCTTCATTACTAATTTAATTATTTATATTCAGTTCAACCAAATAAATAGATAGCATTTTGTAGTACTGCGCAGCGACCAAACGTAGCGTTAGCGAAGTGCGATTCGAGCAACTTTCTTTCTATAAAAATAAAAATGTAATTTTTATTTTTATAATAATTAATTGCGAGCAGTAATGTACAAAAAATGCTATCTATTTATCTGGTTGAAAATAATTTTTAAAATAAAAAAGGCTTTAAGTAAGAATTCATCTTAGCCTAAAACCTTTTTTATTATATTAGATTACGAATTTCTTAATTAGTATAATTCCACTTGATAGTATCAATAATACTCCTGCTGCCAAACCTATATATCCATATACATCTGCGGCACCTGTTGTGATAGAAATAATTACTGGTGCATCGTCTTGGTCGTCTTCTCCATCTTTTTGGTTATCTGGTGTTGAGTCTATATCGTCTCCATCATCTTTGCTTATTTCAGCTACGTTTGTCATTAATCCTAAATGCTCTTCACCATTTATCCAAGTTAAAACTATTTCTACTTCTGCACTTTCTCCAGGTTGTAATAATGTGTCTTTTAATTGATCTGTTACTACTTTTCCTTCTACTTCTTTCCATTCTGGATTGTCTGCTTGAATGAACTTTAATCCTTCTGGTATATAATCAGATATTTCTCCAACATGTCCAGCAATTTCACCTTCGTTTGTTACTCTTATTTTAAATCTAAATTTAACTGTTGTCTTATCCATTCTGCTTCCACGAATTTCTACTTTTGCTGGTGGTTCTGGATCCATTTCTGCTGTATTTCCAGTTTGTGTTACTGTTGTTTCTCCATTATATGTTACTATTGACTCTGTTACCCATTTTCTTAATGCTAAATCGTAATATTTTACTTTTATTTTCTCTATGTCTTGGTCATCTTCGCCTTCATTCCACTCGTCTGGTTCTGAGTCTTCGTCATCTACTGGATTTCCATCCTCGTCTGCATCTTCTGAAATTTGTGCATGGTTTATTATTATTCTATCTGAAGTATTTGGTTCTGTTACTTCAAATGCTACTTCAATATCATGATAATCTGGTTGTGTCATTGTTTCTGGGTTAAATGCTTGTAATAAGTTAACTCTACCAGATGCTTCTTCTTGAGCTTTAGATAGATAATCTGTCTCTATGTAATCTGCTTCTTCTGGGTTTGTTGTCTCTGTTCCATCTTCCTTATACATTTTCCATCTATGCTCAATATTTGTTTGGTTCTCTGGTAAGAATAATAATCCATCTGGTATATCATCCTTTACAAGTTCTGCATATCCTGCCATGTTACCTTCATTAAATATTCTTATAGTATATGTTACTATGTCCCCTGTTTTTACGTCTACAGGCTCTTTTGTATGCTCATATACATATTCTCCATCTTCTGTAACTGTAAATACAGGAACTCTGTTATCTATTTGTGTCTCATTTACTCCAGTAATAAACTTTCTCAATGCCAAGTCAAACTTTGGAACTGATTCCTCAATTATTAATTTTTCAAAGTCGTCATCATCTTCTTGTCCTGGTATATAGTCATCTCCTGAATTAATTTCATCATCTTTGTATCCAGGTAAGTCTTCATCTGAAGGTAAATCTACATTATCTTCATCTGAGTCTCTATCATCTATAGGTTCATTATTTTTATCTGCATCTTCTGTTATATCTGCAATATTTGTTATTTTTTGTGTTATATCTATATCTTTCTTAACTTTACATCTTACTTGCACATCAATATAGTCTAGTTCTGCACCATTAAATGCTTTTAATAATACTTTGTCATCCCCTGTAGTTCTTGTAGCATATATTTGGTCTCTTGTTGCAGAATATTCTGTGTCTGGAGATGTTATATCTGTAGTAATTGTTCTTCCATCTTCAGATACTTTCCATCCGTATCTTACATTTAACTCGTCATTTACTAAAAATTCTAGTTGAGGTGGTAAATGGTCTGTAATTTCTTTTACATATCCGTCTATTTCACCTTCATTATATACTCTTATTGTATATGTTACTATATCTTCTCTTGCAACAGATACTGGAACCTTTGGATGATTATATATAGCAGTTGTACCACTTCCTTGTACTAGTGGAGATACATCTACATCTGGTTCTCTTGTATAACTTCCATCTAATTCTTTTAGTTCTTCATCATTAACAGCTGTAATAAATTTTCTTAATGCTAAGTCAAATTTTTTATCTCCTGGTGATGGTTCTTCTTCAATTATTAACTTTTCAAAGTCGTCGTCATCTTCTTGTCCTTTATAATGATAATTTGAATCTGATAGGTCTTCTTTATTTGATGTATTACCTCTATAATTCGGTAAATTTTCATCTGATGGTATATTTGCATTAAACATGAATGAGTCTCTATCTGTAGAAGTTAATTTATTTCCGTCTGAAAATGATGTAATTTCTGCTATATTTGTTATTACTCCTCTAAATCCCGTATCTATAACTTTACATCTTACTTGTACTTCTAGGTAGTCTAGCTCGTCTGTAATGCTTCCACCAAATGCTTTTAATAAAGTTTTATTTTCTCTTGAGCCATATAATGCTTCTTGCTCTTCTGTATAAGCTGTATCATATGATGTTATATCTGTTACTAATCTTCTACCATTATTAGATGGTTGCCATCCATATTGTTTATTTAATTCATCATCTGGTAAAAACTCTAATTGTGCTGGTAAATAGTCTGTAATTTCTTTTACATATGCATCTACGTCGCCCTCATTATATACTCTAATTGTATATGTTACTATATCTCCTATTTCAACAAGTATTGGAGCTTTATTATGTCTGTAAGAAGCTGTTGTATCTGTTCCATCTGCTAGTGGTTGTACATCTACTTTTGGTTCTCTTATATATTCTCCATTTGTTGCAATTTCTCTATCATTTATTTTTGTAATAAATTTTCTTAAAGATAAATCTAGAACTCCTCTTTCTGTTGGTCCATCACTAACCACTATTTCATCTTCGAAATCATTTTCTCCTCTTTCTAATACAGCAATAGGTTGTTCTATATCTTCACTTCCACTTACTGTCCAATAAGTTACTACTGTTCCAAAATATGTACCACTAACAGTTAATTTAACTTCCCCTAATTCCGTTGTATTTGGTATAGAAAGATAAAAATCTTGTCCAACTAAATCTTTTATTGTTGTTCCGCTACTAACAGCTTGCTTATTTGAATCCAATATTGTATAGTTTGTCAACACGTTACTACTAGTATCATTTGTTACCTTTAAACTTAATGTATAGTCAAGATTAGATTCTTTTTCTAATCTAAAAGGTCCTACTATATAATTTGAACCAGATACTGAAATTTTTGCTGCTGTGTCTTGGAATGTTATACTTTGTGAATTTGAATGTACATCATAGCTATCTGCTTGTTTTTCAGATTCATCAACAAAGTAATTATATAATTTTGTTATTTCTGAATTTAAGTCACTACCAAATTGTCTTGCAGCATATACATCTCCTAATCTTTCTAATATAGAAGAATCTTCTGTAAAATCTTTATAAGTTAAACTTCCAGCCTCTGCTCTATGAATTTCCAAGTTATTACTATCTGTGTAATCTCCTACTACATTCCATATAGCCATTTGTTGAACTACATCTATAATGTCATCAATTTCTTCATCTGTAAAGTCTATTTCATATATTTGTGATCCTGAACCTGCTACGTAGTTTGTTCCTGCTTCAACTAATATACCCTTGCCAATTCCTGCGTTTTGAAGTAATATCTTCTTATGAGCATGTGCATCCGCTTCTTCACTAGAATCTTTTGGTGCCACATATGCATGGTCAAAAATCCATACCAATCTTTTGTAGTCATGCTCTGTAAGATCTGGTAAGGCTTTTTGAAGTTCATTTAGCATATTTGAAGATTTAAAATCAAAATAACGGTCATAATTAACTCTTTCTGGTGTTCCAGAACCAAAGTCAGAACCTAAACCTACACCTCTATGTAAACAGAATATTGTCTGTCCTTCGTTTTTAGGTGTATTTGAAGATGCTGATGACTCATATAATCTCCAAATTGTCTTTCCGTCAGCTTGATATGTATAGCTGTCTCTGTAAATAGACATTGCGTTAAACCACTTGTCTCCACTTGCTGCATTACTTATACTAAACAATCCAGCTAATATAACAACTGCTACTACTGACAATAGTAATGTTAATACTTTTCTTAGTTTCATAATTTCTCACCCTTTTTAACCTATTACATTATTTATATTTTACTTTCATAATAAAAATAAGTCAATAACAGTATTTACTAAGTT
>OLXK01001570.1_pt1 | contig 15496 bp, 13 predicted proteins | sample 1674321 | NCBI WGS metagenome assembly OLXK01 (sample SAMEA103958162, study PRJEB25191) | human gut metagenome | reverse complement strand
CCTTCAATATTTCATTCGACGAGGACAAGGCATCCGCCCTTGTCCTTTATCTTTCGCAGAAAGGTACGACTGTCGAAACTGAACTTGAAAAAGCGCTCGACACACTTTACAGCAAAACCGTGCCTGCCGGTGTTCGTGATTTTATCGACATGAAATCCGGCACCGCTTCTCCCTCTGCCGTGCCGAAGCTGAAAAAGCCGAGGCCACCCAAAGCAGAACATACGGAAGTCAGTGAGGTAAGCGCCGATGAGTGATATTGACATTACACTGTACCTTAACAAATATCGTGTACGGGCTTTGTCAGACGCACTCGGTGATCAGACTGCCGAAACGGTCGAAGATAAATTGGCCGAGGCGTTCGACACATTGTATCAGGAATATGTTCCCGATGAGCAGCGTGCCTCCATCGAGGCAACGATTGAAAGAGAGGAAGCCGCAGAGCAGGCGCGGCTGGAAGCGGCCCGACGCTTTGCGGTCTACTACATCCGTGAAAACGGTGAAGACCGGCATTTCACAAGCGACTACTTCCTCTCCCCGATGCAAGCAGCCTACCGATACCGCCTCTATGAGCGCGGCGAGTTATCCGACGCCCCTGAAACCTTTGCTGCCGCTTTTATTGAAACGAATCCCGTCAGCCTTGAATACTTCGGCAAGGTCTGTGCGGATATCCATGCGGATGATCGAGTCACTGCGCTGCTCGAATTTGATTTGGACGAAGGTCGGGTCAGTGTTTACGACGGCACGGATAACGAGTGGCAGACCTACTCTCTGCATGATTTTTCCGTTGCGGCTTATAAAGCATTCCGCTCCGATTACCGAAGCGAGGAAGGGCGTCGTAAAATATTCAACAGGAGCCTTGCGGGGAAAGAACTTAGTTTTTCGGAAGAACCATCAAATGATATTACAGTATCTGATATGAAGATGTAACCGCTGTGTCTGCCCCTGTGTCGCCCTGTGAGGCAAAATGGTTGCAATCCCCGACCGAGTCCCCCATCACAACAAAACAGGCGAAATAACGGCTTTCAGGAGGTGACTGTGCAATGCGGAAAATCGGCGGTTCAGCCGTCCGATTTTACTTGCAGGAATAAGAGCCGGGGTTGCAATGCTCCCCGACTCGGTTCACATCGGACGGCAGAGCCGACCGTTAAAGGGCTTTTCGCACTTTCACAATCGGGGTCGCAATAAACGCATTTTCAAGACTTCGGGGTCGGAATTGCAAATATGCCCCATTGTACAAGGAAACATATCGGCGTTGATGGCTCAAAAAAGGAGGTTGCGCATAAAATGTATGCGCAACCTCCTTTGCCGAAAAAGCCTTATTTTATGCGGTTTTTCAACAGAAGGAGATGATGAAAAATGGACGAAACAAAAAAGAAATTTGCTCTGTGGGCATACCCTACCACACTGGAAAAGGTGGAACGCTTGTATCGTTTGGATAACTGCCGAAGCAAATCAGAGTTCATAGAAAAGTCAGTTTTATTTTATGCCGGATATGTTTGCACAGAGGACTGTCGCGAATACTTTCCGGAAGCCATCGTCAGTACAATCCAAGGGTCGCTTGACTCTTTCGAAAATAGAATGGCATCCTTGCTGTTTAAGTATGCTGTAGAACTTGCAATGACGATGCATGTATCGGCTGCAAACTTCCGTGTGGATGAAGATACACTTGCCCGGCTCAGAGGAAAGTGTGTCAATGAAGTCAAGAGACTCAACGGCAAAATTTCATTCGATGACGCTGTCCGCTATCAGAAAGGCAGATAACGATGGCGAGATTTATTTTGAAGTGGAGATATATAAAATCAGGTTCAGCAAAACACAGCACGAATCTTGTAAAATATATTGCCACTCGAGAAGGCGTGGAAAAATGCGATGAATCATGGAAACATCAGTCTGCGACGACGGAACAGCAGCGTCTTATCAAGCAGCTTACCGAGGACTTTCCCGATGCGGTGAACAGTTTTGAGTACCAGGACTATGTCAATGCTCAAACAAAAAGCACAGCCTCAGAATTTATAAGCAGAACCATCGAAGAAAATCTCGACCTCATCGGTAAGAAAGAAAACTATGTCGGGTACATTGCTATGCGGCCGAGAGTTGAGAAACAAGGCGCTCACGGTTTGTTTTCGCAAACGGACAGACAGATAGATCTTTCTGCCGTATCAAAAGAGGTTGCGGAACACGAGGGTGCGGTATGGACAACTATCATGTCTCTTCGCAGAGAGGACGCAGCGAAACTTGGCTATGATAATGCAAAGGCATGGCGTGATCTGCTTCGAGGTCAGGCAAACAAATTGGCAAAGGCCATGGGCATTCCTCTCGGCGACCTGCGTTGGTATGCCGCATTTCATAATGAGGGCAACCATCCGCATATTCATTTGATCTCATACTCGGCAGGGAAAGAACCGTATATGACCGAGCAGGCATTACAAACATTCAAGTCAGACTTTGCCCGAGAGATTTTCAAAAACGACCTCTACCACACATACCAGGACATGACCGCACACAGGAATGAACTGCGCAGGACCGGCAGAGATAAAATTGCGGAAATTGTTCAGCAGATCAATAACAGCGCATATGAAAACGAAACTGTTGTGACGATGCTTCTGGAACTGTCAAAGACGCTTGAAAACTACAAGGGTAAGACGGTCTATGGTTATATGCCCAAGGCGGCAAAGAATCTGATCAACGGTGTCATCGATGAACTCGCCAAGGATGATCGAATTGCAGAACTCTATAATCTATGGTACGAGCAGAAAGAAAATGTTTTTCGCACCTATCAAGATACGATGCCAAAGCGCATCCCGTTATCCGCAAACAAAGAGTTCAACTCTATTAAGAATGCGGTTATCCAGGAAGCGCTCAACATCCTGCACAACAGAATTACCTTTGAAGAAGATATGCAGCAGGAAACGGAAACTCCCGAGGAAACAATGACCTATACAAGTGAAACCGCTTCCAAGAGAAATCCGTGGACTGACCCCAACGATATGCATTGCCAATATATTATGGGGCGTGAACTATTGGATATTGACTCCGAGAATTTCGATCCCGAGGAAGGTATTCGGCTGTTGACTCTTTCTGCAATGCAGGGATTTGATGTTGCAATGTATCGACTCGGGAAACTGTACTTACAGGGTGAAGTGGTTGAGAAAAATGTTGGTGAAGCACTCCAATGGTTTTGGAAAGCGGATGCAAAAGACAATCCCTATGCACAGTATCAGCTTGGAAAACTCTATCTTAAAGGCGAGGATGTGTCGGCAAATTATGTGACTGCACAAAGAATGTTTGAAAAGTCAGTACGCCAGGGCAATGCATACGCGATGTACTCGCTTGCAAAGATGCATCTTCAAGGCACGGCGAAATACAGCGATATTAACTATGCCGTTCGATTGCTCTCAGAAGCAGCAAAACGGGGAAACCAATGGGCAGAGTATCAACTCGGAAAGATGTACCTCTACGGTCAGGGAATTGATAAGGATTACGAACTCGCTGTACAGTTACTGACCTCCTCCGCAAGCAAAGGAAACGAGTATGCTCAACATATTCTTGATAACTACCATCCGTACACGCAAAGTAGTTCGGCAACGGTATTGGCATCTATGCGTCTCTTGGCGAGGCTTTCGCAAATCATCCGTGATGATGCAGAGAAAAGGAATACAAACAGCCGTACAATTGACCGCAAACTCATGCGAAAGATTGAGGAAAAGAAAATGGCTCAAGGTCAAAAGATGGGCTGATAATCAAGGAAAAGGAGTTGCCATGGCAAACTATATTCACTACACGCAGGAACAAAAGGATCGTGCTCGGACAACCGATATTGTAGATTTATTGGAACGGCAAGGTGAACGACTGAAACGGTCAGGAAAAGAATATCAATGGCGCGACGGGTCTGAGAAGGTAACGATTCGAGGAAACCTGTGGTATCACCAGTATGAAGAAGTTGGCGGCGATGCTATAGACTTTGTCCGCAAATTCTATAATAAGAATTATCCCGAAGCAATGGAATATCTGCTTAACGGCTACGGCGGGACTCTGACTGCGGCACCGCCCATCGAGCAAAAAGAAAAAGCATTTAACCTGCCGGAGAAAAATGATAATATGCGCAGAGTATATGCTTACCTTCTCTCGCGCAGAGGAATCAGCAGGGATGTCATAAATGCATTTGCCCGTAAGCAAATGATATACGAATCGCTCCCCCATCATAACGCTGTATTCGTCGGCTATGATACTAACGGGGTAGCGCGTCATGCGCACAAGCGCGGGACAGGCTCACAAAGTACCTACAAAGGAAACGCAGACGGAAGTCTTCCGGAATACAGTTTTCACTGGAACGGTATGAGTAACAGAGTCTTTCTTTTTGAAGCCCCGATTGATATGCTGTCTTACATTACGATGAACCCGAACGGCTGGCAGCAAAATACTTATGCGGCATCCTGCTCCGTGGCGGACAGGGTGCTTTTTCAATGCCTTAAAGACAATCCGAATTTAACAGAGGTGTATTTGTGCTTTGACAGTGATACCGCAGGTCAATCAGCAGCAAAGAGAATATCGGATAAACTGTTTGCGCAAGGCTATAAATCAGAAATCCTCGTACCGGCAAAAAAGGATTGGAACGAGGATTTAATTATGCAGAAGGAAGGTGAACAAGCGTGGACGGAACAATCATACTGATTATTGTGGCAACAATTATGTTCGCCGTTATCGGCGGCGTTACTCTCGCTTCCCACATCTATAATCTTAACAGTATCAAATCCAAAACCGTCGGAGACGGGCAGCATGGTACTGCACGGTTCTCAACAAACTCTGAACTGAGACGAACCTATAAATACATTCCGTATGAGCCGAAAGTTTGGAGAAAGAAAGCTAAGCAGGAAAACCTTAATTTGCCGCAGGGAGTGATATTAGGAGTAAAGAAAAAGAACGGCATTGATTATGCAATGGTTGATGATGACGATGTGCATACTCTTATGATCGGTGCGGCAGGCTGCGGTAAAACCGCTTTCTGGCTTTACCCCAATTTGGAATACGCCTGTGCCGCGGGTATGTCGTTTTTAACAACCGATACAAAGGGTGACCTGTATCGTAATTACGGAAAAATAGCAAAGCAGTACTACGGTTACGATGTGGCTATTATCGATCTGCGCAACCCGACAAAATCAGACGGCAACAATCTTTTGCATCTCGTAAACAAGTATATGGACGAGTATAAGGCCCATCCCGAAAACATAGCGCTGAAAGCAAAAGCCGAAAAATATGCAAAAATAATTGCTAAGACTCTGATATTCAGTGATGGTGATGCGGCATCTTACGGTCAAAACGCATTCTTTTATGATGCGGCCGAAGGTCTGATGACTGCGGTCATTCTGTTGATTGCCGAGTTTGCGCCGCCCGAGCAGAGGCATATTGTGTCTGTATTTAAACTGATACAGGATTTGCTTGCACCAAGCGGTGTGAAGGGAAAAAACCAATTCCAACTCCTTATAGAAAAACTGCCGCCCGAACATAAAACGAGGTGGTTTGCCGGCGCCGCACTGAACACAAGCGACCAGGCAATGGCTTCTATCATGTCGACTGCGATGTCGCGCCTTAACGCTTTTCTTGATTCGGAACTCGAACAAATCCTTTGCTTTGATACGGCGATTGATGCCGAAAAGTTTTGTTCAAGCAAGTGTGCTATTTTTATTGTTTTACCCGAGGAAAATCCCGCAACTTACTTTATGGTGTCGCTGCTCCTCCAACAGTTATACAGAGAAATACTTACTGTTGCAGATGAACACGGCGGTGCATTGAAAAACCGTGTAATGTTCTACATGGACGAGTTTGGAACTTTGCCGGCCATCAGTTCCGCCGAGATGATGTACTCTGCATCCCGTTCCCGAAAGCTATCGCTTGTCAGCATTATTCAGTCATATAAGCAGCTTGAAAAGAATTACGGAAACGAAGGCGCAGATATTATCAAGGATAACTGTCAGGTAACTATTGCAGGCGGTTTTGCGCCAACCTCCGGAACGGCTGATGAAATCTCCAAATCCCTCGGCACTCGGACTGTTATGACAGGCTCGGTCTCAAGAAGCAAAAATGATCCCTCGCAGAGCCTACAAATGACCGAAAGACCGCTCATGACCGCAGACGAACTTAAATCGATGAAGAAAGGAAACTTCATAGTTATGAAGACAGGCACTCACCCATTTGTATCAAAACTGAAACTGTTCTTCAAATGGGGTATCGAGTTTGATACAGAGAAGTACACTGTCCCCGATAAAGGCGCTCGAAAAGTATACTATACGAACAAAGAGATTATCGAGAATAATATACTCGAACAATATCCGGACTCCTACTATCCGCCGTCCCGTTCCGCTCGTAGGTCTGCTTCAGGCGGACAAGCCTTGTCGCAAAGTAATGAGCCTCTGTTCAGAGAACCGGAGCAGAGCGTCCGAACAGATTAAAGGCGGTGATTTTTTATGGCATATTACCGCAAATTATATGATCGAGACGAACTTCCTTCAAGGGCAAAGCTCGTTTACATTTATCTTTACGACAGATGCGATACAGAAAGAAAGGCATGGCCGAGCGTTAAAACCATTGCCAAAGAGTTGTCTATTTCCGATAAGACCGTCCGCCGAGCAATAAAGGACTTGGAAAAAGCGGGGCTTATTCGCAAGGAATATGCAAAGCGAAAAAACGGCTCGTTCACAAGCAACCGTTATTTTTTACTATGATTCGCCAAGGGATTGGTCTGCTTACTATGTGTCAGTAGCCCTCTCCCATTTTGGTAGGCCAAGGAAGTACCCACTCTAAGATATACTACAGCAGAAGAATAGAAGACAGTAACAAAAGAACAGCAACGGTGGATAAACCTGCCGCTGCTGTTCAATCTTTTATTGCTTATGTTTACGATAAAACTCAACCATGAGTTTGTTGAGAATGTCTTGCTGTTGTACTGTAAGCCCCGGGCAATTGCTTGTGCCGCTCTTAAACTCGTGAATCATGGCGTGTATTATTTCTTTCTGCTCGTTTGATAATCCGTCCACCGAAACCATCTCTTCCTTGTCGATACCAACGAGGTAATCAAGCGATACATTGAAGAACACGGCAATATCAGTAAGAACCTCCAATGGCGGGATTCTTAAATTATTTTCATAAGCGCAAATCACGGACTTGCTGCGATTTATTTTCTTTCCCAACGCCGCTTGAGACATATTCCGACTCATGCGAAGTTGCTGTAATCGTATTCCGAAATCGAACAACCTGTACACCTCCTACAGTTCTCTTTCAGTAATATTTTAATATACTTGCGTTTCGTATGAGTAAGCGCTATAATAATATTGTTCCGTATTAGTAGACTTTTATTATTTTATCGTTCTCTAAAATGGAACAAAAGATGAGAGAGGTATATGGTATGAAACTGATTTTTTGTATTGATGACAAGAGCGGGCTGATGTTTTTCGGAAAGAGGCAAAGCCAGGATCAAAACCTAAGAGAGTGGATACTTAACTATGCACAAGGTTCGAAACTGTGGATGAGTCCTTACTCCGCCAAGCAGTTTGGAAACAACGCTTCTGTATTGGCTGATGATGATTATATGGTCAAGGCAGAAGAAAATGATGTTTGCTTTATTGAGGATGGCTCGTATTCGACCGATAACGCGAATGAAATCGTGCTATGCAAATGGAATCGACACTATCCTGCGGATAAGTTCTTTAATACCGACCTAAAAGCCTTGGGCTTCAAGAAGGTCAAGACGGAAGATATTGCCGGAACCTCACATGAGAAGATAACAATCGAAACATACAGGAGGTAACGACGATGAAAGTATCACAGAAGTTATTAGCGGTATTACTGTCTCTTGCGATGTTGTTTTCCCTTGCCGGCTGTGGCTTGGATTCGATAGTGAGTGACAGTCCGACATCTATCTCGGATACAAGCACCGATTCCGAAAGCCAAATTACCGACGGAAGCTCGGAAACCGACAAGCAAACAGAAATTGCCGACGAAGGCTCGGAATCCAATAAGCAAGAGGAAACCACAAGTCCGAGCAGCAAGCCATCAAGTGTCGGCTCAGGATCGGCTACCCCTGTTAAGCCCGCATCTGTCGGCGCCTATGCGGGAACTGCATATGTGGTTATCAATAACAATCAGCCGAACTTTTCAGCGACCGAATTAACTACAGCAGGTTATGAGAAATACTCAGAGCTTGATTCGCTCGGAAGATGCGGTGTTGCGCTTGCCTCGTGCGGCAGGGATACAATGCCGGGAGCAAACGAAACCCGCGGAAGCATCAGCAGCATCAAACCCTCCGGATGGATTCAGGCAAAATATAATGGCATTTCCGGCGGATACTTGTGGAATCGTTGCCACTTGATCGGATGGCAACTCTCCGCCGAAAATGCCAATAGAAAAAACTTGATTTCCGGCACCCGATACATGAACATCGAAGGAATGCTTCCGTTTGAAAACATGGTTGCGGACTACATAAAAGAAACGAATCATCATGTCGCATACAGGGTCACCCCCATATTTGAGGGGAACAATCTTGTGTGCAGCGGTGTCCAAATCGAAGCATATTCCGTAGAGGATAACGGTGAAGGAATCTGTTTCAATGTCTATTGCTACAATGTTCAGCCGGGTATAACTATCGACTATGCGACCGGCAACAGTTCCGGACCCGCGAGTGATAATAGTTCGCAGGCAAAAGCACCTGCGCAAACCGAATCTACAACACAGCCCCCTGCCCAACCCGGCAACACCGAAACGGTATGGGTATCTGCAACGGGCAAGAAATATCATAGAAAAAGCAGTTGCAGCAATATGAAAAATCCATCGCAAATCTCAAAATCCGATGCTATAAGCCGCGGATATGAGCCTTGCAAAAAATGTTATTGACATAGTGTTGAGGGGCACTCATATGAGTGCCTCTTGCTTATTGTCGCAAATTTTCGACAACAGGCTTCAAATTATCGCTTTAGTCTCTGAATCCTGTTGAAAAAATCAGAATTCTATGATATACTATAAATTGTATAGGTGGAATTATATTTTTTCCTCCGATTTTCGTTATTTCACGGGGTGAATATGGATGTCATTGAGTTATGAAAAGCTATGGAAATTGATGAAGGAAAACAGGATGAACAAAAAGGATTTACGAATGGCTGCGGAGCTTACGACAAACACCATGAGTAAATTAAAAAACAATCAGCCTGTAAATGTTAAAGTTCTCATGAATATCTGCAAGGTGTACCACTGTGACATCGGAGATATCATGGAAGTTATTTTAGACGATTGAGGAGATAGAAAATGGCAGTAAGTGAGTATGAAGTTGAAAACCTTTTTATCGAAAGATTAGGGACTATAGGTTATCAATTTATTCAATTGAGGGACTATGCAGAAGTCAAGAAAAACTTTAAGGATCAACTTCAAAAATTCAATAAGGCCGCTATTATCGAATCAAAGGGAAATAGCGAATTGTCTGATTCTGAATTTGATCGTCTGCTGACGCAAATAGAGAATAAAACCGTTTTTGACTCAGCAAAGATTCTGCGAGATAAGCAGTTGCTTGAATTAGATAACGGAAAAACGGTTTATATTGAGTTTTTATCTAAGGATACAGAGAGAAATATATATCAAGTGACTCACCAAGTAACAATGGATAAAGAACATCAGGGAGATGTTGTATACAAGAATCGCTATGATGTCACGGTACTTATCAATGGTCTTCCCCTTGTTCAGATCGAATTAAAGCGCCCCGGTGTGGAAATCAACGAGGCTATCAATCAAATAAACCGGTATCGGCGATATTCCTTTAGAGGATTGTTCCGGTTCATTCAGTGCTTTGTTGTCTCTAATTCTATTCAAACAAAGTATTTTGCAAACGAAAATGAAACGAATGCAGACGGCACATACAAAGCAATATTAAAAAGCCTTGCTTTCTTTTGGACGGATGCAACCAACGAGCGTATCAATCAACTAAATGACTTTACGGATGACTTTTTTACAAAATTCAATATAACTGCCCTGTTAACTGATTATACGGTATTACAGGATACTCTGAAAAATATCATCATTATGCGTCCGTATCAGATTTACGCTACAAAGGCCGTTTTGCGTCGTGTTTTAGAGGAAAACCGCAACGGTTATGTTTGGCATACAACAGGCTCAGGTAAAACGCTTACTTCTTTTAAGTGCGCTTCACTCCTTAGAGATAACGGCAGAATAGATAAGGTGTTTTTCTTGGTTGATCGCAAAGACCTGGATGACCAAACCGTTGACGAATATAACTCGTTTGAAGAAAATTGTGTTGACAACACCGATTCAACCGCTGAGCTCATTAAACGCTTGAAGAACAGCGGAGAAAAAATGCTTGTTACAACCATTCAGAAACTCGCATGTGCGCTTCGCAACGATAGATACAAGCCTATCATGGAAGCCTATAAAACAAAAAAGTGCGTGTTTGTTATTGATGAATGCCACAGAAGTCAGTTTGGGAAAATGCACGGTGACATTCGCAGGAACTTCCAAAATGCAAACTTTATAGGGTTTACCGGAACACCTATATTTGAAGAAAATAAAGGCGCCACAGGTCAAACAACCGCAGATATATTCAACGCAGGAACAATGGATTCCTGCTTACACAAATATCTTATCAAAGAAGCTATTGCAGACGGGAATGTTTTGAAATTCTCTGTTGAATATCAGAACACTTTCAATGTCGTTACGACAAACGCAGCGGATATGACCGTACAGCGTATTGTTCACGAGCAAAGCAATAATCCGAATTTTAATCTGGAAGAATACTGCAAGCGCAATAATATTGACATTTCCAATATTTATAGTGACCAACAGCGCATTGAGTTGGTTACCAACAATATTCTGGAGCATTACGAAAAACATACGAAAATCGGGACAGACACTTATACTTCACTGTTTGCCATTCAGTCAGTTCCACTTCTGCAAAAATACTATTCTGCCTTTAAGAAGTTGAACAAGAAAGGCCTTAAAATTGCCGCTATATTTACATACGCAGCAAACGAGGATATGGACGACGGAGCGGACACGCCACAATCAAGAGAATTCTTAGAGCAGTGTATTGATGACTATAACAAAATGTTTTCTACAGACAAGGAAAAACTTGCGTTTGGTCTTGATACATTCGATGCGTATCGTAAGGATATTGCAAAACGCCTAAAGCAAAAAGAAGTTCCGCAAATTGACATTTTGCTCGTTGTAAATATGTTCTTGACGGGATTTGACTCAAAACCGCTCAACACTTTGTATTTGGATAAACCGTTGTTTTGGCACTCTCTTGTTCAGGCCTATAGTCGAACAAACCGTATTTACAAAGAAACAAAGCAATACGGTCAGATAATTACTTTCCGAAATATTAAAGAGGAACAGGACAAGGCATTAAAGTTGTTTTCGGGCGACGGAAATCCAAATGCTTATTTGCTTGAAAACTATGATTACTATGTTGCCGAATACTCTGACAGAGTTTCAATTTTACGTAGTGTAGCGCCATCCTTTGATATTGCAGGTAGATTGCAATCAGAAGATGATCAGAGAAAGTTTATTGTGTCTTTCCGCTTGGTAGCACAAACGCTCTCCACATTAAAAACATTCTCCAAATTTGATTGGAATGACCTTGCAAATGTTTTGGACGAAGACGAGTTCTTAGGATATAAATCGTGGTATCTCTACTACTACGATTTGGCAAAGAAAGAACGCGAGAAAAATGTTAAAACTACGCTTGTTGATATAGACTTCAATATCGAACTCATTCGAACTGACAAAATCAATGTTGTTTATATCCTCAACCTGCTGAAAGATGTAATCAAGAAGGACGAAACCGAAAAGAAGCGCTCAATTGACTTGATTTTGCGCGAAATCGAGCGTTCAGATAATGAGCGATTGAGAGCAAAGCAGGATATGCTAAAGCGCTTCGTTACAGAAAAGTTTTTCAGCCTTTCACCGGACGAAGACATAGTAAAAGCGTATGAAGAGTTTGAAGTTCAACAGCAAAACATGGATATCGAAATGTTCGCTGAAGACACAGGTATTGATATCGACACGATCAAATTCTTTATGTCGGAATACCAGTTCAAGCACATTATCAGTCTTGAGGATATCCGAAAGCGTCTAAGTCAGAAGGGATACGGCGTTCTTAAAACACTAAAACTATCATCCGAAATAGAAGGATTTGTAAAAGATCAGTACGAAAAATTCAGAGCCGAAGGAGTATAAAAATATGGCGACAGATATTCAACTTCATAAACAACAAGCACAGGAGCTTTCAAATAAACTTTGGGCTATCGCAAATGATTTGCGTGGCACAATGGATGCAAGCAAATTCAAGGATTATATCCTTGGCATCATTTTCTATCGTTTTCTTTCCGAAAAGACAGAAAAGTATATGGAAGAAATCCTTAAAAATGATGGTATAACATATGCGGACGCTCTTGCTTCAAATGACGAAGAACTTCTCGCAGCTCTCGACAAGTATTCCCTCGACAACCTTGGCTACATAATTCGTCCCGAATATAGCTTTGGCTATATTGTCAATATGATTTCCAATAAATACGATGGAAAAGTATTTTCGGTTGATTATCTCGAAAAAGCAATTGCATCTATTCAGCAATCCACTCTTGGCCAGAAATCGGAAGCCGCATTTGACGGAATTTTCGATGCTATGGATCTGAAGGATAAAGATTTAGGCAAGGAAGTTTCTGACCGCACAAAGCAAATTGCAAAAGTCATTAATCGCGTAAACGATATTGAGTTTTCTTACGATGATGCACAGTTTGATGTTCTCGGAACAGCCTATATGATTTTGATAGGCCTTTTTGCCTCTGACAGCGGCAAAAAGGGTGGTGAGTTCTTTACCCCGAGTGCTGTTTCAGAACTTTGCAGTAAACTTGCTACTGTCGGTCTGAAATCCGTAAAAAATGTGTGCGATCCTACATGCGGTTCTGCCTCTATGCTTTTGGAAGTTCGTAAGGCTGTTATAGCCAACGGCGGAACAGCCGAACACGCAGTTGGGCATTACTATGGACAGGAACTTAACGGAACAACATATAACCTTGCTCGTATGAATATGTTGATGCACGATGTTCCCTATCAATATTTCAATCTTTTCAATGATAACACTCTTGAAAAGGATAACTTCGGGGCAACTAAGTTTACTGTCCAGGTTGCAAATCCTCCATACTCTGCAAAATGGTCTGCCTCATCCTCCTTCCTTGACGATCCTCGCTTTAGCGGCGCAGGCAAACTTGCTCCGTCGAGTAAAGCGGATTTTGCATTTGTTGAGCATATGGTTTATCATATGGATGATGACGGTCGTATTGCTGTTTTACTTCCGCACGGTGTTTTGTTCCGCAGCGGCAGTGAGGATACGATTCGCAGATATTTAATTAAGGATCTGAATGTACTCGACGCCGTAATTGGTTTACCGGCAAACCTTTTTCACGGCACGGGCATCCCTGTTTGCTGCCTTGTTCTTCGGAAATATCGCAATGGCAATGCGGGGAATGTATGCTTTATCGACGCAAGTAAGTATTATACCCCCGGCAAAAACATGAACCAACTCTCTGCCGAGGATATAGATCGTATTGTAAATGCTTATGTTGAGCGTAAAGACATCGATAAATTCTGCCATGTGGCAGAGATGAGTGAAATCGAGGAAAACGATTTCAACTTAAACATTCCGCGGTATGTCGACACTTTTGAAGAAGAACCGGAAATCGATATAAAGGCAGTTATGGCTGAAATAAAAGAACTCGAAAGCCAACGCGCAAGCCTTGATGATGAGATTAACAAGTATCTGAAAGAACTCGGAATATTGGAGGACTAATTAGTATGAAAAGTGATAAAACAACCCCTAATGTTCCAACTTTGAGATTTGCGGAATTTACGGACGAATGGGGAAAATACGAATTATCGCACTTTGTAACTCGTATAACGCGCAGAAACAAAAACAATGAATCTTCATTACCGCTGACTATATCAGCACAATATGGACTTGTAGATCAAATATCATTTTTTAATAAGACGGTTGCAAGTGTTGATTTGTCCGGATATTATCTCCTTTATAATGGTGATTTCGCATATAACAAAAGCTACTCAAATGATTATGCCTGGGGTGCGGTCAAGCGACTGGATAAGTATGAAAAAGGTTGTCTGTCAAGTTTATACTTTGTGTTCCGTCCAAATGATAATATCGATTCTGACTATTTAACTCATTATTTTGAATCAAGTAAATGGCACAAAGGTATTTCCAACATTGCCGGCGAAGGCGCAAGAAACCATGGCTTATTGAACATGGCGGTTGATGATTATTTTGCAACAAAGCACTATCTTCCATCATTGCCTGAACAAAAGAAAATAGCTCGGGTTTTTAATGCTATCACGAGACGCATTGGGATACAAAACAAAATCATTAGCAAGTATGAAACCCTAATTAAAGGGCTTTGTAATATGATTTTTCCCAGTATAGAAGGAAGCATTTTGCCTTTAAAAGCTATAGTGAGTATAGAAAAGGGACAGCAGATCAACGGTATGTCACTTGCGAAGACTGGCAAGTATTATTACCTGAACGGCGGAATAGCCCCATCGGGATATATTGACGATTACAACACATCCGAAGAAACTATATCAATTAGCGAAGGTGGAAATTCTTGCGGGTTCGTATCGTATAATCTCCAAAAATTTTGGAGCGGTGGACACTGTTATACTCTAAAAATCATGGCCGAAAAGTGCCGCTCAAAGTATCTTTTTTTCTACTTGAAATACAAAGAAAAAGACATCATGCAACTTCGCGTTGGATCAGGATTGCCGAATATTCAAAAGAAATCACTTGAGAACTTCAATGTCAAACTACCGAATTATAAGAAACAATGTTTCGTTGAGCGTGTTTTTGAAGTTGTAACGGCAAAAAAGGAGATTGAAAACGCCCTACTCGAACGCTTTCAATCCCAAAAGAAGTTCTTATTGAGTAAAATGTTTATATAAACATTGACTTTATGAGAAATGCTTTTTGCTTTTGCAGAGCAGAAAGCATTTCTTTTTCTATTCCAAGTTTTATGTCGTAAGCATCAAGTGCTTCTGTAATCCTTTTTCGCAACGATTTTTCGGGATAATAGATTCGCTCATTAGAATAATCTTTGAAATATATGTGCGGAATACCGGAGCCGACCTTGTATTTTTCAAAATCAATTGATGACATTGCAAAGTAGAGATACCTTGCATCGCATGCTTCATTGGGGATCAGTACAACTGATGTTCCAATCACAGAGTATTTCCCCTCCGCAAATTGAATTTTCCCTGCTTTCGAACCGTCTTTCAATACCAAAATTCCGTTCTCTTCAAACTGATATGTATCAATAGCGGCGATTGCTCCACTTGCACCAAGAACCTTATATTCACCACGGTGACAGGTAGATACCATATTTTCTTGCAATGCAGAAGTCTTACATTTCACCAAGTCCGACAGGCTTACTGATTTGTTATG
>OLXK01001560.1_pt1 | contig 15571 bp, 5 predicted proteins | sample 1674321 | NCBI WGS metagenome assembly OLXK01 (sample SAMEA103958162, study PRJEB25191) | human gut metagenome | reverse complement strand
TGGAAACCTATTCCCGCCGCCTGTTCGACGCGGTCGATTACGTAGGACTTGGCACCTGCGAATTCATGGTGACCGAGCAGGGCAAGGTCTACTTCCTGGAAGTCAATCCGCGTCTGCAGGTGGAACACACCGTCAGCGAAGAGGTCTGCGGCCTTGATTTGGTGCGAGAACAGCTCACCATCGCCAACGGCGGCGAGCTAACCGTCGACCACCCGCTGCGCGGACACAGCTTCGAACTGCGTCTGACCTGCGAGGATCCAGCCAAGAACCTCGCGCCGAGCTCCGGCACGCTGACCAAGCTCGCATGGCCGTCCGGCCCGGGCATCCGCGTCGATTCCGGCGTGGTGGAAGGCGACACCGTCTCCCCGAAGTTCGATTCGATGATGGGCAAGCTCGTGGTCACCGCCTCCGACCGTGCGACAGCCGTGGCACGTGTGCGCCGCGCGTTGGAAGAGCTCAAGGTGGAAGGCGTGCCGACCCCGGCAAGCCTGTTCGAGCTGATCTTCAACGACGACGAGTTCACCGCCGAGCATGGCGTGGCCTACGACGTGAGCACGAAATGGCTGGAACGCAAGTACCTGAACAAGGAAGCATCCTCCACCAAGGGCGGCCAGCCGGCATCCATGGCCGGCGCTTCGGGTGCGAAGGAAGCCGAGCAGAAGGAATCCAGCGAAACCTTCGTCATCGAAGTCAACAACCATCGTGTGTCGCTGACCGTGCCGAACGACATCGTGGCCAATCTGACCGGCGGCGCCAAGGCGCGTGACGCCAAGCGCGCCATTCAGCCGCTGCGCGGACAGGGCCTGCACCACGTCGAAAAGAAGCAGCAGGGCAACGACGGCCAGTCCGGTGTGATCGCCAGCCCGATGCAGGCGGTCGTCACACGCATCAACGTCGCCGAAGGCCAGGACGTGGCCAAGGGCGACCTGCTCGTCGTGCTCGAATCCATGAAGATGGAGAACTACGTGTACGCGCCGGTCAAGGGCACCGTCACCAAGATCTTCGTCGGCCCGGCCGCAGGCATCGAAGCGGGCGAGACGTTGATGACCATCGACGTCAACGGCGCTTCCAAGGCGGCTGACGGCAAGCCGGCAACGGACGGTAATACGGAAACCAAGACGGAAGGCGGCGCGAAATGACCGACATCATCGCAAGCCCGGCCGTCAAAGAGGCCGTGAAGGTCGTCATGGAACAGCAGGAGCGACTGGGTGACGAAGCGGCTGCCGAAGCCCGCGAATCGCAGCCGATCCGTACGTCCGTGCTGCGTGCCGCGCAGCTCGCCGCCGAAGCCGAAGACCACGCCCGCGGCCGCCAGCACGTCAAAGGCAAGCTGACCGCGCGCGAACGTCTCGACCTGCTGCTTGATACCGGTTCCTTCGAGGAAATCGGCCGTTTCCGCGGCGGCGACATCAACGGTGGCCGCGCGGGCTCCGCCGTCATCACCGGCTTCGGCGAGGTGTTCGGCCGCAAAGTGGCCGTCTACGCGCAGGACTTCTCCGTCAAAGGCGGCACGCTTGGCGTGGCCGAAGGCCGCAAGATCTGCCATCTGATGGACAAGGCGCTCGACCTCAAGGTGCCGATCATCGCGCTCATCGACTCCGGTGGCGCGCGCATCCAGGAGGGTGTGGCCGCGTTGACCGAATACGGCCACCTGTTCCGCAAAACCTGCGACGCCAGCGGTTTCGTGCCGCAGCTATCGCTGATCCTCGGCCCCTGCGCCGGCGGTGCCGTCTACTGCCCGGCCCTGACCGACCTGATCATCATGACCCGCGAGAATTCCAACATGTTCGTCACCGGTCCCGACGTGGTCAAAGCGGCCACCGGCGAAGTGATCAGCATGGACGATCTGGGCGGCGGCTACGTGCACAACGCCACGTCCGGCGTGGCCCACTATCTCGGCGAGGACGAGGCCGACGCGATCGACTACGCGCGTACCGTGCTCGCCTATCTGCCGTCCAACTCCGACCAACAGCCGCCGGTCTACGCGTACGCGGCGACCCGCGCCGACCGTGACGTGGCCAAACGCCTCGCCACCATCGTGCCGGACAACGACCGCCAGCCGTATGACGTGCTCGACGTGATCCGCTGCATCGTGGACTACGGTGAATTCGTGCAGGTGCACGAACTGTTCGCCGCTTCAGCGGTGGTCGGCTTCGCCTGCGTCGACGGCCATCCCGTCGGCATCGTGGCCAACCAGCCGAACGTCAACGCCGGCATTCTCGACGTCGACTCATCCGAAAAAGTGGCGCGATTCGTGCGCTTGTGCGACGCGTTCAACCTGCCGGTCGTCACCTTGGTGGACACCCCGGGCTACAAGCCAGGCGCCGAACAGGAACATGCGGGCATCATCCGCCGTGGCGCGAAGGTCATCTACGCCTACGCCAACGCGCAGGTGCCGCTCGTCACCATCATCCTGCGCAAGGCCTTCGGCGGCGCATACATCGTGATGGGCTCCAAATCCATTGGCGCGGACATGAACTTCGCCTGGCCATCCAGCCAGATTGCGGTGCTCGGCGCGGCCGGCGCGGTCAACATCATCCACCGCAAGGACCTGCAGAAAGCCAAAGACAACGGCAAGGACGTTGAAGCGCTGCGCGCCAAGTACATCGCCGACTACGAACGCACCACCGTCAACGCGAACCTTTCGCTGGAAATGGGCGAGATCGACGCCATGATCGACCCCGAACAGACACGCGAGACCATCATCGAATCGCTCCGCCTGCTCGCCAGCAAGAAACGCGTGCGCCGAACCAGCAAACACCACGGCAACCAGCCGCTGTGACGGACGCAACGCGACGCAACCAACGTAAGCAACCACAACAATCGCAAGAAATTTTGGAACAAGTAAGGAAGATTATGAACACCTTTTTTCTTGATCGACTGAACAGCGAGCCCCACGCGCTCGCCTTCGCCGGCCAATCCACCCCGTGGCCGGTGGCGCTCGCCGACCAGAGCGCGAATCCGGCGCTCGACGAGGCCCTGCACACCCATGCGGCCGCCGCGCAGGCGCTGCTGTATCCGGTGTCCGCCGAGCTGCTCGCCACCACCGGACGCCCGGTCGACCTGTTCGGCTTCGAACCGAACCCGGCACGTCTGGGCGCCGCAGCCGCGGCTTCCGCCAGCGTTCCCGGCATCGCGCTGACCCAGCTGGGCGCGCTGCTCGACGCCGCCGCACTCGGCTACAATCCGGCCCAGGCCAAGCCGGTCGCGGTGCTCGGCCACTCCCAGGGCGTGCTTGCCGTGCATATGGTGCAGGCGATCTGCGAAGCCGGTTCCATCGACGCAGCCGCAGCCAAGATCGACGAGATTCTTGCGATCGCAACGCTGATCGGCGTCGCCGGCACCCGTCAGGCACGCCAGCTCGGTCTCGCCGCACGCCACGGCGAGGCGACCCCGATGCTGTCCGTCAAGGACATCACCCGCGCCCAGGTGGACGCGCTGATCGAACGCGTCGACGGCGCACGTGGCCCGATCGCCGTGGCCGTCACCAATTCCGCCACGCATTACGTGTTGTCCGGCTATCCGGAGGACCTGGCCGCATTCGGCGTGGAGGTCGCCAAGGAACACAAGCGTCAGGCCAAGCTGCGCGAAGAGAAGGTGCGTGGCGGCCGCGTGTTCGACCCGACGCTCGAATATCTCGACGTGACCCTGCCGTTCCACAGCCCGCTGATGGCCGATGCCGTCTCCCAGGCCGTCGCATGGGCCGAGGCCTGCGGCATCAACGCCGACCATGCCCGTGAGCTCGCCGCCGAAGTGCTGCTCAACCATGTGGATTGGGCCGCCCGCGTGCGCGCCCTGATGAAGTCCACCGATCCGAGCGCCCTGTGGGTGCTGGACTTTGGTCCGGGCAACACCGTCGGCAAACTGTTCTCCACCGTGGCCCAGGGTACCGGCGTCGGCGTGGTGGAGGCCTCCACCGTGGCCGATCGCGGCGCGCTCTCCACGCTTGAGACCCTGCCGGAACGCACCCAGAACTGGACGCGTTTCGCGCCGAGCATCATCCACACGTCCGCCGGAGACAAGGTGCGCACCGCGTTCACCGAACTTACCGGCAAGGCTCCGGTGCTGCTGGCCGGCATGACCCCGACCACCGTGGAGCCGGAGATCGTGGCGGCTGCCGCCAACGCCGGCTACTGGGCCGAGCTCGCAGGCGGCGGCCAGGTCACCGCCAGCGTGTTCGACCGTCACGTGGCCAAGCTCGAGGAGGAACTCGAGGAAGGCCGCACCGTCGAATTCAACGCCATGTTCATGGACCGCTACCTGTGGAACCTGCAGTTCGGCTCCCAGCGCATCGTGCCGAAGAAGCGCGCCAGCGGCACGCCGATCGACGGCGTCGTCGTCTCCGCCGGCATTCCGGAATTCGACGAGGCCGTGGAACTCATCCACAACCTCAACGCCGACGGCTTCCCGTACGTGAGCTTCAAGCCGGGCACCGTCGACCAGATCCGCCAGGTGGTGCGCATCGCCAAGGCCGTCGCGCCGACCAAGGTGCTCATCGAGGTCGAAGGCGGCTCCGCAGGCGGCCACCACTCTTGGGAATCGCTTGACGATCTGCTGCTGAGCACCTACGCCGAAGTGCGCGAGCAGTCCAACCTCGTGCTCGTGGTCGGCGGCGGCATCGGCACGCCGGAACGCGGCGCCGACTACATCACCGGCGAATGGGCCACCGAATACGGCCGTCCGCTCATGCCTGTGGACGGCGTGCTTGTCGGCACCGCCGCCATGACCGCCAAGGAAGCTCACACCAGCCCCGAAGTCAAGCAGATGCTCGTCAACACCCCGGGCATTCCGGTCAAGGGCGATGGCAATGATCCGTTCGCCCCGCTGGGCGAGCAGTGGGTGCCGTCCGGCCAGGCCAAGGGCGGCGTCACCTCCGGTCTGAGCCACCTGCATGCCGACATCTACGAGCTGGAGAACTCCTCCGCCCGCTGCGGCCGCCTGCTGGTGCGCGTGATGAAGCACCCGGAGGAGCTGGAAAGCCGTCGCGACGAGATCATCGCGGCGCTGAACGCCACCGCCAAGCCGTATTTCGGCGATCTGAAGACCATGACCTACCTTGAGTGGGCCCAGCGTTTCGCCGACCTCTCCTTCCCGTGGGTGGACGAAACCTACGCCGATCGCTTCCTGCACCTGCTGCAGCGCATCGAAGCCCGCGTCACCACGCAGGAAATCGGCGAATTCGCATCGCTGTTCGCTTCCCGCGCCGACGTCGAAGCCGATCCGAACGCCGCGATCGCCAAGCTTGCCGAAACCTACCCGCAGGCCGGCAAACTGACCGTCACCCCGATGGACGAGGCGTGGTTCCCGGTGCTCGTGCGCGAGTATCCGAAGCCGATGCCGTTCGTGCCGGTCATCGACAACGACCTGCTGCGTTGGTGGGGCCAGGACCAGCTGTGGCAGTCCGAGGACTCCCGCTATTCCGCCGATTCCGTGCGCATCATCCCCGGCCCGATCTCCGTGGCTGGCATCACCACCGTGGATGAGCCGGTGGCCGACATCCTCGGCCGCTTCGAAGCCGCCATGGTCAAGCGCGTGTCCGCCGAATCGGCGAGCGCCGACAAGACCGCCTTCGCCCAGTTGGGCGCGGCCGTCTCCGCCGAGGAATTCATCCGCAAATCCCCGAACATCTCCTGGGTCGGCCACCTCATGGCCAACCCGGCGTACGGCACCGCCAACGGTGACGCCAACTATGAGATCCGCAAGGTGGCTGTCGAAGGCAGTGTCGAAAAGTACGACCTCGACATCCATCTCGACACCTTCTGGGACAACGATCCGGACGGCGGCGCCTCCAAGCACGCCGTACGCGACATCGTCATTCCGCTGAACGTCGACGGCAACGAATCCGGCCTGTTCCCGGTCGTGGACCGCGACCGTCTGCCGGAGCACGTCTACCGCATGCTCGCCGACACCGCGGGTATCGGCAACACCGCCATCACCGGCGACAAGCTCACCGCCATGCCGCAGATCGAGGAAGTGTCCGACAAGACCGCCTTCCCGTTCGGCCAGGCGCACACCGGCTACACGCTGTCCGCCAACCTCGGTTTCGACCATGAGGCCGCCACCGGCGGCGCGCTGCCGAGCGACCTCGTGCCGTCCCGCATCGCCCCGGACGCGCTCGTCGGACCGGCTTGGCCCGCCATCTACGCGGCCCTCGGCTCCGTGTACGTCAACGGCTTCCCGGTCATCGAAGGCCTGCTCAACGCCGTGCATCTCGACCACCTCATCGAACTCGAGGTGAGCGAGGACGAGCTGCTGAAGCACACCGGCGAGCGCATCGAGCTCACCAGCTGGGCCGACGACTACTTCGAATCCGCTTCCGGCCGTGTGGTGACCATCCACGTCACGCACACCGCTCAGGACGGTACGCTGCTTGCCAACGAAACCGAGCGTTTCGCCATCCGCGGCCGCGCGTACTCCGACGCGCTGCCGCCGGAAGCGCCCGACTATGGTGGAATCGAAGCCGAAATCGAAAGCACTCCGCGCCGTCTGCTGCGTCGTGTGAAGGTCGTCGCTCCGCACGAGATGACCGCCTTCGCCCGTACTTCCGGCGATTTCAACCCGATTCACACCTCCCATCGCGGTGCCGCCGTCTCCGGTCTCGCCGCGCCGCTCGTGCACGGCATGTGGCTGTCCGCCACCGCCCAGTACGCGGTGCAGGCGCTCGACGAGAAGGGCGCGCATTACGAGATCGCAGGCTGGACGTACAACATGTACGGCATGGTGCAGCTCGACGACGAGGTGGAGATCTCCATCGAACGCGTCGGCCGCGTGGCGCATGCCGGCATGGTGCTGGAAGTGACCAGCCGCATCGACGGCAACATCGTGTCCCGTGGCACCGCCATCGTGCGTGCGCCGAAGTCCGCCTTCGTCTACCCGGGCCAGGGCATCCAGAAGCAGGGCATGGTGCTCGACGAGCGTGCCAAGTCCCCGGCCGCACGCGAGGTGTGGGAGCGCGCCGACAAGGTGACCCGCGAGAAGCTCGGCTTCTCCATCCTCGCCGTCGTGCGTGATAATCCGAAGGAACTGACCGCCAACGGCGTGACCTACCGTCATCCGGAAGGCCTGCTCAACCTGACCCAGTTCACGCAGGTGGCGCTCGCCACCGTGGCGTTCGCCCAGACCGCTCGTCTGCGCGAAGCCGGCGCGGACATCTGGCCCGCCTACTTCGCGGGCCACTCGCTGGGCGAATACAACGCGCTGAGCTCCTTCGCCGGCGTGATTCCGCTGGAAACCGTGCTTGAGCTCGTGTTCCACCGTGGCTCCACCATGCACCACCTCATCCCGCGTGACGAGAAGGGCCGTTCCAACTACCGTATGGGCGCGCTTCGTCCGAACCAGTTCGGCGTGGGCGACGACGGCGTGCGCGAATACGTCGAATCCGTTTCGAAGGCTTCCGGCGAGTTCCTGCAGATCGTCAACTACAACCTTGCCGGACAGCAGTACGCCGTGGCCGGCACCATCGCCGGTCTGAAGGCGCTGAAGGCCGATTCCGCCCGCCGCGTCGCCGAATACGGCGGCAAGCCGGCGTTCATGCTGGTGCCGGGCATCGACGTGCCGTTCCACTCCACGCTGCTGCGCAAGGGTGTGCCGGAGTTCCGCGACAAGCTTGACGCGCTGCTGCCGAAGCACATCGACTACCGTGGCCGTCTGGTCGGACGTTACATTCCGAACCTGGTGGCCGTGCCGTTCGAGATGACCAAGGAATTCGCCGCGAAGATCCTCGAGGTCGTGCCGTCCGAGCGCATCAAGGCCGCGTTGGACGATCCGAAGGTGTGGGATTCCTACGCCGAGGACGACCAGAAGCTCGGCCGTCTGCTGCTCACCGAACTGCTGAGCTGGCAGTTCGCCTCCCCGGTGCGTTGGATCGAAACCCAGGCGCTGCTGTTCGGTTCCGCCGAACAGGGCGGCCTCGGCGTGGAGGAGTACGTCGAGGTGGGTCTCGGCAACGCTCCGACGCTCGCCAACCTCGGCGCCAAGACGCTGCGCCTGCCGCAGTTCGCCGGCCGTGACGTGACCGTCTACAACGTCGGCCGCGACGAAGGCCGCGTCTACATGACCGATTCCGATTCCCTCGTTGCCGACGACGATGCTGACGATTCCGCCGCAGCCGCTCCGGCAGCAGCTTCGGCTCCGTCCGCTGCCGCCGCAGCGCCTGCCGCAGTCGCCGCAGCACCCGTCGCCGCAGCACCCGTCGCCGCAGCACCGGCTGTCGCCGCACCGGCCGCACCTGCCGGCGCTCCGTCCGGCGCCGCCGTCGCGGATATTCCGTTCAACGCTTCCGACGCGATCGCCATGCTGCTGGCATATTCGGCGAAGGTGCGTCCGGACCAGATCGGCGAATCCGACACCACCGACACCCTGACCAACGGCGTCTCCTCTCGCCGTAACCAGCTGCTCATGGACATCAGCTCCGAGCTGGGCGTGGCTTCCGTGGACGGCGCCGCCGAAGCGACCGTCAAGGCGCTGAGCGCGCTGGTCAACAAGGTCGCTCCGAACTACAAGGCGTTCGGTCCGGTGCTGTCCGACATCGTCCGCGACCGTGTGCGCGGCCTGTTCGGCGCCGCCGGCGTGAAGCTCGGCCAGATCACCAAGCGCGTGACCGACACCTGGCAGCTCGGCGAAGGCTGGGCCTCCCACGTGGTCGCAGCCCTTGTGCTGGAAACCCGCGAAGGCGCCAGCTCCCGCGGTGGCGACCTCGCCTCGCTGAGCACCGAAGCCGCTTCCAACGCGGCCGCCGCCAACGCGCTGATCGACGCGGCCGTGCAGAAGGTCGCCTCCGACAAGGGCGTGGCCGTCGCCATGCCGAGCGCAGGTGGCGCAGCCGGCGGTGCCGTGGTCGATTCCGCAGCCCTGGACGCGTTCGCGGCCAAGGTGACCGGTGCCGACGGCGTGCTCGCCTCCACCGCCAAGTTCGTGCTGAACCAGCTGGGCGTCACCGCTCCGGTGGCCGACGACTCTGCCGACGAGAACGCCGCCGTGGTGGCCGCCGTCGAAGCCGAGCTCGGCTCCGACTGGCCGAAGCAGGTCGAACCGCGCTTCGACGAGCGCAAGGCCATCCTGTTCGACGACCGTTGGGCATCCGCACGCGAGGACCTGTCCCGCGCCTACTACGACAACGACGCCTCCGCACTGGACGGCAGCTTCATCGGCCTGGGCAAGGCCGTCGCCGATGAAGCCGCATGGTACGCGGGCAAGACCGCTGACGCCGAGCTTGCCGCCGCGTTCAAGCGCGTGGCCGGCGAGGCGCTCGAGCAGACGGACGAATCCGCCGAAGCAAGCCGCTTCGCAGGCGATATCGCCGTCGTGACCGGCGTTGCCCCGAACTCCATCGCAGCGCAGGTGGTCAACGGCCTGCTCGCCGGAGGCGCAACCGTCGTGGCCACTTCGCACAGCTTCAGGCAGAGCGTGAAGGCCTGGGCCAAGCAGACCTACCGCGAGCATGCGGCAGGCGACGCCAAGCTGTGGCTCGTTCCGGCGAACCTGTCCAGCTACCGTGACGTGGATGCTCTCGTGGCGTGGGTCGGCAACGTGCAGAAGAAGACCTCCGGCGCGACCACCACGATCCTGAAGCCCGCCTACGAGCCAAGCCTGTTCTTCCCGTTCGCCGCTCCGCCGGTGCACGGCACGTTGGCCGATTCCGGCGAGCTGTTCGAATCGCAGGCGCGCCTCATGCTGTGGGGTGTGGAACGTGCGATCACCGGCTTCGCGAAGATTGGCGCCGACACCGACGTGCAGCACAAGCTGCATGTGATCCTGCCGGGATCCCCGAACCGTGGCGTCTTCGGCGGCGACGGCGCGTACGGCGAGGTCAAGAGCGCCTTCGACGCGATCGTCAACCGCGCCCGCGCCGAAAAGGTGTGGTCCAGCCGCGTCACCTTCGCCCATCCGAAGATCGGCTGGGTGCGTGGCACCGGCCTGATGGGCGGCAACGATCCGCTGGTCGAAGTCGTGGAACGTCACGGCCTGAAGACCTACTCCACCGCCGAAATCGCGGTCAAGCTGCTCGAGCTGTCCACCAAGGAATCCCGCGAACAGGCCGTCAAGGCCCCGCTCGACGTGGACCTGACCGGCGGCCTCGGCAGCGAGCCGATCAACATCAAGGCACTGCGCGCCGAAGCCATGGAGGACGCGGCCAAGGCCGCTGCCGCCGAAGCCGGCGATGAGGACAAGCAGGGCGATTGTGCCGCTGCGGCAACGCTGATCAAGGCACTGCCGAGCCCGCGCGCCCCGCGTCAGGCGAAGGTCGATCTGAAGGATTGGCAGCACGTCACCGCCCGTCCGGAAGACGAGATCGTCATCGTCTCCATCGGCGAGCTGGGCCCGTGGGGCTCCGGCCGCACCCGTTTCGAAGCCGAACTCGGCATCCACTCCGACGGCAAGGTCGACCTGTCCGCCGGCGCGGTGCTCGAACTGGCTTGGAACATGGGCCTGCTGACCTGGAACGACAGCCCGAAGCCGGGCTGGTACGACACCGACGGCAACCTGGTGCCCGAAGAGGACATCGCCGAACGCTACCACGACGAGGTCGTGGCCCGCTCCGGCGTGCGTCCGTTCGAAGAGGGCATGGGCAACGATTACAAGGACGGTGCCGACGAGGAGGAGGCCGAGGTGTTCCTCGACCACGATGTGACCTTCTCCGTTCCGACCCGTGAGATCGCCGAGGAATACGTCAAGCTCGACGAAGCCCACACCAGCTACGCGGCCGACGCCGAATCCGGCGAGTGGAACGTCACCCGCCACGCCGGCTCCATGATCCGCGTGCCTCGCCGCGCGGCCATGACCCGCACCGTCGGCGGCCAGTTCCCGAAGGGCTTCGACCCGGTCAAGTGGGGCATTCCGGCCTCCATGGTCGGCGACGTGGACAAGATCGCCCTGTGGAACATCGTCACCACGGTCGACGCCTACCTGTCCGCAGGCTTCACCCCGGCCGAGATCCTCGAAGCCGTGCACCCGTCCATGGTGGCCTCCACGCAGGGCACCGGCTTCGGCGGTATGGCCTCCATGAGGAAGCTGTACCTCGACCGGTTCCTCAACCACGAGATTCCGACCGACATCCTGCAGGAAGCCCTGCCGAACGTCGTCGCGGCACACGTGATGCAGTCCTACATCGGCGGCTACGGCAACATGATCCAGCCGGTCTCCGCCTGCGCCACCGCCGCCGTCTCCCTTGAGGAAGGCGCCGACAAGATCGCCCTCGGCAAGGCCGACTTCGTGGTCACCGGCGCGATCGACGACATCGGTGTGGAATCCGTGATCGGCTTCGGCAACATGAACGCCACCGCCAACTCCGAGGAGATGTACGCCAAGGGCATCGACGCGCGCTTCTTCTCCCGTGCCAACGATCGTCGCCGCGGCGGCTTCGTCGAATCGCAGGGCGGCGGCACCATCCTGCTGACGCGCGGTGACATCGCGCTGAAGCTCGGCCTGCCGGTCGCCGGCGTGGTCGGATTCGTCCACTCCTACGCCGACGGCGCGCACACCTCCATCCCGGCTCCGGGACTGGGCGCGCTCGCAGCGGGCATGGGAGGCAAGGACTCCAAGCTCGTGCATGACCTCGCCAAGCTCGGCGTCACGCCGGACGACATCGCCGTGGTCTCCAAGCACGACACGTCCACCAACGCCAACGACCCGAACGAGTCCGAACTGCACAACACGCTGGCCCACGCCATCGGCCGCACCGACGGCAACCCGCTGTTCGTGATCTCCCAGAAGTCGCTCACCGGCCACGCCAAGGGCGGTGCCTGCATCTTCCAGGTCAACGGCCTGACCCAGCTGTTCAAGTCCGGCGTCGTTCCGGCGAACGCGGCCCTCGACTGCGTCGACCCGAAGCTCAAGCGCGACGACCACATGGTCTGGCTGCGCGAGCCGCTGAAGGTCGGTTCCGTCAAGGCCGGCCTGGCCACGTCGCTCGGCTTCGGCCACGTGTCCGGCTTCGCCGCGATCGTCAACCCGGGCGCCTTCGAGGCTTCCGTGGCCAACACCGCGGGCGAGGACGCGCTGAACGAATGGCGCGACCGTGCCAACGCGCGTCTCGCCGCCGGCCAGCGTCGCCTTGAAGAGGGCATGATGGGGCGCGCCGCGCTTTACGAGCCGATCGACAACCGCCGCTTCCACGAGGACGGCCGCGGCTACGACGCGCACGAGGTGGAGAAGGCCATGCTGCTCGATCCGAACGCGCGCCTTGCGTCCACCGGCTATTTCGAAGCGTGAGACGGCTACGTCGAAATCTGTCCTAAATATGGGCAAATGATGACGGCCTGATAAGAAAAGGGCGATACTTCTGCACAGATGTATCGCCCTTTTCCATATGACATGGTCGGGGCATTCCCGGGGTAACCCCGATTAATAATTCCTAGGAAGGCGGAGAAATGCTGGGTCTAGGGCATGACGTCGTTGACGTGCCTGCGTTCGCCAAGCAGCTGAATGAGCCGGGGACGCGTATGCGCAATCTGTTCTCCATGCGCGAGATATGGCAGACGGCGCAACGGTCGCAGCTCAAGCATGATGACGAGGCGGTGCACCTCGCCGCCCGCTGGGCAGGCAAGGAGGCGTTCCTGAAAGCGTGGTGCGCGGCCATTTCGCGGCATGCGAAAGACGGCGCCGAAGTCGCATATCCGTACACGCTCGACAACTTCCCATGGGTGCGCATCGAAATTCTCGACGATTCCCACGGCGTGCCGCGCGTCATACTGTCCTCCGAAGTGCAACGCAAGGTGCAGCAGTCGTTGGGCCTGCCGTTGGATCCGGTGCGCCAGTCGTACGATATCTCCATATCCATAAGCCATGACGGGCCGATCGCCTCCGCCGTGGTCATGCTCGAAATCTGAAATGCCATTCCCGCTTGCAAAAGTTGGTGGGATGTGTATAATAGCTCGAGTCGTTTCGTGTCGGATTCGGACGTAGCGGCAACACGCGGATGTAGCTCAATGGTAGAGCCTCAGTCTTCCAAACTGATTACGCGGGTTCGATTCCCGTCATCCGCTCCACAACAGCATCAGAGAAGAAGAAGGCGTGCCTCAAGGCACGCCTTTCGTATATCCGTATGCCCGGGCATACGATTGCCCGGGTATGCTGGAACGGGCCGCGGCGTGCGGCGGCGCAATCGCAAGATATCGCAATATATACGGAGCGGAACATGGGTCAGAAGGAACGCAACAAGGCAACGGAAGTCGTGGATGGCGTGGTCGAGACCGTCGACGTCTCCAAGCACCCGACGGCGTCCATCGAACCGTCGGACCTGTCCTTGGCCGACATCGAACGCCGCAAATCGCATCCGGTCCGCTGGATTCTGTTCATGGCATTGGTGCTGCTGGCCATGATCGCGCCGTACTGGTGGGGACGCGACATCGCGGTGCGGGACGCCTCATGGATGGTGGCGAACCTGAATTTCCTCGATCCCAAAGGCGTGGCGCTGATTTCATGGACGGTGACCATCGTGGCGCTCACCGGACTCGGACTGATGGTCGCGGACGCGAAGAAATGGCTGTGGGGGACCATTTTCGTGATCGGCCTTGCCGCGGAGCAATTCGTCGCCGGCATGTGCCTGCTGAGCTTCAACTTCTGGAACGCCACCTACGTGATGTACGGTGAGGCGGCCGGACTGGCGAACGCCGCGAATCTCGGCATCATCGCCGCCGGTTTCGGTGTCGCGGTCTACGCGGTGCTCTGGGTGGGCCTGCTGGTGTGCATCAAGAAGGAATCGAAGCTCAACGTCCTCACACGCAGCTGGGCCTCGTTCCTATTGTTCTTCGCAATCGAACTCGTCGCGCTTGCCGTGGTGTTGTTCGGCGGTCTGCTCACGTCCATGGCGTGACGTGAAGAACGGCCGTCGGCGGGGGGCGGAAATATCGGCCGGCGATTTTGGTCCGGCCGTCGTGTAAGATGTTCCCTTGGCGTGTTTCGCCCGCGGATAGAGAGCGCGTCGGTATTGGGCCGGCAGCACCGCGCAGCAATATAAGGAGGATGCCGTGGCACTTACGGCTGAGGAAAAGCAGGAAATCATCAAGACCTACGCAACCCACGAGGGTGACACCGGCTCCCCGGAGGTCCAGGTTGCTCTGCTCACCAAGCGCATCGCTGATCTGACCGAGCACCTCAAGGAGCACAAGCACGATCACCACTCCCGTCGTGGTCTGCTGCTGATGGTCGGCGACCGTCGTCGTATGCTTGATTACCTCAAGCGCGTTGACATCAACCGTTACCGCTCCCTGATCGAGCGTCTGGGTCTGCGCCGATAACATTCTTCCGCCCGAGCGTCACATGGCGCCCGGGCGTTTTTTGCATGACAGCCGAGTTCAAGGAACAGACAGTTTGAAGGCCCGAGGTTTGGGGCGCACGAGGTCTAGAATCTAGAGATGAGGAAGCGGCGGAGGCAACGCCGCGTCACGCATGTAGGAATCGGTTGGAGTCCGCTGAAGAGGACTGCCGATAGTAGGTACACAAGAAAAGAAAACAAAGGAGGAACCCTATGGAGGGTCCCGAAATCAAGGCTGTTGAAGCCGTAATCGATAATGGTTCATTCGGCAAGCGCACGCTGCGCTTCGAGACCGGTCGTCTCGCCCAGCAGGCGGATGGTGCCGTCGCCGCCTATCTTGACGATGATTCGATGATTCTGTCCACGACCACCGCCGGTTCCAGCCCGAAGGAGAACTACGACTTCTTCCCGCTGACCGTGGATGTGGAAGAGAAGATGTACGCAGCCGGCAAGATCCCGGGCTCGTTCTTCCGCCGCGAAGGCCGTCCGAGCTCCGAAGCCATCCTGGCCTGCCGCATCATCGACCGTCCGTTGCGTCCGCTGTTCCCGCACACCCTGCGCAACGAAGTGCAGGTCGTCGAAACCGTGCTCGCCGTCAACCCGGATGACGCATACGACGTCGTCGCACTGAACGCCGCCTCCGCCTCCACCATGATCTCCGGCCTGCCGTTCGAAGGCCCGGTCTCCGGCGTGCGTCTGGCCCTGATCGACGGCCAGTGGGTCGCCTTCCCGCGCTGGAGCGAGCGCGAACGCGCCGTGTTCGAAATCGTGGTCGCCGGCCGCGTTGTCGAGAACGGCGACGTCGCCATCGCCATGATCGAAGCCGGTGCCGGCAAGAACGCATGGCACCTCATCTACGACGAAGGCCAGACCAAGCCGGACGAGGAAGTCGTCGCCGGCGGTCTTGAAGCCGCCAAGCCGTTCATCAAGGTGATCTGCGAGGCCCAGGCCGAGCTCAAGAAGATCGCCGCGAAGGAAACCAAGGAATTCCAGCTCTTCCCGGAGTACACCGAGGATCTGTACAACCGCATCGACGAGATCGCCCACGCCGACCTCGACGAAGCCCTGTCCATCGCCGAAAAGCTGCCGCGCCAGGACCGCATCCACGAGATCAAGGAAGGCGTCAAGGCCACCCTCGCCGGCGAGTTCACCGACATGGAAGACGCCGAGAAGGACAAGGAAATCGGCAACGCGTTCAAGGAGCTGCAGCGCCAGATCGTGCGTCGCCGCATCCTGACCCAGGACTACCGCATCGACGGCCGTGGCCTGCGTGACATCCGCACCCTGTCCGCCGAAGTGGACATCGTGCCGCGCGTG
>OLXK01001536.1_pt1 | contig 15765 bp, 16 predicted proteins | sample 1674321 | NCBI WGS metagenome assembly OLXK01 (sample SAMEA103958162, study PRJEB25191) | human gut metagenome | reverse complement strand
GGAAAGGGTACCCCTTTCCTATGCTTGCTATTCAGTTTTCACTTCAACAAACTACGAAAGGACAGGAAAGGAATGGAAAGGAAACAAGATATTGAAAACAGTGGATTTATACCACAAAAGGGCAATCCGCTACATGAAACTGTCACTTACAAAATCGGCGGCACAATTTTTGAAGTGTCAACGATTTGCGGCGGCTCGGAACTGCTTTATAACAAAATGGAACGGCTCATAAGAGCGGAATCCGTCAAAACGCCTACTGACAAAGAAAAAGAAGTCCGCTATAATAAAGATAGCAACCTGTTTGTCGGGCGTTCATTACAGGAGGAATGAACAATGACAACGACAAAAAATTATCCCGACAACATTACTGCTTTATATGCAAGGCTTTCTCAAGAGGACGCCTTGGACGGAGAGAGTAACAGCATAGCAAATCAAAAGAAAATCCTGCTCAAATATGCAATGGACAACGGTTTTCCTAATCCTACATTTTTCATTGACGACGGCGTTTCGGGCGTTACGTTTGACAGACCTGGCTGGAATGAAATGATAAGGCTTTCGGAAGCAGGAAAGGTCAAGACGGTTATCGTCAAGGATATGTCCCGCATGGGGCGTGATTATCTGAAAGTCGGCTATTACACCGAGAGTTTCTTTGCCGAGCGTGATATTCGCTATATTGCAATCAACGACGGTGTGGACAGCGACAAGGGCGACAACGATTTTACCCCATTCCGCAACCTGTTCAACGATTTTTATGCACGCGATACAAGCCGGAAGATCCGAGCGATACTTAACGCAAAGGCAAATGCCGGAGAACACATGGGGAAACAGCCTTACGGATATTTGAGGGACAAGGACAATCCGAAACAATGGGTTGTGGACGGAGAAGCCGCCGAAGTAGTCAAAAAGATTTTTGCGCTGTGTGTAGACGGGAAAGGTCCTATGCAGATTGCAAGAATACTGCAAAAGGAAAAAGTTTTGACGGTAAAATCCTACTATGCAAAATGCGCCGGAAAGCCTTTGCCGGATAAGCCGTACTTGTGGGACGCAAACTCTGTTTCCAAGATTTTAGCGCGTTTTGAATACTGCGGGCATACGGTCAATTTCAAAACCTATTCCAAGTCAAACAAACTGAAAAAACGGTATGAGAACACGTCCGAAAACCGCCGGATTTTTCGCAATACCCACGAAGCGATCATTGACGAAAAACTCTTTGAACGGGTGCAGGAATTAAGGGCGAGCAAACGCCGCCCCGCCAAGCAAGCGGAACGGCAAGGACTGTTTTCCAACTTGATTTTTTGTGCTGACTGCGGCAGTAAATTACATTTCTGTACGGCAAGCAGTTTGACGCCCTCGCAAGACAGTTACCGCTGTTCCCGTTACAAGAGCAATACGGGAAGCTGCACCGCCCATTATATCCGAGAAGCAACGCTGAAACGGATTGTCCTGCAACGAATTTTTGATGTAACCGCCATGTTTTTCGACGACATTACCTCGTTTCGCGATATGGTGTATGAGCAGCGTTTTGAGAAAATGGAAAAGGATATGAAGCGGCGTAAGAAGGCATTGGAACAGGCAAGGAAACGGATAGCCGAACTTGACCGGATTTTCAAGCGGATTTATGAAGATGATGTAAACGGAACAATCAGCCACGAACGGTTTTTGAAATTGTCTGCGGAGTATGAAGCCGAGCAGAAAGAATTGACGGAGTTTGTTTATGCAGAGCAAAACGCTGTTCATATCTTCGAGCAGGACAAGGCAGACTTTGACAACTTTGCCGCCGTCATTCGCAAGTATGTGGGCGTGAAAGAATTAACCCCTACGATAGTGAATGAGTTTGTGAAGAAAATCATAGTCCATGCGCCGGACAAGTCCAGCGGCCACCGCCGACAGAAAGTACAGATTGTTTGGAACTTTATTGGGGAAGTAAATCTTCCTAACGACAGTCAAGTGATTGAACGGCAAAGAAAAGGCAGAACGGCATAGCCACACGCTATGCCGCCCTGCAAGATACAATTACTTCCTTATCACTACTCAAGACAAGAGCGATTGCCGCCCATACCAACCGCCGTTTTCGCAACGGCGGTTGGTTTTTTTTATGAGGAGACGCGGGTTCCGGGAGGCGCGCGTCGCGGTGAGCAGGGCCGGTCAGGACCGGGAATCCCGCGGCGGCGCTGCGCGCTACAGGGGGATGGCACCTGCGCCTGCCTGCACTGCGGGAACGCCGTCGCGCGCATCGATGCTCAGCCCCGGTATCGCTCCGATAACACGGCGCGTGGGAACCGGCAGGGGGCGCAAAGAGCCGTTCCGACGGGCTTGTACGGCGGATTGATCCGTGCAAACGGATGCCGGCGCGCAGCAAAATACGACGACTGACGACTATGAGGAGAAAGGCCCGTCTCCCTTTTTTTCGTTCTGCAGATTGCGCAGATGCAGATAGACCGTATTGCGGGAAATGCCCAGCATTTCCGAAACCTTGGATACGGCGTTCTTGAGTCGGAAGATATCCCTGTCGTGCAGGATTGCTATGATTTCCTTGTTACGATTCGAGGAAAGGATGCTACGGTTGGCATAGACCTCCTCACGGGCTTTTACCAACGTGGTTTCGATCAGCTCGTCGGCGCTGCTGGCGAACGTCTCGTTCGGCAGGTTTTCAACCGAGCCCACTTCAAACAATTCGTTGAAAAACAGGTGCAGAGGAATGTCCAGATAAAAATTGATGCAAAGCAGACCGATGATCGTTCCATGCTTCCCTACAATCGGCAGGGTCGCCGAGCGGATGGGAGCTCCGCTTTTGCTTTTGTTGGCATAGATGAGATTTTTGTGGTTATCGCCGCTGTGCTGAATCTGGCGCAGCATGCTCAGCGCGAGGTCGGTCAGCGGGGCGCCCTCTTTGCGCCCGGTGTAGTGGCCGTTGACAACCTTCACGGCAGCCTTGTCGTAATCCTCAAGGCTGTGCAGCACGATTTCAATGCCCTGTCCCCAGAATTCGGCCAGACCGTCGACAACGGAGTGGTAGGACTGCAGGATCGCTCTGTCGGTTTCGCACAATTGCATACTCATAGTAACACCATCCTGTTTTCACCTTGTTTTGTTCCAATGACATTTGCGAATCACAGTATATAGTATATCGAAAAACAAACGCAAAGGCAATGGAGGAAAACGCAACGAATGAATAAAAAAGAACAGGGAAGAAAAAATAATTCAAAAACATTAAAATAGTGCATTGACAAAACAAGTTTTTACTGGTATGATGCAATTACTGCAATCGAATGTATTATTAATCACTTGACGACGAAATTCTGATGGGTTGGAGAGCTTGTATGCGAATTGCAATATTGGGCGCCGGGGCAATGGGAATGTTGTTTGGCGGGTATTTATCCCGGCAAAACGACGTGTTTCTGATCGATGTCGATCAAAGCAGAGTCGAGAAAATCCGTGCCGATGGTGTCGTTGTCTCCAACGAGGGCAGGGACGAGGTGTTTCATCCCAAAGCCGGGACCCGGTGTGCAGGGCTGGATCGGATGGATCTTGTCATCGTATTTGTGAAATCGATGTATACGATAGCGGCACTGGAGGCGAACCGGGGGCTGATCGGACCGGAGACCTATGTGATGACGCTGCAAAACGGCGCGGGGCACGAGTCGAAGCTGCTGCAGTTTGCGGACCGCGAGCACGTCATCATCGGGACCACGCAACACAACAGTTCGCTGCTGGGCAACGGGCGTGTCCGGCACGGCGGCAGCGGCAGGACGAGCATCGGTCTGCTGGGCGGGGACAGCGAACGGATCAGGCCCATTGCCGACATGCTGACCGCATGCGGTTTTGCATGTTCCATTTCAGACGGTGTGGCCCGCCAGATTTGGAGCAAACTATTTCTGAACTCGGCGGCCAGCACGCTGACGGGAATCCTGCAGGCGCCGCTGGGGTTCATATTGGAGAATCCCCATGCCTGCGACCTGATGGAGCGGTTGGCCCGCGAGGCGGTGGCGACGGCGAATGCGCTGGGCGTGGGACCTTTCGAGACCGAGCGGGTGATCGAGGAGATCAAGCAGGTTCTGGCGAACGCACGGATGGGATATACGTCGATCTATGCGGATCTGCAACAGGGCAATCGTACGGAAGTGGATACGATCGCCGGCTCGGTGGTAGCGGCGGCAAAGGAAGCGGGCGTACCCGTGCCATATCATGAAATGGCGGTTGCGCTGGTGCATGCGATGGAAGAACGGAAACAGTGGAAATGACGGAGGGACAGGGAAGATGTGTGTCTATCAGCTGGGGAATCTGCGGGTGATCGACCTGACGAAATATCTGGATCCGGCGACGGAGACACGGCGGTGTCACCTGTACCGGTTCAATACGGGAGGACCGATCCCGGACTACCACACGATCATGGACCTGACGAGCCATCTGGGGACCCATTGCGAATGTCCCTATCATCACGACGACAACTGGCCGGACGCCGCGGCGCTGCCGTTGACGAACTTTCTGGGCCGCGGGATCTATGCGACGGTGGAGGGCGTGGCGCCCAACGGGTATATCACGCGGGAGGTGCTCGATCGGGTGCTGGGGAAGAAGGTAAGGCGCGGGGACGTGGTCATCCTGGACTCGCCCTACAAGCTGCCCCCGTTCACGGAGAAGACGAACACGGCGGAGGACCGGCGGCTGTTCGTCAACGGGGAAACGGCGCAGTGGATGGTGGACCACGGGGTAAAGTGCGTGGGGTTTGGGGACGGGGTCTCGATCGAGAACCGGAACGAGGATGTGAAGCCGTTCCACGACGTGTGCATGGCGAAGAACATCACGTTCCTGGAGGTGCTCAAGAACCTGGAGGAGCTGCGGCAGGAAACCTTCTTCATCTCCTTTGCGCCCCTCTACATCAAGGGGCTTGATTCCTGTCCCGTCCGCGTCTATGCCATCGAAGGCCTCCAGGCGTTTTGATTTCCAGTTTTCATAACGGTGCATCGTTATGAAGAAACCATATTTTTTAGGAGGAAAACATGAAAAAAGTATTGGCTCTCTTGCTTGCACTCGTGATGGTGCTCGCGCTTGGCTGTACGGCCAGCAATGTTCAGCAGGACTCCGATCCCACGGCAACCGCCGGCGATGCGCAGAATCCCGATTCTGATCAGGATGCGAATGGCGACGGAACCGAGGATGCCGAGAACTGGAAGATCGCAATCATGACGTCCACTGTAACGCAGGGCGAGGAATCGTACCGGGCGGCGGAGATGGTTGCCGAGGAGTATCCCGGCCACATTCTGCACGTGACCTTCCCGGACAACTTTACGACCGAGCAGGAAGTCGCGCTTTCCACGATCCTGAGCGTTGCGGCTGACCCGGAGGTCAAGGCGCTGCTGATTTCGGGTACGCCGGCCGGTTTTGCGGCGATGATCGACAAGCTGAAGGAACAGCGCCCGGACATCATGGTGTGGGCCGGCTCCCCGTCCGACGATATTTCCGTTATCTCTGCGGCGGCGGATGTCGTGTTCAACACCGACATCGCGGAACAGGGCTATCAGCTTGCCGAGGCAGCCTATGAGATGGGCGCAAAAACGATCGTGCACTACTCCTTCCCGCGTCACATGGCCGTTGAGCTGCTGCTCCAGCGCCGCAACAATATGGAAGAGCGCGCCAAGGAGCTGGGCATTACGTTCATCGATGCGACCACGCCTGACCCGACCTCCGATGCCGGCACCACGGGCACGCAGCAGTTCGTGTTGGAGGATGTGCCGAAGATGATCGAGCAGTATGGCAAGGACACCGCTTTCTTCGGTACCAATCAGGCACAGGTGGAGCCGATGATCAAGACGGTGCTTGAAAACGGCGGTATCTTCCTCATGCCGAACGATCCGTCCCCCTTCATCGGCTATCCCAGCGCCCTTGGCATTGAGATTCCCGACGAGTACCAGGGCGATGCAGATTATGCCGCGGAGCAGATCTCTGCCAAACTGGCCGAGATGGGCATGACCGGCCGCGCGGGGAACTGGGCCATCTCCCTGCAGGTGCTCAACCTTAAGGCGGGCGCCGCCTACGCCGTGCATTATATCAACGGCGATACGAACGGGGAGCTGTTCGACTACGACGTGTTTGTGCAGACCATGCAGGAGGTTGTCGGCCCGGAGGTGAGCATCAATCAGGGCGTGGACAACACCGGCGCAACGCTCGAGAACTATATGATGATCTTGGGCGCCTTCATGACCTACTGAGAAACCGATGCGTCCCGATGCGGAGGTCCTCTGCATCGGGACGTGCGTACGACGTATGGCGATACACCCCGGACTGCCGGGTTCGCCATAGCAACAGGAGTAAAGATGATCAGCGTAATTCAAACAGCCAACGCCCCCAGGGCCATTGGGCCCTATTCGCAGGGCGTCTGCGCCGGGGATCTGGTCTTTGTTTCCGGCCAGATACCGGCAGACCCAAAAACGGGTGAAATTGTTGGCGGCGGTGTTTCAGAGCAGGCAAAGCAGGTTTTTGAGAACATCAAAGCGGTTCTGGAAGCGGCCGACTGCACGATGGAAAGTGTTGTTAAGGCGACGGTCTTTTTAAAAAACATGGACGACTTTGTGACGGTCAACGGCATCTATGGTACATATTTTAACGGCGCCGTTTTGCCTGCACGAGCGGCGGTTGAGGTTTCCAGACTCCCCAAGGATATTCTGGTAGAGGTTGAAGTCGTTGCCTGCAAAGGGTAATGACGGACGTAATGGAAGGAGAAAATATGAGCAAGACATTTCTGACGCATGCTCGCATTGTCGATGGCACCGGTGCACCGGCGATTGAAGACGGAATGCTTGTCTATGAGAATAAGGAGAGAGGCATCGTCTATGTTGGGGCGCACAACGAAGCCGTTTTGGCGTCCAGCACGCCGGAGGATCGCGTTGTTGACCTGAAGAAGGCGTACACGGTTCTGCCCGGCCTGATCAACACGCATGTCCATTTGGATCTGCAAATGCCAGGCGCGGGATTCCGCCTGGACCCGCTTGGCCCCGCCTTCCGGGCGCTGAAGGCGTACCGCCGCGCGGCGGAGGCGCTGGACTGCGGCGTGACCACGCTGCGCAACGTGGGCGGTGGAGATTATTTTGACGTCGCCATCCGCAAGGCCGTGTCGATCGGCATGCTGCAGGGGCCGCGCGTGCTGACCTGCGGCTGGACGCTCATGGCGCATGGTGGGCATGGCTCAGAGGATTACGGCGCCATCGAGTGCTCGGGAAGGGATGAGTTTCTGCGGGAAACGCGCAAACAGCTCGCCAAGGGCGTGGATATGATTAAACTGGGTCTTACCGGCGGACTCGAGGGCGCGCACGAAGGGCTCTGCGACCGGCAGGTCACCAACGAGGAGATTGAGGCGGTCGTCTGGGCGGTTCATGCGGCCGGCAAAAAGGTCTGCGCCCATTTATCCGATGATGCGACCATTCGGGACGCTGTGTTGATCGGCCTGGACTCGGTAGAGCATGGTTACGCCATGAGCGAAGAAACGGCCAAGATCATCGCGGACAAGGGCAAGTTCTATACCCCGACGCTGGCGGTATCCTCGGAAGACAGCATCGATTATATGACCAAACACGGCTTCCCGATGCGCAACTTCCAAAAGGCGGCGACCGCCGTTGAGGGGCATCGCGCAGCCGTCCGCTATGCGCACAAGCATGGCGTCAAGGTGTGCGTCGGCACGGATATGGTGCCGTCCGACCCCGTGCTGCGCGGAACAAACGCCACGGTGCTGGAGATGGAGCTGATCAATGCGCACGGCGATTTCAGCCCGTTGGAAACCATTCGCGCGGCAACGGCCACCGGCGCCGAGCTGTGCGGGCTGCAGGATGTCACCGGCACGCTGAAAGAGGGTCTGGAGGCCGACATCATTGCGGTAAAGGGCAAGCCCGACGAGAAGATGACCGATATGCGCAACCTGAGCCTCGTTGTAAAGGGCGGCGCGCTGGTCTGGAGCGAACTGCCCGGCTATGTGGAGCGGGCGTTCAATGTCGTGGCCGAGGGCCTCAAGATGGACGGCGGTACGTTCAACAACTGGTGACGACAAACGGGAGAGGGAGCAGCCGCTCTCTCCCCCGTTCAATCTTTGCAGGAGCAGGGCAGTAAAATGGAAATCAAGCAAAAGATGAATCCCCGGTTTGCAAGGCTGGAGGGTGGGCTTTTTTCGACGGTGACGAAGGCCGATGTCGGGAGCGCTTACAACGATTTGCAGGCACAGGGCGTTTCGCTGATGGGATGGGCGGACCCCTTCTATCCGGACCCTTCGATTCCCCAGCATCTGATGGACGCGGCCATTGCGTATCTTCGCAACGGCTTTCCTTCCCATTACACCATGCCCATCGGCAGCACGGAGCTGAAGAAGGAGATTGCCAAAAAGCTGGAGCGGGAAAATGCGCTTCACGTCGATCCGGAGCGCAATATCATCATCACCCCCGGCTCCGATTCCGGCCTGCTCTACGCCATGATGCCCTTCCTCTGCGCCGGGGACGAGGTGCTCGTACCGGACCCGAGCTATCCCTCCAATTTTCTTAACGCCGAACTGCTGGGCGGCGTCACGGTGCCGGTTCCCCTGGATGCGGAAGCCGGCTACCGGCTCGACATGGACGCGTTTGAGGCTCGCGTAAGCGGGAGGACAAAAATGGTCCTGCTGACCAACCCCAACAACCCCACGACAACCGTGTTCTGCCGGGAGGATCTGGAGAAGCTGGCGGCATTTGTGGAAAAACATGATCTTGTCTGCGTGGTCGATCAGGCCTTTGAATCCACCATATTTGACGGACGGGAGATGGTGACCTTCGCTTCGCTGCCGGGCATGTGGGAACGGACGGTCACGGTGTTTTCCATCTCCAAGGGCATGGGCCTCTCCGGTTTTCGTGTCGGCTATCTCGTAGCGGACGACAGGATTATGGATGTGCTGTATGGCGGCGCGGTGAACGTGCTTGGCGCGACCAACACGCTCTCCCAGCTGGTCGCCATCGAGGCGTTCTGTGACCCTTCCTTTGTGGAGGCCTACAACAGGAAACACGATTACAGAAGACGCTACGCCTATGAGGCGTTCAGCAGGGTGCCCGGCGTTTCCATGCGCCTGCCGGAAAGCGGATTCATGGCCTGGGTCGACGTTTCGGCGCTGGGGGATTCCACGGAGATCGTATCCTACCTGATTCGGGAAGCGAAGGTTGCCTGTAATGACGGAAAGGCGTACGGAAGCAGGGGAAGCGGCCATTTGCGCGTGATCATCGGATGTTACTGGGATGATAAGCGCGCGACCGACGCCATTGACCGCATGTGCCGGGCGCTCGGGAAACTGGCGGCGGCCAGAGGGCTTTGCTGAGCGCGCGGGCGGAGAAGGAGGCAGAAATGGGACAGGGTGAGAGCATCCTGCAAATGAGGAATATTTCCAAACAGTACTTTGGGAATACCGTCCTGAGGGATGTCAGCATTGACGTCGGGAAGGGGGAAATCCTTGCGCTCGTAGGCGAAAACGGGGCGGGGAAATCCACCCTGATGAACATATTGTTCGGCATGCCCGTCATTCATTCCACAGGCGGTTTTACCGGAGAGGTTCTGATCGACGGCGAACCGGTCCACATCCAGTCGCCGTTTGACGCCATGCGGCAGGGGATCGGCATGGTCCATCAGGAATTCATGCTGATCGACGGCTACGATCTTGCCGAGAACATCAAACTGAACCGCGAAAACCTGAAGCAGACCGTCCTGAGCCGCGTGCTCGGCAGGAACCTTTCCCTGTTGGATCGGGAGGCCATGCGGCGGGACTCGGAGCAGACCCTTGATCGTTTGGGGTTGCAACTGCCGGTATCGACGCTGGTTGGCAGGCTGCCGGTGGGATACAAGCAGTTCATCGAAATCGCAAGGGAACTGGACAAAAAGAATATTCGCCTGATCGTTCTGGACGAGCCGACGGCCGTGTTGACCGAAGAGGAAGCGCGTCAGTTTCTGGATTGCGTCAAAGCGGTCGCCAGGCAGGGCATTTCATTTATCTTTATCAGCCACCGTCTGGATGAGATCAAAAAGTATTCCGATCGGGTGGCGATCATGCGCGACGGCTCATTGATTGGCTGTTACCCGACGCAGGAGGTATCCGCCATCCGAATTTCCGAGCTGATGGTGGGGCGTGAAGTGGAGCTGGGCCGACGCGACGACCATGACCATGCGGAGACGGGCAGAACGATCATTGAGATAGAGGACTTTTCCGTCGATATGCCGGGGGAGGCGCTCCGCAGCGTCAGCTTTGCCATCAGGGAAGGCGAGATACTGGGCTTCGCGGGGCTGGCAGGCCACGGGAAAGCGGCCATTGCCAACGGGATCAACGGGCTTTATCCGACGGCGGGCGTGGTCAGGCTGGACGGGGAGGAGCTGCACGTGTCCGATGCGCTTGCCACCCTGAAGAAGGGCGTCATGTTCGTGTCGGAGGATCGGCGTGGCGTCGGACTGCTGCTGGATCAGTCCATCGAAACCAATATCACCGTTGCGGCCATGCGCGTGAAGAATCGTTTTACCAGAAGGATTTGCGGCGTGCACTTTTACGACCGCAGGAGCGGAAGAAAGTTTGCAAGGGAAATGATCCAGACCTTTGATATCCGCTGTACGGGCGCAAACCAGCTCGTGCGCCGCCTGAGCGGCGGAAACCAGCAGAAGGTCTGCATCGCGCGCGCCGTCTCCATGGAGCCACGCATCCTGTTCGTGTCGGAGCCTACGCGCGGGATCGACATCGGCGCGAAGAAGAAGATACTGGACTCGCTCGTCGAGATGAATCGGGAACGTGGGATCACCGTCGTGATCACCTCAAGCGAGCTGGCGGAGCTGCGCTCCGTCTGCGACCGGATTGCGATTGTTACGGAAGGGAAGATCGTCGGCGTATTGAAGCCCGATGATGCAGACCATAAGTTTGGCCTGCTGATGAGCGGACAGAGACTTCCGGCCGAGGAAGGGGAGGCGGAATCATGCTGAAGGAAAACAAGATTCTCGGGCTCGGCCTGTCGCAGTGGATTATCATTGTATTTTTGATCGTCCTGCTGGTTGCCGCGTCGCTTCAGGGCATGAGCGTAGCGACATTGCTGTCCAATTCGCTTGTGCGAATCGGGATGAATGCGATTTTTGTCCTTGCCATGTTGCCGGCGATCCAGAGCGGCATCGGCCTGAACTTCGGCCTGCCCATCGGCATCGTATTCGGGCTGCTCTCCGGTCTGATTACGGTGGAAATCGGCATGACCGGCATGGCCGGCTTCCTGGCAGCCTGCCTCATGGCCATCGTCATGGCGCTGGCGGCCGGGTATGGCTATGGCCTGCTGCTGAATCGGATGCGGGGTTCCGAGATGATGGTCGGCAATTACCTGAACTTTTCGGTCATTTCACTCATGTGCATTGCCTGGATGGTGCTCCCGTTCAAAAACGGCAAGATCATCTGGGCGATGGGCAGCGGCGTAAGGAGCACCATTACGCTGGAGGAAAACTACGAAAAGATATTGGACAACCTCTGGTCGTTTGATGTGTTTGGGATTACGATCCCGAGCGGCATGCTGCTTCTCGTTGCGCTGCTATGCCTTGTGATGTGGCTTTTCGTGAGGAGCAAGGCGGGCATCATGATGAGCAGCAGCGGCAGCAATCCCATGTTTGGCGCGGCGATCGGCATCGACAACGATCGGGTACGGATGCAGGGAACCATCCTTTCCACCGTGCTGGGCGCGGTCGGTATTCTCGTTTATTCGCAGAGCTTCGGCTTTTATCAGCTTTACAACGCGCCCATCATGATGGCATACCCTGCGATATCGGCCATCCTGATCGGCGGAGCGACGACCAAGCGGGCGACCATCGGGAACGTGATCGTTGGCGCCATCCTGTATCAGTCCATCCTGACGATTGCTCTGCCGGTAGCAAGCGAAATGCTCTCCGACAGCAGCCTGTCCGAGATTTTGCGCACGATTGTGAGCAATGGCATTATTCTTTACGCATTAACGAAGCTGGACGGAGGGAAGGCAAGATGAACGAAAAAGTGGGCGCGATTATCAAGAAAAACATCGTCACGATCATCTTTGCGGTTCTGTGCGTCTTCAGCATCGCGTTTTCCGGACAATCCGCAAGCTTTGTCCTGCAGGAAACGATTTCGAGAATTTGCCGCAACTCCGTTCTGATCCTTTCGCTGCTCATGCCCGTTCTTTGCGGTATGGGCCTGAACTTCTCCATCGTTCTGGGCGCTGCTGCCGGCCAAATCGGCCTGATCCTCATCACGCATTGGGGTATTGGCGGCGCCGGCGGCATCCTGATCTGCATGTTGATTGCCACCCTGCTGTCGCTTGTATTTGGGCTGTTTGCCGGCGGAATCTTTAACCGGACGGTCGGGCAGGAGATGATTACCGGCATGATCATCGGCTATTTTGCCAAGGGCGTTTTCGATCTGGTGTTTCTGAAGCTCTTTGGGAAAATCATCCCGATGGACAACCCCGTGCTGATCCTCAGCGGCGGCGTCGGCCTGAAAAACACGATCGATTTTAACGACAATATCAAATACGTGCTGGACAATGTCCTGAAGATCCCGCTTCTGGATTTCACGCTTTGGATGATGCTGTTGCTGCTGGTTGTGACGGCCGGGGCGACGGCCTGCCGGCTGTTTTTCAAAAAGCAGAGCCTTGGCGAGGCGTTGGGCAGGACCAGAGGGTTGCTCATTGCCACGGCTGGTCTCGTGCTGGGCTATTGCCTGCTGCTGTTCATCCCGCCCCTGCTGCAGGCCGCCTGCACCGTGCAGGTGCCGGTGTTTACGGCGTTTATCATCTTTTGCGTCTGTCTGGTCAGCGTATATATCAGCAGGACAAAGCTGGGGCAGGATATCCGCACCTGCGGCAACAGCATGCAGGTGGCCTCGGCTGCCGGTATCAAGGTTGCCAGAACCCGCGTGATTGCCACGATCATCTCCACCGTGTTTGCGGCCTGGGGCCAGATCATCTATCTGCAGAACATGGGCCTTGTAAACACCTATACGAGCCACGAGCAGGTCGGCATGTATTCGGTGGCGGCCCTGCTTGTCGGCGGCGCGTCCATCCGCAAGGCTACCATCGGGCAGGTGTTCCTTGGCGCGCTGCTGTTCCACATCCTGTTCTTCACCATGCCGCTGGCCGGGCTGAATCTGTTTAGCGACGCACAGATTGGCGAGTATTTCCGCGTCTTTATCAGCTATGGCGTCATCGCCGCTTCGCTGGCGCTCTATGCGTGGAACCAGTCGTCCAACAGGAAGAAGTCGTTGAAAATCATCAGCAGCGGTACAAAATAACATCCGCTGTCCTGCCGCCCCCTTCGTCCCCCCGCGCGCTGTTGAAACGGAAATGTTTTGCCATGTGCCGCGGGGGGATTTTTGCCGGTCGACTGCGGACGCCCGGAAGAGGCGGATGCGCAGCCGTACATGACGCCAGCGGACGGTTTTCCGGATTGCGACGCCGACAAAAGGTTGCAATCGGCCGGAAAAGGGGCTTGCAATGGCGCCGATGCTGTGCTATACTATCGTTTGTTGGTATGTGAGCACGTCGAGAGAGTGGGGAAACCCACTCTTTCATTTTGATGGGTGGCGCGTTGCGCCGGCCCGGGAGCAAAGGGGGGTGCGAATTGAAGACGACGGAGCTGGTGGAATCGCTTCTGCGTGAAACGGTGGAGGCGATGGGCTTTTCGCTTTGCGACGTGGAGTTCCAGAAGGAGCACGGCAACTGGGTTCTCACGCTGTATATTGACCGCGAGGGGGGCGTTGATCTGAACGATTGCGAGCGCGTCAGCCGTGCGGTCGACCCGATCCTCGACGAGGCGGACCCCATCGAGCAGCACTACTACCTCAGCGTGTCGTCGCTCGGGCTGGATCGCCCGCTCAAGAAGGACGCCGACTTTGCGCGCAACCTTGGCAGGGAACTGGTCGTGCGGCTCTATGCGCCGCAGGACGGCAAAAAGGAATGGATCGGTACGCTGCGCTCGTTCGACGCTGAATCCTTTGAACTTACGGCGGCGGACGGCGGGGCGCGGCGGTTCCTGCGCCGGGAGACGGCGCTGGTTCGGCCGAACATCAGGTTTTAGCCGATAAAAATAGTAATGGGAGAAATGCGATCATGAATGTGGAGTTTATCGAGGCGCTCAATGCTTTGGAAAAGGAGCGCGGCATCAGCAAGGAAGTCCTGATCTCCGCCATTGAAGCGGCGTTGATCTCGGCGTATAAGCGCAATTACGGTACCTCCGCGAACGTGCGTGCGGAGGTGGACCCGCTCGTGGGCGGCATCCAGATCTTTGCCTCCAAGACGGTGGTGGAGACCGTGGAGAACCCGCACAACGAAATTGCCCTGGCGGACGCCAAAAAGGTCAATCCGCTCTATGAACTGGGCGACGTGCTGGAGGAGGAGATCAAGACGCGCGACTTTGGCCGCATCGCGGCGCAGACGGCCAAGCAGGTCGTCGTGCAGCGCATCCGCGAGGCCGAGCGCGGCGTGATTTACGAGGAATACGTCGAAAAGGAGAACGAGGTGCTCACCGCCATCGTGCAGCGCGTGGAAAAGGGCAACGCCTACGTGGAACTGGGCCGCACGGACGGCCTGCTCACGGCCAACGAGATGATCCCGGGCGAAACGTATGAGAATTCCAGCCGCATCAAGGTCTATGTGCTCGAGGTGCGCAAGGACAACAAGGGACCGCAGGTGCTTGTTTCGCGCACGCATCCGGGCCTTGTCAAGCGCCTGTTTGAGCTGGAGGTTCCGGAGATTCAGAACGGCGTGGTGCAGGTCAAGTCCATCGCCCGCGAGGCCGGCTTCCGCACAAAGGTGGCCGTCCATTCGCTGGACCCGCAGGTCGATGCCGTCGGCGCCTGCGTGGGGCAGCGCGGCGCGCGCGTGGAGCGCATCGTCAACGAACTGCACAACGAGAAGATCGACATCATCGAGTGGGATTCCGATTCCGCCGTCTACATCGCCAAGGCGCTGAGCCCCGCCAAGGTGCTCATGGTCTATATAAATGAAGAAGAGAAGGCGGCCAAGGTCATTGTTCCGGATGCGCAGCTTTCGCTGGCCATCGGCAAGGAGGGGCAGAACGCGCGCCTTGCGGCCAAACTGACCGGCTGGAAGATCGACATCAAGAGCCAGACCCAGGCCGAGGAAGCGATGGACGCCATCTTCCAGGAGGATCGCGTCGAGACCGGGGAAACGGAGGCGTAACGCTTGCCGAAGAAGACGCCGATGCGCATGTGCGTGGCCTGCCGCCAGATGCGCCCGAAAAAGGAGCTGGTCCGCATCGTCCGTACGCCGGAGGGAGACGTCCGGCTGGATACGACGGGCCGCGCAAACGGACGCGGGGCGTATCTGTGCGCTTCGACCGAGTGCCTCAACCGTGCGGTTAAAACGCGCGCGCTGGAGCGGGCGCTTGAGGCGAAGCTCGACGGGGACGTGCTCGCATCGCTCAAAGAGGCGCTGCATGACGAATCGGCGGGTGCATGACGCCGTCGGGCTCTGCATGAAGGCGGGGCGGTGCCGGTCCGGCAGTTTTGTGGCGGAGAAGCTCGTGCGTGCGGGCGATGCAAAGCTGGTATTGCTCGACGTAAGCGCATCCGCAGCGACGCGCGGGCGTTATGAGGGCCTCTGTGCGGGACGTGGCATTCCGCTGCTGCCCGTGGAAGGGCTCGGCGAAGCCGTCGGCAGGCCGGGGCGGATCGTCGCCGCGGTGACGGATCAGGGATTTGCAGACATGATAAGGCGCGCGGCCGGGCAGGCTGCGGCGCAAAGCGCGCCCGACATGTCGAAATAC
>OLXK01001524.1_pt1 | contig 15833 bp, 18 predicted proteins | sample 1674321 | NCBI WGS metagenome assembly OLXK01 (sample SAMEA103958162, study PRJEB25191) | human gut metagenome | reverse complement strand
AAGAAGTTCTCATATATATGCTTCTTGTCAAAACGCTGACAATATTCGTTGCAGCATGCGAGTGCATAACGAACAACATAGAACGGGTAAAGCTTGAAGTGCTGAGTTACAGGATGATTTGAGTAGCGTCGCTTTTGTATGCCAGACTCGTAAATCTGTTTGCATTCAAGAATTTGCTTGATCAAACGACGATCATCAAGAGCTCGGGCACAATCTGCAACATCTTCGTAAGGTTGAAAGATGTTCACACGCTCACTTCCTTTCGATTGTCCAATCAGTCAGGATAATACCAGTACCGGAATTCTTAACGAACTTTCCACGGACGTTTGCGCCACTCATCTTGAAGACAATGTTGTCATTCGGTTTTGCGATGCAGAATTCGTAAGCTTTGAGCTGACAGAAAAGATCGCCATTCTGATACACAAAGAACGAACGAGACGCATGCGTTGCTTTATCAGTGAGGTTGGTGTAATTGTATTTCATTATAGTCACCTCTTTCCAAACAGAGGTGCCTTATCAGGTTCAAGACGTTTATACGTACTGAAAATGCGATGTTTAAAGAGACATTCAAAGAAGTTCTTAAACTTTTCATGAGAGTTCTCAATGAGTTCTCCAGTTTTGTTGTTGACGTATTGTGCATGAAAGCACGGATGAACATAGATTCGACAATGCTTATAAGGAAAGTCATTTTTATCACATCCATATCTTTTAAGAACATAGACGTCTACGCGAACACTAATAGAGGCATAGTCTATCTTTCTGGGTTCCATTCTATAAGCAATGTTTTCAGCGATAGGACGAATTTCCTCAATACAGTCGACATTCACAACCTCATCGAGGTTGTATTTTGAAAAGTGCAAGTTGATTGAGTAGTTTTTCATGAGAGTATCTCCTTTGAAAATATGTAGTATACCTTTCCGGTATCCATATATATTATATCACATTTTATTCCAAAAGTAAATAGTTTTTTGAAAAATTTTTCAAAAAATTTTTTGACTTGAAAGTAAATTAAAAATGACACTCAAATTTTGAGCAGAGTTAAACATTTTGCTTACTTTAAGTTCGTATACGATGTTTTGAAAGTAAATTTAAGTTTTTTGAAAACGAGGTCAGAACTTAAACATTTGCTCAAAAACGATCAACAAAGAGGTCTCAGAATTAGTTCAAAGGTAACACACAGTCAGAGAGGTCAAAATTGATTCGAAAGTAAATTTAAGGTATGTTTAAGATAGGTTTAAACGCAAAAATTCTTAAACATTTTTGCTCAAAATGAGGTCCAAAAAGTTTTAAGTTGCAAATTCTTAAATGTACTTTAAACGGCCACTTAAATTTACTTTCGAAACAACGTATACGATCTTTGCGAGTGTATTTTATTTAAGTATTTAAGTTATTTTTATATATGAGGATAAAAATATATAAAAAGGGTATATATACATATATATATAAAATAAATTGCTTAAAAAACTTAAAAACTTAAACAATTTGCTCAGGTAACGAAAAAAGCACTTGTTTTGAAAGTAAACTCACTCTGAGAGAGCTTTGTCATAATTGACATTAGTCAAATTATTTCGAAAGTAAACAATATGTAGAAACATAACTATGTACATTTGATTAACTTTGTGATATAATATAAATAGGAAAAAAGTAAATACACGCATGCGTATGTGTACATGTAATTCTAATAAAATGGAAGGAATTTATGGAGGTATACTCAAGCGGTTTAAGAGAACGGTCTTGAAAACCGTTAGGCCGAGCAATCGGCGCGGGAGTTCGAATCTCTCTACCTCCGCCAAATATTATGAAACTGTATATCTCGTACTTCGCAAAACTTCGCAAACTTCCTTTGAACATTCTGCCTCTTAGCACGGCCGTTTATAATCCGAAATGGTATAATGGGCTCTCAATTCGAGAGCTCAGTCCATACAAAATCAAAGAAGTTGAATGCATTGACTGTGATCACGTACATCACGAAACGTGCTCATTTCTCAAACAATATCGTGAATATCTCGAAACTTTAGACTTTGACGAAATCTATCGCAAACTTAACGCGGTCTCAGAACTTAGCAACATGGATGTGTGCTTGCTTGTGTATGAAGTCACATCGAATCCTTGCTCTGAGCGAGGTCCGCTTGTTGATTGGTTCAAAAAGCACGGTGTCGAAATTACAGAGTTTGGTGTTGCAACGCAGAGTTGAGGGAAATTTTGAGGACGGTGGGGACCTCAGAGATACGCTGGTGTGGCTCAATGGCAGAGCAGCTGATTTGTAATCAGCAGGTTGTTGGTTCGACTCCGATCACCAGCTCCATAAATCTTATAAAGGAGGTAAAAGAATGTCTGAAGAAAGCGTAACATCTTTTCAAAAAGAGCTACTTGACACAATCATGCGAAACGCCAAACCAACATTTGTTGATGACACTATTCGAGCACAAGCAAAGATTGAAGACGCAATAAAAGACTCTGTTGCTGTAAATGATGCTTATGGCAACAAATTGTTATCGATTGGCGCAGATGATAAAGTTGAAAGTTTCACAAACTATGGTCTTGACAATGATAGTTTGAACTGGACGCTTTGGCTTATTCTATATTCTTCATCGTGGGTCTTCAAACGTGCGATTGACAAACCCGCTCAGGACGAAGTCAGATGTGGCATCACTCTTCAAGGCGGAAACAAAAAGTTCGATGAGATCTATCGAAAGATGAAGAAATATCGATTCGACTTCATTCAGCTTCTTCAATGGGGAGCGCTCTTTGGTGGCTCAATCGCAGTGATGATGTTCGATAACATGAAGAACGAAGACTACGCAAAGCCGATCGACATTGCGAAAGCAAAACAGTCAAAAGCAATGCGCATGTATGTCGTTGATCGTTGGTATGGAGTTGCCCCTTCAACTAACGAAACCGTAACGGACATGACATCAGTCGATTTCGGAAAGCCAAAATACTATGACGTCACGCTCGCAGATGGCAACACTATTCGCTTTCATCATGACTTTGTTCTTCGATACGAACACAGAGTTGCGCCAAAGCTTGTCAAAAACGGAATGCTTCAAGGTTGGGGCTACGCCGAAGGTTCACACATTCTGAATGAGCTCACTCGAGATGATAAACTCAAAGCGAGCATTCAGTCACTTGTTGATAAGGCACTCATCGAGGTCATCAAGATGAGTGGCATGCGGGGTGTGTTCATGGGCGCTGACGCTGATAATGAAGCTCAGCTTCGTAAACGTCTTGAAATGGTGAACTGGGGTCGTTCATACAACTCACTCACATTCCTTGACAAAGACGATGAATACGAGCAGAACACGTTTTCAGGTCTAGCAGGTTTAAGCGATTTACTTCAGAACAACATGTGGTTGATCAGTTCTGCACTCGAGATGCAAGGCGTTCTGTTCGGTGATCTCAAACAAGGCTTCTCAAATGATGAGAGCGCACTCGAACGTTATGATGAAACAATCAACAATAGATGCGAGTCATATCTCAGACCTGTATACGAGAAGTTCTTGGGCTTGCTCTTCAAGCTCGAGGACATCGAAGACAAGGTCGAGTTTACGTTCAACTCATTGTTGATCGACAAGCATAACAAGGACAACATGGAAGGAATGAAGAGCTACATCGACTTACTCTCACAAATGCTTGGCGACGGAGTTCTCACCGTTCAGCAATATGCAAAAGCAGCTCAGATGTACGCAACGGACGGAATCGTTGATTTTGGCTTGACTGATGAAGCGATTTCAGAGCTCAAAGACAAAGTTGAGGAAGAAATGGAGGACATAAAGATATGACTTCATTCCAAATGCCTGTCTAGCTTGCGAGGTGCCACATGAGTCGAGAGGTGAGAACTGGCACACGTAAACTGTACAAAGGAAAATATTTTATCACATTTTACGACAAGAGCGATACACAATTTTTGCAAATGTTTGACAATGTTCGAGAAATTCTCAAGTTTCAGAACAAGCCAATCACAAGACAGAATGTGAATCTTGTCAATGTAGAGCTTTACAAAGCTCTAAGAACAGACACTCATTTCACACGCTTTCTCACAGGAGAAGTAATGCGAGTGTATATAATTGACGCATCAGAAGATGATGACGAATAACAACACAAAGGAGAATCTTATCATGGCAAAATCTAACACTAAAGCGTATGTTCGTATTCAGAGTTCGAAGAATATTCGTGCGACCATGGGTCTCAACTGCCAGGACGTTACAAATCCTGATGCGCATATTCCTGATCGACTCAAAATCAACCCTCTCTGGCCGAAACTCTCTGTTCTCATTAAGCAAGGCGCAGGATGGTATCCGTCTGAGATCGCATCATGGAACACAGTCAAAGCACTTGTTGATGACGGTGTTCTCACGATCGGTGAATTCTCAGACACTGCTGAAGATAAAGTGGTTGCTGAAAAAGAAGATCTTGTGAAAAAGATTGAAGAGGTCGCAAAGAAGAGTGGAGTATCTCTTAACGAAATTACGGAGGATTAAGAATGGCTACTCAATTCAAAGTATGGATTGACTCACCTGATGACACAACAAGTGGAAACGTGATGAGTCAATCCGACTTTGCGACTGACTCGCAAAGAATAAGCGGATACGCATCAGGTCAGACGATCTCGTCAAAGCGTTTGAACACAATTCTCAGACAGACATCGCTTATCATGGCCGCATTGATGGATCAGTTCTGTCCGAGTTCGACAGTTACATTGATGTCTTCGCTCGCAAATGTTAAAACAGCTCTTGGAAATGCGATCGCAACGAAGAGTTCTGTTGATACGCTCAGAACAACTGTGACATCGCAAGGCAGTCAACTTTCAACTTTACAAAATACGGTCGATAGCATCATTGGCTCAAGTTCAGAAACAATTCCTGCGGTCGCTGCACGAGTTACGAACATTGAGAACGGCACAACAGTCGTTCCAAACGCAACAAACGCAGTGAATGCAACAAACGCAGCAAAAGATGGCGATGGCAATGTGATTAAGTCAAAGTATGGAGCATCACTTGATGTATCTAACGCAACGATTACACTCAAAGCAAAAGACGGAACTCAGCTTAGTTCGAAAACAATCAATAACGTCGCAAATGCGTCGCAAGCGACTCAAGCAACAAAGCTTGGCACGTCGGATGTAGGTACTTCGAAGAAGTTCATCTATCTTGTTAGTGGAACACCTGTTGTGACGTCTGAGACGATTGGCTCGACGAATAAGCCGATCTACATGAGTAACGGAGAGCTTAAAACTCTGACCGGCAATGCGGGCGATTCGAACACACCGGTATATATGACTTCAGGCGCTATCACTTCAACAAATAAAGATCTTCGTAAAATGATGAATGATCTTCACATCAACATGGTAGATCATAGGATTTTTCGCTTTACTGTTGGAAACACATATACTTGGGCGCAAATTCAGGGTGACGCGTTCTATAACGAGATTGACTCAACCTTCGCAAGCTATCCTAACGGCGTTTATCCTGTGTCAATGTATAAAGCTTTGTACGCATCAGATGACATTGAGTATTACACAGGAGCACTTTCAAAGACCGAATACCCTGATCCTGACGACTATGACTACACAATGCGACATTACTCATTGCATCTTAAATCTATATGGAGTCTCGACGAATTTCAAGTTAGTGTCGCATCACGTCTTAATAGTACGTATAAGTCTATTTCATGCTACAGATTGTATTGGCAGCTCAGTTCGATATCTTCTGCTGGTTCAACAAAATCTTATGCAAATACGCTTTCTGTTTCGACTATACAGTCAGGAAAAGCTAATGGCAAGTCGATCGAATGGACTCAGTATCAAACATAAAGGAGAATACGCATGGAATTCAAGATCAAATCACTCGGAAATGATTTTCGTATCAAAAAGATGAATGCGCTCGAAGCTCTTGCATTGAGAAATGTGATTGACTTCGATAATTTTGAAACAACACTCAAGATGCTTAACGTTATTGTCGAACACATTGAAGTTAAGTGCGAAGGCACTTGGCTGCCTGTAAAAGAGACCGGTCGGAATGTGTTTTTCCCGGTTGGAATTGAAGACAATGTACTTGCACTCAATGAACTTGTAAATGTCTTTTTGAATGACTATTTCAAACCGCTTTTTCGGAAATCCGACGCATCGAAGAACTGACCGAAGTTGGTGATGTCGGAGTGCAAGTTGATCTCATGTCTGCTTCAAGACTGCATCCAATAATTTACACGCTCATCACATGTAAGTTTGCGACATTGAGGGAGATACGAGATGAGTACTCGGTCGAAGAAGTTTTAGATTTGTATGAGGCATGCATGGTCAATCTGTATAACAGATCGCAAATGATACAAACAAATACTTCAAATAAATCGTAAAGGAGGTCAAGCAACATGGGCACAGACTCATACGTAAAGTCATTACGTATCAAATTTGAAGCCGATGATGTCTCATACAAAAAGATCGAGAATGACATGAACGAATTGTCTAAGCTCGATCTTTTTTCAGAAGATGACGCAAAGACAATTGCAAATGAACTCAAAGAGCTTGAAACTTTGAAGAATCAAATTTCGAGCATTGAGGACATGCTCGATACAATCGCAGATGTTGATAATGACATCACGAACAAAACAAGAGATAATCTCGAAAAAGAGCTTGAAAAACTGAAAAAACAGCTTAAAGACAAGCAACGTGAAAGACCTGAAGATGTAAATGCGGAGAAACAAAAACTCAAAGACTTGCAAAGAGAAATTCTGTCATCGATTGGTGACGGATTTTCGTTTTTTGGCAATGCATTATCTGAGACTGACAACGAACTTGGTAAGACTTTTGGCAAATTCATGTCAGGAACCGGAGAGCTCTTTGAGAATGCTTCGAGATTGTTCAGTGGAGATTTTGATTCATTAAACGATATTCTCACATCTGCGCTCGAATCACTCGGTTCACTTCTTGCGAGCGTCTTCGATGAGCTCGAAAATATCTTAAACTTCTCACAACTCTCAGATGCTGATACTCGAGATCTGATGATGCGCTATGGCTTCTCAAATAGCGAAGCGTACGGTTATACGAAAGCTATGAGCGCACTTGGTTTTAAGAGTGAAGAGGACTTGATGTATGCAAACCAACAGGAGTTGGAACTCTTCAGAAAGTCATTCGAGAAATACAGCGGAAAATACAATGAGCTCTACAACAGCGGTATGTTCAACTCAATGCAAGAGTTCAACACACAGATGGAAGAGTTCGAAGAAGATGTAAAGCTTGAAGTTGTCGATTTCTTCATGAACAATCAGGACACAATTCGAGCTGCAATGAAAGGCATCATTTCACTCGCCGAATTCGCAATTACCGCACTCGGAAAAATCGTTCAATGGCTCAATCCTGATGCTCGAACATCTGACTCTCAAAAAGCTGCAAATACGGCATCGATTATCAGCAATTATTCGAACATCAACTCGGGCACAAATGTTTCGATTGACAACACGTTCAACAATGTTGCTAAATCTGATCAAACTTGGCTTGCTCATGCAGGTCAATTGACGTATGAGCAAATTATCAAAGCATTACAGTAAAGGAGGTATAAACTATGCAAGCACTTATCGCTGTAAAAATTGACTATACAGACATTGAGCGTGACGATGACGGAAATGTCATTTCAAAAACTCCGAAAACGATTTTGCTTGATTCGATTGAAGATGTTCAGGTCGACGAAAGCTCTCAGCTTACGACTCATCCGATTGTCACAGGCGACATGGTCGCAGATCACATGATCAAAGAACCTTGCTCAATGACAATCAACGGTGAGCTCTCAATGAATGGCTCGGATAACATCAGCTTCGATGGATTCAAACCAACGCTTAAAGCGTGTCAAGAAGCGTTTGGCAGAATCAAGAATAATGCATATACGTGTTCAATCACAAAACTCGCAATGAACACAAATGAAGTTCGATTTTTGCAAAGAGAGAATATGGTTCTCACATCAATTCAATGGACTGAGCGAGTGAACTCTCTTGCGTTTACGTTAACTTTCACGCAAGCGCTTGTTGCTGACGTACAAGAGTATGACGTTGACATGCAAGATGAGAATCTTCCTGCAATAACAGAACCGGCAACATTGAGCTTTAGCTCGACACTCATGGATTGGGATCAGGTCGATAGACTCGTGATCGATACTTGCGCAGCTGAAGGCCTTACAACAGATGAGTTCATGACGATGCTTAAGTCTACAGGAACATCGCTTCTTATTGGAGGCACAGCTGTAGGAGCTGCGATTCTCATCACATACATCGCTGCATGCGCGTCGATTCCTGTCGCAGGTTGGGTTGTAGGCGTTGCGACCTTGGCAGTTGTAGGTGTTGCAATCATCGGTTATGGCATTTACTCTGCGATTAAGTCTGCAGTAAACAGTCGAAAGTATAGAGTCGAGCAATTCAAAAGATATAAGGACGATAAAAAGAATCAAGCTGAAGTCGAGCGTTTCGCGAATTTTGTCGGTGACATTCACAATCAGTTGATGAAGCTGAACGATGCGTTTTACGTCTATCAGATCTCAAGCAATGAACCACAAGAGTGCATGCTCTCAATAAGCGACGAGTATTACATCTTCGCATTTGAGAAGAACAACGTCAACAACAAGTGGACAGTCAACGTGACTATGCCTGCGAGAGACGACTCAGTTGTTGCTGCAAATAAGTCAGTTGATTGTGCAAAGACTTCATACGCTGACTGTAATTCAGGAAATGCGCTTTTCAGAGCATCAGGTTCTGGAGCGTATGTCTATCTTGTGTACGTTCGTAATGAGGACTTGGCTGAAGATGATCTCAGAAACTATTACGTTCTTGTTTCAGGAATGAAGCCTGAGGACTTCACAAACGCTGTGACTGAGATCATCAAGAACGCGATTCTGTATTGAGGTGACATGATGAAAGCATGGATGCGAATCTTAGAGGTCACACTTACAAGCAGAAAGATGAAGCGTCAAATGGTATTTGGATCGAATTGGCGTAAAGGTAAAGACGATCTGAATATCGATATTGTCGTTAACAAATATATGAGCGCATTAAAAGATTCTTGCACGATCAAGCTCAGTAATCTCACATACAGTGAACTTGTCCAGATCATAAGTGGTGAGTTCTATGATGTCGCAATCAAATGCGGATATCGAGATGCGGATGTGCAGACAATCTTCGATGGCGGAGTGCTTTATATCTCAAACTCACTCGATGACAAGAAAACGAACACTGTCATTATTCTTTGTGCAAGCAAACTTGTTGCTCGATATGGTCAATCAAGAATCAATCTTACACTAAATTCAGGTATCAATATGTATTCTGCAGTCAAGTTCATATGCAGACGAGCTGGAATTATGAATACGACTATATCTGAACAGTTGAAGAAAACATTCTTGCAAGATATCATGAACGTGAATGACACTGCAGGATCATGGATCGAAAAACTCACGCAAACAAATAACTCATTCATTGCGAACTCTGATAGCTCAATTGATTCAAACTCAATCGTCTCGCTCTTTAACGCGAATAAGTCAAACGCAAGAATCATCACACTTCGAGATGATCAGATCGATCTTAGTGGTGGATATCCAAGACTGACTTCAGATGGTATAAGCTTGACAATTCTTCCGACGTTTGCATTTATGTGCGGCGATGTAATTAAGATCGACAATGCGTTGTTGAACATGTCAGTCGATTCGAGCTCTGAGGTCTCGAAGAATTATGGACACTATCTTGACAAAAATGGATGCTATATGATCTACGAAATGGAGTATCGACTTCAAAACAGAAGCTCAGAGTTCTCATTGAATATTACTGCAAAATCAAGAAATCTTATCTCGAGCTATATGGGAGGTTAAAATGAGCGGTCCAACAGGAAATGAAACAACAAGTTCTGACTTTTTACGAGTTCTACTTGCGCTCAAGGCGAACGTGATGAAAGACACGCATGTTGCTGATGTTTGCAAAGTCGCATCGACAAAATCTGGCATAGACGGTCTTACATCATACATGTGCACATCGATTAACAATTCGAATATCTTTTTCCAAGCATACGCGCTCTCAAATATCGCGATCAACATTGGCGACTACGTTCTTGTACTGTTCTGCGATAACGACTTCCGAGCAAATTATCGAAGAGCGAAGCAAGGTCAAACTTTACAGAACACTGACACAGCGCAAAAACATTCTACATCTTATGGAATCATAATTGGAACAATCTAAGGGGGTAGCAAACATGCTTCAAAACAATATCGTCAACATTGATGAGTTCATTAAGCTCACGAATGCAGGATTGAAAATCGCGACATTCACACAAGTACGTGCTGCGCTTATTGATCGATATAAATCAATCTACGGTTCAGATATTGATCTAAGCACAGGCTCAGCTGATGGTATCTTCGTCAATGATCTCGCACTCATCATCAACAATATTCTACAAAGTGTGAACACTATGTACGCGAATCTCGATGTCGAGACGGCTTCTGGTGTTTATCTTGACACGCTCTGTGCACTCTCCAATGTTGTTCGTAAACCTGCAACGAAGTCGAATGCGTACTTAAATGTCACATACACAGGTAGTTCGCAAGTCACAATTCCTGCGCAGGATCTGATCTTCATTGACAAGTCTGGACTCGAATGGAAAGCTGAGAACGATCAAACGTTTACTCCGAATCAGACTGTGTCATTACAAGTTTTCTGTTCACAGGAAGGCGTTATTCAGGCACCTGCTGGATGGATTTATCAAATGATTGACGCATCGATGCCGATAGCTGTTGAACAGCCGCTTGCTGCAAATCTTGGTACTGAAGTTGAGTCCGATGGAGCGTTAAGAGCAAGACGAGCTCAGAGTTCTGGAGCTGCAGGTACTACAACTCTCGGTTCACTTACAGGTGCATTGCTTGGAATCTCAGGTATCAAAGACGTAAAGATCTTCAACAACAATACGGGCACTGATCAGACTTTGAGCGACGGCTCAACGCTTGACAAGCACTCGATCTATGTTGTTGTTCGAGTTGATGAAGGCAAGACAATTCCTGATTCGACTATTGGCACATTGATTTATGAAAAACTTACTCCGGGTATTCATTCTTGTAAATGTCTCGATTCTTCTGCAACTGCAAAGAGCTACAAATACATTGCTGAAGTAAGTGACGTTCATCAGGAAATTCTTGATCAGTATGTTTATTGGAAGCAGGCTTCATCAATTCATCCGGTCATTACAATTACAATCACACCATATTCATTCTTCTCAACAGATGAGTTCACATCAATTGCAAATTCGATTATGTCATACGCGAATGAGCAATTACTTGATACACCTCTTGCAGCAAACGAATTACTTGTGCAAACAATCTATGCTGATCCGATGTTCAAAGGAAAAGCAACATATGCTGTGGTCTCTGCAAGTGCTGCAACACATTCGAACAATATCGCTTATTACAAATACACTCGATTCTTTGTGAAATGCACTGGTACAGTAACTGGCGGAAGCAACACTTATGCGATCTCGGACGGTGCATTTACGATCAGTGATGTTTCATTCACTCTTTGCAATAATTGCGTACTCGATGCGAGCTCAAACACTTATCCTTTGAGCGAGAACGATACTTTCACATACAATAATGAGGAATACACGGTCTCGAACATCGTATATACAAAGACCGGTAATAACTACGTCATTTCGATTGAGGGGTGATAGCATGACAGGCGTAAGCGTATTAAATGACAAGCTCAGACCGTTTTCATACTATGAGCAAAAACTCCCGCTTTATTTACGCAACTCATTCGGTTTTGTCGAGCACTTCAGAATTTGGTATCAGCTCCTTGTTGGTGAAGAACTTGTTGCGAGTGATGCGCAAGTTGCAAGAGATTCACTTCGAGTATCAGAAGGTTCGTCAGTTACAGGAACGATTGACAGACTCTTTGAGCTTCTTAATATCTTTGACTTAAACTGTGTACAAGCTCACAATCAGTCATACGATTCGAACGAGCATTATTTGCTTTTTTTGAATGGAATTCCTGATTCTGATGAGGGCAAAGCTGCAGATATTCTCGACAAAATCGGAAGTCTATTTGGTTTACGCAGACAATTCTCACTCGTTGTGAATGGCACAGAGTATATGCTCAACTTGAACAACCGAGACTTCTTGATTTTCATTAAATGCACGATCATTAAGAACTATTTCGATGGCACGTATGCTGAGCTCAGTGCGTTCTATAAGAGTGTTGGGCTTCCTGTGTTCATTCTGACTGATACGACATCTGCTCAATGCAATATGCAACTCATCAACCTCGAAGATTCGATCTATTCTCCGTCTGAAGACGTAAGAAGAATGTTCTTGGCAGGAATGCTCACAGTTGAAAGTGCAGGAATTCAATATACATACACAATTCACGGTGTGCAAAATCTTGCGATCTTTGACAGTTTACTGTCTGCGAATGCATTTGACATGGGGGTATTTGTAGCATGAGATGTCGAAATATTGTTAACGGAAACGTCATTTGGTTCGGCTCAAAAGGAAAGAATCCTGATGGAACTGCGATCTTTGAGAATGAGCAACATGAGAGCTATGTCGATCGGTCAGAAGGAATCGCTGCTTCACTCACTGAACGCTTGAGCGTGTTGAAAGGTGAGCTATGGTATAATATCTCTTATGGCATCCCATTGATCGACAAGATCAAGACAAAAGCAGAGATGGACATCTTTGTTGCTAAAACCGTAACAGAACATCCTGATGTTACGGCAATCATGAATTTTGAGTCAACATTTGACAGGCATAAGTATGTCTGCTCAATGACTATCAACACAAGGTTCGGAGTTATTGATCTGAGTATCTAAGGATTACCCACGTTAAATCTGGAATACTGATATAATGATTTATATTATAAGGCTGCTCAGAATTTAGCGTGGGTTATTCTTATTTTAACACTTTGATTATACTTTTGATTATAGAGTATGTTATAATATTTATATAAGGAATAAGTTGAAAGGAGAATTACGTTCATGAAAATTCTGATAAATGAACGTCTTAGCAAACATCGATGTAAAACTCCTGAAGGCTATTTGATCTGCACCGATGCAATCCTTGCTCGCACAGGTAAGCAGACATATAGAAAGAATGAGATTTTCAAAGACTCTGACGATGAGACTGAGATCGAGGTTGATCGCACTGAAGACGAGGTATTTTCGCCTCAGACGCTCGCTTCATTCGAGAATAAGCCCGTCACAGTTGAGCATCCTGATGAAGACGTAAACGTTCATAACTACAAAGAGTATGCAGTCGGTTTTGTGAGAGACGTTCATCGAGGCGAAGTCAACGGACAGCCTGTCATTCTCGGAAATCTTGTCATTACTGATGAGCAGACAATTCAAGAGATCGAAAACGGCGAGCACACAGATCTTTCATGTGGTTATGACTGCGATATCGCTGATGAAGCGAATCCTTGTCAAAGAAACATTCGTGGAAATCATGTTGCACTCTGCGAGCAAGGTCGAGCAGGCATTGCACGCATTGTCGATTCGGCGAACGATGGAATAAAAGATGAATCAGCGTTTGTTATTTATAATGCGCGGAACCATAAATATTGGTCAGTAAGTAAAAAAGAATGGGTTAACGAAGAAGATGAAGGAATAACAATATTTGCTAAATCAGACGATGCTTGGGACTATGCTAAAACAAATTTATCAAAATCTGATGCAAGAATTATGAAATATTTTGACTCAGTAAAAGATTCTGTAAAAGACGAACAACTTTATGCCGTCGAGTTTACCTATGACGGAGATTCTTGGTCTAATTATCTCGGTCATGTAAATGTTCGTGCTAAATCTAAACAAGATGCATTGACTAAAGCTAAACGATGGGCGGTCGCGCATTATGATAATCCTGGTTTCTTTAAGATTGCTTCGACAAAATATACAAATGTCGAAACGATAGACTCTGTAAAAGATGCACAACCTTCTAAACTTGGAGACAAAGTTCGTTTTAGAAACAGAGTCTATGTCATCATAAAAGTTCAGAAAGGCAAGAACGATGATGTCGCAAGACTTACTCTGCGACCTCTTGAAAGATTTGACGAAAAGGACAAACCTTTTGAGGGAGGTGGAGATTCTTACTGGGACATTCACATCGAAAGATGGCAGCTCGATGACTCTGTGAAAGATACTCGAATGAAAGTCGCAAATCTCACAAATGGTTATGCAATCGTTCCTGAAAGTAGATGGAGAAAACTCGGTCTGAACACTGAAGTTGAACGGTTTACGACAAATCTTAATGAAGCAAGAGATATCCGTTCTTCGCTTGAGCGCAATGACGGGATATCATTCGTCATTGTTGATGTCACACAAAGAAGAACTACTGATTCTATGAAAGATGCACTTATTCCTCCTACAAAGGAAGCGATCAACAAGTTTGAGGCACTTCTTCGGATTTTTGATATTAAGATCGACAGGAAAGGTCTTACACTGCTTGGCCGAGTGCATTATCAGGTTCGATCAAATACGGAGTTCGACCGGTTTGTGCATAGACTTGAACGAATCGACGATGAGATGGATAAGCTTGGTATTCCGATGACATTTAACGCAGGCTCAGATGGAAAGACTTGCACTGCAGGTATTGATCTCGACAAACAGTATGTTAAGGATTCTCAGAGAACTCAGAAAAGTCAGAAAATCATTAAGGCCGCAAAATCGATCAAATGATATGTTCACAGGATTAAACGGGACAGACTAATATAATGGAATATATTATTTGGCTTATCCCGTTTAATTCTGGAATACTTCAAATACTCATCACGTGTATTCCGAGTACACGTTTTGAGGAGGTTCTCCTTATAAAGCTCTCAATGACAGTGCGCAGGTCGGTACTTGCCTCACGATACCACGCATTGTTGTTGAGAGTGATTGAGAATACGAAAAGGAGGTTAGCGAATGCCCTACACACGAACGCATTGGACAAATAACTTGACACAGCTCAATGCGAAAAACATGAACAACATTGAGGATGGGATCGAAGAAAACACTGAGCATATTTCTCAATCTGATACAGAGATTACAAGTCTGAAAGCGAGAATGCTTCAGGCTGAAACTGATATCGAAGATGCAAATGATGCGATAACAGCTGAAGTTTCTGCTCGACAAGCCGCAGACACCGCGCTACAATCTAATATTACATCTGAGGCGACAACACGGCAAAATGCTGATACTCAGCTTCAAGGTCAAATCACTGCTAATCACAATGAACTCGATGGCAAAGTTCAAGCTCTTGATTCGAGAGTGACTGCTCTTGAAGCAGCTCATACGACGTATTCTGATCCTGATAGCGATGGCAACATCGTTATTACTTCGACAGATGCATGAAAGAGATTTACGATGCAGTAAAGAAACTGCCTGAGTATCAGATTGAGATCGGTGTAATCTCAATTCATTCAAAACGAAAAGAAAAAGTACGAATTGGTTTGACGAATGCAGAGCTTATGTTCATACATGAAAACGGTTCGCCGCTTCGTCATATTCCAGCTCGTCCAGTTCTCCAAATGACACTCGATTATGCAAATCGTGAATTGCTTCAACCAACGATTGCGAAATGCATTGACGCTTTTCTTGATTCAGGCTTGAAGGAATCTGCAATTGAGCGAGAGCTCGAAAAACTCTGTATCCGAATGGAGAACTATGCAAGAGAGATCATCTACTCAAACGATGGCCGTCTTGCACCGAATGCTCCGAGTGTTGCTGCTAAGAAAAAAGGGAATCATCCTTTGTTCGATACTGGACAGCTCGCAAGAAGTATTACATGTCAATTAGTAAAAATATAAGGAGGATACGATATGGCAACAAAAGCTACAATCAAACTCAC
>OLXK01001520.1_pt1 | contig 15876 bp, 10 predicted proteins | sample 1674321 | NCBI WGS metagenome assembly OLXK01 (sample SAMEA103958162, study PRJEB25191) | human gut metagenome | reverse complement strand
GGCCGCGTAGCTCAGTTGGTTAGAGCGCCGCCCTGTCACGGCGGAGGTCACCGGTTCAAGTCCGGCCGTGGTCGCTGGAACAGCGCAAGTTGTTCATGGCTCTGTAGCTCAGTTGGTAGAGCGAACGACTGAAAATCGTTAGGTCAGCGGATCGATGCCGCTCGGAGCCACCAGATACACCCCGGAGCAATCTGGGGTTTTGTTTTTCTCGCATATCTTTTCCGATTTACCTGCGTGATTTCCGCTCGTTTTCCAGCACAAGCGCCATCCGAACCATATCGGCGAAAGACATACGCCCATTACCCCCAACGAAGAGGGATGTTCTGTCCCCTCTGTTGCTAAACTATGGTGCAGGTAGACAAGGGGTTGACGGCTGTACTGTTCCATGATGTTGACCTCTAAACGGGTGTATCCCTGGGGTGAGGCGAGTGGAGATACTGTTAATCGGCAACACCGACTTCGTGACGAAGCAGTGGATCGAGCACACGTTCCCCCAAGACAAGGTGGTGGTGGCCCTCCGCAAAGGGACCGAATCCAGCGGCGAGGATCTCAAAATCATCGACATGCCCGACCGTGACGCCGTGTCGGAAGTGTTCTCCAACTACGAATTCGATCGAATCGTCTACTTCTCCGAAGATCTGACGCCCCGCAGCGAACGTGACGGCGACCTGGGCTACCTGCGCCGACTGCTGCACACCGTCCGCAATCGCAAGGTCCAGATGCTGATGGTGAGCGGGCCGGAATCGGAATTCACCTATCCGCAGGAAACGGACGTGCACGAGACCAGCAAAAGCCTGATGTCGCGTGCCGGCGAAGAGCTCGGCCTGTACTATGCGCGCACCTACGATCTGGAAGTGAAGATCGTGCGCTGCCCCTATCTGTACGCGCCGCAACGCAATGGCGTCACCGCATATTTCAACGGCTTGTTCGAACAGGCACAAGCGGGAGAACTGCGCTTCCATGAACGCGCCGAACAACGCACCTGCTTCCTATGCGCCGACGATCTGGCCGAACTTATCTACCGCATATTCGACGACTGGACCGCCGACAGCGAGCTGTTCCACGTTCCGAACGTGTTCGACTTCACTTACGGCGATTTGGGAACGCTGATCGCGGGATATTTTCCGGGAACGAAGGTCGTATACGGCGAGGACCGTCCGCAGGCATACCCCGCCGACGACCACGAATTGCGATTGCGGTACGGCTTTTCGCCACGATACTCGCTTCGCGAGGATTTTCCGCACGTCATCGAAGGCTGGTTGAAGCTCCGCGAGAACAAAACCGACAAGTATCCGGTATGGGATTTCCTACGCAGCCACAACAAATGGTGGACCGTGCTGGAAATCATCGGCGCGTTCCTGCTGACGGAATGGCTCCGCACTTTTACACAAGGCAACAGCCAGCTGGAAACCGTGGACCTGCGATTGCTGTTCGTGGTGATCGTCGGCACCATCTACGGGCTGCATGCCGGCGTGTTCGCAGCCGTACTGGCCTGCGCCGGCGTGGCCATGTCCTACGCGTCGCAGGGCGCGTCCTTCGCCCCGTTGTTCTACGACACATCGAACTGGCTTGCCTTCGTCATTTATTTCGTGGCCGGATCGGTATGCGGCTATGTGCAGTCACGCAACCAGGAGAGCGTGAGGTTCGTGCGCGACGAGAACGGGTTGTTGCGCAATCGTCTGGACTTCCTGCGCGGGCTGTATCAGGATGTGCTCGACGACCGCAGACAGTTGCGCGACCAGATCATCGGCAGACGCGACAGTTTCGGCAAACTGTACGCCGTGACCCGAGAATTGGACGAAGTGCAACCGCAGAAGCTGTACCATACGGCGATCCGCATCATGCAGGAAAGCCTCGATAGCGACAGCCTCGCCATCTTCCGAGTGGACAACAGCGGACAGTTCGCCCGTCTTGTGGCGGCGAGCCCACGGTTCGACGTCGGCAGCTTCCGCTCCGTACGCGTCTCGGATTACGGTGAAATCATCACCGCGCTGGAACACAACGGCATATGGGTGAACCGAACGTTAAAGGACAAATTCCCGATGTACGCCGTCGGCGTGCGTGACCGTGGCGAACTGGCCGTGATCATCACCATGGGAGAGGCCAAACCGGACCAGATGAACCTGTACTTCCAGAATCTGTTCAGCATCATGTGCGGTCTGGTCGAATCGGCCATGATCAGGGCCTTCGAATACGAGGACGTGGCGCGCCGGTCCATGCTGGTGCCGGGAACGAACCTGCTGAAGCCAGAAGCGTTCCTGCCGAAGGCGCTGGCTGCCAACGACCTCAAACACGACCATATGGGCGACCATCTGCTGCTCAAAGTCGAATGCGAGGGAAACCTTGAGGACGCGGACTCCCTGCTGATGCAAAGCATCCGCCAGACCGATGAGGCCGGCATGCTGACGGATGACGGCGTGTATCTGCTGATGAACCAGGCGGGGGAGAAGGAACTGCCGATCATCCTCAAACGTCTGACCCGTTCCGGCTTGCACTGCTCCTACGTTCCGCAGACCCAAGAGGATGCCCTGCTTTCCGAAGTCCAATCGCATATCGCGCAAGCCGACGATGGGGGTGAAAGCTGATGGGGTCGACGACTATCGCCGCGTTGATCATCATCGCCGTGCATCTGCTGGTCTGCATGACGCTGTGTCTGCTGCACCACGTCGGAGTGCTGAAAGTCGATGGACTGCTGCTCCCGTTCATGGCGTTGATTCCCCTATGGGGGCCGTTGAGCGTGGCGCTCATGCATTCGCGTGCCGTGCTTCGTGGGGGACGACGGATTCCCGCCGGTCTGCAGGAACTGAAGGTCGAGGATCAGGAACAACGCAACATTCTTGTGGACGACCGTACGGATTACGCCAACACCGTGCCGTTGGAAGAGGCGCTGATCGTGGACAATCCACGGCAGCGTCGTAATCTGATGCTGTCCATTCTTAACGAGAATCCCGGCCAATACGCCAATCTGCTCTCCCAAGCCCGTCTGAACGAGGACGTGGAAGTCGTGCATTACGCGGCCACGGCCATGGCGCAGATCAGCGCGAAGGAAGACATCGCGTTGCAGCAACGCATGGAGGAATACGAGCGGAACCGCGATTCGGACGAGGCGCTCGACCGGTACCGTGAGGCGCTCGAACACTACTTGAAATCCTCCATGGAACAGGGGTATGCCAGAACGTTGCAGATGCGCCGATACGCCGACCTGCTCGCCGAACAGCTCAAACGGCATAACGACTACCGCACCGTATGCTCGTTGGCGAAGACGCAGATGGATCTCGGTTCGTTCGATGCCGCGTCTCGCACCATCGAAGCGGCGCTGTCCGCATGGCCGCGTCAAGGTGACGTCTGGCTGATGAAACTGCGATTGGAAGCCGCACGTCACGATGGCGAGGCGGTGCAACGCACCGTCCGGCACATCAAGGACGACCACATCTACCTTGGCGGCCGAGGCCACGACATCCTGCGATTCTGGCTCGGCGACAAGGAGGCTGGGCGCGCATGATACGTTCCGCATGGCGCATATGGAAGCGCTTCCGTTGGAAAAACCTGGTCCGCGTGTGGGCCGTATTCATGGCCATCGCCTTGGTGCTGTTGGCGCAAACCTTGGGCATCCACTACGGCGCGACGAAATTCACTTTGAAATACATGGCTCGTAACGAGGCCATTCCGGCCCAGAACGCCATCATGGGGCAGCGCGCCACGAACCTGATGCTCGTGGATAGTTCCCAGGATGGTGTGGACGAGGCCGAAGCCATGATGAAACAGGTGCTGCTCGACATGAAAGTGCCGACCGCCACCGTGGATCTGGCCAAAACCGATCCCGACGACATCCCCTCATTGAATCGGTACCGCACCGTGCTGATCGTCATGCCGGAACTTGATTCGCTGGGGGATGAGCTGGTGTCCATCATGAGATGGGTTGAAGGCGGCGGCAACATGATGCTTGCCATGGCGCCTGAAAAAACAGGCTATCTGGACGCGATCGGGCCTCAAATCGGCATCGAATCCTCCGCATACGACTACGTGATGACCAAAGGCATCAAGCCTGCCAGGGACTTTATGCTGGGTGGCGGGCACACCTACATGTTCAGTGGCCCGTTCAAATCGTCGTTGAGTCTGAACCTCAATGAGAAGGCCACCGTCGAAGCGGTCAGTGCCAACGGCCATACGCCACTGATCTGGAGTGCCGATGTGCGTTCCGGACGAACCGTGACCTGCAATATCGGCATCTATGGCAAAGTGGTGCGCGGCTTCTATGCCTCCGCGTTCAGCCTGCTGGGTTCCGCCACGGCATACCCGGTCATCAACAGCGCCGCGTTCTATCTGGACGATTTTCCATCCCCGGTCCCCAGCGGAGACGCCACCTACATCAAACGCGACTACGGCATGAGCATCGCCGACTTCTATTCGAAGGTCTGGTGGCCGGACCTGACCAAACTTGCGGAACGCTACGGTATTCGGTTCACCGGCGTGATGATCGAGAATTACGGGGACGATACGAAAGACGCTCCCGTACGGCAGAAGGACGAATCGCATTTCAGCTATTTCGGCGGACTGCTGCTCAAACAGAACGGCGAAATCGGCTACCATGGCTACAACCATCAGCCGCTCGTACTGCCGAACACCGATTATGGCGACGAATACGCGTACCATCAGTGGCCGAATCGCAAAGCTGTCGTCGCCTCGCTGCGCGAGCTGATCGCATTCCAAAAGTCCGTGCTGCCGGCGGCCACAGCGTCGGTATATGTGCCGCCGTCCAACATCCTGTCCAAGGAAGGACGGCAGACAATCGGACGAGACGTGCCCGAAATCCGCACCATCGCCAGCACCTACCTGCCAAGCGACAGCAAACTGCCTTACGTGCAGGAATTCGGTGTGGCCGATGACGGCATCGTCGAGGCGCCGCGCATCGTCTCCGGCGGCATGGTGGGAGATTACATGCGGCTCGCCGCAGAATCCGAACTGAACATGCATTTCGTCAGCACCCACTTCATGCATCCGGACGACATGCTCGACCCTGACCGTGGCGCGAAAGAAGGCTGGGCGGTCTACAGAAAAGGCCTTGAGAACTATCTCGACTGGCTTGAAGCGTCCGCACCGTCCATCCGCATGCAGACAGGCACGGAATGCGCGTCCGCGGTGCAACGCTTTTCTGGACTGACTGTCAAGATGAGGGAATCCGCCAATGAGTGGGAATTCGACTTGGGCAATTTCAAGGACCAGGCTTGGCTGCTGCTCCGCGCGAACCATGGCACGCCCGGCAGAATCCAAGGCGGAAGCATGATCCGGATGACGGGGAATCTGTACCTCATCAAGGCCACGGACTCCACAGTGCACGTCGAACGCAAGGCTGGAGGCGCGGCATGAGAATCTGCCTGGTATTGGAAGGTTGCTACCCGTACGTGCATGGAGGCGTGTCCACATGGATGCACAGCTACATCACCGCCATGAAGGAACACGAGTTCGTGCTGTGGGTGATCGGCGCGAAAGCCAAGGACCGTGGCAAATTCGTGTACGACCTTCCATCCAACGTGGTGGAAGTGCATGAGGTGTTCCTCGACGACGCGTTGCGTCTGAGCGGTGAACATGCGAAAGTGATCTTCACCGACGAGGAAGTCAAGGCACTGCGTGAGCTGGTGAATCTGAACGATCCCGACTGGGACGTACTGTTCAACCTGTTCCACAACAAAGGCGTGCATCCGCTGTCGTTCCTGCAAAGCAACGAATTCATCGACCTGTTTACGAAGATCTGCATGGAGGAATACCCGTACGTCGCCTACGCGGATGCGTTCCACACCGTGCGATCCATGCTGCTGCCGGTGCTGTACCTGATGACGGGAGAAGTGCCGAAAGCGCAGATCTACCATGCCATCTCCACCGGTTACGGCGGCCTGCTGGCATGCTTGGGCGGCAGTATCAACCACGCACCCGTATTACTAACCGAACATGGCATCTACACGCGCGAACGCGAGGAGGAGATTCTTTCCGCCGAATGGGTTGCGCCCGCGTTCCGGCAACGGTGGATCCGTTTCTTCGCCATGCTGTCACAGGAGATCTACCGTAGGGCATGGCGTGTGACCAGCCTGTTCGGCCGCGCTCGCCAGACCCAGATCGACATGGGCGCTCCGGCAAGCAAATGCCTGGTCATTCCCAACGGCATCCAATACGAACGGTTCTGCGACATTCCACTCAAGCCTGAGGACGGTTGGGTGGATATCGGCGCCGTGGTACGTCTGGCTCCCATCAAGGACGTGAAAACCCTCATCCACGCGTTCAGCGAACTGTCGAACCGCGTGGACAATGTCAGGCTGCACATCCTCGGTGGTGTGGACGACCAGGACTATGCCGACGAATGCTATGAGCTGGTGAAACAGCTTGAAGTGAAGAACCTTGAATTCACCGGACGCGTGAATGTGGTCGAATACATGCGCAAACTGGATTTCACGGTGCTGACCAGCATCTCCGAAGGCCAGCCTCTGTCGGTGTTGGAATCGTTCGCGGCGGCCCGCCCTTGCGTGACCACCGACGTGGGCTGCTGCCGTGAACTGCTGGAAGGCGAGGAAGGCGACGACCTCGGCGTGGCCGGCTTCTATGTGCCTCCGATGTACCGCGAGGGCCTTGCCCGCGCCATGGAACGCATGTGCGCGAGCCGCAAGCTGCGCGAAGCCATGGGCCAAGTGGGACGCGAACGCGTGAAAACCTACTATCGGCATGAGCGCATGCTTGACGAATACCGTGCGCTGTATCTCGATACCGCCGACCATTACGGGTTGGAGCACTGATATGGCGGGAATCGGATTCGAACTCAAGAAACTGTTCCACCGCAAGGGCCTGGTCGCCATGGTGCGCGCCTACGGTTATGCCGGTGTGATCTGCACCGGACCGATGCTGCTGGGCATCCTGCTGCAGTTCGGCGTGCTGGCGGTCAGCGGTTGGTGGCACGTGCCCCGCGCGGACCAGAATCTGCTGGTCTGCATGATCACGTACACGCTGCTCGCCTCATTGGTGTTGACCAGCTTCCTGTCCATGCCGGTGACGCGTTTCCTTGCGGACATGCTGTTCGAACATCATGAGGAGACCATTCTTCCATCGTTCTGGGGATCCACGACCCTCATGCTGGCGGTGGGTGCGGTGCTGTACGCGGTGTTCCTGCTGTTTTCCGGCGCGACCCTCATGCAGGGGTTACTCTGCCTATGGCTGTTCCTGGAAATGATCGTCAATTGGAATGCGATGAGCTATCTGACGGCCATCAAGGATTACCAAGGCATCATGTGGTCGTTCGTCGCGGCGGTGGTCGTGGCGTTCCTGTCCGCATGCGCGATGATGGCGCTGGGCCTGCCGCAGGTGGAAAGCCTGCTGGCCGCAGTGGCGTTCGGCTACGGCGTGATGATGGTCTGGGACGTGGTGCTGCTGCACCGGTATTTCCCGCAAAGCTCGGAAAGCCCGTGGACGTTCCTCGCATGGCTGGACCGGTTCCTGCCGCTCGCCCTGACGGGACTGCTGACCACCCTCGGCTTGTTCTCCCACTTGGTGATCACCTGGTGTGGTCCGCTTGGCGTGCATGTGAAGGGACTGTTCTACGGTGCCCCCTACTATGATGTGCCCGCGTTACTGGCGTTCCTGACGATTCTGATCACCACCGTGAATTTCGTGGTGTCGGTGGAAGTTGATTTCTATCCGAAATACCGTGCCTACTACGCGCTGCTCAACGACGGCGGCACCGTGAAGGACATCGTGGTGGCCGAACGCGAGATGCTCGCCGTGCTCAACCGTGAGCTGTACTACACCGCGTTGAAGCAGCTGTTCGTCACCGCGGCGGTCATCTCGTTGGAAAAGATGGTGTTGGGCGTGCTGCCGCTCGGTTTCAACGATGGCATGCATGGTTATTTCCGTGTGCTGTGCGTCGGATACGCCCTGTACGCGGTCGGCAACACCGTGCTGATGATTCTGCTGTATTTCACTGATTACTTCGGCGCGGTGTGCTGCGCCGCGATATTCGCCGGGTCGGCCACGGTCTTGACTGTCATTTCGCAGTTCGTTCCGGTCGCGCTGATGGGATTCGGCTTCCTGCTGGGCGCGTCGGCGTTCCTGCTGGCCGCGGTCGTGCGATTGGCGGTGTTCACCGACAATCTGCCGTATCGTGTGCTCGGCGCGCAGCCGATTGTGGCGACCGAAAAGCGCGGATGGTTTACGAAACTGGGCGAAGCGTTGGACGAATTCGGCGAACGGCTGCATGGAACTTTCGGACGGAAGGAATCATGAGGGAAAGCGTGGAAAGCATGGAAAGGAACGGACGAATGACGATGGGTAATCGGCCGTGCGGCCGCAATGCCATATTCAAATGCGTGGCGATCATCGCCACGGTCGTGACGACGTTCTCCTGCGTCGCCTGCGGAAACGCTGCGGACAGTGGTTCCACGGCAGACAAATCGGCGGCGCAATCGCAAGGAAAGCATGAGAAAGTCAAGAAAAGCGCCACGCAGGGGCTTGACGGCGCGCATCTGCGTGACAACGACTCGCTGTACAAGGTGTATGACGACAGCGGTGTGGAAACCATGTATCTGACGGTCTCGCGCGGCAACAAGTCGGAAGGCACCGACCACAGTTGGAGCGAAATCAACCAGTATTCCGTGGATGATTACGCGGCCATGCGCACCAACCGGTACCAAGTCAACGGTCTGCTGCAGGTCGGCGACGAACAGGGGCCTGTATCCGGCGAACTCGGCTACGGTGAAAAAGCGCCGAACGCCACCGTGCAGGTGCGCGGCCAGTCGTCCAGTCTCAATAAGCAGAAGAACTACAAAATCGAGCTGAAAAGCGGCAAAGGCAAATGGCGCGGGCAGCGCACCATCGCATTGAACAAACATATGGGCGAAGGGCTGCGATTCCGCAACAAGATGGCATACGACCTGATCCGCGGCATCGACCAGATGATGGGACTGCGCACGCAATTCGTGCACCTGTACGTCAAGGACGAAACCTCCGGTTCCAACTCCTTCGACGACTATGGCCTGTACACGCAGGTGGAGCAGCTCAACAAAAGCGCGCTCCAAGCGCACGGCCTCGACAAGAACGGCCAGCTGTACAAGGTCAACTACTTCGAATTCCAACGCGACGCGGACGTGATCAGACTCGCCGACGATCCCAAATACAATCTGTCGAAATTCGAGGAGAAGCTGGAGGTCAAAGGCAACAGCGACCATACCAAACTCATCGCCATGCTCAACCAGCTCAACGATTATTCGGTGCCGATGAGCAGCATCCTCGGCAAATATTTCGATACGGAAAATCTCGCATACTGGATGGCGTTCCAGCTGCTGACCGGCAACACCGACACGCAGAGCCGCAACATGTACCTGTACAGCCCTACGAATTCCGACACCTTCTATGTGCTGGACTGGGACAATGACGGCATGCTCATGCGCAAGGAGAACCAGATCCGCAATATCTCCACCGGTTCCAGCTGGGAGCAGGGAGTCAGCAACTATTGGGGCAACGTGCTGTTCAAACGCTGCCTGCAGACCAAATCGTTCCGCGACGAACTCGACAAGGCCGTGAAGCGGGAATACCGCTATATGAGCGCAAAACGCATCAATACGATGGTGGACCACTACGAGTCCATCACCAGGCAGTATTTGTGGAGGACGCCCGATTCCATGTACGAGCCGCTGACGCGCGCCCAGTATGACGAAGTGGCGGGGCAGCTGCACGACGAGGTCGCGCAGAACTACAGGATCTACAAAGAAAGCTTCGACAAGCCCATGCCGTTTTTCATCGACGCTCCACAGGCCGCAGACGGCAAACTCAAATTCAGCTGGGACACCTCGTACGATTTCCGTGGCGAGGATCTGAGCTACGACGTCACCGTCGCCAAGGACTATCTGTGTGAGGACGTCATCTTCTCCAAAACCGATCTGGCATTGCCGGAGACGGTGACGGACCTGCCAGGCGACGGACAGTATTTCATACGAGTGCGGGCGCGCAACGCCTCCGGCAAGACGCAGGACGCCTTCGACTACTACATGACCGACACCGGCAAGACGTACGGCACGAGATGCTTCTACATCAAATCCGGGAAGATAGTGGAGGATGTCAATGCGCGGTGATGGCGGGGCGTCGAAACTGCTGGAACGGGTCCGCCGTCGTGTCGGCGAGGAGCTTTCCATGCCTCCGCGCCGCTGTGAGGAACATTACCGGCATGAGCTCAAGTATCTGATTTCGTACGGGCAGAAAGCCGATCTGAACTTGCGTTTGGCTCCGTTGCTTGAACAGGACAGCCACGCGCGTGGCGGCTGCTATATGATTCGCAGCCTGTATTTCGACGATTATTGGAACACCGCCTACCAGGAGAAGGTGGACGGCGTGCTGATGCGCAAGAAATACCGTATCCGTATTTACGATTACAGCGACCGCGTGATCAAGTTGGAGCGCAAGCGCAAGCGCGACAGCTGGATATACAAAGAGGACGCGTCGCTCACGCATGGGCAGTTCGATCGGATATTGGCCGGCGACGTCGGATTTTTGGAACACAGCGAAGAGCCGTTGTGCCGGGAATTCTATGTGGAATACATGAGCAATGTGCTGCGGCCGCGGGTGATCGTCGATTACGAGCGTGAGCCGTGGATCCTCGACGCGGGCACGGTGCGCATCACCTTCGATATGAACGTGCGCGCGGCGGTGGATGGATTCGACGTTTTCGACCGTAGTCTGCCCACTCTGCCGGTACTTGAGCCGGGCAAGCTGGTGATGGAGGTCAAATTCACCGAATTCCTGCCGCAGATCGTGCGTGACATTCTGCCAGGCAAGGCGCAGGAGATAACGGCCGCCTCGAAATACGTGCTGTGCTATGACAAAGCCTCGTATCTGCGGGGTTTCGACTACTGGCAGGAAGGCTGGAACGTGCCGAGCGTGTGACTTGAGCGCACCGGTCGGACGTATCGCGGAAGACCGAAAACAGACGGACGAAAACGCGCAGCCGAAAACATCGGCAATCGTAGAAAACGTAATAACCGAACAATCGCAAAAGAGAAAGCGAAACCATGAGCGTAAACGACATGATCAAGAAATCGGTGCTGAACTCCTTCAGCCAATACAACGTGCCCAAAATGGCGCTGGCCCTGCTGGTGGCGCTGCTGGTGGGCATCGTCGTCTACTGCGTATACCGGCGGTTCTACACGGGCGTCGTGTATTCGCGCAGCTTCGCGGTGACGCTGGTGGGCATGTGCGTGCTCACCTGCATGGTCACATTGGCCATCAGCACGAACATCGTGATCTCGCTTGGTATGGTGGGCGCGTTGTCCATCGTGCGTTACCGTACCGCCGTGAAGGATCCGATGGACCTGTTGTACCTGTTCTGGGCCATCACGTCCGGCATCGCGGCCGGCGCGGGCATGTATCTGCTGGTGGTGGTCGCCGGCGCGGTGATGATCGGCATGCTCGCCCTGTTCTATTCGCATCAGGACAAGGGCCGCGTGTACATCGCGGTGATCCATTACGCTTCCGACGCGGTCGGGGACGACATCACGCGCGCGTTCGGCCGCACGAAGTTCTTCGTCAAATCCAAAACCATGCGTGGCGACCATGTGGAGATGGCCGTGGAAGTGTTCTGCGACGACAAGGACATGACGTTCGCCGAGCGGATTCGTGCCATCGAGGGTGTTGAGGACGTCACCCTGATACAGTACAACGGTGAATATCACGGATAGGACGTGGTGACAGGAAGGAATCTGTTTGGCTGACACACCGGAAATGGGCAGGACGCCGTCCACCGACGAGCTTGTGCCGGAGCTGACGTTCGACGAGATCGACCGTGCGTTCGACAACAACGAGTTCTGCTTCTACCTGCAGCCCAAATGCAATGTGGCTACGGGTGCCATCGTCGGTGCCGAGGCGCTGGTGCGTTGGAACCACCCCAAATATGGTGTGGTATCTCCGGGCAGGTTCGTTCCCATGCTGGAACAGGCCGGACAAATCTCCCGACTGGACGTGTTCGTATGGCGTTCCGTGGTCCGGATGCTGGCACGTTGGGAACGTGAGGGCCGTAATCTGGTGCCGATTTCCGTGAACGTCTCCATGGTGGACATCGACCAGATGGATGTGGCGGACACGCTCACCGGACTGCTGAACGAATACGATGTCGACGCTCGGCTGCTCCAAGCGGAAATCACCGAAAGCGCCGTGGCCAGGAACCTGTCCAAAGTGGAAAGCACCATCCGCAAGCTGCATGCGGACAACATCGCGGTGCTGATGGATGATTTCGGATCGGCGTATTCGTCGCTGAACATGCTCAAGGACATCAACGTCGATGTGATCAAACTTGACATGAAATTCATCGACCTCAATGAGGACAATGCCAGCAAAGGGCTGAAAATCGTCGAATCGGTGGTCAACATGGCCAGAAAGCTGCGACTGCTGGTCATCGCCGAAGGCGCACAGACCAAACAGCAGGTCGACCAGCTGCTGTCCGTGGGATGCCGGTACATCCAAGGGTATTACTTCCACGAACCGCTTCCGGTGGGACGGATGGAGAAGCTGTTGGCCGAACGTCCCGACGACCGGCATTTCTGGGATATGTCAAACGATTTCATGCATGGCAGCTATGTGCCCGTCAACGGCCGTACCATGCTTGAGACGTCCACGCTCGCCGCCAGCACCTTCGAGATTCTGGCCAATGGCGTGGCGGAACTCTCCCGACTGAATGTGAAGACGGGCGAGTACCGCGCGGTCAAACGCGATGGCATACTGCCGACGCCGGAAACCGATGATTTCAAAACCTACGTGCAGACGCTGATCGCCGAACGCGTGGTGCATCCGGACGATGCCGACAGGTTCCGTGCTGATATGGATCTGGCTTCGCTCCGTTCGCTGCTGTTCTCGCAGAAATCCGCGTTCGGAGTGTACCGCAGTGAGGTGCTGGCCAGAACCGGCATGATCTCCTTCGCGGTGATTCCCTCACGTGAATGCTCCGAAAGCGATCCATGGGCCGTGGTGATGGTTGGCCGGAACCTGCCGATAGAGTCCTTTGTCCGGTTGAACGGCGAGGAGTACCGACGGGATTCATTGACGGGGCTGCTCAACCGCAACGCTTTCGACGATGATGTGGAATTCATCCAAGCCACCCATGACAAGCCGTTGACGGTGATGTACATAGATCTGATTGGCCTGCATGAGATCAATAATCATTTGGGTCATGCCAGAGGCGACGTGGTGCTGTGCGAGCTTGCGGACGCGGCGCGCGCCTATTTCGGCGACGATAATATCTACCGCATCGGCGGCGACGAGTTCGTGATCATCAGTTTCGCCCATTCGATGGCGCAGAGCGCCCGGCAGATGGGATATATGCGTCAGGAGCTGCTTGATCACGGTTGCGAGCTGTCCGTGGGCATGGCCGAATCCGATGACGGCGGGGATATTCCGGATCTGGTCAACCAGGCGGAAAACGAGATGCGCAAGGACAAGAAGCGCTACTACGCCAGCGGCAGCGGCAAAAGGCAGTTGCGCACGTTGAACAAGCAGCTTGAGGACATCCTGGTACGCAACAAAGACATGGAATCGTTGCTGCAGCATTTGAATACACGGTATTCGATCGCTTATGTGGTCAATCTGCGTGCCGATACGCAACGGCCGGTCGTGGTTCCCGGCTATGTGCAAAAAATGCTTGACAAACATGGCGGTTCCTTCCACGAGATGCTGCTCGACTATTGCGACAACTTGGTGGCGCCGGCCTACCGGGACGGCTTCCGCATGCTGTTCGACTACGATTACGTCCGCGACCGGATATGCAGGGAAGGCGCTATACGGTACGCCTACGTCAGAAACGACGGCGAACGGTTCCTGATTACGATTTTCCCCGACACCCATTCCGTGGACGAGGTCATGTGGGTGTTCGCCAAAGAAGACACGTCGTCCGAAGAATAGGATTTCGGGCATCGGACGGTATGCTGTCCGGTTTTGCCGGTGTTGTGGGATATTGACGAAAAAATTGTGTGTCGTGGGTGCTTCCTCGCATGGAAAAGGGCTTATGATGAAACCGTTGGCCGCGGCAATGGATGCCGTGGTCTTCGCTTGAACACACAGTCGCTTAAAGGAGAGCACTATGGTCTATCGCATGATTTTCAACCAGACCGCGTATTTCGGCCGCGGAGCCATCAAGGAGATTCCGGGCGTCGCTAGGTCCCATGGCTTCACCAAGGCGTTCATCGTCACTGATCCGGTGCTGCTGGAGACCGGCACCGTCAAGAAGGTCACCGACGTTCTTGACGAGGCGGGCATGCCGTATGAGGTGTTCGACAACGTCAAGCCGAATCCGCCGGTCGAGTGCATCCAGGATGGCGTCGCCAAGTTCGCAGCCTCCGGAGCCGACTTCCTGATCGGCCTGGGCGGTGGTTCCCCGCAGGATACCTGCAAGGGCATCGGCATCGTGACTGCCAATCCGGAATTCGCCGACGTGCTGTCCCTTGAAGGCGTGGCCGACACCAAGAACCCGTCCGTGCCGATTTTCGGTGTGCCGACCACCGCTGGCACCGCATCCGAAACGACCATCAACTATGTGATTACCGACACGGCCAACAAGCGCAAGTTCGTGGCCGTCGACCCGCACGACATCCCAATCGTCGCCTTCGTGGATCCGGACCTGACCGACTCCATGCCGCGCGGCCTCAAGGTGGCCACCGGACTCGACGCCCTGACCCACGCCATCGAAGGCTATATCACACCGGGCGCGTGGAGCCTGTCCGACTGCCTGTCCATGCAGACCATCCGCATGATCGCCAAGAACCTCGCCAAGAGCGCCGATGGAGACATTCCGGCCGGCGAACAGATGGCCTACGCCTCCTATATCACCGGCATCACCGTCCGCGTGGACGGCGGTCTGATCCTGCCCGGCATGCTCGAGGGCTACGACAAGATCCCGTGGGTGCGCGAAGAGTGGAAGAAGGATCAGTACGAAAAGGCCATGGCCATGGTCAAAAAGGACGAAGAATAAGCCGTAGACGAAGAATAAGCCGTAAAGGAGCGTTGCGCCCATGCACACCAAAGACAGCCTCATCGCCCAACTGTCGGCGATACTGCCCAGCGATGCGACGGTGCTGATGCACTCCTCCTGCAAAAGCCTCGGGCAGATGGAAAACGGCGGCGACACGATATTGGACGCACTGACGGAGTATTTCTCCCGCGGCCTTGTGGTGCTGCCGACCCACACCTGGGCGACGGTCAACGATCGCCAGCCGGTCTACGACGTGCTCTACACGCCGGTATGCATCGGCCTGCTGCCGGAGCTGTTCCGCAAGCGGCCGGGCGTTCACCGCTCGTGGCACCCGACGCACTCGGTGGCGGCCTTCGGCGCAGATGCGGAAGAATTTGTCCGCGGCGACGAAAACTGCCCGACGCCCTGTGCGCGGGATTCCGCATGGGGACGGCTTTACGACCGTGACGCCTATGTGCTGCTGGTGGGCGTGGAGCTGAACCGCATGACGTTCTTCCACGGCGTGGAGGAATGGAACGGCATCCCCGGCCGCCTGAAGGAGACGCCCAACCGCTATGTCGTGATCCCGCCGGACGGCGGGCGCATTGTGCGGGACTACTACCCGCACTGCGGTGATTCGTCCCAACTCTATCCCAAGGCGGAAACAGCGCTGCTGCATGCGGGCGCGATGCGCATGGAAAAGCTGGGCGACGCGACGGTTCGCCTGCTCTCCTGCCGCAAATCGGCCGAGGTCGTTTCCTCACTGCTCAAAGACAATCCGTTTTTCTTCGGAAAAGCGGGCTACCGCTGAAAAATCGTACCGGTTCGGCTGACGCAAAAGCCGGGCTGGTGCGCCATCGGAGGGGGCCCGCCGCGCGCCCGGCTTCGCCGGGCCGGCCGTCCGCGCTGCGCGC
>OLXK01001519.1_pt1 | contig 15882 bp, 19 predicted proteins | sample 1674321 | NCBI WGS metagenome assembly OLXK01 (sample SAMEA103958162, study PRJEB25191) | human gut metagenome | reverse complement strand
AAACGGGGTACACCATTTCCCCAAGCCGACTGCACAACCTGCACAAAAAGCTAGTTCAAATTTGTGCAATATTTTAGACACATATCTGTTGACATATGATGGTACAATTGGTATACTTATATCAGAAACAAGGAAAGAGAGGTAAGAGAACAAAGAAAAAACTTAAAAAAGAAAATAAAGAAAGCACTTGACAAGGTACAAAGAATATGATATAATAAGTACATAAGAAAGAGAGGTAATCAGAATGTTAGAGACAAGAAAACTTACAAACCACAAAAGTGCACAATGCCATGTTTTAATAGAGGATAATGGTACAATTAACTTCATAAGTTATACTACACTTGTTATTCAAGCCGTTCCACACTCTAGTGGTCAATATGTACTATTTTGTACAGGGACATACAGCCAAACCACAAGAAAGCAGATAGGGTGGTTTTTAAAGGAATATTTTGGTGATGTTTCATACTACGATATGAAAAAATGTGCAGAGGACGGAACTGGAATATGTGCAGAGCGTAAACACGCAAAATATTGGTAGGCAGCCGGTGCATGGGTAGGTTCAAACCCTATCCTACCATTCCACACTATAATGTGTGAGATATAATCAAAAAGAAAAGGAGAACAAAAATTATGGCAAGAAAGAGAATGGTAACAAGAACAGTAGAGCAGACAACAGTGCAGGTTATGACACTTGACGTAACAACAGCAGAGGTACAAGTACGTACTTATGACATCGGCGGAAAATACACAGATGAAGAGTTACTCAAGAAACTCCAGAAACTTTTCCAGTCTGATACGCTTAAACTCGTACACATTGAATCACAGACTTGCAACGAGGTATTACTTGGCATGGATGAAGAAGATTTTATCAGACTTGCAAAGGTTTTACCGCCACGTGCAACAAATAAGGAAGAGGACTAGGCTTAAGCCTAGTACCTCTTGAAAGGGGAATATTATGTACGCAATATGTGTAGAATATTATGGAAATTATGGTGCAATCGTTCCGGCAGGAAATGGCGGTATGCAGAAACTTCATAACAAAACCAAACGTGGGTGGTTGAGTGAAACTGAATGTATGCGTAAACGTACAACAGGAAATGTGTATGTAGTCGCTAATTTTACTCAGAAAATGTGTGAAATGTCACCTAGACAGTTAGCATATTATGTACAGAATAATAACATCACTGTACTTTGAGAATATACACGGAGTTAGTCTAAACTAACAAGGGTGCGTGACAGGCACGGTTATAGCTTCAACGTTATACACTTTAGTGTACAAACGTACACATGAACATTGACAACAAAATAAAGATGACAGAAAAGGAGAATGTTATCATGGAAAGAATTTTCACAAATGCACTCAAAAAACAGTTAAAACAGCGTATAAAAGGTGATTTATCTGTACACATTGTTGATGACACAATAATTGTTGACATTCAATCATTAGGTTGTTATACTTGGCGTTATATCATTAACAATTTATCTGCACAAATATCAACAGGTTTATCAAGTAGAATTGTAGCAGATGCTATTGTTAAACAGTACAGGAATTTTATTCTATCTAAACATTTTTACTCAAAATAATTCAAAGAAAGTGTTGACTTTTTAAGTACAATATGCTACAATAAAAGAGTAACAAAGATAAATAACAGTTACGTTGCCAGAGTGGTGTACTCACTTTACAGTACACCCTCACCCCTCTGGACGGTGCAACAAATTGGTAAGTTGCCTAGTGACATTGTGTTCCAACACTTGTCTGGTAAGCACTAGATTATAGGTTCAAATCCTATACCGTCCACTGGTACAATATCGTACCTAACTATAAACAAACCAAAGCCAGAAAGGAGAACAAAAATTATGGCAAGAGTACCTATGGTAACAAGAACAATCGTAGCAACAAAAGCAAATGTTATGTGTCTGGACGTACAGGCAGGCGAACCGTGTAACAAGGTTGTTACAGTACCACGCACATACAAGGACGATGAAGCACTGATGAAGAAAGTTCGTCCGTTGCTTGAAACGGAGACACTCAAAGCGGTACACATTGTAGACAAGGAAGAAGTCGAAACTTTGTACGGTATGACAGAGCAGGAATTTATCCAGTACGCAAAAGTGCTTCCGCCTAGAAACGGTGCAAACAGTGACGAAGAAGCAGACAACGAATAACACAGAAGCAGGTAAAACCTAAAACACCAAACACAACAAAATATTTAATTAAAAGGAGAGCAATATCATGATTAACATTAAAGAAATGAGCAGAGAGTTCAACGAAGTAGAGCAGTACCTTATGACTATCGCACCGTCAATCGTTTCAATGAAAGACGTTGAGGACGGGGAGCATATCACAGTTGACGGAGTTCTGATGTTTGAGGATGTTAAAGAGGACACCGGTGAGGTTGTCGAAGTAATGTCAATCATTACACCGGAAAAGCAGGTATACTGTTGCCAGTCGGCTACGTTCAAGAGAAGTATCATTGATATTTCAAACATTATGAAAGGTAAGCCGTTCACTGTTATCAAGACTTCTGGTAAAACCAAATCAAATCGTGATTACATTAACTGCGTACTGGACGTTGAAAGACTTGCATAATTTCAGAGTGTAACAGTTAATAAATGGGGGGTGGCACTCTTAGTACCATACTAGAGTGTCTCCCCCTATTTCATTTATAGGGGTGAATGCTATGGCAAAAAGACGCAAACAAACACCTGCGGAACGTGCTTACTCTAAACAAGTCAAGCGTATTAAACAGTTTATAAGAAGAGCAGAAAAACGTGGGTATCAATTCAGTGAAGATGTATTACCGCAAAGACCTAAACGTGTAACACAAGCAAGTGTGCGAAAACTTGCAAAATTAACACCTGATAAGTTGTACAAGAAAGCAGTCTACGGTGGTTTAGCAAGTGAGGGTGAAATAGTACCTGCAACAGAGGGTGTAAAGTTGGAACGCTCTTTGAGGGCAAAGAAAGCGGTAGAAACTAGAAAATATAGACTAGCAGAGCCAGTACAAGAACCGACCAATACACCAGGTTTTGTTCCACCAGAGAACATATCAGAAGATGGAACATTTTTTGACGCTGTTGTTATCACTGGTTTTAAAGCTCATGTGCGTCAATTTAATGAACACGCTAGTAACTTATTACTATCATGGTTAGACAGAATACTAGCAACAAATGGCGCACATGATGTTGCAACAATGTTGAATGATGGTGCAGAAGCAGGTTTGATTGTAACATATCAGATAGTTTACTCACAAGATAAGCTAACACAGTATATGTCTGAAATGTTAAACTATTTACCAGAAGCAGGATCACTGTTTAAGGCTGAAATGATGGACGCAATGGAAGAGGACGAGGACTTTAGTAGTCCACTATGAAAGTTAAAAAGTATCGTTACTTTATGTGCGACTTTGAAACAACTGTTTACAAAGGGCAGGTGAACACAGAAGTATGGGCTAGTGCGTCCGTTGAATTGTTCACAGAAGATGTAAATATTTTTCATAGCATTGGAGAGCAATTCGATTATTTTCTAGCACAGAAATGTAATATCGTAGCGTACTATCATAACTTGAAATTTGACGGTGCATTTTGGTTATCCTATTTGCTGGTAGATAAGGGGTATAAGCAAGCATACAAAAAGGTAGGAGAGAATGAAAATGATGTTGAATGGCTGCCAGAGAAATTCATGGAAAATAAGTCATTCAAGTATAGCATATCTGATAAAGGTATGTGGTACAGTATTATTATCAAGGTAAATAATCGCTTTATAGAGATTAGAGATTCACTGAAATTACTACCATTTAGTGTAAAACGTATCGGTGAAAGTTTTGGTACAAAGCATAAGAAACTTGATATGGAGTACACTGGTTTTAGGTATGCAGGTTGTATCATAACAGATGAAGAAAGAAAGTACATAGCTAATGACGTTCTTGTAGTCAAAGAAGCGTTAGAAATAATGTTCCAACAAGGTCACAACAAGTTGACAATAGGTTCATGCTGTTTGGAAGAATACAAGTCAATTTGTAAGTCCTCAACAAAGAACGCACTTGATTACAATGAAATGTTCCCAGATGTGTACGCAATGACGATAGACGAGAAAGCACATAGATACCTCAATGCAGGAGAATATATCCGTAAATCGTATAGAGGTGGTTGGTGCTATCTTGTTAAAGGTAAAGAGAACAAGATTTTCACAAATGGAACGACAGCAGATGTAAATTCTTTGTACCCTAGTATGATGATTAGTGAGAGTGGAAATCGTTATCCAATAGGTGTACCACATTTCTGGAAAGGAAATATCATTCCAGACATTGCACTTGCAGACGATAGGTATTACTTTGTTAGAGTAAAGACAAGGTTCTACATTAAACCAGACAAGCTACCATTCATACAAATAAAATCGTCACTACTGTACAAAGGTACAGAAGCACTTGAAACATCTGATGTGTACGACAAGAGAACAGGTGAGTATTATACCCACTACACCGATAAAGACGGTAACATTCACGACACAAGAGTTGAGTTAGTTTTGACAATGACTGACTACGTGTTATTGAAAGAACACTACGAACTTGTAGACTTTGAGATTTTAGACGGTTGTTGGTTTTATAGTGAAATAGGCATCTTTGACGAGTACATTGATAAGTACAAGAAAATCAAACTGGAAAGCAAAGGTGCGTTGCGTGAGTTGGCAAAGTTGTTCCTAAACAATTTGTACGGTAAAATGGCAAGTAGCATGGACAGTAGTTTTAAACTTGCTTACGTCAAAGAGGATAAAACCATAGGCTTTCTACCGGTTGCAGAAGCTAACAAGAAGCCTGGGTATATACCAGTTGGTTCAGCTATCACAAGTTACGCAAGAAACTTCACAATTAGAGCCGCACAGAAGAACTACCACGGTAAAGACAAGAGAGGTTTTATATATGCAGATACAGACAGCATACATTGTGACCTTGAACCAGAAGAGATTGTTGGTATTAAGGTACATGATAAAGACTTCTGTTGTTGGAAACTAGAGAGCTGTTGGGATATAGCAGTTTTCACCAGACAAAAGACTTACATTGAACACGTTGTTAAAGAAGATTTGAAACCTATTGATACACCGTATAACAACATTAAGTGTGCAGGTATGCCACAGAAATGTAAAGACTTATTTCAAACATCACTTGACGGAACGGCAGATATTAGTGGGTACACAGATAAGACAACAAAAGTGTTTAAGGAATGGACAGAAGATGAAAAAGAGTTCTTGTTTGAAAAGGAAACTGGTAAACCAATAAAGAGAAATCTTAGGGACTTTAGAGTAGGACTAAAAGTTCCCGGAAAATTAAGACCAAAGAGAATACGTGGCGGTATCCTACTTATCGACACATCATATGAAATGAGGTAGAACATGGAATTGAAAACTATCAAAATCAAATACGTAAAAGACGGAATGGAAAAAAATTGAACAGATTGAGAACGGAGATTGGATTGACCTGCGGATTGCTGAAGATGTGCACCTTGAACCTAATGAGTTCAAATTAATTCCACTTGGAGTTGCTATGGCTTTACCGTCAAACCATGAAGCGTTAGTCATCCCTAGGAGTTCCACATTTAAAAAGTATGGCATCATACAGGCTAATTCAATCGGGCTTATTGACGAAACATATTGTGGTGACAAGGATGAATGGAAATTTCCGGCATATGCAACAAGGGCGGTTGACATACCTAAGAACACCAGAATATGCCAATTCAGAATATTCAAACATCAGCCAACAGTTGCACTTGTTGAAGCAGAGCATTTATCAAACACCGATAGAGGTGGTTTTGGTTCAACTGGTGAAAAATAAAGCGCAACAAATAAGAATAGCAGGGGCGAACTAAGTTCGTATCCCTGCTTTCTATTTATATCTTTAACTCATGCACCAAACAAAGCGTTCAGCGAAAACGACAAATGGTATAGGCACTATCGTTTCAAGTGTGCTACCCTATCCACTCATTGTTGGTCACATGAGAAGATACCTAAAAGTTATCAACACTTTCCACATTTTAATGTGGATAACCTAGTAACTCAACGCACTAAGTACCGCTTCTTTGCACCTCATATCCTTAAATCTGAAAGCACCACGTTCAAATAAGTACCTAAGGTTTGACAAGAAAAAGTCATTTCTTTTGAGCATAACATAGTTCACTTCATGGTCTGCTGTTGTTACAGTTATTTTAGTCTTAAAGGTAACATCTGGTTTATCATCACAATAGATAAAACCGTCCTCTGTAAATTCCCTCAAGCCAAAGTCAGTTCCCTTATATTTAAGAGTACAAATATATCTGCTTCTGCCTGTCGGCTTATCTACAAAACTCTTATTGTCATTAAGATACACACATTCACTACTATAAGCAACATAAGCGTTCTTAGCAAATGCACGATTAAAACCACTACTTTTCTGTTCATCACTTGCACTCTGAATGAAACCTTGTTCAAGTACAAAACCGTCACCACGCAAGAACTTTGTATCGTCTTTTAGTCTTGCACTAATATTCATTTCAACATAGTACGGGTTTATGATGCTGACTGGATTACTAAGCATATAAACTGGCACATATCTTACCTGTTCGCCTTGTCCTCTTGCTACTGACGTATGTACGCTAAGTAATTTCTTAACTTCATCAACGCAATAGTGATTCGTTTCACTCTGAAATTCGTCAAATATCATTCGCATAATATCAGAAAATAAGTGACTATATTTCTTAATCTGGTCAGCACTATTAAGACTTAAAGCATACCCACAACTTTTTTCGTCTAAGAACAATTCGTGGAAGATACCACTTGCTCTACGTTTGCTTGTCATTTCATGTTCTTTAAAGAACAAACTACCTAAATCTTTATAGAACTTATCAACAACATCATCAAGTTCATAGTTGTATCTATAAATAAGACCAAATTTTTCACCTTTATCTAAAAATCTATTGATACATAATCTACCAAAATATGTTGTCTTACCACCAGTACGATTAGTAGTACACATATAAATCTCTGGTTTGTTACCATTTATGTCCATCATAGACAAAAGTTTAGTACCGTCATAATACTTACTCACGTTATAATCACTTCCTTTCCTATTATATTATAACATACCTATTGCAATTTGTCCAGTAATATGATATAATAAATATAAATGAACAAGGAAAGGAGTGAAAGAAATGGAACAGTTTTACCCTATAATTATTGCACTGGTTTTCAACGCTTTAGACCTTTTCACTGGTATCATAACTGCTGTCAAGAACAAAGACATAAAATCATCGAAATTGCGTGACGGTCTTTTCAAAAAGGTTGGATTCATTTTATGTTACTTTGTGGCATGGTTAATTGACACAGAGGGTTCATTGATAGGTTTTCAGCTTGGAACACCAATCTTACCTATCATTATCCTTTATGTGTGTACTACAGAGTTAGTGTCAATACTTGAAAACATATGCAAGATTAACCATGACATTCTGCCGGAAAAACTGATGGAATTATTTCACATTTCCGATGTAAAAAAGGAGGACTAAATTATGCCAAATATTATGAAAGCGGTTCAGTTTATTATTGACATCGCAAATGATGACACGCATGGATATGACCAAGCGCACAGAAATGATCCAGACTATGACTGTTCTTCACTTGTTGGAACTGCACTACATGAAGCAGGTTTTAATGTATCACCTTACTCATGGACTGGTAATCTGGAAGCACAGTTGCGTAAAGCAGGTTTTGTTGATTGTAAAGCACCGTGGTTGCCGGGAGACGTACATCTTAAAACACAGCATCATGTTGTTATGAGTATCAGCAATGCTCAGATTGCTCACGCTTCAATAAATGAAAAAGGAACGGCAACTGGTGGTAAAACTGGTGACCAGACTGGAAAGGAAATTTGTATCAGAAGTTACTATGAATACTCTGGTGGTTGGGATGTACACCTTAGATATGCAGGAAAGAACACAGATGTAACCCCAGATGTTTCCATTGATACCATTGCAAGAGAAGTCATTGCAGGAAAATGGGGTAACGGAGATACCCGTAAAAAACTTCTAACAGAAGCAGGTTATAATTACGACACAGTGCAGGCAAAAGTAAACTCACTCTTGTCTGGAACAGAGTTAAAATCTAACGGAGAAATTGCAAGAGAAGTAATTGCAGGAAAATGGGGTAATGGTGACACAAGAAAGCAGAAACTTACTGCCGCAGGTTATGACTATTCTGCTATCCAGAAACTTGTAAATCAAATGTTAAGTTGAGGTTAAACTATGCCAGATATTAACAAAGCATATTCGTGGGCAATCAATACTTGTAACGCACCTAATATTGGTTACTCACAAACGTACAGAAATCAAATAACAGTAAATGGTATTACCTATTACGATTGTTCATCTTTTATCAACTATGCTTTGTTAGCAGGTGGGTTTGAAACACCGTACTACGCACCGTCAAACAATGCGTTCACTACGGTTACAGAACCGTCAGAACTTATTCGTTTAGGTTTTACAGAAGTGGATGCAAGTGGCGAATACCTTGCAGGTGATATAGGTTTATCCTCTGGACACACAGAAATGTGTTACCAAGGCGGGCAAGGTTCTGGTATCTTTATGGGGGCACATTCAAGCAGTTATGCGTTAGCAGACCAAGTTAGTATTTCCTCATACACAAGTTCATTTCCACGGTTATTCCGTTACGGTGACGGTGGTGCGAGTGGTGTAGGAGCAAGCATATTTGTGTGTGCCGCTATTGCAGGTAACATGTGGCAGGAAAGTACCCTATCACCCGGTGTCTGGGAAAATCTCTCACCCGGTTCTGCTACTGACCTACTCAAAGGTTACGGTTTAGGACAATGGACTAACACAGGTGGTGACACACATGGACGTCTTTACCAGTTACTAACTTGGCTATCTGACAACGGATATGCTGATGATGATGGGTACGGGCAGTTAGCTTTCCTTATACACGAAGATGTTTGGTATCAGCATGACGAATATCCGTTCAGTAATCTTACAGAGTTTTTACAGTCAGATTCATCAGATATTACCATGTTGACACATGCCTATAACCTATGTTGGGAAGGAATACATGACAGTTCGTGGGATAATCGTGTAGACTACGCAAACCAATGTTATGCTTACATATTAGCACACGCAAATGATACCTCAATAACAAAATGGTACAACGAAAACACATACCTAACAACAGAGCAAAGATTGAACAACGCTGTTATGCTTTATAGGTACTTATCCGCAGGTGGTGGCGGTGGTGGCACAACCCGAACAAAGCGAAAAATGCCACTCTGGATGATGTGCCGATACACATACTAACAAACCATAGAAAGGAGAAACAAATATGCCGTTTACAGTAGGAACTTACAAACATGAAGACGGATTTACAATCATGGTGACAGAGGACGGAGTAATCATGCTCTCACCTAATCACCCACTATCAATGCGATTGTCCGCACTGTTTGATACAACAAAGTGGACTAAAATTTTATAAGAAAGGAGAACACCATGGCAGTAAAAACCATAGAAGAAATTCTTGAATCAGTGAGAGACAGAGTTGGTGAACAGACTGATGATGAAACAATCGCTTTTATTGAAGATATTAGTGACACACTTACCGACCTTGAAACAAAGGCAAACGGTGACGGAACAGACTGGAAAGCTAAGTACGAAGAAAATGACGCTGAATGGAGGAAAAAGTATATTGAACGTTTTTACAGTTCAGAGCCAGAACCTGAGCCAGAACCACCTAAACCAGATGACACGCAAAAACCTAATACGTTTGCAGAACTGTTCACGACAGTTTAGCAATAAATTTATTAAAGAAAGGAAGATTAAATCATGGCAAGAAGAATTGCAAACAGTACGCTTAATGCATCAACCATTGACATTCTCAACGTAATCCGACAGAACGCTTCTTATGATTATCAGCAGAACGTACCGGAAGTTGCAACTGTCAATGACATTCCCAAAGTGGGAGAAATCATCTATGGTACACCTGCCTTTGCAAACCAGTTTATCAATGCTCTGGTAAATAGAATTGCAATCGTGCGTGTACAGAGTGCAACCTTTAACAACCCTTACTCTATCCTCAAGAAAGGTTACATTGAGTACGGAGAAACTATCGAGGATATTTTCGTATCTATTGCAAAAGCTGTTGACTTCAATGTTGAAAAAGCGGCTAAACGTGAGTTCCAGAGAACTATTCCAGATGTTCGTTCAGCGTTCCACGTTATGAACTGGAGAGTAATGTACCCAGTTACCATTCAGGACGAGGACTTACGGCAGGCATTTCTTAGTATTGAGGGTGTTCAGAACCTTATCGCTAAGATTGAAGACGCAGTTTACACCGCCGCAGAGTACGATGAATTTCTTCTGTTTAAGTACCTGCTTATTAAGGCAATAAGCAACGGAAAAATGTTCCCTACTTCTATTGGAGCAGGTACAGACCTTAGCGAAGCGGCTGTACAGTTTAGAGGTACTTCTAATCTGTTACCATTTATGTCTAATGTCTATAATGAAGCTGCTGTTAAAACGAACACACCGAAAGATAGACAGGTTATCTTCATGGACGCTATGTTCAATGCACAGTTTGACGTAAATGTGCTTGCAAGTGCGTTCAATATGGATAAGGCAGACTTCATGGGTAGACTGTTCCTCATTGACAACTGGACTGACTTTGATAATGAGCGTTTTGACGTTATTAGAGCAAACTCTGACGGAATCGAGGAAGTTACAGCAGAAGAGTTAGCACTGTTGGCAAACGTAAAGGCTGTCATTTTGGACGAAAATTGGTTTCAGGTTTACGACAATAACAACAAATTCACGGAGAAGTATGTTGCTTCTGGTTTGTACTGGAACTACTTCTATCATACTTGGAAAACGGTGTCAAATTCTCCGTTCGCAAATGCTGTTGTGTTTGTCACCTCTTCCGCAGACGTTAATTTACCTGAAACTGTTACCGTCCATGTGGACGCTAAAGATGAAAGTGATATTGCTACTGTATTTACTATCAGCGCTGACTTTGAAGAAGCAGGACTTAACCCGCGGAATGTGAATTTTGTTCAGACAAAAGCGCTTACAACTGCTGGTATTGCTGTTCAGAAATACGGCGGTCTTATTATCCCGACTTCAAAGGTTGGAACAGATATCACACTTGTTGCTGAGATTAACGGAACTACTTACACAGCGGTTACTACTATCAACGGTTCTACTGATGTTGACACAACTGTTACTCTTAACAAGGGCTAAGATTTTAACTGTAAGGGTGTATCATTTTATGATATGCCCTTACTAAAAGGGAGTGATTATATGTATATACAACCTACGACAAATATAAGGTTGCTTAAAGATGTTCCTCTTGATACAACCTACGACCACACGATATACTTTGCAAGTGCAACAGCGCAGAGCAATTACTTTATTAGTTTGCAGAAATACAATCTAACTAATTACACATATCAAAGAGTAAAACGTGGTGTAGCTAGGGTTGGAATTAAAGCCGACAATCTGTATGACTGTAATTACATGATGTTCCAGAATACAGCTTACGGAAATAAGTGGTTTTATGCATTCATAACATCGGTTGAATTTGTGAACAATGAGTGTGCAGAAATTTACTTCGAACTTGATGTTATGCAGACGTGGTTTTTTGATTGCTCACCAGATATGTGTTTTGTTGAACGTGAACATAGTTCTAGTGATGGGTTATGGGAAAATTTAGTACCAGAAAATCTCGACTTAGGTGATTACACTATTGAAAAGAAAGATACGTTTGATATGACACCACTTTATGTATGTGCATTAACAAGTAAAACATTAACTGGTTCTGCGGCTACTGGTAGAACAATAAATCACATTTATGTACCACTTAATGTTATTGCAGGTATTCCTGCTGACGACCCAGATAGTGTTAACGCTGTACTTGAAGAGTTTGTAGGAGAAGGACAAGAGGATGCTATTGTTACACTATATGAGTATCCAGGATTTTTAGGTGATGCCAGTACAACTGAACCTCAAACAAAAGTTAAACAGTTGTCACCAGACTTCACTAAAATTGACGGTTACACTCCAAAAAACAAAAAACTATTTTCTTATCCGTATAGTATGCTTGTAGTTAGTAATAATTGCGGACAAACTGCGGAGTATCGTTGGGAACAGTGGAATAGTGTAGAACAGTGTGGTCAGTTTAATATACAGGGTGTGTTTGTAAGTACACCTTGCGTATTATGTTATCCTGCTTATTATCGTGGTGCTATCAATGATATTGACAGCGGATTGACTTACAGTAATTTCCCGCAGATACCGTGGGTTGGTGATACTTACAAAGCATGGCTTGCTCAAAATAAAGGTACTATTGCTAGTGGATTAATTAGTACAGCAGTTGGTACAGGCTTGACGGTTGCTGGTGCGACTAGTGTTAATCCTATTATGGTAGCAAGTGGTGTTGCTACTATTAGTGGTAGCGTTGGTAGTGTAGTTGGTAAAGCAGTTGACGCACAGAATAGACCGCCACAGGTTCACGGTCAAGTTCAGTGTGATAGCCTTAATGCAGGAGCAAATAGATGTGAGTTTACGTTCTTGCATATGTCAATCAGAGCACAATTCGCTAGGATTATTGACGATTACTTTACAATGTATGGATATGCAACAAGACGGTGTAAATACCCGAACATAAGCAGTAGACCTCATTGGAACTTTGTAAAGACTATTGGTGCTACTGTTACTGGTAGTGTCCCTGCTGACGATATGAAGAAAATTTGTAGTATCTATGATAATGGAATTACATTCTGGAAAAATGGTTCAGAAGTTGGGAATTATTCACTAGATAACAGTCCAACATAAAGGGGGGTGAAAATTATATGGGTAGAAAGCGTGGAATTACGGATATGTTTGGTGACAGTGCTACACTGAATAACTTGACATATATGCAGTATTTGAACAGGCTGACAGAATTGGCTATAAGTATGTTTGAATGGAAAAACTTGCCACCTAGTGTTGACGCAAGGTATCTTGAACTACATCTATTTAAAACTGGTTGCATGGTGTACTTTGATGATGATGTTCTTGGGAACTTATGTCTGGACTGTATTACGAATGGCAGACTTGATGTGTATGGTAACCCTATTTTGCGTAGAGCATATTCTGGATATAATAATTACCAGAAGTTATTAAAAGAGAGTAACAGTGTTATTATCTGGAATAACTACTTGCACACAAATAGTGTTCTTGATGTTAAAATGTTTTCGAGAAGATTATACAACATTGACAGAATTATTGATGTTAATGCGAATGCACAGAAAACACCGGTTTTAGTGCAGGGTACAGAGAAACAGAGGTTGACGCTGATTAACTTGTATAAAGAGTTTGAGGGCAACTCACCGTTCATCTTTGGTGATAAAAACTTGGACTTAAATGCGTTAAAGGTGTTGCAGACTGGTGCGCCGTATGTTTGCGATAAGTTGTACCAGTTAAAGACGCAAATATGGAATGAAGCTTTGACGTATCTTGGTATAAGCAATATTAACATTCAGAAAAAGGAAAGACTGATAACTGATGAAGTAACAAGAAATCAAGGTGGTACTATTGCTAGTAGATACAGTAGATTGGAAAGTAGGAGACAGGCTGTTGAAAAGATTAACGCTATGTTTGGAACTAATATTGAAGTTAATTATCGTGAAGATTTTCAGCAGGTTGGCAATGATACTATTCCAGAGGACGCTGGTGCTGATACGATAGGAGGTGCAGGTAATGAGTAAATATACTACACAAGTTAGGTTTATTTGCGAAAGCAAAAGCGGACTTGAAGTAAGTGGTGGCAGTGGTGATGTTGATAACATTATTGCAGGTTCGTGGAATAAGATATTTACGAGTAAAGCACCGTTCTTTGATGAAGCTTACAGAAGTGTATTGTGTTCAAAGATTTTGAAGCACTATTATATGAGAGAAATTTGTTGTGAAACGGTAGGTATCTGGACGCTTTGGATGAATACAAGGCTTGAAGAAATTATGCCGTACTACAATCAGTTGTATGAGAGTGCTAAGATTGAGTTTGACCCAATGCATGATGTAGACATAACTAGGAAACATGAGAGGAATGTCGAGGGTACGAGTAAGGAAGATGGTACGAGGACAGATAATACTACTGGTAAGAGAACACTGACAGGTAACAGAGATACAGATAATACAAGTAATGCTACTAGAAATACAACAAATGGTAGTGATGAAACAAAGAGAGATTTGTATTCTGATACACCGCAAGGTGCTATAACTGGTTTGGAGAACGAAAACTATCTGACAAACGCAAGAAAGATTACAGACAATGTGAACGGAACTGGAAACGAGGAAACTAACACAACTGAAAATACTGGTACTGATTATAGTGAAACAGAGGATACAACTGGAAAGGTTGACGGTATTACAAGTAATACTGGCAGTAGTAACACTACTGAGGATTATCTGGAAACTATTGTTGGTAAACAAGGTACAGAAAGTTTTAGCAGTCTATTGAATAAGTTTAGGGAAACTTTTCTTAACATTGATATGCAGGTTATTGAAGAGTTTAGTGATTTGTTCTTTGGACTTTGGTAATGAAAGGAGATAAGAATGAACAAACGTAGTAATTTTAAATTTTGGTGTCAAAAAATTCTTCCGTTAGTTTATGACGATTCACTTAGCTATTATGAATTGTTGTGTAAAGTGGTTAGTTATGTAAATAATCTAAATGAGACAACAAATTTACTAATTGATGAAGTAAATAATCTAAACGAATTTATAACAACAACAGCAAAAGAAGAAATAGACAAAATTGTAAAAGAAACAGTAGAAGAAATGATTGAAGATGGTACAATCAATAACATAATTAACGAAGAATTAAAAGAACTATTAAATGGTAGACTAGCTGTAAAAAATAGAAAATTCTTTTTTATTGGTGATAGTTATTCATTTGGCTATACACCTGGCGCATCAGAAGAAGTTGGGTGGATGAAAAATGTTGCAAACGTTCTTGGTTTGGTTAGCGGCGTTAATTATTTTAGTATAGACTATGCAAAAATTACTGGTGGGTACGGTATGTCACCTACGGTTACAGGTGTACACGCATCTTGGGCTGACCTTGTAAGAGTAAAAGATTTTACAAATATTCCGGTAAATGAGATAACAGACGTTGTAATACTTGGTGGAACAAATGATTACAATTACATTGATAGCATAGGCTCTGGCATGATTGACTTAAACAATGTTTTAAAAAGCAAATTTCCAAATGCTAATATTATGTGTGGAGTCTATGCTTGGTGTGATTTAGAAACGTTTACAGATAAAACACAAAAAGTATACAACGAATATGCAAAGTGTATTTATTATGGATGGAAATTTCTCACAAATTCTGTGTGGACACTGCATAAACATAGCTATATTAGTTCTGACAATGTACACCCGACACAACTGGCATATAAAGAATCGTCTTACTACTTAGCTAACATGATAGCATACGGTGATTGCGACGTTATCTATAAAAGTGTACACCATTTATCAAATAGATTTTCAACTAATATCGAAGTATTAAACGAATGTGATTTATTATTTGAGTTCAAAAATGGTTTTACTACAGTAACACAGCTTAACGGAGGGAGTAGTGGGATTGACAACATTATCAATATTAAAACTAGCGTTAACGGTTATCACACCCTTGGCACTATACCTGATTTTATTTGCACTAATAATCAGACAAACCCTTTTCCTTATATTGTACTTGGTTCTGCAATTTATTTTCCTTATAGTAATTTAAGATTTGGTACACTTATTTTACGTGATAGAGGGGTGACTTTAGGTGCTAGAAATGACCAAACTGGTGATGCAAATTATGTTTTTCAGATTGCA
>OLXK01001518.1_pt1 | contig 15889 bp, 13 predicted proteins | sample 1674321 | NCBI WGS metagenome assembly OLXK01 (sample SAMEA103958162, study PRJEB25191) | human gut metagenome | reverse complement strand
CGGAGCAGATGGAGCTTCCCTTCTGAAAAATCCGGGAAAATCACAGCCGGTTGCCGACCCCGTTGCTATCCCGTTGCCGGGCCGGTTGCCGGGAAAAAGCCCGTAACTGCGGGCTTTTCTCCCCTCTGACAACCAAAGCAACAGAAAAATAAAAGAAAAAGTAAATAAAACAGTAACCCGCCAGACAGAGATTGTTTTCGAGGTTTTTTGAAGCCCGTTGCCGGACTTCGTTGCCGACCTTCTCCTGTCTGGCTTATTTCATTTATGGAGGTAACTGCCTATGGCAAAAAACAAAACTGAAATCCATGTCACAACGGTATTTGACGGCGAACTGGACGCTACGGACGTTTTCGTGAGCCTGATTGCACAGAAATACAGCCAGAGAAATGATAAAGAATATCTTGCGAAAAAGCAAGATTTAGGATATAATAAAGATAAGGTTCAGAGTGACCGTGTTCCGTCTGGATTGTGCGGGTAACGGTTATGATGAACGGATTTGAATATACAGGCGTAGACGCAATACTGGCAGGCAGCTTCCGGGCGGCTATCTATTGCAGGCTTTCCAAGGACGATGACCTTGACGGGGAGAGCGCCAGTATCGCAAACCAGCGGGCTATGCTGGAAACCTACTGCGAGAAGCAGGGATGGGAGGTTGTTGCAGTCTATCAGGACGATGGCTACACGGGGCTGAACATGGAGCGCCCCGACCTGAAACGGATGTTGAAAGCCATCGAGCGCAGGCAGATAAACCTTGTGGTCACGAAAGACCTGTCCAGACTGGGTAGGAATTACTTGCAGACCGGCTTCCTGATTGAAGATTTCTTCCCCCGCAACGGCGTGCGGTATATCGCCATGAATGACGGTATCGACACCATGCGGGACAACAACGACATAGCGCCGTTCAAGAACATCCTCAACGAGATGTACAGCAAGGACATTTCCAAGAAGGTTCATTCCTCTTATCTGCTGAAAGCGCAGAAAGGCCAGTTTACCGGCTGCCTTGCCCCCTTCGGGTATCGGAAAGACCCGGAGGACAAAAACCATCTGCTGATTGATGAGGAAACGGCTCCCATTGTCCGGCGTCTGTTTGCGTGGGCGCTGGAAGGACACGGCCCCAACTACATCCGGCGCAGGCTGGAAGAAGAAAAAATCCCATGCCCGACCTACTGGAACCGGGTGCGGGGCTTTCGGAACGTGTCAACCAAGTGGGAAAAGAAAGACCCGGTCAACGGGCGGTATATGTGGGACTTCTCCGTGATTAAGGACATCCTGATGAACCCCGTCTACACCGGCGCTATCGCTTCCCAGAAGAAGGAATACCGCTTCAAAATCGGCACCATCGGGGAGAAAAAGCCGGAGGACTGGATTGTGGTGGAGAACCAGCATGAGCCGATTGTTGACCGCAAGACCTTTGACATCGTGCAGCGCAAGCTGAAATCCCGGCAGCGCCCCCGCCAGACCGGGGAAATCAGCCTGTTTGCGGGGCTTATCAAGTGCGGCGAGTGCGGAAAGTCACTGACAATCCGCTACACCAACGACAAGCACCCGAAGCAGATTTATTCCTGTAAAACCTACAACGCCTACGGCAAGCAGCACTGTACCCAGCACCGGGTTGAGTACGACACTCTTTACAGCCTTGTGCTGAACAAAATCCGGGAGTGCGCCAGAGCCGCCCTGATGGACGGGGAAGCCGTTGCCGGGAAGCTGACCGACACCTGCGAAGCCGAGCAGAAAGGCCAGCGGGAAGCGTTGGAGCGTTCCCTAACCAAAGACGAGGAAAGGATTGACGTTCTGGAAAAGATGGTGCTGCGGCTGTATGAGGACATGGTTGCCGGGCGTATCAGCGAAGCGAACTTCAATCTGCTGATGGAAAAGACGCAGAAGGAACAGGCCGAGTTGAAAGCAAAGGTTGAGGAAGGCCGGAAGAAGCTGGCCGATGAAATCCGGCTTGCGTGTGACGCCCGCCAGTGGGTAGAAGCCATTCAGGAATACGCCGACATCACGGAACTGGACGCCGCCACCCTAAACCGCCTGATTAAAGAAATCGTTGTCCATGAGAGCATAGACAGCGATAAAACAAGACACATTTCTATCGAAATTCATTTTAATCTCAAACCCATCCCGGAAGTGGAGCAGGTCACAGCCTGACCTGCCCCGCCGGGGCGGTTCTTAAAAAACTCCATAGATATTTCTTGACACGCCGCCGCCCGCCATCGAGCCGGTTTCCTACACCTATTTGGGTATGAAACAGCTGATGGCCGGCGGCGGTGTCGCCCTCATCGGTATGATGTTGATTCCCCTGCTTGCCGATCTGCTGTCCACCACCTGATGTTTCTCCAAACCCGGCGGGGGCTTTTGCTTTATAGCGGGAGCCCCCGCAAAGGAGGTGATCCCCGTTGATCTTTGACGCAATACAAGAGTGGTTCCAAGAACTGCTCATTGACGGTATCATATCCAACCTGACCGGGATGTTTGATACCCTGAACACAAAGGTGGGTGAGATCGCCGGGGAGGTCGGCATGACGCCCGCTGCATGGAACAGCGGCATTTTCAACATGGTCCGCAACCTCTCGGAGACGGTGATCGTTCCCATCGCCGGCATCGTCCTCACCTTTGTCATGTGCTACGAGCTGATCCAGCTCATCATCGAGAAGAACAACCTTCACGATTTCGACACATGGATTTTCTTTAAGTGGATTTTCAAAACCTTCTGCGCGGTGCTGATCGTCACGAACACCTGGAACATTGTCATGGCGGTGTTCGATGTGGCGCAGAATGTGGTCAACCAGTCGGCAGGCGTCATCATTTCGGATGCGGGCATTGACATATCCAGCGTGACCGCTGATCTGGAGACCCAGCTTGCAGACTGGAGCATCGGCGCCCTGCTGGGGCTGTGGTTCCAGAGCATCTTCGTGGGACTGTGTACGCAGATACTTTCCATCTGCATCTTCCTGGTCATTTACGGCAGAATTATTGAGGTGTATTTGGTCACTTCGATAGGTCCCATCCCATTTGCCACGATGGTCAACCGGGAATGGGGAAACACAGGGCAGAACTATCTCCGTTCCCTGCTGGCCCTGGGCTTCCAGGCGTTCCTCATTATGATCTGCGTGGGCATCTATGCGGTGCTGGTGGAAGGTATTTCGCTCAGCGGCGACAACATTTCCGGCGCTATCTGGGGGTGCATGGGGTACACGGTGCTTCTGTGCTTTACTCTCTTTAAGACCGGCAGCCTCGCAAAATCCCTGTTCGGGGCGCACTAAGGGGGTAGCTGATTGAAGGTTGGATTGATCGATGTGGATTCTCACAACTTTCCAAATCTCTGTCTGATGAAACTCTCCGAATACCATACCCGGCGGGGCGACCGGGTGGAGTGGTGGAGCCCCAAGGGGCATTACGACCTGGTCTATAAAAGCCGGGTGTTCACGGATACCTATTCCAGAGACAACATCACCGTGACCAATGCGGACCAGGTCATCCAGGGCGGCACCGGCTACGGGCCGGGCGGGAAAGACCTTCCGTATGAGATTGAGCACATCCGGCCGGACTACTTTCTCTATCCGCGGTTTTTAGGAACAGCCTACGGATTTTTGAGCCGAGGCTGTCCGAGAAACTGCGGATTTTGCATTGTCAGCGGTAAAGAAGGGCGCAGGAGCGTCAAGGTCGCTGACCTCTTTGAATTTTGGCGCGGCGAGGATGAGATCAAACTGCTGGACCCCAATCTGCTGGCTTGCCCGGACCATGAGGCGCTTCTGGAGCAACTTGCCGACAGCCGGGCGCTGGTGGATTTCACTCAGGGGCTGGACATCCGACTGACCAGCCCGGACAACATTTCCCTGCTGAACAAGGTGCGAACCAAGGCGGTACATTTTGCCTGGGATAACCCGGAGGAGGATTTGACGGAGTATTTCCGCCGCTTTGTGGAGCATACCGCCATCCGAAGCGACCGAAACCGGCGTGTCTATGTGCTGACCAACTATGGAAGCACCCATGAGCAAGACCTTTACCGGGTGAACACCTTGCGGGCTTTGGGGTATGACCCCTATGTAATGATCTATGAGCGCCCCACCGCCCCTAAGATTACCCGCCATCTTCAGCGGTGGGTGAACAATAAGCGAATTTTCCATGCGGTAAAAGATTTCAAAGACTATATTCCCACAAGAAGGAGTTGATGTGATTGGCCTATGTAACGATCCCGAAGGACCTGAGCAAGGTGCAGAGCAAGATCCTGTTCGGGCTGACCAAGCGGCAGGTGATTTGTTTCGGAGCGGCGGCGCTGATTGGCGTGCCGCTTTTCTTTTTAGCCAAGGGCGCGCTGGGCACCACCACGGCGGCCTTGTGCATGATCCTGGTCATGCTGCCCTTCTTCCTGTTTGCCATGTATGAGCGGAACGGGCAGCCCCTGGAGGTGTACCTTGGGCACCTCATTCAGAACAAGTTTATCCGCCCAAAGGTGCGGATCTACCAAACCAACAACCTGTACTCCGCCCTGGTGCGGCAGCACGAATTGGAACAGGAGGTGAGAGCGATTGCAGGCAAAAACCTCAAGACCCGGAAAAACGGCAAAGCCCAGACGTAAGCTGACCCGTGACGAGCGCAGGCAGATCGAGGCGGCGATCCGGCAGGCAAAGGGCGATGGGAAAAACCATACGGTGCAGGACAGCATCCCTTTCCGCAATATGTTCCCGGACGGCCTGTGCCGGCTGGATGGCGGGGCCTTCTCCAAGACCATCGCCTATGAGGATGTGAATTACCGTCTGGCGGGACCGGAGGATCAGCGGAGCATCTTTGAAAGCCTCTGCGACTTCTATAACGGCTATGACCCCACCATTGGGGTGCAAATGACACTCAGCAGCCGGTATGTGGAGCATGGACCGGAGGAGGACCTGTTTGGTATCCGTCCCCAGGGCGACGACCTGGACCCCATCCGGGAGGACGCAGCCGGGATACTCCGTTTCCAGTATGAGCGGGGCAGCAACGGCTATGTGAAAACCAAGTATGTCACCCTGACCATCGAGGCGGAGAACCTGGCGGCGGCGCGGGCGCGGTTTGCCCGTATCGAGACCGACACCCTCAACCGCTTCAAGGTCATGGGGGCCGCCGCCCATGTGCTGGACGGGAAAGAGCGGCTGGAGCTGCTTCACGGCATCCTTCACCCGGAGGGCGGAAGGTTCGCCTTCGATTGGGACTGGCTGGCGCCCAGCGGCCTTTCGGTCAAGGACTTCATCGCCCCGTCCTCCTTCCATTTTGGGGAGACCCGTACCTTCCGCATCGGCGAGATGTACGGCGCAGTCAGTTTTTTGCAGATCACCGCCCCGGAGATCCACGACCGCATTTTGGCGGAGTTTATGGAGACCGAGGGCAACATCCTGGTGACTATGCACATCCGGGGCATCAACCAGAACGAGGCCATCAAAATGGTCAAGCGGAAGATCACCGACCTGGACGCTATGAAGATACAGGAGCAGAAGCGGGCGGTGCGCAGCGGGTATGACATGGACATCCTCCCCAGCGACCTTGCCACCTACGGCGGCGCGGCCAAGACTATCCTCCAGGACCTGCAAAGCCGGAACGAGCGAATGTTCAATCTGACCTTCCTGGTCATGCACATGGCGGCAACCAAGCAGAAGCTGGAGATCGCCGTATCCCAGGCGGCCAGCGTCGCCCAGACCTACAACTGCCTCCTCACCCGGCTGGACTTCCAGCAGGAGGATGGGCTGATGAGCAGCCTTCCCCTGGGCCTGAACCGTATCAAGATCGAACGCAGCCTCACCACATCGGCCCTGGCGGTGTTCGTCCCCTTTGTCACCCAGGAATTGTTCATGGGCGGCGAGTCCATGTATTACGGCCTGAACGCCCTCTCCAACAACATGATTCTACTGGATCGCAAGCAGTCGCGGTGTCCCAACGGTCTGGTGTTTGGTACGCCGGGCAGCGGCAAATCCATGAGTTGCAAACGGGAGATCACCTTCATCATCCTGACCACCAAAGATAATGTCATCATCTGCGACCCGGAGGACGAATATTCGCCCCTGGTGAAGCGGCTGGGCGGTCAGGTGATCCGGTTGTCCCCGTCCAGCACCGACTATGTGAACCCCCTGGACATCAATCTCAACTACTCGGACGAGGAGAACCCGCTGGCGCTGAAAAGCGATTTTGTCCTGTCCTTCTGTGAGCTCATTATGGGCAGCAAGACCGGGCTGGAGGCCATCGAGAAAACCGTCATTGACCGGGCGGTACAGAAGATCTACCAGCCCTATTTTGCCGACCCCAGACCGGAGAATATGCCCATCTTGGGCGATTTGATGGAGGCACTTCTGGCGCAGGGCATCCCGGAGGCCGACCGGGTGGCCCAGGCGCTGGACCTGTATGTGAACGGTTCGCTGAACTTCTTTAACCACCGCACCACCGTGGACATCCGCAACCGCCTTGTCTGCTTTGACATCAAGGGCCTGGGCAAGAACCTGAAAAAGCCCGGTATGCTCATTGTCCAGGACGCGGTGTGGAACACCGTCACCATCAACCGGGCCATCGGCCGGTCTACCTGGTATTTCGTGGACGAGTTCCACCTTCTGCTGAAGGAGGAACAAACCGCAGCGTACAGCGCCGAGATTTGGAAACGGTTCAGAAAGTGGGGCGGCGTGCCGACCGGGGCGACGCAGAACCCCAAAGATCTGCTTTCCTCCCCGGAGATCGAGAATATTCTGGAAAACAGCGATTTCATCTATATGCTCAACCAGGCTGCCGGCGACCGGAAGATACTGGCGGAGCGGCTGAACATCTCCCCGGAGCAGCTTGCCTATGTGACCAATTCCGACCCCGGCCACGGGCTGCTGTTCTTCAACAATGTCATCCTGCCCTTTGCGGACGACTTCCCCAAAAATACGGAGCTTTACAAGCTGCTCACCACCAAACCCAGCGAGGTAGAGCACGCGACGGAAACGGAGGCGTGAATATGAAAAACAAATTGTATGTCATCAACGGAAAGACCTATCTCTCCCACATCAACGATGAGGTCCACCTGTATGGGCTCCTCCACCAGCTCGCTTTTCTGGCTGGCCGCATCAAGGATGAGGAGGATGTGTTCCATGTGCTGGATACGGCGAAGCGGTACGGTGAGATCGCCGAGGAGAAGTTCCAGAGCTGGGGCATCCCCGGCCGCTATCTGGTGTTCGGCGACCCCAAGGATTTGAAGGGGCTCATGGACAAGGAGCTGGACGAGGTGGAGGTGGTTCCGGAGGAGGAGCCGAAGCCCAAGAAATATCGGGATGAGTACATCATCCCCGGTAGCGGTTTCCGTATGCTGGTGGGCGACATCTACAACCTGATCGTTCTCTATCACTCTCTGGCCCGCCGCCTGTCGGAGGCGGAGACGGAGAAGGATTTTCTCCGCTTGAAAAAGCGGGCCGGTAATTACGAGAAAGAGATGAAGCGGATCTACCGCAGCCTGGGGCTCCCGGAGGGCAGCGGCGTCGCGCATGATACCCTGGAGGAGGCCATCATCAAGCGCCATAACCTGATCCCCCTGGAGGAAGTGGAGGACGAACCCCAGGATGACGGCCTTGAAGGGGATGAGGTATGGAGCGACTGACCCATGTAAGCCTGTTCTCCGGCATCGGCGGTCTGGACCTGGCGGCGGAGGCAGCCGGATTCGAGACCGTTTGCCAATGTGAATGGGCGGACTACCCCTATTCTATCCTGGAGCGGCACTGGCCGGATGTGCCGAAGTTCCGGGACATCACCACATTTACGAAGGAGGCGTTTTTTGAGAAAACAGGACTTGAAACAGTCACCATCATTTCCGGCGGCTTCCCCTGTCAGCCCTTTTCCACCGCAGGAAAGCGGCGGGGCTTTGCGGATGAACGCTACCTGTGGCCGGAAATGTGCCGCGTTATTGCCGAATTGCGGCCCCGTTGGGTGCTTGGGGAAAATGTTGCTGGCTTCATCAATATGGGGCTCGACAAAACGATCTTTGACCTGGCAAAAGCGGGATACGCTGTTCTCCCATTCGTATTTCCGGCTTGCGGCGTCGGCGCATGGCATGAGCGCCAGCGAACTTTTATCGTCGCGGCTGATGTTTCCCACGCCCCTTGCCTCCGACAAATCCACCTGCCGGGACGCTGCCAATCTGGATGTGTTCCTGTCGGACAACGGGATCTTCCGAAAGCGGAACAAGGACGGGACGATCTGGAGCCTGTCCCTGTCGGCGGCGGTGTTCTACCTGACGCCGGCGGCGTCGGAGGGCTACCGCTCCACCCTGAAACCGGCGGCCTTCCGGGACAAATCCCCGTCCTCCAACCTGTCAGCCCAGGTGATCCACCAGGAGCAGCCCCTGTCGGAAAAGGCGGCGCTGAATCCCGATTGGGTGGAATGGCTCATGGGCTTCCCGCAGGGATGGACGGACGTATCCTCTGGGCCAGCGAGCCGGAGGGCGTCCCCCGCATAACCGAGGATACGAAGGATCGGGCGCTGCGGCTGAAAACCCTGGGGAACGCGGTCTGCCCGCCTCAGGCCTATCCCATTTTTCACTACATTTCCCTGATAGAGACCGGGGCGTGCGCCAGCATCTGCCCCTTCGGAGGAGGTGACGGATAAATGCAGGAATGGAAAGCCTCCGAAAAGGAGGCGCAGAAGATGACCCGTGATGGGGCCATCTCGGTGAACTTGGTGACTGGCGAAGCCACCCATATTTCGGACCGTCCCCCGGAGCAGGATTATTCTTCTGCGGATGAAACGGCGGGGGCATTGAACCGGGCGGCGGACGAGGTGGTGGGACACCGGGAACGCCGACAGGCGAAAAAGGCGCGGCGAAAGCGGCGCGACACCTTTCGGGAGGGTGAGGCGGCCAGGGACCGCCCTTCCTCCCGTTTGCAGTTTTCCGAGATAGACCAGGCGGCGCCGGAACTGAAAAAGGCGATCCGCAAGTCGGACAAGGCGGCGGATCGGCTGGACGCGGCGAAAGCTGCTGTCCCCGTAAAGCCTCCCGGCAAGGAACATGGCAACCCATTGTCCCGGCCGGTGCAGGAAATACGGTCCACCCTCCACGGCGAAGTGAGCAAGGTGGAGGGCGATAACTCAGGTGTTCAGGCAGGTCACCTGGGAGAACGGCAGATTGAGAAAGCCGTGGGCTATGGCAATCGTCGTTTCCATCAGGCGCGCGCGGACCGGAAACTGAAACCCTGGCGGGATGTGAAGCAGGCGGAGCAGGCAGCGGTGAAAGCCAATGCCGATTTCTACTGGCGGAAGTCCGTCATGGAAAATCCCCAGCTTGCGTCCAGTAACCCCATCTCCCGCCTGTGGCAGAAAAAGCGGCTGCAAAAGCAGTATGCCGCCGCACATCGGGCAGGGACCGGCGCGGCCCAGGCTGCGGGAAAGGCGTCCCAGACCGCCGCTTCCGCAGCGAAGAAAGGCGGCGGGACCATTGCCCAGAAGCTGGGCGGGCTTGTGACGAAGAACAAACACACCCTTCTCATTGTGGGAGGGATCGGCTTGATCCTCATGCTCATCATGGGGCTGATGCAGTCCTGCACTTCCATGTTTGGGGGCGGGACTTCCGGCCTGGTGGCGTCCTCCTATCTCTCCGAGGACGCGGACCTGACCGGGGCCGAGGCCGCCTATTGCGGGATGGAGGCGGAGCTTCAAGAATACCTGGACACCTACGAGGCCACCCACGACTATGACGAATATCACTTTGACCTGGACGAGATCGAGCATGACCCTTATGTGCTGCTGTCCATCCTGTCGGCACTCCACGAAGGGGTGTTTACCCTGGACGAGGTGCAAAGCGACCTGGAAATGCTCTTTGACAAGCAGTACATCCTCACCGAAACTGTGACCACCGAAACGAGGTATCGGACGGAAACCCGGACAGACAGCGAGGGCAACGAGTACGAAGTGGAGGTACCATACACCTGGTATATCTGCACCGTCACGCTGGAAAACTTTGACCTCTCTCATGTGCCGGTCTACATCATGGGCGAGGATCAGCTTTCCATGTACGCCGTGTATATGTCCACCCTGGGCAACCGGCCGGATCTGTTCCCATCCTCTGGGTATGTGGGCAAGTACATCGAGAACCCACCTACGGCCTGGGACATCCCCGCCGAGTACCTGACGGATGAACGGTTTGCTACCCTCATCACCGAGGCGGAGAAATACCTGGGATACCCCTATGTGTGGGGCGGGAGCAGCCCGGAGACATCGTTTGACTGCTCCGGCTTCGTCAGCTATGTGCTGACCAGCACCGGGCTTTGTAACACCGGGCGGCTGGGCGCCCAGGGGCTCTACAATATCTCCACGCCGGTATCCGACCCACAGCCCGGCGATCTGGTATTCTTCGTGGGGACCTACGATACAACCGGCGTATCTCATGTAGGCATCTATGTGGGCGACGGGATGATGCTGCATTGCGGAGACCCAATTTCCTACACCAATTTGAATACAAATTACTGGCAGTCTCACTTTTATGCCTACGGCCGGCCGCCGTACAACTGATGGGAGGTGAAACACACATCAATATGGTTTCCTATGGGGGCGGTGTCAACAGCACCGCCCTTTTAGTCGGCCTGCACCAGCACCGTATCCCGGTAGACCTGATCCTCTTTGCGGATACTGGGGCGGAGCATCCCCACACCTATGCCTACCTGGACATCATGGACCGCTGGCTGAAGGACCACGGGATGCCGCCCATTACCAGAGTGTATAAGACCACGCGGGACGGAAAGCGGCTGACCTTGGAACAGGAGTGTTTGCAGAGCGGCACCCTGCCTTCTATGGCCTATGGCTTCAAGCGGTGTTCCCTGAAACACAAGATCGGGCCGCAGGAAAAGTTCTGCAACCATTATCCGCCCTGCCGGAAGGTGTGGGCGGCGGGCAAACGGGTGGTCAAGTTCATCGGCTACGACGCCGGCGAAGGCTACCGCAGCGACAAGGTGCTGCTGGGGGATCTGGCCGACCCCAAGTACAGCAAGTGGTATCCCCTGATGGAATGGGGATGGGACCGGGCGGCTTGCCAGCGGGCCATTGATGATGCGGGGCTTCCCCAGCCGGGTAAGTCCTCTTGTTTCTTCTGCCCCAGCATGAGGGCGGAGGAGATCATCCGGCTTCGGGATCACCACCCGGACTTGTTCCGGCGGGCCATCGCGCTGGAGGACAATGCCCGTCCCAATTTGAAAACGGTCCAGGGCCTGGGCCGCAACTACTCATGGAAAGAACGGTTTGGAAAGGAGAATTGCACACATGGCAACTGTTGAAAAAATCCGCCGAGACATCGAAAAGGCCAAGGAGAAGATCTCTGAGCAGCAGAAGCGCCTCCGCTCTCTGGAGGCGCAGCTTGTGGAGGAGGAGAACCTGGAGATCGTCCGCATGGTCAAGGCGGTGAAGATGGACAACCGGGAACTGACAGCCTTCCTGAAGGCATACGCCAGCGGCCTCATCGCCCTGCCGGAGGGCATGATGGAGGCGGAGGCGTCGGCTGACCCCGGCGAGAACGAGATGGAGGATGCCGAGTATGAAGAATAAAACGATCATCCGCCTGTTTACGGCGGCTCTGGCCGTTGCGCTCTGTGCCACGGCCTTTGCGGTCCCTGCCTTTGCCGGCGGCGGGGAGGGTGAACCTTACTACACCGAAACGGAGGTAGACCTCACGGAGGATGACGGAACCCCGGAAATCACGGTTTCCGACGATGAAGATACTGCTGGCGGCGATAATGCGGAGGCCGGCGGTGACACCCTGGACCAGCTCACCGAACTGTTGAGCAGACTGGGAACCGTGAGCGTCACTGAGGATGGTATCCTGTTCACCCCCAACCTGGAGGGGCTGGAGCCCCTGCGCACCGGCACCGTGACCACCTGCGGCGGCAAACTGAATGTCCGCACCGGTGCGGGCCTGGACAATGACGCCTTCACCCAGCTTCCCGATGGGGCGCAGGTGGAAGTCATCGGCACCGAGGGCGAATGGGTCAAGGTGCTTCTGCCGGAGCGGGAGGGCTATGTTCATTCCGATTACCTGACCATCACGGATACGGGCAGTTTTTCCCTCTCCCTGGATGGGGCGGACCTCTCCGCTTTGCTGGAACTGCTCCCCTCCGGCCTCTCCGATGGAGGAGGAACCGCCCTCACCCCGGATGGGAACCTCTCCCTGATCGACGACCTGGGCGGGGCTTCCTCCGGCAAACAGTTCATCACCGTGGAGACCAAGGGCGGTAATGTGTTCTATCTCATCATTGACCGGGACGACGAGGGGACGCAGACCGTCCACTTCCTGAACCAGGTGGACGAAGCCGACCTCCTGGCCCTGATGGAGGATGGCGAAGTCCAGGAGACCCCGGCGGTTTGCACCTGTACGGAGAAATGCCAGGCCGGTGCGGTGAATACCGCCTGTCCGGTTTGTGCGGTGAATATGAGCGAGTGTGCCGGGAAAGCGCCGGAGGAGGAACCGGAGCCTGAATCGGAGCCGGAGAAGGAGTCCGGCAGCGGCGGAGCCCTGGTATTGATCCTGCTGCTGGCGGTGCTGGGCGGCGGCGGAGCCTTCGCCTACATCAAGTTTATCAAGCCCAAGCAGGGCGCAAAGGTCAGCGCCGACCCGGACGACTATGATTTTGAGGATGAGGAGGAATATATCAACGAGGATGCCCCTGAACCGGAAGAAACGGAGGAAACGAAATGAAGCTGGTGATCTGTGAGAAACCGAGTGTTGCGAAAGCCGTTGCGTCGGCCCTGGGTGTCACATCCAGGGCCGATGGCTGTTTTGAAGGGAATGGGCTCATCGTTTCCTGGTGTGTGGGACACCTGATGTCCCCGATGGACGCAGCCGGGTATGACCCCGCCTATAAGAAGTGGAAGTATGACGACCTTCCCATCCTGCCGGAGCCCTTCCGTTATGTGCTGGCGAAGGGCAAAGAGGATGCCTTTCAGAATTTGAAGCGCCTTATGGAGCGCCCCGATGTGACGGATCTGGTCAACGCCTGCGACGCCGGGCGGGAGGGCGAACTGATTTTCCGGCTGGTCTATGAGGCTGCCGGATGCTCCAAGCCCTTCTCCCGCCTCTGGATTTCTTCGATGGAGGACGCGGCGATTCGGGAGGGCTTTGCCGACCTGCGCCCCGGTGGGGAATATGACCCGCTGTATCAGTCGGCGCTCTGCCGCCAAAAGGCGGACTGGCTCATTGGTATCAATGCAAGCCGCCTGTTCTCCGTCCTCTACCATCGCACCCTGAATGTGGGGCGGGTACAGACGCCCACCCTTGTCATGCTGGTGGACCGGGACCGCAGGATTACCCTATTCCGCAAGGAGAAATACCATCATGTGCGCCTGGCGCTGGATGGGGCTGAAGCGGTGTCCGAGAAGATTACTGCCCCGGAGGAGGCGGAGAGCCTGCGGGCGGCCTGTGCCGGGGCTTCGGTGCGTTGCATCTCCGTCACCCATGAGAAGAAGAAAGAAGCGCCGCCCAAGCTCTACGACCTGACCACCTTGCAGCGGGAGGCAAACCGGGTGTTCAGCTACACGGCCAAGCAGACCCTGGACTACGCTCAATCTCTGTACGAGAAGAAGCTGCTGACCTACCCCCGGACGGACAGCCGGTATCTGACGGTTGATATGGCGGAGACCGCCTCTGTGGTCCTGCATCTGGTGGCGCGGGTGCCGCCCTTCGATGCTTGCCCGGACTTCTTCCCTGATGTTGCGGCGCTGGTGAATGATGGGAAGGTGTCCGACCACCACGCCATCATCCCCACGCTGGAGCTGGAGAAAGCCGACCTGTCCGAACTGACCGTGGGAGAACGGAACACCTTGCTGCTGGTGTGCCGGGAGCTGCTGTGTGCGGCGGCGGAACCCTATATGTATGAAGCGGTCACGGCCGCTTTTGACTGTGGTGGACACACCTTCACCGCCAAGGGGCGGCACATCCTTTCCGAAGGCTGGCGTGAGATCGACCGCATTTTCCGCGCCTCCCTGAAGGAGCAGCCGGAGGACGAGGCGGAGCCCATCGCCCTGCCGGATTTCACCGAAGGCCAGACCTTTGACCAAGTGGATGCCTCTGTTACCGAACACTTCACCGCCCCGCCCAAGGCGTACACGGAGGACACCCTTCTGGCGGCGATGGAGACCGCCGGAAAAGAGGATATGCCGGAGGACGCAGAGCGCAAGGGCCTGGGCACCCCGGCGACCAGGGCGGCCATCCTGGAAAAGCTGGTGGCGGCCGGATTTGTGGAGCGCAGAGGCAAAAGCCTGATTCCCACCAAAGCGGGGATCAACCTGGTTACAGTCCTGCCGGACACCTTGACCTCTCCCATGCTCACGGCGGAGTGGGAACAGAAACTGACCGCCATCGCCAGGGGCGAGGGCGACCCCGCCGCTTTCATGGCGGGGATCTCTGAAATGACGCGGGAGCTGGTAAAAACTTATTCCCATATCTCCGAGGAAGGTCAGAAACTGTTCGCCCCGGAGCAGGAGACCGTGGGCCTCTGCCCCCGTTGCGGCAAACCGGTCTACGAGGGCAAAAAGAATTTTTACTGCTCCGACCGCTCCTGCCGCTTCGTGCTGTGGAAGGATGACCGCTTCTGGACCTCCCGCAAAAAGGAGCTGACCCGGAAGATGGCTGCCGACCTGCTGAAGAAGGGCCGCACCTCCGTCAGGGGGATGTGGTCTGAAAAGAAGGGCGCCGCTTATGACGCGTTGGTGGTGCTGGATGATACCGGCGAAAAGTATGTCCGCTTTAAGATGGAGTTTCCCAAAAGCCGCAAACAGTAAAGAGGAGGTGTCGCTATGCCCCATTATGACTATGACAAAGATTATCCCTTTGCCGCCTTCATCACCAATCTGGGCAAGTACAACGAGGGCGCCCTTGTGGGCGAATGGGTGAAGTTTCCCACCACGGCGGAGGAACTGAAAAAGGTCTTTGAGCGTATCGGGATCGGTGCGAAAGACGACTTCGGGCAGACCTATGAGGAATGGTTTATCACGGACTACGACTGCTATGTGGACGGCCTCTATGACCTGCTGGGTGAGTATGCCAACCTGGACGAGCTGAACTACCTGGCCTCCAAGCTGGACGATATGAGCCAGGATGAATATGAGCGGTTCCAGGCGGCCATGGAGATCGGCGACCACACGGGCAGCATCCAGGAGCTTATCAACCTGACAGAGAACCTGGACTGCTACGATGTTTACCCCGACATCCACGACCACGATGATCTGGGCCGGTATTACATCGAGGAACTGGACGCTATGCAGGTGCCGGAGCATCTGCGCAATTACATCGACTATGAGGCATACGGACGGGACATCGCCCTGGAGGAAAGCGGTCAGTTCACCGACCTGGGCTATGTGCGGGACACCGGGGACAGCTTCCATGAGTATTACGATGGCGAGCGCGGCAGCATCCCGGAGGAATACCAGGTGATGACCTTCCAGGACGACATCCCCGAAGAAGAAATTTCGGAATGGGCCATGGACCTTGCCTACGATATGGACGAGTTTTTCCGGCAGAACGACCCGCAGTATGCCGCCGAGCACCCGGAGGAACACGCGGCGAAGGAAGAAATCTACGAGAACCTTTCCGATTGCCGCATTGCCTCTCTGGAAGAAAAGCTGAAGGCGTTGGGCCAGACCCCGGAGGACTACCTTCCCTCCGAGTTGGAGAAGTTCAAGGAGGCTGTGGGCTACGAGGCATATTTGGATGTGGACCCGCAGGTGATCCGGGAGGCCATCGAAAACCCGGATCAGTCCCATGTGGACGAGATGCTGGCCTTTGCGGAACAGGCAAACCGGGAGTATGAGGCGGAGTTGTACGGGCAGCAAGCGGCGCCGACCCCGGACGACCGGGAGACCGGCGAGACGGTGCGGACTCCCAGGGGCACCTTCCATGTGACGGATATGAGCCGGGAACAGA
>OLXK01001508.1_pt1 | contig 16037 bp, 8 predicted proteins | sample 1674321 | NCBI WGS metagenome assembly OLXK01 (sample SAMEA103958162, study PRJEB25191) | human gut metagenome | reverse complement strand
TGGGCCGGTTTCGTGGCGAACCCTTCTCGCCTACGCACAAAAGCGCCGCCACGGAGGAGGGAGATACCTCCGTGGCGGCTGGGGCTGGGGGTGGGGCTATGTTCTGGCTCCCCGCCGGCCGCCCGGGGCCTTCTGGCCCCGGGCGCTGCCAGCGTGCCTAGCGCTTACGGATACCCCAGACCAGGGCTCCGACGCCGGCCATGGCGATGACAAATGCCATAAGCAGAGCGGCAGCCTGCTGGTCGCCCGTGGTGGGCAGGAAACCCTTGACCGTCTTGACGATGTTCGTCACGGTCTTGGGCGTGCCGGGATCGGGTGTCGGCGTAGGAGTCTCGGGCTTCTTGTACGTGTTGTTGAACACGATACCCTCGACGCTCCTGTCGCCCTTGGTAAAGGCGACGTTCGCCTTGAGGTTGCCCTCGCCGTCATCGACCACGTTGACGGTCGCGGTAAAGACGGACTTGTCGTAGGTCATACCGGCCTCGTCGCCCTTGACTTCGCTGATGGTGTAGACGTACGTACCGAGCTCGCTGTACTCAAACTTGTCAAAGTTGATCTTGCCGTCGGCATCGTTGGTAACCGTAGACTCTACGTCCTCGCCAACGAGCTTAAAGCTAAACTCGTCCTTCTTGAGCTCGCGTCCCTCGAGCACCTTGATGGCGCCGATGGAAACCTGCGTAGGCATGGCGTGATACTTGTTGGTAAAGCCAGCCGACTCGGTAGTTCCCTCGAGCTTGTGCGTCGCGGTCAGCGTGCCGTCACCATTGTCGGAGACGGTGGTCACGACGGTGTAGGTCGTGCCGTCATAGGTGACGCCCTTGTACAGGCCGAGCGCGTTGGGGCAAGCCTCGCGCAGCGTGTACGTGTGCGTACCGGGTGCCTCGTAGCGGATCGGGCTCAGCGTAACGTTACCGTTGACGTCGTTGGTACCGCTAGCGACAGCCGCACCGTCCTCGAGCAGCTCAAACGTGAACTCGCCAGCTGCAAGGTCGCGGCCGGTCAGACGCTTGACCGTCTTGACCTGATCGGTCACGGACGAATCGGTAGGCGTCACGCTGTAGGTGTTGGTGAACGTGAAGGCAGCACCGTCGTCGCCTTCGCGCTTGACGCTCAGATGTCCGGCGCCGTCGTCAGTCACGGTATAGGAAACCTTGCGCGTGGCGTTGGCATCGTTGGTCACGCCAGGGGCGCTGCCGGTCTCGGTCACCGTATAGGCAAAGGTGTGCGAGCGCGGAGCGGTGGGGGCCGCAGGCTCGGACTCGTCGTTGGACTCGTCGGTGTCGGCAGCGTCGGCGTCAACCTCGGCCTCGTCGGCGTTGGCCTCGGCATCGCTCGATGCGTCGTCAGAAGCATCGGCCTTCACGCCCAGAGCGCGGTTGAGGTCCTCGAGCGTAAAGTGGATCTTGCCAAAGTCCACGTTACCGGCTGCGTCGTTGGTTACGGTCGTGCGCTCGGGCATCGGGGCACCTGCCTCGTCGGCGGTCACGGTAAAGGTGAACTTACCCGTGATGTCGGCCGGGGTCAGGCCCTCGGCAACCTGGAGCTTCTTAGTACCGGTGAGCGCGGCATCCACGGCGTCGGCGCCGTAGACGTTCTCGAACAAGGGCTCGACGCCGCCGTAGTCGACCGTTGCCGTCAGGGTACCGTCACCGTTGTCGACGACGATAACCTTAAAGCCAAAGCTCCACGTTGTAGCGGAAACGCCATTCGGCAGCCCGAATAAATCTTCGTAGGCCGTGTAGTTAATGGTCCAGGCGAGCTTACCGTCCTTATCGGTACGATAAGCAAGCCCAGCAGCCTCAAGATTAGCAAGCATCTTAGTGTCGTAGTGCAGCGTATCAAAGCTCACGTGCCCGCCGATATTGGGCTTGAGGTTTTCGTATGCCACAAGCTCACCCTGATAGGCGATGCCGAACCAGAACTCGCCGTCGGCCATCGGGCGGCCGGTCAGAGTCTTGGTGGCAACGACCTGAGCGGCGGTGCCGCCAGGCGTGTTGGTCGTAGCGCTGTAACTGTTGTGGAACGGCACCAGGGCCTTCTCGACCTTGTTCTCGCCACTCTTGTGGACCGTCTCATGCGTGCCCTCGGGACCGCCGGAAACGGTCGTCGTGGCGGTAAGCGTACCGGCACCGTCATCGGCGACGGCGATCGTCACGGTACGCACGGCGTCGTCGTAGGTGTAACCGGGCTTGCCGTCATTCTTCTCGGCTACGGTGTACGTGAAGGTCTCGCCTGCGTCAGCCTGCGTAAACTTGACCTCATGGCCAGCCAGGATGTCGATCAGGCCGACCGTTGCCTCTGCCGTCGCAGGGGACTTGAAGTTGTTGACTCCGGGCAGCAGGCCAAGCGCGTTGGCCGAGGCCTCGTCGGCAGGCTTCACGGTAAACGTGAACTGACCCTCGGTCATAGGACGTCCGGAGAGGCTCTTGCTGAGCTTGAGGCCGCCGGCCGCGGTGTAGTTAAGCTCAGTGCGGTACGTGTTGGTGAAGCGTCCGTTTTCCTTCTTGGTGACATTGGCGGTCAGGTTGCCCTCGCCGTCCTCGGTCACGGTCACTTCGGCGGTTGCGACATGCGCGTCATACGTCATGCCGACCGTGCTGCCCGCGTTCTCGCGAATCTCGTACTTATAGGTTCCAGCGGCTGCGTAGTGAATCTTGCCGAACTTGATGGCGGCGATGCCGTCCTCCGCGTCCTTCTTGCTCACGGTTGCGGTTGCGGGATCGGGCAGCGGGGCGCCTTCGGGGGCGGTGATGGTAAAGCTGAACTCGTCCCCATCCGTCCAGTCGCGGCCGCTGATGACCTTGCTCAGGTCAAAGTCGAGCTCCGCATCGAGCGGGGCCACGCTGTAGGTGTTCTTGAAAGTCGCAGCCGTGGCGTCCTTCAGGACATGCTCGGCCTTGAGGGTGCCGTCGCCGTTGTCCGTGATGGTGGTCTCGATGGTGTACTTGGCATCGCTGTAGGCGATGCCCTTGCTGGTGGTTCCGCCCTTGGCCTCGCGCAGCGTGTAGGTGTGCTTGCCGGCCTCGGTGTACTTCACGGCGCCCATCGTGATGTTGCCGCTGGCGTCGTTGGTGCCGGTGGCGACGACCTTGTCGCCCTCGACGAGCTCGAAGGAGAACTCGCCGGCGGCAAGCTTGCGCCCGGTCAGGGACTTGGTCGCGATGATCTGGTCGGTGACGCTGGAGCTCTTGGGCGTCACGGTGTAGGAGTTCTTGAACTCAATCTTCTTGACGTCCTCGGCGCCCTTCAGCTTATGCGTGGCCACAAGCTGGCCCTTGCCATTGTCGGCGATGGTCGTCACGACGGTATAGACGGTTTTGTCGTAGGCGATGCCGCCGGCATTGCCCTTGACCTCGCGCAGCGTATAGATGTGCTGACCGATCTCGGTGTACTTGATGGCGCTGAACGCAACGTTGCCGTTGGCATCATTCTTAACGGTTTCGACAACCGACGCGTCCTCGCCCTCACCCTCAACGAGCTCAAAGGAGAACTCATTGTCCTGGAGCTTATGGCCGGTCAGGACCTTGGTAACTGTAATCTGATCGGTGACGCTCGACTCAGCGGGATTGGCGGTATAGGTGTTCTTGAACTCGACCTCGCCCGAGGTCTTCTTCACAGAAGCCTCGAGCTTTCCCTTTGCGTTGGGTGTCACCGTTACGGTGAACTCTGCAACGTTCTTGCTGTAGGCGATGCCGTCGACCGTGGTCCCGGCATGCTTCTCGCTAACCTTGTAGACATACGTGCCCGGCTTGTCATAGGCAATCTCGCCAAAGCTAATGTCCGCATGGCCCTTGGTTGCAAACGCAGTCGTGGACCTGGGCATCGGGGCGTTGTCCTTGGACGTCAGACCAAACTCAAACTTGTCCTCATTCGTCCACTCGCGACCCTCGAGCACCTTGGTCAGGCCAAAGTCGGCAGTTGTCAACGTTGTCGGCGTGGTATTGAGCGTAAAGCTAATCTTGCCGTTATTGCCCAGGTAGACATTGACCTTCGTCGCACCAGAAACAACCTTCGTGTTGTTCCACTGGGGATTGATCACGTCGCGTGCGGTGTCCGTCGGGTTTCCGCCCACACGCTCCTTGGTGGTGTGGAGCTGGTTGATAAAGGCGAGGCGCGCGGTGCCAGCCTTAATCGACCAGTGATCGCCATCCTTTACCAAAGCACCTTCAAAGTTTTCGAGCTCGCTTCCCTTAACCGGGATCGAAACGGAATCATCGTACGGCGCGCCCGACGAGTTCTGCGCCATAAACTCATCTTTGTACCAATAGGTCTTAGAGCCCGAAGGCTTTTCCGTTGCGAGCTTGGTGCAAGCCGCGTCTGTGTAGACGGGCGTTAGCTTTTGGAAGTAGTAGTAGCTGTTCGTAGCAGCAGGCTCAAAGCTTGCGACCGTATCGCCCGCATCGTCGCCGGTCCACTTGTTGGCGTAGAAGCTAACGGTATTGGAATCGGCGTCCTTGTGCTCATTGATGTAATCCTGCAGTCCCGGTACGTTATTGGGAGTAAACAGGTTTTTGCGTGCAATAGCCTTTACGCTCGATGCATACGCAACGCGGATAGGCGAGATGGCCTCCGTGGAGTCAACCACAAACGTGCCCGCCGACTCGTCAACGGTAAAACGGCGCAGCGGAATGAGCGATGCGGGGACCTTGACCGTCACGATGTCGCCGCGCTGCGGATTGTTCTCGTCCGCGCGATCAACCGTAATTACGAGATGGGCGAGCTCGCCATCAAACGTATAGGTATCGATATTGCCATCGGTCGACTTGGTGGCGGCCCCATAGGTCTTGCCGTTGTACTCGGCACCGGTAAAGCTATCGACCTGCATAAAGGCGCCCAGCTCGTCCTCGAATGTGATGTAACCGGAGCCGTTGGGATTGTTGCCCTCGACCTTGGTCGGGAAACCCTTGCCCGACGTAATGGCACTCGAGATGTCTGCGAAGACTTGATCTAGCTCTGCAGCGTTGGCTGCAGACTTGTAATAAGTAGCACCGGCAACGCGATCGCCCAGCTTTCCGCTCGTATACGAAGTCGCCTTGGGATAGTTGCTCGACATGGCGTGCATGAATTTATTTTCATCGCTCGTCTTGTAGCTCGTAGGATCGGCACTGGGATCCGCACCGTCAAAGATGCCGATGGTGTAGACGGTAGCGCCTTCGTCCTTCATGGCCTTAGCAGCCGCAATGGCATTGTTGGCGACCGTGGGGCTAAAGTCGCTACGTCTCGTGGGCTTGCCGTCTGTAAAGAACACAACAACCTTCTGGGCGTCTTCACGTCCAGAAGTAATCCCCTTGGCCAGCTCCATGCCGTTATCGGCACGAGTGGCGCCATTGGGCTTAATGGAATTAATCGTTCCCTTGAGGCCCTCTACGCCACCGCCCGAGCACGCCGTCAACTTTTGCATTGTCTGCGAGTAGTTGTAGAGATAGCCCTCGTCGGAGTAGTACGTATCGTTGCCGACCTTATCGGCCTGCTCGCCCGCGAACTTCACGATGGCAACCTGGTGCTGCTTGCTCGCGTCCTTAACGTTCTTGTTTTGCTCCGCAATGGTGTCGATAAAGTGGTTGGCAGCATTCTTGAGCGCATCGATACGCTTGGGAGAATCTTCACCACCCATAGGATCATCCATTGAGCCAGAGGCATCGAGCACCATCACGATGTCGAGCGGCTTGGAAACCAGCGACGTCGTATCGGATGTCGAAGACATCGCCGAAAGCGTAGTCAAAAAGTCCGATTTCCCGTCATCGATTGCTTGGACCGTCTTATCCGTCCAAATTCGGCCGACGTTTTGCGTCGTGACCTTGCTGCCGTCATAGCCGCCCGCCCAGAACTTCCAATGGTTGCTGGTGTCGTGATCGACTATCTTTGTCGCTTCCGGTCCGTCCATACCGGTGCTGGACCTGGCGTTGGCCTCGGGCAGCATGGCGAATGCTGCGGCTGGCAACACCAGCACTACGGCCAGTATCACCGCCAAGAGACCCCTCGTGTACTTACCCATCGCGTCTCCCTTCTCGCAGGCTCAGACCTAGCATCAGCCTAAAGTTACGGAATGAGACACAATTTGAGCAGGTGACACATGTTCCAGATTCGATTTTGGGCGTGAGACAAATGTCTCACCATAGTTGAGACACGAGGGTTTTCGCAGGAAAACGGATGCGACTCAAGATCGACGGGACAAAAGGGCCCGTTTTCCTCCGTCCACGGAAGATCAAAGGCTGTTACGGATATGGTGCCATTTCAAAACTATGCCGGATTACGGGGCTAAAGTCGGGACCCTCATCCATACCCTCATTTTTTGAAAAACGGCAGGTTGTCTACCTGCGGTTTTGTTTTTGCGATTTTCTGCATGGTCGGAGATTCGCTATCCAGCCCCGTAATCCGTCATAGTTTTGTTCGCGACGGCACAACCGCGCGTTTAAGCGCGGGGCCGGTGGGGCATTTTTGCCCCACCGGCCCCTATTCCAGCGCTATTCCGGCTTGGTTTCTACTGTGGGAGTCTTGTCCGCTGCGACTGGGGTGCGGGCGGTGTCCATAGTCAGGCAGTGCTTGGGGCAGCTCTCGATGCACTCACCGCACACCACGCAGGCATACGGGTCGATCGACCACGTTCCGCCCTTGCGATCGACCGCGAGCGCGCCCGCCGGACAGCGACGCGCACACATGCCGCAGCAAATGCACACGTCCATGTCGTTGACGATATGCCCGCGCAGGCGCTCGGGCGCCGCGAGCTTCTCCTGCGGATAGTACACCGTTACCGGCTGCTTGACCATAGAACCCAAGGCCGTCTTGGCAAATGTCAGCAAACTCATGCCGCGCCTACCTTTCCGTGCAGCTAATGCAGGGGTCGATGGTCAGGATAATCATGGGCACGTTGGCAAGGAGCACGCCCTGCAGTGCATGCGTCAGACCCGCCAGGTTCTGCGACGTCGGCGTGCGCACGCGAAAACGGTCCAGGTTCTTGGTGCCGTTGCCGCGCACATAGTAATACGCCTCGCCACGCGGCTGCTCAATCACAACTTCGCCGCGCGCGCCGTCGGCCGGCGTAAGCTTGGTGCGCCCGCCGATTCCGTCGTGCGGTATCTTGCCCACAAGCTCCTTAATGATGTCCATGGCCTGCGTGACCTCGGCACAGCGCACCTGGCAGCGGGCATAGCAATCGCCATCGGTAGCAACGATGGGCTCAAACGCAACCAGATCCGCATAGGCACCGTCGCCAAACATGCGCACGTCGTAATCCACGCCCGAGGCGCGCCCAAACGGGCCGACCATCGACAGATCCAGCGCATCTTTCTTGCTGATCACACCCACGCCATGCAAGCGCTCGCCGCAGCTGTCATCGTCCAAAAACGTATGCACCAGGGCCTCGTAGTCGGGACGCATGGCATCGAGCGTCTGGACAATTCCGGCCAGCTCGGAGTCCTCGATATCGTGCTTAAGGCCGCCGATCTCGTTAATCGACAGAATCACGCGGCCACCGCACGTGCTCTCGAAGATCTTGAGAATCTGCTCGCGCAGGGTCCACGACCGATAGAACAGTGCCTCGAAGCCAAAGGCGTCGGCGAGCAGACCCAGCCACAACAGGTGCGAATGAATACGCGAAAGCTCGTGCAAAATGGTGCGGATATACTGCACGCGGCCGGGCACCTCGATGTCGAGCATGCGCTCGCAGGCGCTGGCATAACCGTAGCTGTGGCCCACGGCGCAGATGCCACAGATGCGCTCGGCGATGTAGCCAAACTGGTGCATGTCGCGCTTTTCGGTGAGCTTCTCGAGCCCGCGGTGCACAAAGCCGATCTGCGGAATTGCCTCGATGACGCGGTCGTCCTCGATTACCAGGTCCAGATGAAGCGGCTCGGGCAGCACCGGGTGCTGCGGGCCAAACGGAATAACGGAGCGATGTGCCATGGACCTTACGCCTCCTTTTTCTGCTTGTCGCGGGCGGCCTTGGCGGCAAGCGCCGCGCGGACCTTGGCCGCTTTCTCGGGATCCATGGCGGCGAGCTTTGCCTCCATCTCGGCAGCCTTGAGCGCGGCCTTCGCAGCAGTTTCATCGTGCTGAGCATCGGAGCCGGCAGCCGCAGCGGGCTGAGCGACGGCAGCGCCCGCAGCATCGCCAGCGCCCGCAGTGCCCTCCCCCGCAGCGGCCGTGGCAGTAGCAGCCTTCTCGGCCGCGGCCTTGCGCGCCTTGGCCTCGGCAGCGGCACGGACCTTCATGGCTTTCTCGCGCGCGGCCTTCACCTCGGGCGTGATAACGCTCATGGGCTCGGCAGTCGAGACCTGGTAGAAAAAGCCCTTAAAGTCAATCTGCATATCGGTAATGGCAAAACCAAACAGGTCGTGCGCTTCGTTTTCAAACGGGAATACTGCCGGATAGTACGAGCTGATGGACGGAATCTCCTGGTACTGATTAATTCCCTCAACCACCAGGTTCTCGATCGCATAGCTGCCGTCCTGCGCAATCTGCTCCTGAGCAGCACGGACGTTGATAAACGTATAGACCAGGCGATACGATCCGTCGTCCACACAGCGCTCGGCGTGCATTTGCACAAAGCGCGCGCCGACGCCCTTGAGCGCCTGCACATGCGGCAGGAGCTCGTCGAGCCCGACGGTGGTATAGATAGCCTTTTGCATTACTCGGCCTCCTTTGCAGCGACGGGCGTCTCAGCAGGTGCGTCACCAGCGGCAGGCGCTGCGGGTTTCTCGGCAGGCGCGTCACCGGCACCGTCAGCCCCGGCCCCAGCTGCAGCCACGAACCCGTCCTCGCCCAACTCAACGCCGCCATCCCAGGTAGCAGCGCCGCCCACGGTAAGCGGGTCACCGCCGGCGCGCATCACGGCCTCCTTCTGATCAAGGATGCCGCACGCCTCCACGATGGCATCGATCACGGTCTCGGGACGAATGGCGCACCCGGGCGCATACACGTCCACGGGAATCGCGCGGTCCACGCCGCCGATCACGTTATAGGCATCGCGGAATACGCCGCCCGAACACGCGCAAATGCCGCACGCCACCACACACTTGGGCTCGAGCATCTGGCTGTAGATCTGGCGCACGACGGGCAGGTTCTGGGCATTGACCGACCCCGTCACCAAAAAGATGTCCGCATGCTTGGGGTTGCCGGTGTTGACCACGCCAAAGCGCTCCGCATCGAACAGCGGCGTGAGCGAGGCCAGCACCTCGATATCGCATCCGTTGCAGCTCGAGCCGTCGTAATGAATGACCCACGGCGAGCGCGACATTTTATGATCCATGGATGCCGCCTCCTAAATAAACACGTCAACGAGGATGGGCATAAGGTTGAGCAGGCCAAACACCAGCGCCACGCCCCATCCGAGCCTAAAGCAGCTGCGCCAGGTGCTGCGTGCGAAGGTGTTGTCGATCAGGACCTCGACAAAATACGTCGCGGCCATCACGACCAGGGCTACAACCCAGCTCACGGGGTTGTCCCAAACAAAGAACATGCCCACCCACATCAAAAACAGCACGGTCTCGCACCAGTGCATAAGGGTCATCTTGGCCAGCGTGCCGCCGCTCATCTCGGTGGCGACGCCCTGGACGATCTCCTGATGCGCGTGATGCGAGTACGAAAGGTCAAACGGCGACTTGCGCAGCTTGATGGTAAGCACCGCGAGCAGCGCCAGGAAAATGGGCGCGCTGTACACGATGATGGGGGCCGACTGCCCCGTCACGGCGATGGAATCAAAGCTGTCGGTGGCAAGGTACAGGCCCACGCTCATCAGCAAAACGGCGGGCTCGTAACTCATAACCTGCAGTAACTCACGATCGGCGCCAACCTGGGCAAACGGGCTTTGCGTCGAGGCGGACGCCAACACCACAAAGATCGCGGCGAGCGTCACCATAAAAGCGCACAGTAGCGTGTTAGAGCCCGACACAAAGATGCCGCCGCCCACGACGGTAAAGATGAGCGCGCACGCCATATAGGTATCGTCCATGGTGTTTACGCTGGCAGGGGCTTTGCGCAGCAGCTTGGCAACGTCGTAGAAAGGCTGGAGCAGGCGCGGGCCCACGCGGCCCTGCATACGGGCCGAAAGTTTGCGGTCAACGCCGTCGATCAGGCCACCAACCAAAGGCGCCAGCAGGGCAAACACCACGGTACCAATAAATATGCCCACGACGCCCGAGCCTTCAAAATACTTGCCGCGCAGCACCGAGGGCGCACTCATGGCAAGCCGCTCGGGCCCAATCCACGCGCAACACAGCAGCGCAAACAAGATAATACTGCAGCACACGACGCTACCCGCGGGACCAATACGCTTCTCGCCAAGGGCGTCCTCCGAGTACCAATTGCGCTTTTCAGCCTTTACCTCGTGTCCCATCGAGCCGCGGAAATGGCGATATTTATCGGTTCCCACGCCCGAAAGGTACACGTTGACGTGCGGCTTATTGCTCACGCGGAATGAAGTCAGCAGCACCACGGCGATAAACGCCACGATAACCACCATCAGATACATGGCGTCCTTGCCGATAACGTACGGCACGCGGCCAAACACCATGGCCAAGTAAGGCGACACCAGACCGCTCGAGATAACCGGGAACGCCACGCAGCACAGAATCAGCAGCGCGGCGATGGTGTTGAGGGCCATCCATTCGGTCTTATGAACATTGACCTCAACGTTTTGAGCCGTGGGGTCGACGCCCGAAAGCTTGGCAAGCCACTTGCCCCAGAAGTAAAACGTCGCGGCCGAGCCAAAGGCCAGAACCATGATCATGAGCACGTTGCCGGTCTGGGCAAACGCCACCAGGGCGCCCCACTTGGACACGAGCATGCCAAACGGCGCCACAAACATGCCCATGATGCCCAGCATCATCAGGCGCGTCAGGTGCGGCATGCGGCTGAACATACCGTCCATGTCCTCGATATTGCGGCTGCCGATATGATGCTCGGCCGTGCCCACGCACAGGAACAGCAACGACTTTGCCACCGTGTGGAACAGGATCAGGAAGATGGCCGCCCATACGGCCTCGGGCGCGCCGACACCCAAGCAGGCACTGATGAGGCCCAAGTTGGAAATGGTGGAGTACGCGAGCACACGCTTGGCGTTGCTCTGCGAGATGGCCATGAGGGCAGCGAGCAAAAACGTGATGGCACCCACACTCGTGACCATAAAGCCGGTCACGGGATAGATGGCATAGAGCGGGCTCAGCTTGACCATCAGGAACACGCCGGCTTTGACCATGGTTGACGAGTGCAGCAGGGCGCTCGTGGGCGTGGGGGCAACCATGGCGCCCAGCAGCCAAGTGTGGAACGGCATCTGTGCGGCCTTGGTAAGGGCGGCGAGCGATAGCAGGACGACCGGCATCACCAGCAGTGCGGACTGCGCGGTACCGGCGCCGGAAAGCTCGATCATGCCCGAGATGGTCAGCGGCATGCCGTTGACGTGCAGAAACATAAGGCCCGCCAAAAACGCGATGCCGCCCAGCATGTTGAGGATGATCTGGGTGAAGGCGTTTTTGATGGCCTCGGGCGTGCGCGTGTAGCCAATCATGAGGAACGAGCACACGGTGGTGATTTCCCAGCCGCAGAACAGCCACTCAAGGTTGTCGCTCGTCACGATGACGAACATGGCCGAGAGGAACAGGAACATGAGCGCCAGGAACTGCGGGCGACGGTCGGGCGCGGTCTGCCCGCGCAGCGCGGCCTCGTGCTCGTCATGGGCCTGGAAGTCCTTCATGTAGCCCAGGGCATACACGCAGATAAGGCTGCCGACAATGCCGACAGCGAGGACCATGATCACACTCATGTAGTCCAGGTAGAGCGGCGTCGCCGTGACGGCTTCGGCCGCGGGCAGCGTCATGGCTGCAAAGGCGAGCGAGCCCACCAGCTGGACTATGCCGAGCGCCGTGGTGAGCGCGTTCCTATATTTGTACGCGTTGTACAGGATGACGGCGCACAGAATGACATCGATGGCGGAGCTGATGATCGAGAGCACATGCGAGGTGTCGGGGGCAACCTCGAAGCTCTGCGGACCCGTGCCAAAAAACATGACGGCGACTACAACTGTCACCGCCATAATAATGCCGGAGCCTATGAGCCCCACCGCATCGCGGGCGCGGTCACCGCGCGCGAGCAGCATGCCCAGCGCCGGTACCAGCGGAAACAGGGTAAGGAAATACAGTAGCGTCATACCATCACTCCCCCATGCAAAAACGCTGCAATTGTTTAACGTTATAGCTCAATTACGGGGTTGCGGTGGCAGGTTTTCGGTCAACTGGGGAGTTTTAGGCGTACGGGGTAAGGGCACGTCCGCTTTGGAGCAGTGGGGCGACGCTCCCCTATCGCAGCGACAGGCGCGCGGGCCACTGCGCGCGGTTTATTGGCCACTTTGGAGGATGTCCCGACAGGCTCGCGCCGGTCCAAAAAGTTGGCGCGGCAAGAAAAATGCGCCCCTATGGGCGCACCATCCCGTTTGCTATTCCGCCTTTTTAACGCGCGGCTTGCGACCGCGCGGCTTATCGACCAGTGCGGCCTCACCGCTCTCGCGGTACTGACGGCACCAAGCCTTGACCGAAGACTCGCTGGGAATCTTGTGCTTGATCATGGCCTCGCGAACCGTCAAGCCGTTTTCCAGACGGTCCTTAACCACAGCGAGCTTTACGTCGTACGAATAGGTGTGATGATGCGAACCGGCATTGAGAACGGCGTCGGCACCGCCCACGGCATACGCGCGGGCCCACTGACGAGCCGTGGCCTGGGGAATGCCAAGCTCCGCGGCGAGGGCGCGATGACCGACCCCCTCTTGAAGGATCTCGACGGCGCGCTGCCTAACCTCGGGCGCATGCGTGCGAGTCCTAGTTGCTTCCGACATACCTGCCACTTCTTAGCCTTAACCGTTAATATGCTTTCTTACGTGCAAGTTAGATAGTAGCATTTTAGCGTTTGCTCAAAGCAGTTAATTAAAATAGACGCGGCGTTATCTGGGCATTTGGCACCAAATTACGACATTTCTTTATCGATTATTTACGCTGGTAGCTGACTCGCAGCTAATCGTCATTCGCTTGTCAACAAAATTGGCATCTCTTTATGTCCTTTGGTATAGAGGATATAGTTATTAACCCCTCCCCCAATAATTTTGAGTGATCTGCAGGACAGTAGACGTCCTCACTTCTCATGATTACCGCGCATTGCCATCCACCGAAGCAAAACAAAAAGGGCGGGACCTGCTGCCCTTGCAGGCCCCGCACCGGTTGACACCCGACGGGACACAGCCGGGCGAGACGGATCCGTGCTACCGCCCCGCCTGGCCGCGATGTTCAACTACAGCTCGTTGGCCGCGTGATACGCCGTGCGAATGGCGCTCGCGATGTCGGCGGTGCGCTCACCCGAGCAGTCGCCCACGCAGGTCACGGGCACCGTCACGCCATCCAGGTCAAACGCGTTGGCCTTGGAGCCCACGGCCATCACCACGTAATCGCAGGCGATCTTCACCGGCTCCTCGGCGCCGTCCTCGGTGGTGCGAACAGCCTCCACGCCCTCGTCGGTAATGGCGGTCAGGCGGGTCTTCACGTGCTGCTCCACGTTGTGCTCTGCAAAGTCGCTCATAATCAGCGGCAGAATGGTCTCGGACTCGCCCGCGGCAATCTTGTCGAGCATCTCCACGATCGCCACCTCGCAGCCGTGCTGCAGCAGATACTCGGCAGTCTCGGTGCCCACCAGGCCACCGCCAATGACGGCGACGCGGCCCGTAAGCTCCACCTTGCCGGCCAGCACGTCCCAGCTCGAGACGACCTTCTCCGAATCGGCACCCGGAACGGGGATGACCACGTCGTGTGCGCCCACGGCCACAATCGCAGCGTCGGCGGCGTTGAGGTCCTCAGCGGTAGCGGCATGGTTGAGCTCGACCTTCACGCCCAGGCCGGGCAGAATCTTCTCGTAGTACTCGACCGAGCGCATGATCTCGTCCTTGCGCGGAGGCGCGGCCGCCAGCACAATCTGGCCGCCCAGATGATCGCTCGCCTCGTAGACGGTCACGTCGTAGCCGCGCTTGGCCGCCACGCGCGCGGCCTCCAGGCCGGCGATGCCGCCGCCCACCACGGCGATCTTCTTGTCGCCCTCGCCCGGCTTGATGGCGATGGTCGCCTCGTCGCCGTTCTCGGCATTGAGCACGCACGAAATGTACTTGCGGTTTTGAATCGCATCGACGCAACCCTTGTTGCAGTTGAGGCACTCGCGAATAGGCTCGCCCGTGGCGGCCTTCAGCGCAATGTCGGGGTCGCACATGAGCGAGCGGCCATAGGCGATGATGTCGGCCGAGCCATCCTCCAGGATCTTCTCGCCGGCCTCGACCGAAACCACGCGGCCCACGGTTGCCACCGGCACGGAGACCAGGGCCTTGACGCGCTCGGCCACGGGCAGCGTCCAGTTGTAGGGCATGGCGCCCATGGGCGGAATGGTGTCGCCCATGTTGCCGGTGTGGTTGGCCTGTGCGACCTGGATCATATCGATGCCCGCGCCCTCGAGCAGCTTGGCGAACTCGCAGGCCTCGTCGGGCTGCAGGCCGCCCTTGCCGCGCGGCGTGCCGTCGGGGTTCTCCATGATCACGGGGAGCTTGTACTCCACCATCAGCTGCGGCGCGGCTTCCTTAATGGCAGCGACGACCTCCAGCGCGTAGCGAACGCGGTTCTCGAACGAGCCGCCGTACTCGTCGGTGCGCTGGTTGAGGATGGCCGAGCACAGCGAACCCACCAGACGATCGCCGTGGACCTCGATGGCGTCGATGCCGGCCTGCTGCGCACGGGCGGCCGAGGCAGCGATGGCCTCCTTGATCTGGGTGAGTTGCTCTACGCTCGCCTCGTTCACAAAGTGCTGCATGTCGTGATGCAGCTTGGCGTAGGCCTGGTTGCGGATCTCGTTGGACTCGGCCATCTTGGCGGCAAAGGTCTCCTCGTCGCCGGCGGCCTTGGCCTCCTGCGCGGCCTTGGCGGCAGCCATGGAGCCCATGACCATGCGGCCGACACCGGGCACATCGTACTCGGGGTGGAACAGCTGCAGCGCGACCTTGGCGCCGTGCTTGTGGACGGCATCGGCCAGCGCCTTAAACGTGGGGATCTGGGCGTCGGTTGCCAGCTTGGGCGTGGGGCTTGCGGTCATGACGGGAGCGACGTCGCCGATGACGATGTAGCTCACGCCGCCACGGGCCAAGCGCTCGTAAAAAGCCAGGCTGCGCTCGCCGATGGAACCGTCACGCTCCTCGTAGCCGGTGGTCAGCGGCGGAAACATAATGCGGTTTTTGAGCTCAAGGGGGCCAACCGTAATGGGCTGAAGCAGCTTGGATGCAGGTGCGGTCATGGACATTCCTCTCTTGTAGGCGCGGCGGCGATGATGCCGCGTAGTTGTCTAGAGGATATGGCATGGGAATACAGCAGCGCAACGGAAATCGGCGGACAGCAGGTAGCGGCAGGTGGATGGGGGTGGAACGTCTGCCGGTTTGTCTCAATCTGTAACAGCTACTCGGTAAAACCGGGTCTTACTGTTACAGTTCGAGACATTCCTCTCGACCCATCCTCGACAATCTAGATCTGTAACATCTAAACCCATTTTTGACCCCTACCTGTTACAGATCGAGACAAACGGGACCCGCCTGCTAGAAAATCTCAATCTATAACAACAACTCGGCAAAATCCGTCCCTCGTGTTACAGATTTAGACAAACACGACCCAACCCACCGGTATATCTCGATCTGTAACACCCAGCCGCCTAAATCGGGTCTAGATGTTGCAGATCGAGATTTTGTTTGAGAGGCCAAGAATTGGACCGAAAACACGGTCCCGGAATAACAAAAAAGCTCGCCGGCTAGGCCGACGAGCTGCAAGTTCTTGGTCGCGGGGGCAGGATTTGAACCTACGACCTCCGGGTTATGAGCCCGTAGTTTCCAAACTATTTGACACTCTTTGATACCGCTTGACACCGTTATATAAGCAGGTAGATATGCATTTCTTCCAAAAACCCCAAATATCGGTTCTGTTCAATTTCGACCAAAATTCGACCACTGAAAACTTGACTTCCGCCACTGCGTGGCATAC
>OLXK01001505.1_pt1 | contig 16063 bp, 11 predicted proteins | sample 1674321 | NCBI WGS metagenome assembly OLXK01 (sample SAMEA103958162, study PRJEB25191) | human gut metagenome | reverse complement strand
TCTCGGTCGAGGCATCGCGCGAGAACACGCTTTGCTCACCGCTGTTGATCACGTTGAGCGTAGTCCGCAGCACCACCGGGGTGCCCGCGGGGCATTTTGCCGAGTCCTCGCCCCAGCTTGCCAACACCTGCTTGCCGTCGGTAAAGCAGATGGCAGAGGCGATAGTTTCGGACAGGATGATCTTAGAGGCGCCCAGGGCAGCTTCGGGCGTAAGGCCGCGCGACGTGTAGGCGAATATTTTTGAAGCGATGGCGAGCGTGCGGTCGGTTGCGCTCGATGTGAGGTCGTCGGGAACGACAAAGACGTACGAGAAGAAGAAGCACAGCATGACCAAGCCGGCAATGACGACAACGGCCGGAACGGGATTGGGATTATCGGTTAGATCCCAGATGAGCAGCAGGATAAGCAGCGGAACGACAATACCGAGCAAAATGGCTTGAACCACATGCTGAGCGGTACGAAAGACCTTGGTAGAGTTGTAGCTCTTGCCCAGAATCAGCCTATTGAGATCCACCGTCATCTCCTTCTTACCGACGCACCCCATAGCAATGGAGAGGGCCGCAAGCGACCCTCTCCATTGCATTATGCAATCAAATACTGTGTTTTACATCAAGCCATCGATGAACGGTAGCTTAGGCGCTGTACTTGTTTGCCTCGCCGAAGGTGCCGCCCTCGACAATCCAGCCGTCCTTCATGATGACGTCCATGTTGTCGGTGTTGAGCACGTGGATGTCGGCGGCGACGTCACCGTTGACGACCAGCAGGTCGGCGCACTTGCCGGCCTCGATGGAACCGGTCTCGTCCTCGATGTGGCACATCTTGGCACCGTTGAGGGTGGCACAGGTGATGGTCTCGACCGGGGTGAAGCCGATCTTGTCGACGAACTCGTACATCTCCTCGATGGAGCAGGTGCCGTACGGGGTGACGAAGGAGAAGGAGTCGGAGCCGATCGTCATGACGACGCCGCGCTTCTTGGCCTCGCGCAGGCAGTCGTAGTTGCGCTGCAGCTCCTTCTCGACCAGGGTGCCCTCGTACTTGTCGTGCAGCTCGGGGACGTAGACGGGCGGATAGGTGGCGTACCAGGTGGGCAGGAAGGCGATCGTCGGGGTGAAGAAGGTGCCCTGCTCGGCCATGAGGTCCATGGTACGCTCATCGATATCGAAGCCGTGAATCAGCTGCTCGCAGCCAAAGCGAACGGAATCGTAGGCAGCGGCGTGGTTGTTGTAGCAGTGGCTCCACACGGGGATGCCGACCATCTTGGCCTCTTCGACCACGGCCTGAATCTCCTCGGAGCAGTAGTGCTGGTCGCGGCCGGAGTCCCAGCGCCAGATGCCGCCACCGGTAGCCCAGATCTTGATGGCATCGGGGTTCTCGCGCAGGCGACGACGGACGGCCTTGCGCAGATCCCAAGGACCGTCGACCTGATCGCCCCAGGGGTGCGATTCCTTGTTGAGCTCCTGGCTGCAGTGGTGGGAGTCGCCGTGGCCGGCAACGCGGCAGAAGCCAAGGCCGGTGGCCAGAACGCGCGGGCCCTTGAAGACGCCCTTGTCGATGCAGTCACGGATCTGGATACCAAAGCGGCCGATCTCGCAGACGGTGGTGAGGCCGTGGGTGAGGCAGTCGTAGGCCTGCTTCACGGCGACGGCCTGCTTCTCGAGGAGCGGCTGCATGACCCAATCGGTATCATCGTCGGTCAGGTTGCCCGAGAAGTGCAGGTGGGTGTCGATCAGGCCGGGAAGGACGGTCTTGCCGGCGGCGTCGATAACCTCAACGCCCTCGGGAAGGTCCTGCATAGCACCGGCGTACTCGATCTTGCCGTTGTCGTCGACGAGAACGAGGGAGTTCTCGACCGGCTCGGCACCGGTACCGTCGATGAGCTTGCCGCCAACGATTGCATACTTAGTGGACATGGTTCCTCCTTATGGATCCATATAGTGGGCGAGGCCGTGTTGGGTTAAGGCCTCACAAAGCTACCCAAGTGGCGCCGGGTTCGGTGCGCGGAAGAGAGGGGCCCGCGCACCTGATCCGCCCCGGCTCGGCGTTACTTTTTGCGGGAATTGGTGAAAGCCATGAGGGCCAGGCCAATAGCCAACCAGCCGATCACGATGCTCCACTCCACCATGTTGAGGGAGGCGGGAGAGAACGGAATCACAAGCAGGCCGATGATGATGGCGCAGGCAGCGATAGCGAGGGAGATGCCAAACTTGCCACCGGGCACCTCGTAGGGACGAGGTAGGTCGGGCTCGGTGAAGCGCATGCGCAGGCAAGCGAGGGCGACCATGCCGCAGGAGAAGATGAAGGCGAGAGCCGACACGTTGGTCAGAGGGATGAGCATGTTCTTGCCCAGGAACGGACCGACGACGGTGATGACGCCCAGAACGACGCAGGCGAGCTTGGGAGCGCCAGACTTGGGGTCGACCTCGGCGAACTGCTCGGGCAACTGGCCCTTGCGGCCCATGGCGAGCATGATGCGGCTCGTGGCGCCGTAGAAGGAGTTCATCGGGCCCATGGGTCCAAGCGTGGCGATGACGAGCATGGCCAGGTACAGAAGCATGTTGATGCCCTTGAGGCAGGCGAGCGCGGGAACCGGGCTCTTAACGAACTCATGCCAGTCGAGGATGGTGCCGAACGAGTAGATGCAGACCATGTAGAAGCCGCCAGCGGCCAGCAGAGCCAGGGAGATGATCTTGCCGAACTTGTTCCAGTTGAGGCCCTCGGCTGCTTCCTCAGCCTGCTGAGGAATGGTGTCGAAGCCAGCGTAGAAGAACGGGGTCAGAACCAGGACCGACACGATGCCGGCAAACAGGCTGGTGCTCTCGGTAGCGGCCTTGCCGCCGCCAGCGCCGGTGACCTGGGAGAACACGGGCATGGCATTGTCCGGCGAGCCGGTGAACAGCGAGACGCCCATGGCGAGCAGCATGCCGCAGAGCAGGGCCTTGGTCAGGAAGGCCTGGAGCTTGGCAGCCGAGCTGGCACCGCGGAAATTGAGGAAGATGACGTAGACTGCAAAGCCGAGCGCGATCAGCGTCGGGAACAGGTAAACGTCGGCCCCCAGGATGGTGTAGAGCTTGACGGCGCGCAGCCACTCAAGGCCGGGCAGGCTGCCGAACATTTCAGACACGAGGGTCGAAATGGCGATGGCCTCCCACGGGCACAGGATGCCGTTGCCCAGGGCCAAAAGCCATCCGGTGATGTAGCTCAGCGTACGGCCAAAGCTACGATCGACATACTCGACAATGCCGCCCGAGATGGGGATAGCAGCCGTGAGCTCACCGAAAACAGCTCCGACGGGCACGAGGAAGATTGCACCCAAGAGGAATGCGATCATAGCGGGAACGGGACCGCCGCCCACGACCATCCAGTCGCCGACCTGCAGAACCCAACCGGTACCGATAATGGCACCGAAACCGATGGTGAAGAAGTTCCAGAGCGAAAGCGTTTTCTTCATGCCGCCGTTATCCTCGACTGCAACTTCTGCGTTCTTGTCCGCCATTGTTCCCCTCCTTTCCTGTTTGACGCCCTTGGCGTCACCCCTTGCGCGGTCCGTTTTGCCGCGCGCTTTTATTCCATGGCTTTAAGATACGGCCTTGGCGCAGCAGCGCCGCTCGCAGCTCGACCGAAGGCAGAATTGCAAAACGAGCGGCACCGTTTTTGGGACGAACGGCGGGAGACGTCATTCGTCTTGGACGCTTTCATCTTGTCTGCTTTTGAATACCTGTTGCCGTGACGCTTGGCGCGCGGCGCGGCAACGTTCATACCATTTGTCAGGCTTTTGGCGCACATACCCATGTGTCGTGCATCTTTTTATGTAGGATAGACAAGTTACACATGAGGCAAGGTGATTCGAATGGCATACGGATACAATGACGGCGACCAACGGCCACAAAGCGTGCGCCTTGCCGGCCGCACCACGTCAACGCCCAAAATCACCTCCGACAACGACAACCCGCAGCGCCCCCAAGAGCAGCTCGGGGCTTCTTCGCGGCAGCAAAGCCGTACCGTGCAGCAGTCAGACCGTGTAAGTACGAGCACACGCCAACGCCAGACCGGCACATCGCAGCCACGCCGCTACGATCGCCGTAAGACCGACTACTACGTCAAGCGCTCCTTTTCGCGACCTCAACGCGATCGCGGCAATTCCGCCCCTCACCCCGCGTCGCACACCACAAGCCACGCGCTTCCGGCCCGCCGCCTACGCCTTGCGCTTTGCTCCATTGCCGCCTGCCTCGTCTTTGTGTTTTTGGGATCCTGTATCTCCCACGGATCAGCCGGTCTTGAGCCCACTGCCGAGGACAAGCTGCTTAAAGCTCCCGTCGCGCCCGGTTACTCCTTTGCGTTCTCGACCCCACGCTCGCAATGGCAGGCCGGCGCCATGCCCCACATCTACCAAATTGACCCCGCATGGTCGGAGCTGCCCTATGCCGGTGGCACTATTCGAGAAAACGCTTGCGGTCCCACTTGCCTCACCATGGTCTATATCTTTAAGACCGGCCACACCGATAAGACGCCGGTCGATGTATGCGCACTGGCCGAAGCCGGCAACTACGCCCCCACTGGTGCCACCGAGTGGTCGTTTATGACAGGCGGTGCGTGGCAGCTAGGGCTCAACGGAACACAGCTCTATAACGATCGCGAATCGATTACCCAAGCACTTCGCTCGGGTGCGCCCGTCATCGCCGCAGTGCGCCCCGGTACGTTTACCAACGTAGGCCACTACATCGTGCTCTACGGCATCGACAACGCCAACCAGATTGGCGTCTACGACCCCAACTCGGCCAACCGCAGCGCCCGCCGCTGGGGCGTCGTAGAGGTCCTCAACGAAGTCGAAGCCATGTGGGCCTACTACTAGTCATTGGGGACAGACTTAAATGAGTGGTCATTGGGGGCGCTCTTGTTTGACTAGTCATTTAAGAACGTCCCCAATGACTAGGTGAATAGCAAAAGCCCCGCAGTCGGAGCGGACTGCGGGGCTCATGAAGAGAGGCTAGTTTGTGGGCGCTTTGCCTGGCGCCCACGAGAGATGCAGCAGAGTAGAGACTACTCGTGGATGCGGGTACCGGAGAGGCCGGCCATGGTCTCGGCGGCCTTGTCCAGAGCGCCGATGATGCAGGTACGACCCTTGCGGGAACGCGCGAACTTGATAGCAGCGCGAACCTTGGGCTCCATGGAACCCTTGCCGAACTGGCCCTCGTCGGCCAGGCGCTCGGCCTCGTCGGCGGTGAGGTCCTCGAGCTCCTCCTGGTTGGGCTTGCCGAAGTTGATGGCGACATGCTCAACGGCGGTCAGCAGGAACAGAACGTCAGCGTCGCAGTCCTCGGCCAACAGCTCGCCGCCCAGGTCCTTGTCGATGACGGCGGGAACGCCCTTGTAGCAGCCCTTGTTCTCGTAGTCGCGGACGACGGGGATGCCGCCGCCACCGCAGGCGATGACGATGAACTCGTTGTCGAGCAGGTTGAGGATGGAGTCGGCCTCGACGATCTTCTTGGGATCGGGGGAAGCGACGACGCGACGCCAGCCGCGGCCGGAATCCTCGACGAAGACCTTGGAGGGATCCTCGGCCATGAACTCCTTGGCCTGCTCCTCGGTATAGAAGGGACCGATCGGCTTGGTCGGGTTCTTGAACGCGGGATCGTCGGGATCGCACTCGATCTGGGTGACGACGGTGGCGGCGTGCCAGCGCTTGTAGCGGCGGTGCATCTCGCGGCCGATACCCTGCTGCAGATGGTAGCCGATGTAGCCCTGGGACATGGCGCCGCACTCGGGCAGCGGCATCTCGGGGGTACCGATGGCATCGTGGGCAGCGGCGAAGGCGTTCTGGATCATGCCGACCTGCGGGCCGTTGCCGTGGGTGATGATGATCTCGTTGCCCTGCTCGATGAGGCCGAGGAGGGCATGGGCGGTGTTGCTCACGGCCTCGATCTGCTCGACGGGGTTGTTGCCGAGGGCGTTGCCGCCAAGGGCGACGACAATACGATCGGGCTTACCAAGAGGCTTAGACATTGCTGGAATCCTTTCTGTAAAAGGCCTACAACCCATTAATAACCCGCGTCCGTGCGATACGCGAGTTTATTAAGGTTTATATTCTCTTTATCGCTCATTTTATTCATTTTGAAAATAGCGGAACGGTGAACGGTCGTTTTTATCCGCTCAGCGTACAGAACTCCAGCTCAGACATATCTACGTAATTTACGTGCGACTTTATTTAAATGAAGCAAGGATTATGTCGGATTATGCAAACTACATCTCTGCTAAACACAAAACGGACAGCGCAATATCTTACTCGCACTATACGAGATTCTATGCACTTATAAGTCGAGTATGCACCCCTGCAAAAACAAGGGGCTTTTCATCCAGCAAAAGGAATAAAGAAGAGCTCCGAAAAGACGGCAGCAACCCTGTCCTCCCCCGCGTCCCAAAGTGGCGCGAGGTTTCGCGGCAAAGCCGCGAAACAGCGAAGGGGACGGAATACCCGGCCAACTACGTCCTTCATCCGCCCACACAATCCGAGGACGTAGTCGTAGCAGGATCTGAGGGCTGACCTTCGCGGACACTCCGCAGGACGAAAGAACCCCCGCCGCACGTAGTGCGCAGCGGGGGTTCTTTCATGTCCGAGGACGTCCGCGAAGGTCAGCCCTCAGATCCTGCGGTGGGAGACCTAGGCCTCGTTGTACACCGTCTTGAGCTTCAGCAGGTGAGCGTAGCGGTCCATAGCGGCCTGCTCGTTCTCCTTGAAGAGCTCCTCGGCGCGCTCGGGGAAGGAACGCGTCAGCGAAGCGTAACGGGCCTCGTTCATCAGGAACTCCTGATAACCGCCCGCGGGCTCCTTGGAATCGAGCGAGAACTTCTTGCCGGCAGCAGCCTCGGGGTTGAAGCGGAAGAGGTTCCAGTAACCGCACTCGACAGCCTTCTTCATCTCGGCCTGGCAGTTCTGCATGCCACCCTTCTTGATGGAGTGCATCTCGCAGGGGCTGTAGCCGATGATGAGGGACGGGCCGTCGTAGGCCTCGGCCTCGTGGATGGCCTTGAGGGTCTGAGCCGGGTTGGCGCCCATGGCGACCTGCGCCACGTAGACATAGCCATAGCTCATAGCGATCTCGGCCAGAGACTTCTTCTTGGTCACCTTGCCGGCAGCGGCGAACTGAGCGACCTGGCCCAGGTTCGAGGCCTTGGAGGCCTGACCGCCGGTGTTGGAGTAGACCTCGGTGTCGAAGACGAAGACGTTGACGTTGTGGCCGGAAGCCAGGACGTGGTCCAGACCGCCGAAGCCGATGTCGTAGGCCCAACCGTCGCCACCGAAGATCCAGAAGGACTTCTTGGTGAGGTAAGCCTTGTCGGCGAGGATCGCCTTGGAAGCGTCGCAGCCGCACTTCTCGAGCTCGGCAACGTAGGCGGCGGCAGCGGTCTTGGAGGCCTCGGCGTCGTTGACGGAGTCGATCCAAGCCTGACCGGCGGCCTTGAGCTCGTCGGACGGACCATCAGCGGCGATGATCTCCTGCGTAGCGGCGATCAGCTTCTTCTGAACGGCCTCATAGCCAACGGCCATGCCCAGACCGTGCTCGGCATTGTCCTCGAACAGGGAGTTGTTCCACGCCGGGCCGTGACCGTCCTTGTCCTTGCAGTAAGGAGCGGTGGCAGCGGGGTTGCCCCAAATGGAGGAGCAGCCGGTGGCGTTGGAGATGAACATGCGGTCGCCGGCGACCTGGGTCACCAGACGTGCATAGGCGGTCTCGGCGCAGCCGGCGCAGGAGCCGGAGAACTCCAGGTAGGGCTGCTTAAACTGGCTGCCCTTGACGTTGGCCGCGATGAGCTCCTTCTTCTCGGAGACGTTCTCGACCATGTAGTCCCAAACGGGCTGCTGGTCCATCTCCTGCTCGGTGGGAACCATCTCGAGGGCGCCCTTAGGGCAGACCTTGACGCAGTTGGTGCAACCCATGCAGTCGAGCGGGGACACGGCCATGGTGAACTTCATGCCCTTGGCCTTGGGGCCCATGGCGTCGAGCGTGCGGGTAGCCTCGGGCGCGGCGGCAGCCTCGTCCTCGGTCATCGCGAACGGACGGATGGTGGCATGCGGGCACACGTAGGCGCACTGGTTGCACTGGATGCACTTGGTCTCGTCCCAGTGGGGAACGACCACGGCGACGCCGCGCTTCTCGTATGCGGAGGCGCCCAGCTCAAACTGGCCGTCGGCGCAATCGACGAAGGCGGAAACAGGCAGGCTGTCGCCATCCATGCGATCGATGGGCTCGAGCAGGTTCTTGACCTGCTGGGCGATAGCGGACTTGGTCTCCTCGGAGAGCTCGACGGGAGTGGCATCCTCGGCGGTAGCCCAGTCGGCCGGAACCTCGAACTTACGGAAAGCGGTAGCGCCGGCATCGATGGCCTTGTGGTTGGCGTCGACGATGGCCTGGCCCTTCTTCATGTAGGACTTGGTAGCCGCGTCCTTCATGTACTGCAGGGCGTCCTCGGCGGGCAGGACCTTGGCCAGCGCGAAGAAGGCGGACTGGAGCACCGTGTTGGTGCGCTTGCCCATGCCGACCTTAGCGGCCAGGTCGATGGCGTCGATCAGGTAGACGTTGACGTTGTTGTTCGCGATGTAGCGCTTGGCCACGGCGGGCATGTGCTCGGCGAACTCCTCGTCGCTCCACTGGCAGTTGACCAGGAAGGTGCCGCCCGGCTTGACGTCGCGAACCATCTTGAAGCCCTTAACGATGTAGCTGGGGTTATGGCAGGCGACAAAGTCGGCCTTGGTCACGTAGTACGGCGAACGGATCGGGGAATCACCAAAGCGCAGGTGCGAGACGGTGACGCCGCCGGTCTTCTTGGAGTCGTACTGGAAGTAGGCCTGGACGTACTTGTCGGTGTGGTCGCCGATGATCTTGATCGAGTTCTTGTTGGCGCCGACGGTACCGTCGCCACCCAGGCCCCAGAACTTGCACTCGATGGTGCCGGGGGCTGCGGTGTTGGGCGCATCCTCGGCCTCGGGCAGGCTCAGGTTGGTCACGTCATCGACAATGCCGATGGTGAACTCGCGCTTGGGCTCGTCCTTCTTGAGCTCCTCGAAGACAGCGAACGCGGACGCGGGAGGCGTGTCCTTGCTGCCCAGGCCATAACGGCCGCCGACGACCTTGATGCCCGTCTTGCCGGCCTCGTAGAGAGCGGAGACGACGTCCTGGTAGAGCGGCTCGCCGATGGAACCCGGCTCCTTGGTGCGGTCCATGACGGCAATCTTCTTGACGGTCTCGGGGAGAACGTCGACGAAGTGCTTGATGGAGAACGGACGGAACAGACGAACCTTGACCAGGCCGACCTTCTCGCCGTGAGCGTTGAGGTAGTCGATGACTTCCTCGAGCACGTCGCAGAAGGAGCCCATGCACACGACGACGCGATCAGCATCGGGAGCGCCGTAGTAGTTGAACAGGCCGTAATCGGTGCCGAGCTTCTCGTTGATCTTCTTCATGTAGCCCTCGACGACGGCGGGAAGCTCGTCGTAGACCTTGTTGCAGGCCTCACGGTTCTGGAAGAAGATATCGCCGTTCTCGTGGCTGCCGCGGGTGTGCGGGTGCTCAGGGTTGAGCGCGTGGTCGCGGAAAGCCTGGACGGCGTCCATGTCGCACATCTCGGCCAGATCCTTGTAGTCCCACATGGCGACCTTCTGGATCTCGTGGCTGGTGCGGAAGCCGTCGAAGAAGTTAAGGAACGGGGTCTTACCCTCGATGGCGGCAAGGTGAGCCACCGGCGAGAGGTCCATGACCTCCTGGACGTTGCCCTCGGCGAGCATGGCGAAGCCGGTCTGACGACAGGCCATGACGTCGGAGTGATCGCCAAAGATGTTCAGGGCGTGGGAAGCGACGCAACGCGCGGAAACGTGGAAGACGCCCGGGAGCTGCTCGCCCGCGATCTTGTACATGTTCGGGATCATCAGGAGCAGACCCTGAGAAGCCGTGTAGGTGGTGGTCAGAGCACCGGCGCCCAGCGAACCGTGAACGGTACCGGCTGCACCTGCCTCGGACTCCATCTCGACGACCTTGACCGGGGTGCCGAAGATGTTCTTGCGACCCTGGGCCGCCCACTGGTCGACATGGTCGGCCATCGGGCTGGACGGCGTAATGGGATAGATTCCCGCTACCTCGGTGTACGCATACGAAACATATGCGGCCGCCTCGTTGCCGTCCATAGACTTAAACTTACGCGCCATATACCCCTCTCCTCTCATATAGGTATACAGGCCCCGGCGATCGCCGGGATGTTGGCGTGATGGGATTTACGCTGTTGCTTCCAATCATCTGGCAGGCAGGCTCAGCAGCAGGTACGTGGCGTGGAGAGAAGACATGCCGAGGCGAGGGGCAACTGATGCGCCCCACAGACCCGACCGCCCGTCTTGCACATGACCGAGCGCCGCAAAGGCCGCATGCCGGATGCTCCCGGGCACGCCCCGGCGATGGGAAGCGCCCGCAACGGAAATCCGCATGCGGGTTTATTGTACCCCGCCGTCAAGTGTAATTTCGACAAATATAGGCGGGCGGTAAAGGTTTACCTTGGGTGACTGCCAAGGGCCAAAATGGCCTCTCCATCCCCAGGCGACCGGCTCTGGCGCGCCGAGGAGTGTCCCCAAGTGCCGGCAGAAAAGGAATGTCCCTAACTGCCGGCTAGAGGGCACCGAAGAGGATGGCATAGGTAGTGGATTCGCCGAGCTTGAGCTCGTCGCCGGGATTGAGTTGGGCGGAACGGCCGGGCTCGACCTGAATGCAGACGCGCGTGGCCCCGTTTACCACCACGGTTCCGTTGGTGGACGACAAGTCCTCGACGTGCCAGATATTTTGAGCATCGCACCAGATATGGGCATGGCGGGCCGAGACATCGTCGCCGACGTCGGTAATATCGCCCTCACCAGTGGCCAGCGCGCCAATCTCAACACCCTGCTCACTCGGCTGAATCCAGCGCGGGGCGCTCACGACAAAACTGTTTTGTACGCGCAGCAAGCCCAAGGGGTGCGCCGGGGCGGGTTCGCGTTCGCCCGCGGTCATCGACATGCCAAGCGAACGCGGCGTGGAGGTGCCTCCGCCACAGGTCGTGTGCGCGTAGTCGATGGCATAGTTCACCGAGGACCGCACATCCGCCGAACAACCGACGGCGACAAACAGCACCAGCACGGCCTCGGCGCGCTCGGCGGGCATGAGTTCCGCCGCCTGGGACAGGCGATCGAGCGCGTTGCGATAGAGATTCGTGTCCTGGTGGCACTCTTCGAGCGCGCGTACCATCGGTTCACCTGCAGGACCGCACACCATATTGATCACAGCCGTGGAGTCCATGGGATTTCGCTGGCGCAGGGCCAGTTGCGACATAATACGCGCAGCCGAGGTACCGTATTCGGCAAAGTAGCGCTGCTGAAGCGTGCCGACCGGCGCGCGAACGATAAAGCGGGAAACCCAAGAGCGATCGGCGGCTCGGCTCTGCGGGCTGCGGCCGTCGGCGAGCGGACGGGACGAAAGCACCAAACCGCACAGCTCGATATGGCTCAGATGCGCCGCGCGCTTAAAGATGTCAAACATGGCCCCGCATGGGGTGAGCTCAACTTGAGATGCCATGACCTAGGCCTCCTTGGTCGTAGAAATAGAATCGGACGATACTTCGACAGGTCCGCCAAAAGTACGGGCAGCTGCGGCTCCACCGGCAAGCGGAGTCGCCATCTGGGCTTTTGTGCGTCGCGGTGCCGAAACGGGAAGTTCAAAGGCAAAGCCCATCGCAAGCAAAAACCACGTAAGCGTATAGGTTGCAACCAGAGCGGCAACAAGGCCGCCCATCACGGCGCGTTGGGAAAATACGCTACATGCAGCCACAACCAGCACCGGAACCTCGCAGGCAGAAAGCGCAAGCACACCCTGCAGGAACCCCGAGCGCCGATTGCGCGCAAGTGCCCCCGTGGCAACGCCGGCTATGCCTGGCAGCGCCAACGCCAGTGCGGCAATAATACCCGGTAGCGACCCAGACCACACGAGCGATCCCAAAGTCGCCGTCACGCGAGCGCCCGACGCCAGCAGCGCGGCCGAAACCACGACCACGGCCCAAACCACGCCACAGACGACCGTCGCGCCGACCATCAGCGCGCGACGAACCGCGCGGCCAGACGCATCCATGGGGCACGGCGTGAGCGGCTCGCCGCGAAGCGAACGACCGACATTTTGCGCATAGTGGTCACAAAACGCCGAGAGCGCCGCCTCGACCGCCGCCGGCTCGGGACGATCTTTTTGATGGCTGGACAGACAGGCCATCACCACGTCGAACAGCTGGGCATCGACAAACGCCAGCGCATCGCGTAGCTCCTCGGAATCCGGCTCAAGCCCCAGCTGCTGGGCCTGCTCGGCCGCGGCGAGCGCCACATCGGGCTCACGACGAAGCAGCTGAGTCAAATCGCAACCGGGCGCATGGGCACCAATGGGATAGCCGGGCCGCGTGTCCATCTTGAGACGGTAGGGGCTGGCGATGTCACGCGTCTTTTTGCGCGAACCCGAGGTGCCCGAAGTGCTCGGCGCGGCTTCGTATGGCGCGACGCCGGCAATGAGCTCGTAAACCGTGCTTGCCGCGGCATAGACGTCAATCGCCGGCGACATACGCAAAGCGCGCAGGTCGGGAATATCGTCGGTGAGCATCTCGGGCGGAGCGTAGGCCACCGTCGCGCGACGCAGCGTCGCATAACGCTCCGTAAACGACGCCTTGCCGCCGGTACCGGCCACGGCCGACGCAGGCTCAAGCGCCAGCGACGAGCCAAAGTCGATCAGGCGCAGGTCAAAGGTGCCCTCGGCAAGCTGCCGGTCAAGCGGTAGACGCGCCGTACGCACCATAATATTAGCGGGCGAGATATCGCGATGGACAAAGCCCTCGCCCACCAGACTCATACGGCAGAGCAGATCGAACAGGTCGCGACCCAGACGCGCCGCCACAAGCGGCGACAGGCGTCCGGCATCGTCCACGGCAAGTCGCGAACGCAAGCGGGCAAGCGTCTCGCCCTCGACCCATTCCATGACAATTGCAGGCACACCGTCGACCTCGCCCCAGCCATAGAGGCGGGGAAAGCCCTTAAGGCCCGAAAGGGCACGATGACATTCGTATTCCTCGCGAAACGCTGCCTTGAACTTGGCACCAGCGCCTCGTGAGCGGCATCGTCGTCGAACTCATCGCGCGCCGGCAAGATGAGCTGCTTGAGCGCCACGGCCTCGCCTTGGGCGTTGACGGCACGCGTCACGCGGCCGATACCGCCACGGCGCATGGTGGCATCGACGGCAAACAGCATCGTAAAACGACGCAGATAGGCAGGCAGTTCGTCCTGACCGAGCGCAATGGCCGGCTCAAACCCGTCGACACGCGCCAGGCGCAGGCCCACCATGGAATCACGGTTGAGCGACTGGGCTGCCGTAGAAGCAAGGTCGTTCGTCATAGGGCGATCGCCGCCACATTGGTGTTGAAGTTGTTGAGCGCGACGTTATCGTCGCCGTAATGTCCGACCCATTGACACAGGTTTGTGTAGCAACCCCAAAGGTTGGCGAATTGTCGATACCACGTTGACTGGGGAGGAAACGTCTGCCGGCCAAACTCGGCACGGATGACAAACATGTCATTGACCAGGCTGTCGCACGGTCCGGTGTCGCCCGTGGCGTTATAGGTCGACACCACGCTATTGGCGCGGGCGACATAGCCGTCGAGCATGTTGTATTTGGTCACGAGCCAACTGTGGATACTCTCCTCCTCGGCAGCCGAGAGGCCACCCGAGCCCGTGTCGCCGCCGTTACCGCCGTCCGTCGAGCCACCACTCGAAGATCCACCGCCAGAGGCGGAGCCCGAACCGGAACCGCCGTCCGAACCCGCCGAACCGGTGCCAGAACCGGACCCATCCGAGCTGCCGGGCTTACCCGCCTGCTGCGTATCCTGCTCTTTCTGCTGCTCTGCCTTGTTAACGACAGAAGCCACGCTGTTATTGGAAAGCTTCGTGATGACCTTGGTGTCGGTGAGCATGATGGTCTTGCCATTTGCCAGCGTAACCTCGTTGGACGCCTGCTCGCCCTCGTCCGCGGGATCGACGCCAAACACGGTGCGCCCGACCACGCTCGCCCACGCATATCCAGTTGTCGTTCCCAAGTCGCTTTTGGCCTTGCGCCCAATATGCAGCTCGCGCGCAGCATGCGCCTGTACCATGGACGGCACCGTCATGCCATAAGCCGAAACACCGGCTATGACCAGCACGAGCGAGCAAGACAGCAGTACATACGCCCGGGGCGCCAGGCCCAGCCGGCGTCGCATGCGCACCGCGGCGCCATGCTTTGTCTGAGTACCCCCGGGCCGCATGCATTCTCCTCCAACAAAAACACGCCGCTTAAAGGCGGCGCATTCTTTCATATCCACATTTGAGTGTATCAGCGAACCCAAGAGGTTGCGCAACGAATGGGCAAATACGAGGTACGAGCGGACCCATCCACGCGATAAGCGGATGAAAAGCAGGTTTGTTGCACAACAAATGCATGAACGCGCGCCCAATTATGAGCGCCCCGTGCGACAGGCCGACGGGACATGCCGCGGAGCTGGCGCCGCCTAGATCGCGCGGCGGGCCTCGATGGCGCGGCCAAGCGTAAGCTCGTCGGCATACTCCAAGTCGCCGCCCACGGGAAGGCCGCTTGCCAGACGCGACACCTCGACGCCCAACGGCTTGATGGTACGGGCCAGATAGCTCGCCGTGGTCTCGCCCTCAATATTGGGGTTGGTGGCGATGATGACCTCGTGGATGTCCTCGTGGCCCAAGCGTGCCAGCAGCTCTCGAATGTGCAGCTGCTCGGGGCCAATCTTGTCCATGGGACTGATCACGCCGCCCAATACGTGGTAGAGGCCGTGGTAGCTGCCCGTGCGCTCGATCGCCTGGACATCGCGCGGCTCGCCCACCACGCAAATGCGAGTGGTATCGCGCATCGGGTCCTGGCAGATGGAGCACTCGTCGGCCGTGGCGTAGTTAAAGCAGCGGCTGCAAAAGTGGACCTCCTGCTTGACCTCCAGGATGGCCTCGGCCAGGCGGCGCGCCTCCTCGGCGTCGGCCTCCAACAGGTAATAGGCGATGCGCTGGGCCGACTTGGGACCAATGCCCGGCAGACGGCCCAGCTCATCGAGCAGTTTTTGCAGACTGTGGTTGGCACTCATATATATGCGTGTCTTAGAACGGCATGCCCGGGATGTTGAGGCCGCCGGTGATGGCGCCCATCTGCTTGTTGGCAAGCTCGCCCACGCTGCGGATGGCCTCGTTGACAGCAGCCATGATCATGTCCTGCAGCATCTCGACGTCCTCGGGATCGACCGCCTCGGGCTTGATCTCGATGGAGAGCAGCTCTTTTTTGCCGTTAGCGCGCACGTTGACCATGCCGCCGCCCGCGCTCGCCTCGTATTCACGCGCTTCCAACTCCTCCTGGAGCTTGGCGATGTTGGCCTGCATGCGCTGGGCCTGCTTGAGCATCTGCTGCATATTTCCGCCCGGCATACCGGGGAATCCGCCTCTTGCCATGATGAAGTACCTCCTGCTTGATGAGTGTAAGTCTTAACTATGATTATATCATCTCGGGCGTGTTTTCGTAAAGGGTCAATCCAAGATGTCCACGTTTTCCCGCCCAAAGACGCTGATGACCGATTGTGTATCGAGAGAAGCGCCCTGCGGCTGCGCGTCCTGTCGATTGAGGAGAAACTGCACCGAGATCGGCTTTTGACAGACCGCGGTGAAGGCCTCGTCAATGGCGCGGTGGTTTTCCTCTTTCAGACAGATGCTGTAAAAAATCTCGTTGTTTTCTTCAAAAGATACCTGCGCAAACTCTGCCTTGAAGCCTAAAAAGCTGCCCATTTTCAAGGAAGTCCACAGCTGCATCCGCGTGGTCTTGACCGCGCGCAGCACGTCCTTCCAGATGGCGGCGTCGCCTTCGGGGACGGGGCGCGGGGCTTTCTTGGGCGCGGGCGCGGCGGGAGCTGCGGTGTTTCCCGCTGCGGGGCGCGGAGACGGCGCCTTGGCGGTGAACGCACCGCTTTCCAGCTTGCGCTCCAG
>OLXK01001503.1_pt1 | contig 16079 bp, 29 predicted proteins | sample 1674321 | NCBI WGS metagenome assembly OLXK01 (sample SAMEA103958162, study PRJEB25191) | human gut metagenome | reverse complement strand
GGAGAAAAGAGACAAGGAGATACCTTATGAGGTAGTCATACAGGAAAGAAAAAGGGTGGATTTATACGGTAACGTAGTGTATTATATCTATTGGTTTGATAAATATGGGTACAATATCACAAACGAATGGAAATTCTGGAGCAAGGATCCGAAAAAGAAATACGATAGAGTCAATCGTTATCTAACAGATAGTTGGTTGAAGGAATACTGTAAGAATAACAATTTAAAGATAAGTAGAATAAAGGAACGAAAAAGATAAAAGTAGACAAAGTGATATTATATTACATGGATCGGGTAGACCCTGACGGGAACCTATACCGGTTCTATGTATATAAAGATATGGCACCTGAAATAGAATACTTTTGCACGGAAGAGACAGGTAATATGACTATACCAATCGGAGAAGGAAAGTATATTGAAATCGTGCCAAGGGAAATAGTGAAAATACCGGTAAGGGGATATAGGAAGCTTACTGGAATATGGAATCGTGAAACATGTAACGGGAAGGGATGGTATAGGCTTTTTAATTATTTCAAATACAAGCCGACCCTATGTTATTTTAAAAAAGCTGGACATGATGAAAATGGGAACACAAGATACGAAATATCATTATTTAATAGCATTATAAATGTGACAAGATATTTTAATCTGTGGAGAATGAAGCCAGGAAAGTATGTTATGGTAACAAACGAGTGTGGAGCCTTGGATGTTATAAAAGAAAAATTCGATAACATAAATATAGTGGAATATAGTGGAATATGGATATAAATAAAAAGAGTAGAAAGGATTATGAAAAATATCTTAACTCCATATCTCCAGATAGAGACGATGAAGCATGGATTATTGGAGGAAGGAACAGATATTGCGGTAGAGAGAATTATGGCACTATGATCAAAAGGTATGATCCTATTGGTTTTAATGTAGGGTACAGGGAGTGGACGGGGCAGCCAGAGTAAGGCGGAGCCTGCCATGCCATGAGGCCAGACTGGCTGTTCGTGGCATGGATTATACATTAATCAGATAGTGAACAACGAAAACAATGTATAAAATGGGAAACGAATTAAAACTTAACAGCGCAGAAGAAGCAGAAGTAATTTTAATAAGATTAACTCCAGAAGAGTATCCTATTGCGTACGCAAATAGGGTGAAATGTTTAATGCTTTCAGGTCTTAGCAAAAAAGAAGCTGAGAGGATGGCGATGAAGCCAATAGATCTTGAACTGTATTATGAAGTAGGTGTAGGACTGATGGCGGTAGAACCTGGAGCGGTGGAAGCCGGAACAATATACAGTCCATATTCAGGGGAATTATATGACAATTCAAAAATTTAATGAGGTAATTATATACCTAAAATAATAGCTTATGACATTTAAAGAATTTATGAAAGAAGTAGGCTATGACCCAATGACTACCTTTTGGGAAGATTTCAGCATAGCCGACAAGTATAGTATAGCAGGTGTCAAGGATACCTACAAACGTGCATTCAGTGAATGGAAAGATGATTATAAGTTTTTCACGGAATTAACGCTTGTATTGAATCATAAAATCTGGCAACATTATGAGGACGATAATTGGGAGGCCAGTTTATTCATAAGAACAATTACAGACGATCAGGATGGGGAGATTAAATATGAATGCTTGAATGGAACAGTGTATGTTTATTGCATTCCTTTTGAGGGCAATGAATATCTTTTAGGAACTGCTGAAAATCCAGAAAAATGAAAACGGTAAAATTATCTGATTTTTCTCCTTATGACAGAAACAAAGGAGGAATACAAGAATTGCATCATAAAATTGAGCCTAAAACACTTCAGTATTGGGGCGAAGATAGTGGTATTCTGATCGGCATCACTCCGATATATAAGAGACATTTGTGGAGCGAAGAAGTAAATGTTATAAATGATAAACAATAAATATGAAAACAAGAACATACGAAGGGGTGCAGCATGGAGACTGGGTGAGATGTACTCAATGTGGAGTACAAATGCTTCTTCCACGTGGAGCTGACCAATGTCCAGAATGTTATGGATACGACACGTTGGTGTGGGTAGATGAAGATAGGCAAGAAATGGACACTAAGCATCTGGATTGCCTTGCTCCAATGCGCAAATTGGAGCTACAAGAATATTTGTCTCAAGATGTTTTGGCGATAGAGCATAGCGAATATTATAAACAATTGATAGGGGAGGATGAATGGTGTGAAGAAGAAATATAATAAAGAGTATCATTATTAAAACAATAGAGAAATTATGAACGAGGATATTTTAAGCAATATGTTTGGGTGTGATACATATTGCATATGTGACAGTTCTTCAAATAGGTACTGTTTTATTGGGCCTATTGAATGTAACGGGAAGTTAATAGAAGAGTTTAGGAAGGGAATAATAGTAAAATTGAAATATGTGGAAAAGAGGGTTCTGGATACATTCAAAGAAAATGGGGTTGATCTGGATAACTATACCCACTGTGTTATAGTAAAGCGGAATTTTTATCTCGCATGGTGAAAGTAAAATATGAATGATATGAACAATTTTATAATAGATACTCCAGATAATTTCTGGCAAATAAGATGGCTTGACAAATATATGGAAGGTCACAAGGGGTTCATAGCTGGTGGATGTTTTAAGAATATCCTTTCCGGAGAAAGAGTAAAAGATATTGATATTTTCTTTGAAAGCGAAGACGATTTTCAGGAAGCTGTTGATTTGTTCAATGATGAAAAACATCAGAAAGAAGGATGGAAATTTAAGCACAGGAATGAGAAGGTATGCGCATTCCAGAAAGAGGGAGAAAAGGTATGGGTAGAGTTCATAGAGTCAGAGTTCGGAAAGCCTGAAGAGATTCTCAGGAGCTTCGACTTTACTGTGGCAAAAATGGCTTACTACAAGGAGCCTAAATACGAAGAAGAGGAAGATGATTATTTTCCATTCTCATCTGCAAGTATAGTAGCATACGAGTACAAACTACTCTACCATGAGAAATTCTTTGAACATCTTCATATGAAGAGGCTGGTCATTGATGAAAATATTCCTTTTCCAGTAAGCACATGGGAGCGCTCATATCGGTATAAAGGATATGGTTACAATATGTGCCGGGAGACAAAGAAAAAACTTCTACAGGCTATTAAAGGTGTAAACGTAGAGGAGGAAGATGTATCTTTGTACACTACTGGAGGATGGGATTAACCTATAAAACAAAATTGCTTATGAAAACATTAGAACAACTTAAAGGATTAGCATCAAAATGTTTAGACGGTAGAGATTTTAACAGACTGGCTAAATTTATCCCATATAACATGATAAAGGATTTCGGTATGGAGCCGAACGAAGAATACAATAACGAAGAAAGGTGGAACAGTACTGTAGTTGAATTTACCAGGGAGAATGTTTTGAAACAGCTTGAAGAAGATGTAAGATTCGGTTTTGAAAAGGCATTAAATCAGAGAGGAATATCAGCCAGTTTGATGTTTGAATGTGTGATGATGTGGAACTACATTCTGGAAGAAGGTCTTGAAGGCTGGGGTGAGGATGATTATGCATTTTATGGACTCCCTCTATTTAAAGCTACGGCTGTAAAATATGGATGGGACAATCCGATAGGGGAAGACAGCGGGAGAGAAAGAAAATATGATTCACAATATTAAATCGGTATATTATGAGCACAAGTAAAGAATACAAGGCAGTAAGGAACTATATATTAAATGAACTTCACCTTACCAAAGAAGATATAATCAAAAACATAGAGCCGTTATTGGAGAAACACGTAAAACGGTACATGGTTAATACATATGGAGGTGACAACCAGATAGAAAACTGGATCAGATGCATGGTGAATGATGAACTCAAACAAAGAGATCATGATTTTGTAAGAAGAGCATGCGAGAGCGTCATCAGGGGTCATGTATTAAATGAGTTGAATATAATCGTAAGATCCAAAAGTGAGAAATGTACATGTGAAAACAGAGTACCATCCGAAGAGGATAAGAAAGAGTCAACTGACGGACTGTATATAATCTACAAAGATGGACATGCAGAGCCGTTTACCGGCGATAACTCCAAAGATTGTGTACGATACATTGGGTTGAAGCACAGATACATGTCATTTGCAATCTCACTGACGGAACATGATATCGTACAATTGCTTGACGATGATAGCCGTGAAGAATCCGGAAGTGGGACATATTACGAACGTGAATGTGATGCGCTGTTTGACATTGATGGACGCGGCAATACGGAACGCCTTGTAGCCAGAAATCCAAAATTGAGAAATCTGCTGGAAGATGGCGAGTATATACCATCTCTTGGTCAATTAAATTTAATGGCCCATTATATGGACGAACTAAACAAAGCATTCACTTATGTTTCGGCATCTCCCCTCTCCTCGACGTGGTATTGGTCCAGTACTGAGAGCAGCCAGGCCGTCGCGTGGTACGTGGTCTTCTCCAGTGGCCTCACGGGCACCGGCAACAAGCACATCGGAGACATGGTTCGGACGGTAATTGATTTTTAAAAAGGATTACAATGATAACATCAGTAAAAATAAAAGACAATACAAAAACTCCATTTGAATATGTTTCGGATATAGAAGCATTTGAAAATGGCAGAGAATTTATTTTCAAGTCAGGAGTGAATGTAATTATAGGTAAAAACGGTAGTGGAAAGTCAACTTTGCTTAACATCATATCAATGTATATGTTATGCGAGAAATCCATGTGCTCTGAAATACCGACCGAGGCACTGGATTTTCCACCTATATTTGATGACGATGATAAGGTTTTTGATGGGATTGACATATCATCCGATTATGCAGGGAAAGTATTCCGTTTATTGCCATCGGCGGAGATGAATCGAGATAGCGTATTGAAAAACATCAGCAATTTCGATTTGTATGCGAATAGTATTCAAAAATCTTATGGAGAGAAAGTGGTGTTATCATTGGAATCGCTTTTCAATTTAATGTTCAGTCAGAAGGATTATACGTTTCCAATACAAGATCTTGTAGAATACAAGAAAAAATCAAATGCGTTTTGGATTAAAAGAATTGATAACCTGTTGAAGTATTATAAAAGAAACCGCATAGCATTAACAAAAAGCAGTTTTGAATACACGGTTCTCATGGATGAGCCAGATAGGAATCTTGACATTGACAACATAATGCAAATTTATAATGTATTGTCATTCCATAAACCACAAACACAAATTATAGCCATAGTACACAATCCGGCATTGATTTACAAGTTAAGCAAATTAGATTGTGTGAATTTCATAGAGATGACAGAAGGATATCTTAGTAAAACTTGTATATTTATGTCTAATTAAATATTTTCAACAATGAGCTATTTTATATTAATGGGAAGAAGAATCCCCAAGCAAGCCATAACAGGCTTCAAGTTCCAAAATGAAACAGATAACATTCGTCCTTTCCTGTCAATCAGGATAAGGGGAAAGGAGGAAATTATACCTTTCAAAGATAAAAAGGAGATACAGTCTGTAAAAGCGCATCTGTGCTCTGTCTTCTCCAAATTTGTGAAAATAGGTGACTGGTATCTCAAGATGTCGGAAGTTAAGGAATATAAGCCGGTGACTGCCGAAGATATGAATCCTTACATCTTATTCAAGACATCTAAATTCGGGAATATAAAAGTTCGTTTTCTGAAAGATGAAGATATGGATGCCGAATTGTTGGTGTTAGATCAACTTTTTAATGTAGAATAAACTATTAATCATCTTTTAAAAATCATGACCTGGAAAGAATTGAAAGACAAAATATCTCTTATGACAGAAGAAGAGCAACAGAAAGAAGTTGCAGTCTGGGGAGAAAATATGAATTTGATGAAAGATTGCTCCTTGGAGAAAACAAATGAGGATATGTACTACAACTCTGAATGGAATTATACTCGTGAAGAAAGTGAATTGGAACCGGAAGACAAGAATGACCCTGATGTACATAGGGTATATGAAGCAGGAATGCATTATATTTATTCGAATTGATTTCAAAAAGATCTTATTATGGCAGTATTAACAACACTAAATATAACGGAAAAGAATGATAACAACAGTTTATCTGTAACTGTTAAAGTGAATATCACCCAAAAAGGAGTGCTTACCACTACTTTATCAAAAGAAGATGTGGATAAGATTCGTTCTTATGGGATCAAATTACCTACAAACAGATTAGGTAACGAAGGATATTTCAATAGCACATCATTTTCTGATCTGGTGAGTCAAATCAGGAAAGTTTTAAAGAGATGTTTGAGTTATAAAATAGTAGAAGAAGTGCCTGTTATTAAGTACCAATTGGAAACAACATGTGTATTTTCCTATGACAAAAACGGAGACATTGTCCCTAATACCTCTAAAGAATGGACAAGAGGTGATGAAAACGGAGAATGGAGAGATGGAACTTCTTGTTTAGATGCTTTAAATGTCCAACCTTTCGGTTTTAGTGTTTATGCAAAACCGTTTCTAAAAAGAGTAATTGAATATGGAAATGGAGAGACAAAAGTAGAATACGATAGATTAAGTACAGAAAAAGGAACTTATGCGCACTGGCTGAATTGTGTAACATGCATATCATACAATCGGTATAAACCGGTAATGGAAGTGGAATGTAACGAATGTACCTCAAAATTATTCGTTGATATGATCAAGTCCATTTGCAATATAAGTGAACAAGTTAAGAGTTTTATCAATCCAGAACAAATAAAAGCAATTGCTGAGTCCAATATGCAGCTTTTGTTTTTACCCAACAATTAAAGATATGAAACCAATATTAACCATAGAAGATATCGATAAATTGAAGATGGATGAAAAGTTAATTGAATGTATAGCAGGGAAGGTGAATTATTACAGATTCCTGTGTTTTCATCCGAGAAATTCCAATTTTGTGATTTTACTAGATCATGGTGAAGAACCTGTACGATTTTATTGTAAGAACCTGATAGATCGATTTTTTACGGATTATACGCAATATGATATTATCACCTATTGTAAGGAATATGCCTTAAAGAAAATAAAGGAATTTGAATAAGCATTATCTGAATTAGAGGGTAAGGGCAATTTAGAAGATTAAATAACAACTAAAAATAATTGAGTCATGAAAGCTATAAAGAATTTGACTGTAACGGTTACTTACACAGTAGGATTAGAGGATATAGAAGTTCCAGAAGAAGTATATGATGATCTAATAGAAAACTACGATAACGGAGTGTGGGAAGCTCCTGAAGATTCTATTGCGGCTGAATGGCTTGCTAATAACATCGTAGAAAAAGATGCGATGATTTGGAGTTATGAAATTGATGATTTAGAATAACATAAAAAGATATGAGCAAATACAGAACAGAAGCCGGAATAGAATGTACTCCAGAAGAATGTAAGTTGATTGACTCTCTGAAACGACTTGCAAAAAAGTGGGAAAAGTATGGTAAGCGTCTTTGGCTTTATAGTGCAAGTGGAACGCTACATGTAATGATGCATGGAGATACAGAAGATAATCCTGAACCGGAATTTGAAAAATTTGGTGGCAGTAATTACAACAATTCTATAGATACTATAAATATTCCAAATGATGGCGGAGATTGGTAATAATATAAAAAAAATAGCGAATCATGATAACGAAAGAACAAGTTAAAGAAATATTGACAAAAAATCCGGCAGGAATTACAAAAGAAGAGTTGAAATTTGTTTTTGGCATATTCTGATTATCAATCAAAGAATATGAAAAATCAGAACATAATCTTTGGCTTGAAGTACATTTCGAACGCATATACATCGCTCAAATTCGATATGGTATAAAAGGTGGGATGTTTTTTAGTAACGAATATGTAAATATGGGAGATGGATGTCATGGAGTAACAATGGGAACAGCGAATAATACAGCCGATCTATTAAAAATATTCATCAATATGTTTTACGACAATTTATTGAAACAAGCCAACTATGCTCCTTTATATAACGAAGAGACATCTCAATTCGAATCCCCTGAACAAGCTCAAGAATATTTGGAATATGTTCAATCTATGCTGTAAAATTTAAAAAGAAATGAAACGAGAAGATATTGAAAAAGCAGCAAAAGATTATACCATAGGTAAAACACATTTTAGGCGAAACGTTCTCAAAGAAGTGGATGCAGACGATTATGTTTTACGCAAGGATAATTGCTATGAAGACTTCATGGCAGGTGCAGAATGGAGCATCAGCAGCGCGTGGCATGATGCAAGCGAAACACCACAACACAGTGGAATGTTGATTGCTATTAAACAAGATGGAACTCCTATTGTCTGTGGGCCAAATAACTCTAATTGGAAAATAGCTGTTAGAATTTTCCATATCGTAAGATGGGCCTACATCGAAAATTTACTGCCTATTACATGTTGAATAATATATTTTCACGAGATCATGACCGACAGGGAACTTCTTGAAGAAAACAATAAGATGTTAAAGGAAATTCTAAGTTTTGTGAGAAAAGTCGATTCTACTGAATACAGGGATCATCAAGACTTTATGGAATTTCTGAGAAATGTGGCAGCCGATATATGGGTGGAATATACGGAGCCTAAACAAAGAAGTAAGTTGTTTAATTTAATGAATAAAAAAAATGAAAACAGTTTTTGATTTAAGCAGAGATGAGATTGTGGCATTGACAGACGAAGAGATAAGTCTGTATATAGACAAAGAGCTTGTTGGTAAGGGTATTCCAATTGAAGCTAAAAATTGGAATATAAAGAACGAAAAAGAAGTCGTGTATCCAAGAACTGGAGTTCCAGTATTTATGTTAAAAGATGTCGGCATCGGTTTTAGAACCATAGAAGGTGCAACTGAGGTGGCTAATTTGCTTGTTAAATATAATGCATTTAAAATAGAATCAAGGTTTCTGACAGGATCGTATGAACAGTTTTGGATCATAAAAGAAAGTGTTTGCCCGGCTATTAAAGGGGAAGCGGGGTATAGCAAAGAAGAGTTTGATAAGGTAAACAAGGGAAACCAAGATCCAGAATTGGAAAGTATAAATTCCTTCAATAACACTTTGAAAAATGCCAATGAAATTAAAGACAGGGTGTTGAAATACGTGTACAACATAAAACAAGAGCGTTCATATAACAATGACCTGGTTGGCATCTTTGAAAGGTATAAAGATATAGCAGATGGTGATATGGAGGTAGCTATGAATTTTATTAAGGAGGCCTATCCATTCAATGAAGAAACAGAGTCGTTTATCAGAAAAAAGTTTGACATGCCTATACCGGACGAATCAAAAGAGCAGTAATTAAGCTAAATTAAATCATTTTGAATCTTTTTTATTATCAAAAGACATATCTTTGTCCAAAAAAAACAAACAGAATAATTAATCGAGAATAATGCATAACCCATACAAATCATAAACAATTTGTATTGTATTATGCATAATAGCCAAAAGCTATTCCGATTATTAGCCTAAGTGTTGAAACAAACACTACGTTATTTAAGAATAGATAGTTACCTACGGATGTTTACCCAAGTTCGTAGCTCTAAGGTAAGTGATTAAACAGTAATTGTATTTGGATTGCAGTGTTGCTTACGAAAACCTTAAATAACATTGGCGATGGGTACTAACAGAGTTTTTACTCTGACTTATGTTGAATAAACATTAAAAACGTTTGTAGATATGGTGTACGTACAAGACATAAATGGTAAACCTATGATGCCCACAACAAGGCATGGTAAGGTTAGGAGACTGCTTAAAGACAAGAAGGCAGTTGTTGTAAACCTATGTCCGTTTACCATCAAATTAATGTACGTAACATCCGATTACAAACAAGAAATTGTATTAGGCGTTGATGCTGGTACTAAACATGTTGGTCTATCAGCAACGACGAAAAGCAAAGAACTTTACAGTAGTGAAGTGATCCTTAGAAATGATATCGTAGATCTTTTGTCTACCAGAAGAGAGCTACGAAGAACAAGACGAAATAGATTGAGACATAGAAAACATCGTTTTAACAATAGAATAAAAAGTAGGCGTCCAGGATGGGTAGCACCTTCGGTGAAGTACAAAATAGACGCCCATATTCGTGTTATTGATAATGTTTTTTCTATACTGCCGATATCTCGTATTGTTATCGAGGTAGCTCAATTTGATACCCAAAAGATTAACAATCCTAATATATCAGGTAAAGAATATCAGGAGGGTGATCAACTTAGATTTTGGAACGTTAGGGAATATGTTTTAGCAAGAGATGGACATAAATGCCAGTATTGTAAAGGGAAATCGAAAGATGCGATTCTTAACGTTCATCATATTGAATCACGAAAGACAGGTGGAGATTCCCCATCCAATCTTATTACCTTATGTGAAACTTGTCACAAAGAATACCATAAAGGTAATATAGATTTAAAGATCAGAAGAGGCAAGTCGCTCCGCGACGCAGCCGTAATGGGAATCATGAAATGGAGATTGTATGAAGAATTAAAATCTAAATACGACAGAGTTTCTATGACTTTCGGTTATGTCACAAAATACAATAGAATCAATCACGACATTGAAAAATCTCATGTTTCAGATGCTTTTGTTATTTCTAAGAACTTTAATGCTATAAGGTTAGGATATTATTATAAAGTAAGATTAGTAAGAAGACATAATCGTCAGATACATAAACAAAAGATTCCAAAAGGTGGAATTAAGAGGTTAAATCAATCTCCTTTTGAAGTTTTTGGTTTCCGATTGTTTGATAGGGTTATGTTTGAAAACAGTTATTACTTTATATTTGGAAGGCGTAAAACCGGTAGTTTTAATATTCGAGATATTGACGGTAAAAAACAGAAGGATATAACGTACAAGAAATTGAAACTGTCAAGGTGTAAGCGTTTTATGATACAAAAGGAAATGAATTGATTAATTTGAATGAAAAAATATAGACATGACGGGCGAAGAGAAATGTAACAGATGTGAGCAGTTTGGACCGAACGGTCTCACTGATTACCCATGTAAAAGGATTCCATCAAGGAACTGTCCTTGGTTTATAAAGATCTCGGATAAGAAATACAAAAAGATTCTTGCCGATAGGGTGAAAAGAATTAAGGAGAATGAGGAACTTAAGCAAGAGATGATGAAAGATCAGGATCTTATTGAAGAAGTGAAACAAAACACAAAAAGATTAATTCAATGAAAAAGAAAAATATAAAATCAGAAGAAGTGGAAGTCGTTATTCCTAAAGAAGTAGAAGCTATTAACATATGTGGAGATATCAATGGTTTTATAAAACATATTATATATGTCAGCTTGGATAAGGTAAGTAGTGATAGGGCGTTTGTCAATAACGATATTCTGTATATGGTTACATACGCCTCTATAAAAGGTAAAAATATACCTGTTGGTGTATTAGCAAAACAAAAAGAAGCTGAAACAGAAGATATTGCTATGCCGTTTGAGGATATTGGAAGGGACGTAAATGTAGTGTATCCTATTGAAATAGGAAAGATGTTTAAAGGCTTTTACATTCTTGGTAACGGTGCTGTGGCTATTGATTACGAACTTACGGACAATGGAGGTTTTGAAGATGATGACAGCATTGGCAAAATTGACATGAATTTAAATTAGTGCGTTATGGTGTTATATATAGCAGCAGATCCAGGAAAAGATGGAGCCATAGCCTGCATCGATCAGGACAGCAAACTAATATCGAGAATCTCCACTCCAAGAATAGCAATTTCAGGACCGGTAGACTTGACTAAAGAATATGTTTTTTGCCGGGATACGATCGTAGAAAACAATCCTGATAGGGTAGTGTTTGTCATAGAGGACGTACACGCACTGTACGGGGTCAGCACGTCCTCTACAGCCTCCCTCATGGAGAACAAAGGCCAACTGCATGGGCTGTTCCTCTCCCTCTGCATGGCATTTACGGACATAAGTTGCTCCGTTAATTTCATAGCCCCTAAAACATGGCAGAAATTGGTTTGGACGCATTCGGATAAGGTTATGGAAGCCAGTAAGGTAAATACTAAGAAAACGTCATTGGCTTGCGCTAAAAGGCTGTGGCCAAACGATACGTTCGTTAAAAACGAAAGATGTAAGACAGCCCATGACGGTATAGTTGATGCGATGCTTATAGCAGAAGCAGCAAGAAGAACCATTTGATCTATTTTAAATCATTTTAAATCTAATTAATTCGTAATTAGATTTTAAAATAATACATTTGCAGTGTTAGATAGTCATAATCGTAAGTTTTAAAAAAATGAAAGTAAGAGTTCCTGGCATACTAATGAATGAGAAACTTTCAAATATTTCAAAGATGTTTGATAAGGTCTTAAAGGATTGTGTCACATCGAATATAAAAATTACTTTATATTTTGATCATATCCGGATACAAGCCATGAACGAACGTATAACATATACGGATGATATTTTCGATGTGAATACTGATATTTCTTGTGACCAGAAGTTTTCTCTTTTAGTAGATGCCGGGACTCTTATTTCATTTTTTAAAAATCATAACCAGGATATAGAGATAGAGATTAAAAATGATTACAGTATCGTTTTTAAATACGATAGAGGATCTTTTTCTTCTACTTGGATTGAGGATAAGGCTTTCCCTGATTTCTTTTATCCTGTAGGTGACGGTATTCGTGTTATGAGTTCGTCTTTCATTCAGTCTATGAAAAGATCTTTTGCGTTTGTTGGATCGGATGAATTTAGACCAGCTATATGCTCGATTCTTCTTAATGTGAAGAAGGACTATATTGACATTGTTTCTACTGATATGTTCCGTCTGTTTATAAACAGGAAAGAGTATGCTAATGCATCAGAAGAAAGGTCGATTATGCTAAGCGAGGTTGCGGCTTCTATCTTGTACCGCTTTCTATCTGATAAAGATACGGAGATCAGTATTTCCACAGATGGCGTTAGGACGTTCTTATGCTTTGATAATGTAATTATATCGGATATGAGCGTAGAACAACAGTATCCTAACTACGAATACGTATGTAATAAATTCGAAAAATCTTCGAGTGTTAAGTTCGACAGGGATTTGCTTATATCGGTTCTTAATTCCATGACTTTAGTGGATAATGTTGTCAATGTTAAGGTAGATAAAGAAAACGGCATAACAGTAATGTCTGAGGATTTTGGAAATAGAAAAAAGATAATGGAATCAATGCCTTTGAATGAGCTTGAAGGTCCGTGTTTTAATTTTTCTATCGGTAAGGAAAATATACTGTCTTCCGTAAAATCACTTATAAAAGGAGATACTGTCATGGATTGGTCTGATCAGTATAAGATGATAAAGATGTTCAATCCTAAATACGAATCAACATACGTCTTAAATCAAACATTGTATAATCTATAAACAATTAATAATATGGCTTTTAGAGAAAACAGAAGTTTTGGTACAACTTATTATTTGTATATTAATTCAGATGGTAACTTGTATGAAAAACGTAACGAACCAAAAGAAGGTTTTGTTCAGCACATAAATCCTAATAGCGGTCAGCCGGCAGGATATTGGAAAGAGTATTATAATGGAGTAGTTGGGTACATCAACTACATCGGGTTAAAGTCAAGTACTTTCTCTAATGGAAATACTGTTACTAATTTCCTTATCGTATTAAAAGATTACGAGCTTAATGAAAACTATTGTATTTCCATACCTCTCGTCAATCAAAAAGGAAATATCAAGGGCTTTGTTAAGAGCTTCGTGAAATATTACGAAAACATCGATTTCAGTCGTGAAATTTATTTCAATGTCTTTAAGAAGAAGAAAGATGACGAGTTTGGATCTTCGGAACTTATTATCGCGTATGCAGGAGTAGACGGAGAAAAAGATCAGCTTGTTGAACGTTTTTATAAAAAGGGCGTAAATGGCTGGCCTGATCCTGTTGAGGTTACAGGATTTGATGGTAATAAAAGCCTTGATTATTCAGCTCAAAACAACTTTACTTATCAGAAGATTACTGAATATTCAAACAGGTTCAATGCTTCTATTAAAGATATCAGAGCAGGTATAATGGCTAAATTAGGTTTAGGAGGAAATACTCAGCAAAAGCCTACAGCCCCTCAGACTTATACCCAGCAGCCGGCCGCGCCTCAACAGGTTCAACAACCTCAGTCTGTTCCGAGTGCTATTCCGTATCAGAATTACCAACAGCCTGCTCAACAGCCAGCACAGTATCAGGCACCGGCTCAGCCTGCTGCACCTGCCCCGGCACCTACTACAAGGAGCACCAAGCCTCAGCATCAGACGCAGCCACAGCCGCAAGCACAGATCCCGAACTTCCCTCCTATGGAAGAAGATGACCTTCCATTTTAATATAAACATCAGCCCAGGAGAATAACATCTCTTGGGCTTTTAAAGATTGTGTAGAATGACAGTAGAAATAGTTACAAGATTTCCCCTTATTAAGCTTCGTAGGAAAGTGACAGAAGAAAGGATTATGGCGAAGCATGGGGATAAATTATGTATGATCTACTCAGAAACCAGAGAAAAATATAAGCAAGGAGATGAGTGGGTCGATGATCCTAATGATGCAGACATAAGTACTTTTCGTGAGTGCTATGAATCAACGAAGGACATAAAAAAAGAAGGTATTGTTTATTGTACTATAAAAATATGATTATGGATAAGTTAGAAGATATTGAAAGACTTCTTTATGAAAAAGAAGATAATAAGAAGGATACTGTTTCTGAAAAGAACAACAAACATAAAAAAGAGGATAAGGTCGTTAATAAAATACCTGAATCGTATTTGACTCCAGGGTATCAGAAGACTGTTCAGGTAGGTATTAAGAAGCTGTATCCTGATGTCGTGGCACCTGAATACAAACATGATGGTGATGCCTGTTGTGATATTCGTGCATATAGAGTAGTGAAGATGATGAATGACATGGGAGTAGAAATAGATGTTCCTTCCGATTTTGAATCAATTACCTTATATCAAGGTTATTCTGTTAGAATCGGAACAGGATTCAAGTTGAATATACCAGAAGGTTGGTGTGTGAATGTGGAAGGAAGATCTGGATTCTCTTTTGACGAGGGAGTGGTAGTTACTAATGCTCCTGGCAAATGCGAATTTATCTACAAAGGAGAGTATATGGTTAATCTTACTAAAATCAATAAAAAACCGACCGTAATCCGCAAAAACGATCGAATAGCTCAGATGGAAATCGTTCCACAATACAAAATGGTATTGGAAGAAGTAACAGATATTGAGGTAGAAGACGGGAATGAACGTGGAGAAAAAGGTCTTGGTAGTTCTGGAGTTAAGTAATGTTTAAATATTTTTAAAATGAGCATGTTAGGTTTTACATTCATCACAGACAGCAAGCTGTCAATGTACAGGGAGAAAGCTATTAAATCCGAAAATCTTGCAAAAGAAATTGAGGAAATGCAGGATAAGGCCGCTTCTTACAAGGAAAGGCTTTCCGAACTCAAGTCAGATATCGCTTCAAAGGATAAAGAGATTTTATCTGTTGGCAAAGATCTTTCTGAGTCTAAGGAAAAGATTGACGCCTTGAAGGAAAATCAGAAAAAGTTGATAAAAAGCGTCAAGAAGAAAACGGAAGAACTTGATGCTGTCAATGTCGATCTTGACAAAGCCGGGTCTGATCTTGATGAGGCTAATTACAAAATCAGAAACTTGGAAGAAAAGAAAAACAGTATCTCATCTGAATTAAAAAAGAAATCAAATGCATTGATTGAAGCCAGGATCAGAATCGGAGATTTGGAAAACGAGGTTTCGGTTGGGTCCAAAACAATACAAGAGTTAGAATCGAAGCTGAAATTAATGCAAGTAGAATTAAGAGGCTACCAAATAGGTATAATCGGGAAAGATAAAAACAATGTCGCTGAGCCGGAATTGGATAAAGATGAGGAGTCAGATAAGGATGTGGCAGAATCGGAGAAATTTGATAAAAATAAGGAAGTTAAATACAATACGCTTCTTGATACAGATGTGATTCAGGAAGAAGCAGGTGACATTGTGGAGCCCGAAAACGAAGCTGAACGAGTAAAAGACACTAAAAAGAAGAAGAAAAAAAAGAAAGGTCCTGAATCCTATGACGACTGCACCACACGAACCCATCTACGCATCCGTCGCAAAACCCTGGCTCA